>JAEEGJ010002699.1_pt1 | contig 82350 bp, 66 predicted proteins | sample 8958761 | NCBI WGS metagenome assembly JAEEGJ01 (sample SAMN16246546, study PRJNA631951) | gut metagenome | biome: gut microbiome; feature: rumen; material: RS-attached | host: Bos | place: Iran: Karaj | collected 2018-10 | reverse complement strand
TTACTATCGCACCATCGGTATCGATAGATGATGTGGGTAGACTTGAGTCCGATATGGAAAAACTCGGTCAGTTATATTATCTTGGTGTGAGAGATTGTGAGAATAATCTTGAAAATCTTATCAGCTATCTGGAGTATTTATGACAGTAATTAATTTTATTATATCTATTGTGTACGGAATCGTAGAGGGTATCACGGAGTGGCTTCCTGTAAGTTCGACAGGACACATGATCCTTCTTAATTCATTCTTGAAGCTTAATATGTCGGAAGAGTTCTACGAGCTTTATCTGGTCGTTATCCAGTTAGGCGCGATCCTCGCTGTTGTTGTTTTGTACTGGAAAGAACTTTGGCCGTTCGGTATCAAGGACAATAAGCACCCCTGGAAGAAAGAGGGCATAGGAAGATGGGTCAAGGCGGACAAGTTCGTCATGTGGTTTAAGATCCTCGTTGCCTGCATTCCTGCTGTTATCGTAGGTGTGCTTTTCGACGATTACCTTGATGAGTTGTTTTATAACTGGGTGTGCGTGTCCATCATGCTCATCATCTTCGGTATCGCATTCATTGTCGTGGAAAGATGGGTTAAAGATAAGGAGCCTAATGTGAAGTCTATCGATGAGATATCTTATCCCCAGGCTTTCCTTATTGGTGCTTTCCAGCTTATCGCTGCTGTTTTCCCGGGCACATCAAGATCCGGTTCCACAATCGTTGGATCCCTGGGTATCGGTATCAGCAGAGTAGCGGCTGCTAAGTTTACTTTCTTCCTTGCGGTTCCCGTAATGATGGGTGCCAGCCTTCTTAAGATTGTGAAGTATGAGGGCGATGTAGCAGGTTCTGAGATCGCGATGCTTCTTCTCGGAATGGTAGTAGCATTCGTTGTATCCTGGTTCGTAATCAAGAAGCTCATGGCTTATATAAGAAAGCATAACTTCAATGTATTCGGTTGGTACAGAATCGTTGTCGGTGTTCTGTTCCTTATCCTTGGTGTATGCGGCCTGCTGAAAATGTGATGTTGGTTTATATAAACTGACTCTTTATCAGATTATCAACTACTCTTACGTCTAACGGATTCTCGTACGATTCGAATGTCGCATAGAAGTTATCTCCGAGGATTATGCCATTGGATGAGTATGCGTTGATCCTTCTGATGTTGTCGTTGGCGTACTGTTCATCTCCCATCTTGCCGAAATGCTCATAGAAGAGTTCCTTACGGTCACTCATTCTTAAGATTCTGAAGTCTGTGTGATAGACAACTCCGTCAATCATTATCGGGCATTCGTACTTGTAGGGGATGTTATTGATAAATAGTCGGTCCGCGATTATCTGTTCAGACTTTGATCTTACCCGGTCGCCTTTCAATGTCATGTACTCAGGGGTTCCTTCTTTGAACCCCTTTCTTTTATATGGTTTGTTGAGCCAGTTTCCTTTATACTCATCGTCAGGTGTCAGGTATGGCTGTATCAGATCTTTCCGATCCTGCGACAGTGCAGGGTAGACGTCTTCGAATGTTGGGGCTTCGTAGCGGTTGATTAAGTGTTTGAGTATTTTTTGTTCAGTCTGCGCTGATTTTACTAGATCCTCTAGGTAGGCTTTTTGAGCAAGTGTTTTGATGGAACTTATATCTTTGATAATAGTCCCCATTTTGTTCTTGTTGTCTGTAACTATGTAGTACGAGAGCCATTTGTCTTGTCTCTTAATTCTTAATCGTCCATCAGGGCATCCCAATAAATACTTCTGACAGGATTCAATCAGTTTGGTAAGTGCGTTATACCGTGCACATACTTCATTCTTTAAGTTCGTTATTCTCATGTTTGGTCCTCTTTCCCCAAACATCCTAACGTGCTTCCTATATATTATAGGGCGTGAATAATGCTTACAGTACTATAATGGGGAAATGTAATATAAGGTACTGTGAAATCCCCATAATTACAGGACCTTATGCCGTTTATTTCAATAATAGTCCTGTGATTTTTAAAAACTACAGTACCATAATCAAAGATAATTCGATTTGGTCCTGTGAATCAATAAAAAACACAGTACCATATTCGAGAAATCTACGATATGGTACTGTGAGTGGTTTTTAAGCGGACACTAATACTAAGAATTACTCTCTCTCGTCCATAGGTGTGTATTCGACTCTTGGCTGAACGGCCTTGTAAGCAGGACGGATGATCTTGCCAGCGTTGTTCAACTCCTCAATACGGTGAGCTGACCAGCCGGAGATACGCGCGATGGCGAACAGGGGAGTGTAGAACTCCAAAGGCAGATTCAGCATTGAATATACAAATCCGGAATAGAAGTCGATATTTGCAGATACACCCTTGTAGATGTGACGCTGCTCTGTAATGAGCTTGGCTGCGATTCTTTCTACATCGGAATAGAGCTTATATTCCTTCGTCTTATGCTTCTCGATGGAGAGCTTCTCAACAAATGACTTGAAGATCATGGCTCTGGGATCGGAGATGGAATAAACCGCATGTCCCATACCATAAACAACACCTGCGTTATCGAATGCTTCCTTATGAAGGATCTTATTAAGATAAGCGGTAAGCTCTTCTTCGTCGCCCCAGTCTTTAACGTTCTTCTTGATATCAGCGAACATCTGCATAACCTTGATGTTCGCACCACCGTGCTTAGGTCCCTTCAAAGAAGAGATAGCTGCAGAGATTGCTGCATAAGTATCAGTTCCGGAAGATGTAACAACATGAGTTGTGAATGTGGAGTTGTTACCGCCGCCGTGCTCTGCATGCAGAACCAAAGACAGGTCAAGGATCTGAGCTTCGAGAGGAGTGAACTTGTTGTCCGGGCGGAGCATATAAAGAATATTCTCAGCTGTGGAAAGATTTGCTCTCGGTCTGTGGATATAAAGACTCTTGTTATCGTTGTAGTAGATCTTTGCTGCATATGAATAAGCTGCGAGCATAGGGAACATGGCGATCAGCTCAAGAGACTGACGCAGTACGTTCGGGATGGTAGTATCGTTCGCATTGTGGTCGTATGAGTAAAGTGTGAGCACGGCACGTTGCAGATTGTTCATGATGTCGTTACTCGGAGCCTTCATGATTACGTCTCTTACGAAATTCTTAGGAAGAGCGTCCCTGTAGTTCGCGAGTATGATCATAAAGTCGAGAAGCTCGCGCTCACTCGGAAGCTTACCGAAAAGAAGAAGATACGTTATCTCCTCAAATCCGTTATGCCTCTCGGCGCTGGTAATGCCGTCAGCAATCTTATGAACGTCGATACCTCTATAGTAAAGTTCGCCGTCGCAAGATACTTCTTCGCCGTCTACGATCTTCTTTGATACGATCTCGGAAATCTCGGTAAGACCTGTTAATACGCCCTTACCATTAAGGTCACGAAGACCTCTGTTAACTTTGTTCTTGGTATAAAGCTCTGTATCTATCTTGTTCGCCTCGCACATCTTCGCGAGTTCGATGATCTCGGGGGTAAGTCTTGAAAACTTGTTCATGCTTCCGTCCTCCTATTCCATGTATTCCTGAATATTTAATTTACCTTATTTTTTTGATTTTATCAATTTGGAAGGGGCACAGAGTGTGTGAAACTTGAGGCATTATAGGATTTTTGATATTATTCAACACGTTAATTAATAAATAGGAGTATTGTTATGTCTTCCACATCAATCTGTATCCTGGTCACCATAATCATGTATCTGGTTATGATGATCGTAATCGGTGCTATATTCAGTAAGAAGAATAAGAGCACTGATGATTTCTATCTTGGTGGCAGAAAGCTCGGACCTTTGGTTACTGCCATGAGTGCTGAAGCTTCTGACATGAGTTCCTGGCTTCTTTTGGGACTTCCTGGACTTGCACTTATCACAGGTCTTGCAGAGGCTACATGGACGGCTATCGGTCTTGCAATCGGTACATATCTCAATTGGCTCTTTGTTGCTAAGAGACTTCGTGTTTATACACAGAGACTTAATGCTGTTACTATCCCGGATTTCTTCTCCAAGAGATTCGGCGATGACAAGAAGATCCTTACTTTGATCTCTGCTTTGTTCATCGTAGTATTCTTCATTCCTTATACAGCATCCGGATTCGTGGGCTGCGGTAAGCTTTTCTCTTCTATCTTTGGAATTGATTACTTCAGCGCCATGGTTATCTGTGCATTTGTTATCGCACTTTACTGTATCCTTGGCGGTTTCCTTGCTGCATCAACAACTGACTTCATTCAGAGCATCATTATGACTATTGCTCTTGTCGTTGTTCTTGGCTTCTCATTCAAGACTGCAGGAGCAAGTGCAATCTTTGATAATGCCAAGAGCATCGAAGGATTCATGGATATCTTCAAGGGCTGCAATGTAACTGACGGTACTGTCGGTTCTTACGGAGCTCTTCCTATCGCTTCAACATTGGCTTGGGGCTTGGGTTACTTCGGTATGCCTCACATCATCCTTCGATTCATGGCTGTTGAAGATGAGAATAAGCTTCATATCTCAAGAAGAGTCGGTTCTATCTGGGTAGTTATCTCCATGAGTGTTGCTATCCTCATCGGTGTATGCGGATATACTTTGATGAAGAATGGTGTTGTTCCTGAATATGCTGCAACATCAGACTCAGAGCGTATCATTATCGATATCGCTTCCAAGGTTGCTTCTTACGGAGTTCTTCCGGCAATTGTCGGCGGTGTAATTCTTGCAGGTATCCTTGCTTCTGCAATGTCTACTTCAGACTCTCAGCTTCTTGCTGCAACTTCTTCAGTAACACAGAACATCATTCAGGAGTTCTGCGGAATTAAGCTTAGCGAGAAGGCTGCTATCAGAGTAGCAAGAGGCATGGTTCTCTTCATCTCCGGTATCGCTATGTTCCTTGCAATGAATCCTGATTCTTCAGTATTCAGAATCGTATCCTTTGCGTGGGCAGGATTCGGTGCCACATTCGGTCCCGCTATTCTCTTTGCTCTGTTCTGGAAGCGTGCTAATAAGTGGGGTATCTTAAGCGGAATGATCGGCGGAGGTGCGTTGATCTTTATCTGGAAGTTCGTTATCAGAGTTCAGTTCTCTGGCACATGGCTCGATATATATGAGCTTCTTCCTTCGTTCATCTTGAATGTCATCCTGGTAATTGTAGTTTCACTTCTTACTAAGGAGCCGGACAAAGAGATAACGGATGAGTTCGACAAGGTTGTCAGCTCAGTAAAGTAAGACTTAAATGAACGGCGGCTTTCAGATAAGAAAGCCGCCGTTTATTCCTATTATCTGTCCTGTGATGAAAGATGATCTTTCAGTCGACAGGTCATATATGACGCTTGCCACATCCTGTGGGCTTCCAAGCCTTTGAAGGGGAGTCTCATAGATAAGACTCTTCTTATCTTCATCAGTAAATGACTTCATCATGTCTGTGTCTATAACACCGGGGGAAACCGCGTTAACTCGAATTCCTGAAGGGCCGAGCTCCTTGGCGATGGACTTAACATATGCATCCATAGCACCCTTGGAAGCGGAATAAAGTGATTCACAGGAAGCTCCTGTCTGTCCCCACATAGATGATACTGCCGTTATTACGCCTTTCTTAGCTGAGACCATTGAGGGGATAACTTCATTGCATACTGCAAAGAATCCGCCGAAATTCGTATTCATGATATTAAGGTAATCATCATAGGAGAAGTCAGTTGAAAGGCCAGTAAGACTAATGCCTGCGCAGTAGATGAGGATATCTACGGGACCGAACTTTCCAACAGCTTCATTAACACCGACTTTAACTTCATCTGTGTTAGTGACATCGGCTTTAATCCCGTGTCCTATGGGACCGGGGGCATGCTTATAGAAATAGCTTACATCGAAGCAGTTCTTCATAAACAAATCTACCGTAGCTGCTCCGATTCCTCTTGAGCCTCCGGCTACAAGCACATGTGCCATAACTTCACCTCAGTATTGTGATGGGAAAAGAATAAAATAGTTGAAGCGAATATGCAAACATATTAAAATCGTATCGCTTACGAAAAGAGGTTATTAAGATGTCTGATGTTAAAGAAGAGAAGAAAAAAGACCTTGTCGATGATATCGATGATAAAGAAGAATATGAGCGTGCTCTTGCTGTTCTGAATAAGTCTAAGGGTGCGCGTGTTAAGAAGATTACTGACGATAAGAAAGCTAAGAAGCAAAAAGAGAAGGAAGCTTCAAAGAAAGCTTCAACAGGCAATGCTTCTTCCAAGAATGGTTTTGTAGAGAAGTGTAAGAAGGATCCTGTTATCCCTGCTTGCATATTGCTCTTGTTTATCGCGATAGTCGGAGTTGTTCTTTATATCGTGATCCCTATGTTCTCGGTTAAGACTCTTGGCGTTACTGTAGAAGATTACAGAGTCAGATACATCTCAACAAGCATCTATAATTCAGCATTGGCTCCGTACGGATTTACAATTCCTGAGGTTGCATATCAGGAGGAGCAGAGAGTCGCTTTAACAGCAGCTGGTGAGTCCAATAATAACAACCAGGATAAGCTGTTATTCTTCTATGCTCCCATCTCTAATACCGGAACTTCATTCGCCACAGCTATTCAGGGCAGTGTAAGAAAGTCAGATAACAAGATAACTGCTCTCAGGGTATTGGTCGAGTACAGTGATGATCCGAATTATTTTAACTTCCTGATTCTGTATTACGGATCATATCTGCAGGCGTTTATACCAACTGTATCTGATCAGGATATACAGGCTTTGGTTGCAGATGCTGTAAACAACATATCGACGGGTGAGTTTACGGTAAGACAGGATATCGCATTCAGAGTTTCAGTCGAAAGAACAGATACTATCAGCTATATCGCTTTCGATATCATGCCTTCCGGAAATCTTTGATTAGAACGTAAGAAATCGAGATACGAAAAAGGACAGTCAATTCTGACTGTCCTTTATGTTTGGCAGGGGAGACACGATTCGAACGCGCAACCGGCGGTTTTGGAGACCGCTGCTCTACCGTTGAGCCACTCCCCTGTACGCAACGGATAGTAGTTTACAGTTAGGTTTGCAACATGTCAAGCGTAATGTTATTATGCTTTTTATATTAATAAGTAAGAGGTTTGGATATGAAATTAACTGTTATCGGTGCAGGGAATATGGGTCGCGCACTCATCAGAGGATTTGTTTCCGGTGGAGTGCTTAAGGCAAATGAAGTATATGTGTATGACATAATCGAAGAGGCAGCAAAGAAGACTGCTGATGAGTTCGGCGTTAATCAGTCTTCTGATCCCAATAAGGATGTCAGTGACAGTGATTATGTCCTGATGGCTGTTAAGCCGCAACACTTCGATGATACATTGAAGGGCATCAAGGATTCATTCGGCGATAAGACGATCGTTTTGTCTATCGCAGCAGCTGTTACAACTTCCAGAATCGACAATATACTTAGAGGAAGAAAGTTCGTAAGGATCATGCCTAATACTCCTGCACAGGTTGCAAGCGGTGTTTCTGCTGTTTGCCCTGTCGGCTTAAGTGAAGAAGAGACAGCTTTTGTACAGAAGCTTTTCGAGACGTGCGGAATTGTTATCATCTGTGACGAGAAGACGCTCGATGCTATCGGATGTGTGTCCGGCACAGGCCCTGCGTATGTAATGCTCTTTATCGAGGCTATGTCTGACGCAGCGGTTGCTCTGGGTATAAAGAGAGCGGATGCACTTAAGATTGCCGCTGCTACAGTTGCAGGTTCAGGTAAGCTTTGCCTTGATACGGGAGTTCATCCTGCAGTCCTTAAGGATCAGGTTACAAGCCCTGCAGGCACAACAATCGAGGGTGTTATGGCTCTTGAAGAGAACGGTCTTCGTAATGCTGTTATCAAGTCAGTACTTGCTGCAGCTGAGAAGACTCGTAAGATGCAGGGTAACTGATGCCGCAGTTAACGAAGGTAACTATCTATACGGACGGAGCATGTTCCGGTAACCCGGGTCCCGGCGGATGGGGAGCTATCCTCATGGCGGCGGGAAAGAGCCGTGAGATATCAGGCGGGGAGCCTCATACTACAAACAACAGAATGGAGCTGACGGCCGTTATTAGGAGTCTGGCACTGCTTACGCGTCCCTGCGAAGTGGAATTGTATTCCGATAGTGCTTATGTCGTTAATGCTTTTAACCAGAATTGGATTGAAGGCTGGCAGAGGAAAGGCTGGGTCAACAGTGCTAAGGATCCCGTAGCCAACAAGGATCTTTGGGAACAGCTGCTTGAACTGTGCAAGGTTCATAAGGTCTGCTTTGTCAAAGTAAAGGGTCATGCTGATAACGAGTTTAATAACAGGTGTGATGAACTGGCTGTAAAAGAAGCTGCTAAGTTCTCCAAGTGATGATGATGGAAGAAAAATATCGTAACCTAATTGAAACAACAGAAGACTCCGAAGTGATTTTTCACGGAAAGGTTTTTGATACAATTGTTAAGAAAGTCAGCCTGTCAGATGGCAAGAAGGCTTCAAGGGAGATAGTTTTGCACCACGGCGGCGCATGTATCCTGCCGATCGATGATGATCTTAACTGTTACATGGTAAGACAGTTCAGAAGTCCGTTCGAGAAGATTCTTCTTGAGGCTCCGGCGGGCAAGCTTGAACCCGATGAAGAGCCTCTTACATGTGCTGTAAGAGAACTTCTTGAAGAGACTGGATTTGAAGCTTCCGAGATTACATCTTTCGGGAGCATGATCGCGTCTCCGGGGTATGACAGTGAAGTGATCTGGCTGTTTATGGCAAGAGGACTTAAGCAGGTGGGACAGAAGCTCGATGAAGGAGAATTCCTCAATGTCGAGAAGATTCCCTTAAGTGAGCTTGTTTCTATGGCTGAAGCAGGGCAGATCTCTGACAGTAAAACTCAGCTTTGTATCTACAAGGCAGCCAGGAGAATTGGTATTTGAACAATTTTGAGGGTAAAAGGGAAGTCACGGGCATAGCTCTTTTCTTCTGTGCGATAGCACTTACACTCCTGTACTATCTTCCAAGCGAAGTAACAGGAGTCTTCGGAAGCTTTCTGAAGACTGTATGCGGAGGCTTTATCGGCTCTGCGGCTTTTATGATACCTCTATTCATCCTCTATGCATCAATTGACTTCTTTATCGAGAAGCGTGAAGGTGTTTCTCCAATTAGAATCAGGTCCGTCATTATTTTCCTTATATGCCTTTCTGCGTTGTTATCAGTAATAACGATGGACTTCATATACTTCAAGTCCTTGTGTGCATCTGACGTTGATCACAAGTACAAGGCTACGCAGGCAATCGCACTGTTATGGAAATCCGGTGCAGACCCCGCACTTATTTCTCAGGATCCAAATTCTAGTGTTCTGTCCGGCGGTATCCTCGGCGGACTTTTGGCTGTAGCTCTTCATACTGTATGCGGCAAGATTACATCTATCGTTGTTCTTATCGGACTTATCGCAGCTCAGATAATTCTTGTGTTCCATATCTCTTTGAAGAAGACAGTAAAGAAGACGGCAAGAGCTGTCGGTAATGCAGTTAAGAAGTCTTCAGAAAGAAGAGCTGCACAAAGACCTGCTGTTCAGCATCTTCCTCAGGGACAAAGACCTGTTCAGCAGTATTCCAATCCTTTTGTTCAGGGACAGACCAGACCTTTGAATAATCCCGCTGCTAATGCTTACGGTTCTTCTCCGTTTGTGAACGCACCTGTCAGGATTGGTCCCCAGCCTGTATTTGATAAGTCCTCATACAATGTACAGGATCCATTTAACAGATCCTTGCCCGTGGACAGTAAGTCAGGATTCGCAGATATGAGCGATCCTGCTTTTGCTGCTGATACACAAGGTGAGCAGGGCGTTCTTAAGTATGGTGAGAAGAGAGTAAGTACAGAGAAGACTTACAATACTGAAGAGGCTGATTTCTCATATGATTCCATGCCTCGTGCAGCTCATATCAGAGGACAGGGAAAGAAGGCAGATGAGCCAGATTTCCTTAAAATGAATGCTCAGAAGGATTTCTATGACCTTTCCGGCGGTGTTTATGCTGATGAGTCGTCTTTCGGAGATGATTTCTCACAGCAGCCCGGTGCCGGCGGATACTACACTCCTGAGGATGACATGCCTTATGAGATCAATGATGATACAGCTTATGACTTCTCCGGAAGTGCTAATACACGTAAGGTAAGAACTCCGAATATACCTGTTGCTCCTGTAGTTCCTGCTCCGGCTCCCGCTCCGGCGTCTGACGGAATTACCATCAATGCTTCAAGTGACAATACAGATGGGTACTCTGTTACGGAAGGCCGCATCATTGATACTTCAGAAGCTCGCAAAGCTTCGGCTGCCGGCAGTCTCGACGTGTCTTCAACTTCGGCACAGACAGAAGGAAGGCGAATCAAGGCGAACGCTTATAAGAACTACAGACCTGCGCCTATTTCCACTCTAGCCAAGGATAAGACAAATAAGAATACTACTGAGAGTAATGAGAAACTTAAGCAGAAAGCTGCCGCTCTCGAGGAGACTCTGCGTACATTCGGTATTACTGATGCTAAGGTAAATAATATTACTCACGGTCCAGCGATCACTCGATTTGAAGTTACGATCGGTCAGGGTGTTAAGGTATCTAAGGTTAAGAATCTTGAAGATGATATAGCTTTGGCTATGGCTGCTACTGCAGTAAGAATCGAAGCTCCTATACCTGGTAAGAAAGCTATCGGTATCGAGATTCCAAATGAGAAGACATCAGCTGTATACCTCGGCAATGTTCTTGATACTCCTGAATTCAAAAAGTCTTCTCCGCTTACTGTAGGTCTCGGAAAGGATATTCCGGGCAAGCCTGTTTACTGTGATGTTGCCAAGATGCCTCATATGCTCATAGCAGGTGCAACTGGTTCAGGTAAGTCAGTATGTATTAACTCAATACTCATAAGTATCCTGTGTAAGGCATCTCCCAAGGACGTAAAGATGATCCTCATCGATCCTAAGGTCGTTGAGCTTTCTGTATATAACGGTATACCGCATCTCCTTATGCCTGTTGTAAGTGATATGAAGCTTGCTACAGGTGCCCTGAAGTGGGCTGTAGCCGAGATGGAAAGAAGGTATAAGCTTTTCGCTGAGAAGGAAGTAAGAGATATCGCAGGCTACAACAACTGCATTGACGATGACGAAGAGCCGCTTCCGCTGATCCTTATCATTATCGATGAGCTTGCTGACCTTATGGCTGTAGCGAAGAACGAAGTAGAGACGCAGATTGCAAGACTCGCTGCCATGGCAAGAGCCTGCGGTATGCATATGATCATTGCTACGCAGAGACCGTCTGTTGACGTTATCACGGGTGTCATCAAGAGTAATGTTCCTTCCCGTATTGCATTCTCCGTAGCTTCCGGTGTGGACAGCCGTACAATACTTGACTCCCAGGGTGCTGAGAAGCTTCTCGGACGAGGTGATATGCTTTACAGTCCTTTGGGCGCGCCTAAGCCGATAAGAGGTCAAGGTGCATTTGTATCTGACGGTGAGGTACAGCAGTGTGTTGATTTCCTTAAGCAGCGTTACGGCGCTCTGTATGATCAGGACATTAATGACAAGATACAGAAGATTGCTAACGGTGAGGGTACAGGTAAGACAGAAGGTGTTTCTGATCCTTCCGTTAATGAGAATTCTGAGGACGAGCTTCTTAATGCTGCTGTAGACGTTGTTCTGCAGGTTAAGAATGCAAGTGTATCCATACTTCAGAGAAGACTTGGTGTAGGTTACCCGAGAGCCGCAAGACTCATAGATGTTATGGAACAGAAGGGTTATATCGGACCTTTTGAAGGAAGTAAGCCAAGACGAGTTCTCATATCCGAGACGGATTGGATCGAGATAAAAGCAAAGGGCGGTAACGGATGAGCTCCGTAAGTTCTGCCAATCTTATAGATCTTCTTCGTGCCAAGGGCCTTAAGTGTTCTTTTGCTGAGAGTCTGACGGGTGGCATGATAGCTTGCGGAATCGTTGATGTACCCGGTGCTTCCGATGTCTTTGAGGGAAGCATCGTTTCTTATTCCGATAGTTTTAAGATGAATGTGTTGGGTGTACCTTCCGAGGTTATCTCTTCTAAGACTGCAGTTTCCCATGAATGTGCAGTTGCTATGGCTCAGGGAGCATTAAGGCTTTCCGGCGCGGATATAGCTGTTTCTGTCACTGGTTACGCAGGTCCCGGAGACGGCCCTGACGGAACACCATGCGGTACAGTCTATATTGGAGTTGCTGATAAGAACGGTTCTGAAGCTTTTAAGATGCTTTTTAACGGATCACGTGATGAGATCAGAAGACAGACAAGAGATTATGCTATTGGTCTTGTCTATGACAGGGTAAGTGGGTTATGAGTTCCGAGAGAAAGACAAAGAGACTTTCAGGCAACAGCATAATCCTGTCCACCATTCTCGTTATGGCGGGTCTTGTCCTCTCGAAAGGATCAGGTTTCCTTCGAGATATCTTTGTTGGTATCAAATTCAGTGAGCCCTTATACCGTGACGGCTTTACACTTGCGTTCTCTATTCCTGACCTTGTTTATAACCTGCTTATAGGCGGTTCCATACAGTCTGCCATTACGCCATCGTTATCTGCAGCGATAGCTTCGGGTAATGAGAAGAAGGGCATAAGGGCTGTAAGTATATTCATCTCATTCTTTGCAGTTCTTCTTATTATTGTTTGCACACTGGGCGTAATCTTCTCAGAGCAGCTATACAGCGTTTTCAGCAGCGGAGATCACAGTGCTGAGACTATTGAACTGGCGGCGGCTGCTTCCAAGTGGCTTTTCCCGCAGATTATATTCATGATGCTCGCGGCTTTGTGCATTGGAATTCTTAATGCTTATAAGAGATTCGGTTCGACATCGTTCGGACCTACCATCTATAACTTCTGTGTATTGATGGCCATCATCGTATTTGCCGGTAACAGCAAGTCAATGCTCATGAGAACAACATTCGGTATCATGCTTGCTGCCGTTGTTTACTTCCTATACCAGGCCATAGTCGGAAGAGATAAGCTTAAGCCGTTCAGATTCATATGGGCGCCCGGAGACAAAGACTTTAATGCGCTAGTCATAAGAGCTGTCCCGATACTTATTTCTGCTTCTGTAGTACAGGTTAATATGCTGATCCTTAACTACTTTGCCATGAAGCTTCCTGACAGCGGTAACGTTTATGCTTTGCGTAATGCATCTACAACATGGCAGCTGCCGTATGGTATCTTTGCTGTTGCCATAGGTAATGTTATGCTTCCTTCTTTGGCTGAGCATTTTGGTAAGGAAGACTTTAAGGGAGCATCTGAGCTTTTGTCTTCAAGACTTAAGAGTGCATTGTTCTTATGCATTCCGTCTGCAGGCTTCATGTTCCTTATGAACTTTGAAGTTATAAAAGCTATCTTCCAGTGGAGTTCAGCTTATACAGATGCTGATGCACATAGAGCAGGTCAGTTTCTTGCGGGTTATTCTATTGCAATAATCACACATTCAATTGTGTTCATTATGAATCAGGCGTTCTATGCGATAGGTAAGACCAGAGTACCTTTGTGGGCTGGGTGCATTGGTCTTATTACCAACCCTTTGTGCTGCCATCTGCTTATGCCTCATATCGGTGCAATGGCATTAACTCTCTCATATTCGATCACAAGTGTTCTGCAGATGACTGTACTTTGCTGCGTTTACTATTCTTACAAGAACATTAGACCCAAAGGCATGTTGGTGTTCCTTCTGAAGTCTGCTTTGAGCCTTGCTATTATGGTATTTGTTGTTAACTTTATTAGAAGTAATTCTCCTGTATACCAAGGAAAGATTTATGAACTTGCATACCTTGCAGGAATGTTCCTTGTAGCCCTGTTTATCTACTTCGGATGTTCTCTACTGTTCAAGGTTCAGGAGTCCAGAGACGCTATTGCAAAACTGAGAAATATTTTGAGAAAGTCCCATTAATGTCCCTTTGTCGTTTTTTGTCGGATTTTGTCGTGAATTGTCGATAAAATTCCGTTGACATTGGTGTATTTTATTCGTAGAATGTTTTCGAAAGTAAAGAACAAATGTTTATTTCTACGGAGGAATCAATTTAATGGCTAAGAATAAATCAACCAAACCTCAGGTTCAGTCAATTTCTTCAGAAGATCAGGATGCACGTAAGAAGGCCCTTGAAGCTGCTATGTCTCAGATCGAGAAGCAGTTCGGTAAGGGTTCAGTAATGAGACTTGGTGATCAGCAGGCAACAGATATTGAAGTTGTTCCTACTGGTGCCATCAGTCTTGATATAGCACTCGGAGTCGGCGGACTTCCCAGGGGAAGAATCATTGAGATCTATGGGCCTGAGTCTTCAGGTAAGACAACAGTTGCACTTCACTGCGTAGCTGAAGCTCAGAAGATGGGCGGAACATGTGCATTTATCGATGCTGAGCATGCACTTGATCCTAACTACGCTTCTATCATCGGCGTTGATGTTGATAATCTTTTGCTCTCTCAGCCTGATACAGGTGAGCAGGCACTTGATATCACAGAGACACTTGTCAGATCCGGCTGTATCGATGTTATCGTTATCGACTCTGTTGCAGCTCTTGTTCCGAGGGCTGAGATCGAAGGCGAGATGGGCGACTCCCATGTAGGTCTTCAGGCAAGACTTATGAGCCAGGGTTTAAGAAAGCTCACAGGTATCATTGCTAAGTCTGGTACAGTTTGTATCTTTATCAACCAGCTTCGTGAGAAGATTGGCGTAATGTTCGGTAATCCTGAGACTACGACCGGCGGCCGTGCTTTGAAGTTCTATTCTTCTGTAAGACTTGATGTAAGAAAGACAGAGACTTTGAAGAACGGAACTGAAGTTATCGGTAACCATGTAAGAGTTAAGATCGTAAAGAATAAGGTAGCTCCGCCGTTCAAGGAGGCTGAGTTCGATATCCTCTATGGTCAGGGAATCTCAAGAGAGGGAAGTATCATCGATCTCGCCGTCGAGAACAATATCATCGATAAGAGTGGTGCATGGTTCGCTTATAAGGGCCAGAAGATCGGTCAGGGTAAGGAGAATGCCCGTCAGTATCTGATCGACAATCCCGATATCTGTGGTGAGATTGAAGAACTTATCAGAGATTCATATAAGCCTGTTGATGCTACCGCTTATGTTGATGACGGTGATATCGACGATGCTGATATCGATGAAGAGAGCGATGACGATATCCTCGGAATCGACATGTAATGGCTAAGGCACCTGATTATAATCTTGATTCCGCTAAGGATGCACAGACTGCCGGTATCAGACATATCGGAATAGGAACTTGTTCATCCGGTAAGATGAGAGAGTATCTTCGTAAGAAGGGATTCTCTGATCAAGCTGTTAAAGAAGCGGTTGATGAGCTTATACGAAGAGAATATATCGACGACTACAGAGCAGGGCGTAAAGTCCTGCTCTGCCGTTCGGGGAAGAAGCAGGAGAGCCGCAGATTCCTTAGAGAACGTCTTTATGCAGCCGGAGTCAGCGGCAATGTATCTGATTTGCTGATCCAAGAGGTGGCAGAAGACTCTGTTTTATGCTTTAATCTTTACTTGAGCGCGATTCCCGAAGTCTCGGATGAGTCTGAAGATCATGAGGCAGAATTGATGAAGCTCGCAGCTAAGCGTGGTTTCGGTCTTGATGTCGCCAGATCTGCTTACGGGAAATGGCTTGAGAAGGTTATTGATGATAAACAGAAATGAGATAAGTGTATCAGTAGTTGCTCTCGGGTGTTCCAAGAATCTTGTGGACGCTGAGTGTATGTCTACCAAACTCCGTGAAGCGGGTTATAAGATTTCTGATTCCAGTGATGATTCTGAAGTAGTCGTCATTAATACATGTGGTTTTATTGAAGCTGCAAAGAAGGAAGCAATCGATACCATCCTTAAAGCCGGTGATCTTAAGTATGGCTTTAACGGTTCTCATAAGCTTAAGCATATTATTGTTACAGGATGCCTGTCACAGCGTTATCCTGATGATATCCTCGCGCAGATGCCTGAAGTTGATATAGTTCTTGGCACAGCTGATTATGGCAGTATTGTTGAGGCGGTTGACTCTCTATATGCTGAGGATAAAAACTTTAAAAAGAAGTATGAAGGCAATCCCGGCGGCATGTCTCATCTTATGACAGACAGAGATATATCAACATCCGGCTATGCTTGGCTTAAGATTGGTGAGGGCTGCATTCACAGATGTGCATTCTGCGCTATTCCTTTAATTAGAGGCCCGTTCGTATCAAGGCCGATGGATGAGATTGTCGCTGAAGCGAAGGCTATTGCCGATAAGGGTTATAAAGAGATAGTCCTTACAGCGCAGGATACTACTAATTACGGTATAGAACTTAATAAGAAGAGACAGCTTCCCGAGTTGCTTGAGAAGTTGTCCGAGATAGAAGGTATAGAGGCTATACGAGTTCTTTACGGTTATATGGACGGTATAGACGAAGAGCTTTTGGATGTCATGAAGAATAATCCGAAGGTCGTTCATTATCTTGATATTCCTATCCAGCACGGCTGCGATAAGATCTTAAAGGCAATGAGAAGACGTGATACTGTTGATATCATAACCAAGAAGCTTGAACTCATACGAAGCCGTATACCTGATATCATCATCAGGACTACTGTCCTTGTCGGATTTCCGGGTGAGACGGAGGAGGACTTCGAGGAGTTGCTGTCTAATCTTAGAAGATGGAAGTTTGACCGTCTTGGCTGTTTTGCTTATTCTCCGGAGGAGAACACTCCCGCCTTTGATATGCCTGATCAGGTAGATGAGGATGTAAAGAAGGAGAGAGTAAGGAGAGTTTACGAGACACAATTCCCGATTGCTCTTGAATCTTCCAAGTCCCGTGTGGGCACTGAAGTGAAAGTTACCATTGATTCTGTGGCTGATGACGGTATATTTTATATCGGCAGAAGTTACGGTGAAGCACCGGATGATGATCCTGTTATTTATGTCGCAGCTTCTGAGCATGAGCTCGATATCGGCGGCAGATATGACGTAAGGATCCTCGAGTGCAGCGATAGTTTTGATCTTACAGGAGTTACGATATGAATCTGCCCAACAAGCTTTCGTTATTAAGGATCATCCTCATACCGGTTACTATGCTTTTTATGTTGCCGATATCCCTCTACGGATTCGAACCGGAAGGCTGGAATGCGTTCATTAACAATCACGGAATGCTGATTGCCGGCATAGTATTCATTATTGCTTCGCTTACTGATTTCTTTGACGGTCAGATAGCAAGAAGATGCAATCTCATTACTGATCTTGGTAAATTCCTCGATTCTTTGGCCGATAAGATGCTTGTAATCGCCGTTCTTATTGCTTTTGTAGCTATCGGAAGGATATCTCCCTGGCTTCTTGCCATCATCGTGCTTCGTGAGTTTATGGTTACCGGTATCCGTCTTGTTGCCTCTAAGGAAGGCGTGGTAATGGCTGCAAAGATGATCGGAAAGATCAAGACTACTACGCAGATGATAGCTATTATTTACCTGATGTTTGAGCCTACACTCATGAAGTTTACAGGTGATGATTATACTGCATCGCTTAATTCGCCTTGTGTTGTATCCGTTATCGGAGATGTTCTGTTCATCGTATGTGTCATTATGACAATTGTTTCGGGTATGGACTATCTTATTAAGAATAAAGGTTATTTAAAAGATAAGCCCGCAGCATAAAATTAGTATTGACTTTTTATAGTACTTACATTAAAAGTGTATTGTAGATTGTGAAAGACAATCAATTTTGGAGGTAATAACAAATGACTAATGAAGAACTTTTTGAGAAGCTTAAGGGCATGATCGTTGATCAGCTTGGTGTAGATGAAGATTCTATCACTATGGAGTCCAGCTTCGTTGATGATCTTAACGCTGATTCCCTCGACATGGTTGAGCTCGTTATGGCTATGGAGCAGGAGTTCGATATCTCCGTACCTGATGAGGTTGCTGAGAAGGTTGGAACTGTCGGCGACGCTGTAGAGTTCATTAAGTCTTCTATCGGCTAATAAGAGTTAGATAAGATTCTTCAGGCTGAATGTGCTTTACAAGCATTCAGCCTTTTTTATTTCAAAGAGATAATGATCATGGATTACAGTGAATTAGAAAAGAAACTAGGATATACATTTAAGAATAAAGATCTCCTGACACTGTCACTTACTCATACCACATATGTATTTGAGCAAAAGGGTGAGCATTATCAGTCTAATCAGAGACTTGAGTATGTAGGAGATGCTGTTGCTGATCTGGTAATAGGAAGAAAGCTTTATGAACTTAAGCCTGAGGCAGATGAAGGCTATCTTTCTAAGATCAGATCAATAATCGTTTGTGAAGAGTCATTTGCCAAAGTAGCAAGACGTTTGGGTCTTGGCGATCTCCTTCTTATGGGTAAGGGCGAGGAGATGACAGGCGGAAGAGACAAGGATTCCACGCTTGCCGATGCATTCGAGGCCATAACGGCTGCTGTTTATTTTGATTCTGACTTCGAGACAGTTAGAGAAGTAGTACTTCGTAACCTTGAAGACATTATCGAACTGGCAGTTGACGGTAAGATATTCCTTGATTACAAGAGCAGACTACTCGAGATTGCTCAGACCAAGAATCATCAGCATAAGATTACATTTACTATCACTGATGAGCGCGGACCTCAGCATGAACGCGAATTCGATGTCGAGGTGTATGCGGATGATACTTTCCTGGCCAAGGCTACCGGAAGATCTAAGAAAGATGCTGAACAGAAGGGCGCCAAGGCAGCAATCGAGGTCTACGAGAGTATTTTCGCCATATAAGCAGGAAAGCCGCTTTTGTGGTACAATGACTTGCTATGTATTTAAAGAAGTTAGAATTACAGGGATTTAAGTCGTTCCCTGAGTATACTCTTATCGAGTTTGACCGCGGTATGACCGCTGTTGTAGGACCTAACGGAAGCGGTAAGTCCAACGTTACCGATGCCGTAAGATGGGTTCTTGGTGAGCAGAGCGTCAAGTCTTTAAGAGGCGGCAAGATGGAAGATGTTATCTTTAACGGTACTTCCGTCAAGAAAGCCATGAACTATGCCGAAGTCACAATGACTCTCGACAATTCTGATAAATATGTAGATACAGAGTACGATGAGATCGAGATCACCAGAAGACTGTACAGGTCAGGTGAATCCGAATATCAGATCAATAAGGTCAATTGCAGATTAAAGGATATAGTTAATCTGTTCTTCGATACAGGTCTTGGTAAGGATGGTTATTCCATCGTCGGTCAGGGCCGTGTTGATGATATCCTTTCACCTAAGTCTGAGGACAGAAGACGTGTTATCGAGGAAGCTGCAGGTATCACTAAGTTTAAGTCGAGAAAAGAAGAGGCTGAGAGAAAGCTGGCTTCAACTGAGCAGAACCTCCTCCGCATTGATGACAGACTTAATGAACTGACAGAGCGTGTAGGCCCTCTTAAGGAACAGGCAGAAAAGGCTACTGAATACCATAGAGCTTATGAGCAGCTTAAGAATGCGGATATAAGCCTTCTTGTCAGACGTATCAATGATGCGACTGAAGCCATGGGCGATTATGTTGATGTTCTGGCTCAGGTTCAGACTGAGATCAAGGAGCAGGAAGACAGATACCTTGAACTGCGTAATTCCAACAGTGATCTTAATGAGAAGTCTGAGCAGCTTGATACGCAGATTGAAGATAAGAGACAGGAACTGTCGGATCTTACAGAAGAGATGCATGATCTTAATGCCGATATCAAGGTAGATGAAGAGAAGGTATCTTCCATCAAGACAAAGATCGAGCAGACAGCAGCTGCTGAGAATGATATAAGCGAAGATATCATTCGTTTGGAGAATGATTATAAGGGCAGAATAGCAAAAGCTGACGAACTGCTCGATAAGGCTAACGAAGAGAAGAAGAAGACCGAGAAGCTCGAAGAAGAGAAAGAGACTCTTTTAAATGAATTCCGTGATTCTGAGAAAGCTATGAGCGATCTTCGTAAGTCCATCGAAGATAAGACAAAACAGATCAATGAGTCACAGGGTAAGATCGATACCGCTAACGGTCAGATAACTTCTTTGCAGGACAGAATCAAGGAGCTCACTGAATCACGTGAAGCTTCCAGAAAGATCAAGGAAGAGCTTGATCAGAAGATCGAGCAGGCTGAGAAGCTCTGGCGTGAGATGATGGAGAAAGAGGGCGAAGTAACCTCTGACATCCAGGAAAGAAACGAGAAGCTTGTTGATATCAAGAAAGAAGAGAGCACTCTTCTTGAGAAGCATGAGGAACTTACAAGACAGTTCCTTCAGGATAAGTCCAAGCTTAAGACATTAAAGGATCTCGAGAGCCGTAAGGAGGGATATCAGGAATCCGTAAGAAGACTCCTTGATCATCTTGATAAGAATGCATCGCTTAAGAAGAAGCAGATAGGTGTTCTTGGTGACCTTATCTCAACTGATAAGAAATACAATACTGCCATCGAGATTGCTCTCGGTAATGCCATTCATAATGTTGTAACTAAGTCAGAGCAGGATGCTGCTGACCTTATTAACGAACTTAAGGTTAATAAGCTCGGAAGAGTTACATTCCTTCCTATAGACAACATCAGACCCCGAGAGCTTGAGCCTATGATCTACCATAGTGCTTCCAAGCAGAGCGGATTTATTGATATTGCAGATAATCTTATAAAGAATGATAAGAGTCTTGATGACATTGTCTCTAATCTCCTCGGCAAGATAATCATCTGTGAGGATATGGACAGCGCAAGAGGTATCGCTAAGGCAATCTCATATCAGGCTAAGATAATCACATTGGATGGAGATTCCATCAATGCTGGCGGTTCGCTTACCGGTGGTTCCATAAGAAGAGAAGCAACCGGTATCCTCGGTCGTGCTGAAGAGATAAAGAACCTTGAGAAGGGTCTTGTTAAGAAGGAGCAGGAGCTTGCTGTTATCGAGGCTAAGAGACAGGATGTAGATTCTCAGGTTGGTGACATCGAGAAGGAACTTGCACAGCTTGATGAGCAGCTTAAGTACTTCTCTGTCGAGAGAGCGAAGGCTGAATCTGAGTATAAGAATCTTGGTGTAAGACGTCAGGAACTGGCTGATTCCGTAACTGAAGGTGAGAAGCAGCTCCATCAGATATCTGTTGATAAGTTAAGACTTGAAGATGATATCGCTGAGTACACACAAATCATCAAAGAGATCGAGAATGAGATCGCCGATTATCGTGACAATATCGATAAGAACGATAATGAGACTCGTGAGTTTAATGAGAAGCTCGATAAGTTAAGAGAGAAGATTACTGAAGGAAAGACAGCTTCCGAGAGAATTCTTGCTGAAAGAAACGGTGTTCTCGACCTCGCTTCTCACATCAAGGATGAGATTAATAACAGAAAGAAGAACCTCGATGATTCCCAGAAGGCAAGAACGACTGATGCCGCTATGTTGGCAAGCCTCATCGAGGGTATCGAAGGTAAGAAGGCTGTTAAGGAAAAGCAGCAGCAAAGCTTCCAGGCAATGTCTGAGCAGATAAGAAAGCTTTCCGAGCAGAAGGATGAAGTTGACGGCAAGCTCAAGGGCTTCTTTGAGAAGAGTGCTGAGATGAATGATATCCTCACACGTCTTCGCAATAAGGAGAATGGCATTGTCTCCAGAAATGAGAAGCATATCAACGATATCGATATCTCCAAGAACCGTCTGTGGGAAGACTATGAAGTTACATACGATAACGTTAAGGATGAGTATCCTCCTTGCACTAATATCAATGAGTCCACAAAACTTATCACAAGTCTCAAGAATAAGATTAAGGCTTTGGGCCCTGTAAACCTCAACTCCATCGAGGAGTATCGCGAGGTTAACGAGAAGTTCGAGTTCATCACAGGTCAGCGTAACGATATCTATAAGGCTAAGACGGATCTTGAGAAGGTTATCTCTGACCTCGTTACAGAGATGAAGGAACAGTTCATCAAGAACTTCACGACAATTAATGAGAACTTCAAGACTGTATTTACAGACCTCTTTAACGGCGGCAGTGCCGAGATACTGTTGAGCGACACAGATGATGTACTTAACTGTGCTATTGAGATCAAGGCTCAGCCTCCGGGAAAGAAGCTTCAGAGCTTAACGCTGCTGTCGGGTGGTGAGAGATGTCTTACGGCTATTGCTTTGCTTTTCGCTATACTGCAGCTCAGACCGTCGCCGTTTGTTATCCTCGATGAGGTCGAGGCTGCTCTCGATGACGTTAACGTAAGCCGCTTTACAGACTTCGTAAGACGTTACACCGTAAGGTCGCAGTTCATCCTCGTAACCCATCGAAAAGGTACTATGGAAGCGTGTGACCGCATGTACGGCGTAACCATGGCTGAGAGAGGTATCTCTAAGATACTTTCTATGAGGATCGGAGATTAATAATGGGTTTATTTGATTCCTTTAAAAAGGGTCTTGCTAAGACACGTGACTTCTGGGCGGCCGAGTGGGTTAAGACTACGGCTTCTCACGGCAAGTTCGATCAGGATATGCTCGATGAACTTGAAGAGCTTATGGTAAGAGCTGACTGCGGTGTGCCTGCCAGTGAAGACGTTATATCGTACGTTAAGAATTATATAAAGACTACAGGTGATGATTCGAATGATGGTGTCATGAAGGCGGTCAAGACAAGAATCACTGAGATCTTAGGCGAGATGAAGACTATCGAGATAGTTCCGGGTAAGCTCAATATCATCCTTATGGTTGGTGTTAACGGTACGGGTAAGACAACAACTGCAGGTAAGCTCGCACTTAAGTATAAGTCTGAAGGCAAGAAGGTTATCATGGCTGCTGCTGATACGTTCAGAGCTGCAGCTGTTGAACAGCTTAAAGAGTGGGGAAAGAGAACTGAGACGGCAGTTATCGCACATGAAGAAGGTTCTGATCCCGCTTCTGTAGTATATGATGCTGTTGCCGCTGCAAAGGCCCGCGGAAGTGATGTTCTTATCGTTGATACTGCAGGAAGACTTCATAATAAGAAGAATCTTATGGAAGAGCTTTCAAAGATTAACAGAATAATTGACAGGGAAGCTCCCGATGCTAATAAGAAGTCTATATTGATCATTGATGCTACAACAGGTCAGAATGCTGTTCTTCAGACAGAGGCATTCTCTGAAGCAGTTGATCTTGATTATCTTGGAATTACAAAGCTTGATGGTTCTGCAAAGGGCGGTGTTGCCATTGCTGTATCGTATCTTGCTAAGGTTCCGATCGTTCTCGCTGGATTGGGTGAGGGCGTAGAAGACCTGATGGATTTTGACCCTCAGGCTTTTGCAGATGCTTTGATTGACACTTAAAAGCACCTGTGATATTATTCGAAAGCTTGCCGTGACGCAGAAAAAGGGCTTGTCCGCCTCTTCCGCAGTCACCGGTGAATAATAATTATAAATGGAGGACAACACAATGGCACAGATTGACAAGGCTGCAATCATCAAAGAGTATGCAACTCACGAGGGTGACACAGGATCCCCTGAGGTACAGATCGCTATCCTTTCTGCAAGAATTAACCTTCTTACAGAGCACCTCAAGATCCACAAGGGTGACCACCACTCAAGAAGAGGTCTTCTCATGATGGTTGGTAAGAGAAGAGGTCTTCTCGAGTATCTTCAGAAGATCGATATCGAGAGATACAGAGCTATCGTTGCAAAGCTTGGCTTGAGAAAGTAATATCTCGGATAAGATTGAGACTAAGGAACCGCCGTGAGGCGGTTCTTTTTTGTTGTGGAAAAAGTAAAGTATTATTGATATGCTTTATATGTCAAGGTTTCTTAATAATTGGAGGTTATTATGAAGAAGAGAAAAGCAGCTGCTGTATTTTGTGCGGCCGTATTACTGTTTACCGGCTGTTCCGGCGGAGCCGATACGGTATCCGATGGGACAGAAGAGACAGTTCCCGAAGAATCCGGGCCGGTAAGAGCGCAGGATGACTTCTACCGTTACGTAAACGGAGAATATCTGGAGAATGCCGAGTTCGAGTACGGTTATCAAGCGACGGCAAGCGGACTTAATGCCGTTGATGTCGGTGAACAGGTTGAAGACATCGTCCGGGAGATCGTTGCAGGTTCCGGTTATGCGGAAGGTACTGAGGAGTACATAATCCAGAATGCATACAACAGTTACCTTGCTTATGATTTTGAGAATGCAGGAGTTCCACAACAGCTGCAGCAGGCCATGGATGATATCATGGCCGTGCAATCCGTAGATGAGCTGCTGATATTGGATTCAACTTTAAATTTTGAACTTGCCGGCAGGTTTAATCTGGTACCGGTTACCTTTGACACCAACTATTTTGATTCTACTGAAGAATGCCTCACTTTTACTCAGTTGAGCAGTCTTTTCGGAGCGGATTTTACTGCGCTTGAAGACAGCTATGATTCTCTTGATGATGTTAAGACTTTCACAAGCATAGTAATGCAGTCGATGGGCTGCAGCAGGGAAGATGCCGACGAGTTAGGTCAGCAGGCAGGTTATATGGTCATGGAAGTGTATAACCACACTGATACCGAGCAGTTCGATGCGCTTATGCATGAAGAGTATTTCCAGCTTTATACAAGAGAGCAGATAGATGAGATCTTAACAAATGTGGATCTGGATGCTTATCTTATGGCTTACGGGATAGACTTAACCGGTATCGACGAATTCGGTATCTTCGATCCCGAACAGCTGCAGTCGATCAATGACATGTTTACCGATGAGAATCTCGATGTCCTTAAGGCGATCGAATTAAGCAATCTGATCCAGGATTACGGACAGTTTATCTATCCTTACTATGATCAGCTGAGACAGTATTCATCGACAAGCTACGATACTGCTGAAGATCAGGCGATAAATGTTGTGATCAATGAGCTTGCGGCTGAGACGGATCCTATCTATGTTGAGCAGTATTACACAGAGGAGATGGACGATGCTCTTGTCTCGATGTGTGATGACATAAGAGACGAGTACAGGGAAATGATCTCGGAAGCGGAATGGCTTTCGGAAGATACGCGTGCCGGACTTATAGAGAAGCTGGACAACATTATCTATATCACGGGAGCTTCTTCTCACAGGCATGATCCTTCGGAGTACAGAGATCTGACATATGACGATTACTTCAGATTCATTGTCGACTACAGATGCATGGGCCTTATGGAGAGCCTTTCCGGATTTACGCAGCCTGTCGACAGATCGGCGCCGGGCATGGCGATGCAGACACTCAATGCCTGCTATGATCCATCCTCAAATTCAATTACGATAACCGTTGCCATCATGAATGCACCACAGTTCGACTTAGATCAGGATTACTATGCAAACCTCGGCGGCCTCGGAATGGTAATAGCTCATGAGATGGGACATGCCTTCGACAGCAACTGCATCAACTACGATCAGAACGGAGCCTATAATCCTTCATGGGTAAGCGATGCAGACAGGCAGACGCTTATAGACAGAAATCAGCAGGCTGTCTCGTACTTCGAGGATAACTTTACGATGTTCGGTGTTTACCATGTTGACGGTGAGCAGACGCTTGGTGAGAATTATGCGGATCTCGGCGGTATGGAGTGTATCTCCAGGATCCCCGAGACCAATGAAGAGAGAATGATCATGTACGAGAGCTTCGCCGCCATCTGGTGTCAGAAGATCCTCGATACGGCGTTTATCAATCAGATCGCAACTGATGTTCACAGCCCTTCATATATAAGAGTCAACGCGATCCTGTCTACTTTGGATCTGTTCTATGAGACTTACGGCGTAACGGAGGGAGACGGTATGTACATTCCTCCGGAGAACCGTATCTCGAGATGGTATTGATGGAGGGCCGGCGATATGAATCTTATATTAAAGACAACGTTAAAGAATATATTCGGAAAGCCTTTCAGATCTTTCCTTGTAGTTTTCTCGATATTCGTATGTTCCGTAGCAGCCATGTTCTGCTTTGATCTTATGAAAGTGGAAAAGGATGTCGTTGATAATATCTTCAAACAGTTTATCGGCGATGCTGACATAAGCCTCGCGGGACAGGGTGCGGATCTGTCTTTGCTCCCTGAAGGGCTTCCCGAATATACGGTAATGGGCGTACAGCAGTTCGGCGATACGGTATATCAGGATATCCCAGGAGAGTACTACATAGCCACCTCCAAGTCGGTAAGGATCATAGGAACCAACATTGATGCGGCCGTAGCTCTCGGAATCCTTGATGACGGCATGCCTCTGAATGACGGTGAGGCGATCGTCACGACTTCTTTTGCGAATCTATATGAATGCGAGGTGGGCGATACGGTTGCGGTTCACGATGTAAGAGGTGAATATGTGGATCTCACCGTAGCTTATATCGTTCCAAGCAAGCCCCTGAGCATATTTTTCCGCGGCAATACCGCGGTCGTTAATGAGAATACGGCTGATATCCTCTCCTGCGATCAGGACGCTAACCCGATGTACTTCTTCGCCTTTGGAGATGATGACACGGCTGATCTTGCGGAAAGCATGCTTAAAGAAGCTTTCCCGAATGCCGACGTAACCAACTACGCTACCATGTTCAATAACGAAGAAGAGACGAAAGAGCTGATGGGCATGATGTTCCTTGTGTTCGCCGTTGCATTCCTTCTCGTTATATTCATCACCGCATCCATCTGTGAAAGGATCGTAAGTGAGAGAATGTCCTTCGTAGGAACACTGAGAAGTCTTGGACTGTCCGCGCGTGCCACGGGTTTTATACTGCTTCTTGAAAATGTGATCTATGCGGTCTTCGGAAGCGTGCCTGCCGTCGTGCTGTTTGCCCTGATAAGAAACAAGATGTACGGTGTGATGTTCTCTTTTGATATGTCTGACGGTTCGAATGTCGTCCTCGATGCAGGCGCTTTGTCTCCGCTTCTGTGCGCAGGCGTTATAATCGGTGCCATAGTAGTCGAATGCATCATACCTCTTAAGGCGCAGCTTAAGGCTCTTAACACATCCATAAGAGATATCATCTTCGACAACAGAGATACAGAGTATAAGTTCTCAAGATTCGGCATAACCGTCGGATCTGTCCTGCTGTTAACATTCATCGTGGCTCTGTTCTTTAAGAACAATATCTATGGTGCCGCAGTATGCATGATATCAGGCGTGTTCGCACTGTCGTTCCTTTTCCCGCTGCTCCTTCGTTCCATAACGAACTTCATAAGAGATGCAGCGGGTAATGCGGACAAGGTGAGATGGTCTCTTGCTGCCGTTGAGGCAGGTTCGAGAAAGAGCGCGGTAGGAAGCGGCGTGCTTAGCGTTACATCCACTGCGATGTGCATCATCGTCTTTACTGTAGCGACGTCCATCATCAGCATGTACTCGGGAAGCATCTACGACTGTGATGTAGTAGCGATGACTACCAAGGAGCCTGACTACTACTCTTATGTGGATAATCTCGATGGCGTTACGGACACAGAGATCATTTATAACTCCGGTACGGAGTATGTAACTTTTAACGGTCAGGATCAGAGTTTTGATTTCTACGGCCTTCCCGAGGACGGATTCAGAATGTACAATGCCTTCGCGGATATTCCCGAGAGCATTGAAGACGGAACTATCCTGTTAAGTTCATCATGGGCTTCGAGACACAATATTAACGCGGGTGACATGGTAACGATCATCGTCAATCCCAACGGTGTTTTCCCCATTGAGAGACAGTATACCGTCGCAGGTTTTTATAAGTCCATTCAGAACGACGGCGGTACGGAAGCCATTATCATGTCGTTCGATGACTACTCATATGTATTTCATCCGACTCCCGGGATGCTTCTTATCAAGTCGGATAATCCGGATGAGACTGCTGAAGTTCTCAGAAAATACGGAATAGGAACATTCGATGAAGTTAAGACCTACCAGGATATTCTGAATGAGGAGAAAGACTCGAACGCAACAACGCTCAGGATATTCGGTATCGTAATCGCCATAGCTCTCGGCATGACCTGCATCGGTATGATAAGCAATCAGCTCATAGGTTTTGAAGGCCGCAAGAAGGAGTGTGCCGTAATGCTCTCGACCGCGATGAATAAGAAGACTTTGTCCGACATCCTGCTGCGCGAGATGATAATCACTTCCGTTATATCGTCGTTAGTGGGAACGATAGTCGGAAGCATAATGATACTTGTCATCAAGTCCGCACTGAACCACTCGGATACTCTTTATATGCCGATCAGCATCAATCCTGCTATGGTGCTGATATTCTGGGTCATCATCACACTCGTCTTTGCGCTTACGGTTCTGTTCCCTATCAGGAACCTTAAGAAGATGAAGATCGCAGAGCAGATCAAGTACGAATAAGAATAAAGGAGTCAGCAAAATGAGCAAGATAATAGAAGTAAAAAACGTAAGCAAGTCATTCGGCAAGGATACCAGCCTTAACCAGGTTTTGAAGGGTGCATCCTTTGATGTTGAAGAGGGCGAGTTCGTCTCGCTCATGGGCGCATCGGGTTCGGGCAAATCCACGCTCCTTTATCTCATCGGCGGTCTCGACAGAGAGTTCGAGGGCAACATCGAATTGTGCGGTAAGGACATCGGTTCCCTGAATGACGTTGAACTGTCAGACTTAAGACTTAAGAATGTCGGATTCATCTTCCAGTTCTACAACCTCATCATGAACCTTAATGTCGAGGACAATATCATGCTGCCTTCGACGGTTAACGGGAAGAAGAAGGCGGATCTTAAGAAGGATCTCGATGAGATCTTAGAGATCACGGGCCTTACGGAGAAGCGCAAGGCCATGCCTGCAACTCTCTCGGGCGGCCAGCAGCAGAGAGTCGCTATCGCGCGTGCTCTGCTCGGAAGCCCCAAGGTAATCCTCGCGGACGAGCCTACGGGTAACCTCGACTCCAAGTCCACGGCTGAGATCATGGAGCTGTTCAAGCGCCTCAACGTCGAGAAGGGTATGACCATCCTTCAGGTAACGCACTCGGACGATACTGCCAAGTACGGCACAAGGATCGTCAGGATCGACTCCGGAAAGATCGTGGATTCGGGCAAAAAGTGAGGTTAAGCCGCTTACTGCGCGATTATAGACTAAAATAGCACAAAAAATGAACGGACTGCCCTAGACAGTCCGTTTATTCGTATTGTTCTGACACAATATATTGTTATGATATAATTGCTTGATATGAAAATATGGGGGTAAGCATGGCTCGTAAGTCAGATTACGGTAACGACAGCATCACGATGCTCAAGGGTGCTGACAGAGTAAGAAAGCGTCCGGCGGTTATATTCGGTTCGGACGATCTCGAAGGTTGTATTCATTCCTTCTTCGAGATCCTGAGTAACTCAATTGATGAAGCCCGTGAAGGTCACGGTAAAGAGATAATAATTACAAGATTTAAGGATGGCTCACTGCAGGTCGAGGACTTCGGCCGTGGTATTCCGCTTGATTTTAACCCTAAGGAGAACCGTTATAACTGGGAGCTCGTTTACTGTGAGCTCTATGCAGGTGCCAAGTACGATAACAACGCTCTCGGCGATTATGAGTATTCACTCGGTCTTAACGGTCTCGGTGCATGTGCCACACAGTACTCATCCGAGTTCTTTGAGGTAACCGTATTCAGAGATAAGACTAAGTACTCTCTTTCTTTTCGCAAAGGAGAGGTAGTAGGCGAGCTTCAACAGGAGCCCTACAGGTTTAAGAGAACCGGTACTATCCAGAGATGGAAGCCGGATCCTGAAGTATTCACGGACACCGTTATCCCTTACGAGAGACTGCGCGACATCGTTAAGAAGCAGTCTGTTGTAAACGGCGGTATCGAGTTTAAGCTTATAGATGAGGCTCTCGGTACTGAAGAGACTTTCGTATGCCCGGACGGTATCGCAGGCTTCTGTGAAGAGCTTTCACAGATGAAGCAGTTTACCGAAGTGTACAGATTCGACGGAGAAGGCAACGGACGCGATGCCGATGACAGACCTGTATATAAGTGTAAGGCTGAAGTAGCTTTCTGCTTTAATAATGAGGTCAATGAGATGCAGTATTTCCACAACTCGAGTTTCCTCGAGCATGGAGGATCTCCGGACCGAGCTGTTAAGAATGCGTTCCTGTACGCTGTTGATAAAGAGATTAAGGCAAGAGATAAGTACAAGGCTAACGAATCCAAGATCAAGTTCGAGGATATCCAGGACTCACTTATCATCATCACATCGACTTTCTCCACTCTGACTTCTTATGAGAACCAGACGAAGAAGGCTATTAATAACAAGTTCATTCAGGACTTCATGACTGACCTCATTAAGAGAAATCTTGAGGTCTGGTTCATCGAGAACAAGCAGCAGGGCGATAAGGTCGTTGATCAGGTTCTCATTAACAAGCGTTCCAGAGAGAATGCCGAGAAGACCAGGATTAATATCAAGAAGCAGCTTACGGGTAAGGTCGACATTAACAACCGTATCAAGAAGTTCGTTGACTGCAGATCGAAGGACACCAACAAGCGTGAGCTCTACATCGTAGAGGGTGATTCAGCTTTGGGCTCCGTAAAACTCGGAAGAGATGCTGAGTTCCAGGGAATCATGCCTGTAAGAGGTAAGATCTTGAACTGCCTTAAGGCCGATTATGCGACAATCTTCAAGAGCGATATTATTACTGATCTTATTAAGGTATTGGGCTGCGGCGTCGAGATCTCTAATAAGCACAGCAAGGACATGAGTGCGTTCAACCTCGATCAGCTTAGATGGAACAAGATCATAGTATGTACCGATGCCGATGTCGACGGTTTCCAGATCAGAACGCTCATACTTGCCATGATCTATCGTCTGTGCCCGACATTGATTGAGAAGGGATACGTTTATATTGCAGAGTCTCCTCTGTTCGAGATCACGGTAAGAACCAAGGGCAAGAACTCCAAGGAGCAGACTTTCTTCGCATTCAATGAGAAGGAGAAGACTGAGATCTTGGCGAAGTTTGAGGAAGAGAAAGCTTCGATCACGATACAGAGATCCAAGGGACTTGGTGAGAACGAGCCTGAGATGATGTGGGAGACCACTATGAATCCTAAGACCAGACGTCTTATCAAGGTTTGCCCTGAGGAAGCCAGAAAGACAGCTGAAGTCTTTGAGCTTTTGCTTGGTGATAACCTTGCAGGAAGAAAGCAGCATATTGAACAGGACGGGCATCTCTATCTTGATATGCTCGATGTAGGATGAGTTTAAGAAATGGCAAAGAAGAAAGAGATCAAAGATAACAGTAATTCATTGAAGGCAAGACTTACTGATGACAGTAAGCCTGATATGCCTGCAGTAGATCAGCCCATTACTCAGATGCTTGAGATCAACTATATGCCGTACGCGATGTCGGTAATAGTTTCCCGTGCCATCCCTGAGATTGATGGCTTCAAGCCTTCGCACAGAAAACTCCTGTACACGATGTACAAGATGGGCCTTCTTAATGGCAACAGAACAAAGTCTGCGAACGTAGTAGGACAGACGATGAAGCTTAATCCTCACGGAGATATGGCCATCTACGAGACTATGGTGCGTATGACCCGCGGTAACGCAGCACTCTTGCATCCTTATGTGGATTCCAAGGGTAACTTCGGTAAGCAGTACTCAAGAGACATGGCTTTTGCTGCCCCCCGTTATACCGAGGTCAAGCTCGAAAAGATATGTGAGGAGCTCTTCGCAGGTATAGACAAGAATGCCGTAGACATGGTCGATAACTATGACGGCACTTTGAAGGAGCCCGTGCTTCTTCCGGCTACATTCCCGAGCCTTCTTGTTAACAGTAACCAGGGTATAGCCGTAGGTATGGCTTCCAACATTTCTTCCTTTAACCTGAAGGAAGTATGTGAGGCTACAATGGCATATCTTAAGGACAAGAATGTTGATCTTCTCGAGATAATGCCAGCTCCAGATTTCTCCGGCGGCGGACAGATCCTTTATAACAGGGAACAGATGCAGGAGATTTACGAGACAGGTAAGGGCTCTATCACTTTAAGAAGTAAGTATACTGTTGATACCAAGAATAACCTTATCGAGATCACGGAGATTCCGTATTCCACATCTTCTGAGGCTATCATCGATGGTATCGCAGATCTCGTTAAGTCCGGTAAGGTCAAGGAGATCAATGACGTTAGAGATGAGACTGACCTCGACGGTTTAAAAATCACGATCGACTGCAAGCGTGGAACTAACCATGAGGAGCTAATGAAGAAGCTGTTCAGATTCACGAAGCTTCAGGATACATTCTCATGTAACTTCAATCTTCTTATCAACGGTTCGCCCCGAGTAATGGGTGTAAGAGATATCATCCGTGAGTGGCTCGACTGGAGACGCCAGTGTGTCTCAAGAGAACTCGCGTTCGAACTTGATAAGAAGAAGGCTAAGCTTCATCTTCTCGAAGGTCTTGAGAAGATCCTTCTTGATATCGATAAGGCAATCGCGATCATCAGAAACACTGAACTCGAAGAAGATGTTGTTCCTAACCTCATGAGGGGCTTCGATATCGATAAGATCCAGGCTGAGTATGTTGCTGAGATCAAGCTTAGAAATATCAATAAGCAGTACATTCTTAATCGTACAGCTGATAAGGAGAATCTTGAGAAGGATATTGCAGATATCGAGGATATCCTTGGTAAGCCTAACAGAATCAATACACTTATCTCTAAGAAACTCAAGGAAGTTGCTGATAAATACGGCAAGCCCAGAAAGACTGAGCTTATTATGGCTGAGCATGTTGAAGTATATGTTCCTGATCAGGCTATTCCTGACTATCAGGTACACCTCATGCTCACAAGGCATGGTTATCTTAAGAAGTTTACTCCGAATGCACTTAAGAGATCGGATGAGATCAAGATCAAGGATGATGATGAGATCTTCCTTAGCGTTGATGCGATGAACAAGAGTGACATTCTGTTCTTCTCGGATAAGTGCAACGTTTATAAGAGCAAGACTTATGAGTTCCAGGACAATAAGGTCAGTGACTTCGGTTCATTCCTTACGAATGAGCTTGGTCTTGAGGATGATGAGAAGATCCTGTGGATGCTTGTTACGACAGACTATAAGGGAAGGATCATGATCGGCTTTAAGAATGGTAAGGCCGCATTGTTCCCGGTTGAGGCTTATGAGACAAAGCAGAATAGAAAGAAGCTCATCAATGCTTTCTCTGATAAGGCGGAAGCTGTATCATTCCTGTTTATTCCTGAAGGAGAAGATCCTGATCTGTTCGCAAGATCCGATAAGGATAAGGCGGTTGTCTTTAAGTCTTCAATGGTACCTTTGAAGACAACAAGATCTACTCAGGGTGTTCAGTTGCTTATTAGTAAGAAGGGTTCTAATCTTGCTGAGATCATGACTCTTGATGAAGCCGGATTAAGAGATCCTGAATACTATCGTATCAGGAATATCCCTGCAATCGGTTATTACATCAAATCGGATTCGTTTGAGAACAAGCAGATCGGAATAGAAGACTTAGGGTGAGAAGAGTAGAAGATAATATCTTCGATAATTATGAGAAGAAGTCCGTAAAAGGTGCGGGTCACATTATTGCGGCAGCTCTTTGCTTCTTGGTTATCCTATCCATGATCATTGTCATCAGTTGGCTTGATTCTTCTATGAAGATCGAGTCCGGTGTTGTGCCTGACTTCCAGGCTGCTCTAGATGAAGGCCGTTATTCTGATGCTCTCATGCTTTATAGAAGTGTCCACGATCTGGTAGTTGCTTCAGATACAACTGCTCAGAATGAGGATACTGAGCTTGCCGTAAGAAGAGATCAGATGGCTCAGATGGAAGATATCGTTAATACACGTCTGCTTGCGATAGAAGACCAGATGAGAAATTCCCGATATACGCCGTCTACAGCGGACCTGCGTTTCATGAACGAGATGCAGGAACTGACTTCTTCAAAGATATCTCAGTGGCTTATAGATCTTTCTACGGAGTTCCTTCTCGGTACTATTGAGAAGCCGGATCTTATCTTTATTTTCGAGTCATTACACGATGTTGGAAATGTATCTGCCACTATTGATCCTCTGTTGTATGAGATCGAGACAATAGAGCAGGCGAGAGGTGACGTCCAGGCTGCTGAGGCTGCTTTTGCCGTGCAGGATTATATCAATGCAGTAAAGATCTACGGAACTGTATGCGATAACTATGATGGCTTCGTTTACGATTATGCTTCTAACCGTGTAACTGAGATAAAAGAGATCATGTATGAGCCTATGCTTGAAGAAGGTGAGCATATGCTTGAAAGATACAGATACTTCTCGGCGGAGGCGCTTCTTTCTGACCTTGCCGTTATATTCCCGGATGACAATCGAATTAATTCCGACCTTCTTGAGGCGACATCGCATACAACCGAGACTACCCAGTACAGAGGAACTGTTGAAGTCTTAAGTGTCCGCCAGTTGATTGCTGATACATCAAGAGGAGCTTCGAATACGGGTTTGTATCTTACAACGGATGAGTTTACGAGAATGCTCAATGAACTGTATGCCAATGATTATGTATTGGTAGACGCTGAGACAATGGCTGATATGTCAGAAGAGACATTCATGACTGAGGTTGACCTTACGATTCCTGTAGGTAAGAAGCCCCTTATCCTTGTTCTCGATACTTTTGACTATAACGTTGCTACTACTTATAACTACGGACTGTGCACACAGCTTGCCCTTGATGAACAAGGCTATGTTTGCGGTCAGTATGTCGAGCCTGACGGAACTTTGGTATCCGGAAGGGAACTCGAGGCTATCGGTATATTGGATGCTTTTGTTGAAGCGCATCCTGATTTCTCTTTCGATGGTGCAAAGGGTGTTATCTCTCTGTGTGGCTATGAGTCGGTGTTCGGTTATGTAATAAGCCGCGACGAAGCTGATGACAGAACAGCAGCTCTTGCTTCTGCTGGAAGACCTAATGTTGAGTTTACTGACAGCGAGATAGAGAATAACAGGCAAATTGTTTCTGAGATCATAAGTGTTCTTCTTGATACAGGATGGAAGTTTGCTTCATCCACATATGGTAATATCAACGCATTTGAAGCTGATATGGACACTATCGTTGCAGATACAACTAAGTGGATGGATCAGATAGAGACCTTAATTGGAGATGTACATATCATCGTCTATCCGGGCGGTAATTATATTTATGGAACGGATCCCAGAGCTGAATATCTTAAGAGTAACGGCTTCAGAATCTTCTTTGGAATGGGATATAACCCTTACCATATCTACGGAGACAACTATCTGTATTATGACAGGACCATGATAAGTGAATACACTTTGTCGAATAATGATTATTCCAGACTGTTTGATGTTACTCAGATTCTGGATTCCTATGTCAATGCTGTCGTTCCTTCAGATGAAGACAGTGAACAGGAACCAATCTGACAAATGTGTTTCCATTTGATTATTCTTCTTAAATGAGTGGTACTATTCGCAAAAAAAATATATAATTATAAAAAATGCGTGGGGGCATTAAGATGGCAAAGACAGACAGATTATCAGAATTTGTAAAGGAAGAGCCAATCCTTTGGCACGACAGAAGAAGATATCTGGGTCTGCCGATCTCATTCACAAGATACAGCTTTGATAACAATAAGTTCTATGTTAAGAGAGGTCTCATTAACACTCTTTCTGATGAGATCCTTCTTTACAGAGTACTTGATATCAGACTCTCGAGATCTCTGTGGCAGAAGATCTTTGGTGTCGGAACTATCATTCTTAAGACAGCTGACCAGACAATGCCTTTACTTGAGGTAAAGAGCGTTAAAGATTCAGAGCGTGTTAAGACAGCTTTGAGTAATATCGTCGAGAGAGAAAGAAACGAGAAGAGAGTACTCGGTAAAGAGATGTTCGGTGCAGCCGGCCATCATGATGTTGATATTGATGGTGATGGTATCCCGGATCACATTGATGTTGATAATGATATTATCTGATATTCAGGCAAGGTAAGTTAGTGGAGACCAGATTAGACAGATACGAAGGCGCCAAAGAAGCCAAGATCGCACAATTAAGAGAGCTTATTGAGAACTCTAAGAAGATTGTGTTCTTAGGCGGTGCTGGCGTTTCTACTGAAAGCGGTATTCCGGATTTCAGAAGCGGGGACGGTATCTATAATCAGGACAGCGGCATCAATTACAGAGCCGTTGATGTAATCTCTCATTCTTTCTTTGTTGAGCATCCAGAAGAGTTCTACGACTTCTACAGAAGAAAGCTTCTGTATCCCGATGCGAAGCCTAATAAGGCTCATAAGGCTTTGGTAAGACTTGAGCGTCAGGGTAAGCTTTTGGCTATCATTACACAGAATATCGATAAGCTTCACCAGGATGCAGGATCTAAGTGTACGATTGAACTCCATGGTTCAGTTTACAGAAACTACTGTATGGACTGTGGCAAGAAGTTCAGACTCGATTACATAATGAGTCATGAAGGTGTTCCTCATTGTGACAGATGTGGCGGTATAGTTCGTCCCGGCATTACTCTCTATGAAGAGAATCTTGAGCACGAGCCCATTGATGCAGCTATCAAAGCCTTGAAGAAATGTGATCTGCTTATTATCGGCGGTACATCTTTGACTGTATATCCTGCAGCCACATTCTCACAGTTTATTAAGCACGATAAGATGGTCATCATCAATAAGTCTTCAACTTATCTCGATCTTTCTGCAATGCTGACTATCCATGATTCTATCGGTGATGTCCTTGATGCGGCTATCCCGAAGAGAAAGAAGAGGTCTGATGCAGGTAAGAAGCGTAAGAAGACTACGACTGCCAGGAAGACCGCTGATAAGAGTAAGAAATGACGGATTATTTTGAGAAGATAGCTCCGTCCTTAGTCGAAGCTCGTGATTCATTATCCAAGATTAATAACAGACTGAGCCTTTGCAGGCTCTTTTCCTTTGCGGGTGCTGCAGCTTCCGTTATCGCAGGATTAGTTAAAAACAACATTCTTTTGTATGTCTTGGGCGGACTTTGTATTGCTGCTTTTATTGGCTTTTGTGTCATTCACAAGAAATCAAAGTATTACGAGAGTTTACTTAACGAGAAGATAAGCGCTAATGACAGGTATCAGGCGAGAATTAAGGGGGACTTCTATTCGCTTGAAGATGACGGTTCTGAGTTTGCTGATCACAATCATCCGTATTCATCTGATCTCGACATATTTGGTCCGCATTCGGTTTTTGCACTGTATAACACATCTCACTCTGTCTTTGGACGCAAGGCATATGCTGACAATCTGAAATGTAAGCAGTTTGCTGCTTTGTCTAAGAAGATGATCGAGTCTTTGCAGAAGATAGTTAAGAGTTTATCTGAGGATCCGGAATTCCTTCTTGATTATGAATCTGTAGGATCATTGCATCCTGTTCTTAAAGTGCCTGATGCGCTGATTACTTTATGTGCTAAGGATAAGAAGCTGCCTTCAGGAAAGAAACTTCTTTGGAAGCTGATGATGCTGATCTGGCTGATTCCTGTGGTTATGGCTGTGTTGGGCGCAGGGAAGTATGTAAGGATTGCAGTATTGGGTGTTATCCTTATCAATCTTGTAAACTGGTTCCTCGTTTCAAAGATGGATCTGTCGGATATATTTAAGTCAGGACTTATTTCCAAACAAGCTGAGTCTATTAAGAAGAGGGTGGAGTTGCTTCTGTCCGATGAGAAGAGGATTACTCTCTTTGTTCCTGATTATCTCGACAGCGGTTTCTCTTCTGATCTGGATGCTCTTATTAAGGCGTGCAGCCTGTGTTCGCTCAGAGAGCAGCCTATTACGGCACTGCTCCTTAACTGTCTTATGCCTTTCGATCTTATGTGTGCAGACAGGCTGTTTGACTGGAGTGCAGAGCATGGTAAGGATTTCATGAAGAACGTAGAGAATCTCGGTCAGATCGAGGCCTTGATGTGTGCTTGTGTCCCAGGATTGATATCAGCCGAAGCTTGCTATCCGGTAATTGTAGAAGACAAGAAGGCATACTTTAGCGGATCTGATATGTCTCATCCTTTGCTCGACCCTTCAAAAGTTGTTTCTAATTCAGTTACTGTAGATTCCGAGAAGGCACTTATTACCGGTTCGAACATGAGCGGTAAGACCACTTTGATCAGAACAGCCGGTCTTATGACAGTCTTGGCCTATACAGGCTCTATGGTACCGGCAACATCGGTGTCGTGTTCTATCATGAAGGTCATGACTTCCATGAGAATTGCCGACAGCTTAGAAGAGAATATGAGTACATTTAAGGCTGAACTTGTCAGAATCGCATCAATTGTTGAAGCAGCTTCTTCAGATTCATCATTGCTGTTCCTTATTGACGAGGTCTTCCGTGGTACAAACTCTCAGGATAGAACTGACGGAGCTCAGATACTGCTTAATAAGCTTAACAAGCCTCAGATTGCAGGCTTTATGACGACACATGATTATGCTCTTTGCGACAGAGTGGCTGATGAGAAGATGGAGAATATCATTTTCTGTCATTTCAGTGAGCGTTATGAGGGTGATGAAGTTATCTTCGATTACAAGCTTAAACCCGGTATGTCACACGAATCTAATGCCAAATTCCTTATGAAATTGGTAGGCATAATCTGAACTTAAGTTCGATTTTGAAGTTGCGTCACAAAATTGCCACATTTTTTCCACAAAATTATTGTTTTTCTTATTAATTAAGATAAAATAAAAATATGGCTTTGGAGGTTATTAAGAATTATAAAGCTTTGATTGTTGACTACTCCTTTATCAGGAAGTTTGGTGGTACTCGTGTGCTGTCCGAATTCCTTGATATTGTTACGTCTGAGCGTATAGATGTTTATGTCAGCAAGTCATTTAAGCTTATGCATTATTGCGTTATCCATCAGGCTGATGATAAGACATCAGCAGCTGCTAATTCGATGCGTGATTTCTGCACTTTGCTCCTGGCCGATAAACTCCTTCACTCTGTACAGGTAACTGAGACCTCTCAATTCCTGGCTAAGATGTCTTTGGTTCAGGATGTTTGCCTTGTTATGGCTACTAACGGTATTCTTCTGAACAGACTTCGCGAGAAGAAGCCGTCATATATTGGTGATATCTGTGCTATCAGTGATGAGGGTACACCTGCTTTGTATCACAGCATCGATGATCTGCTTGGTGCATATCCTCAGGAACCCATTAGTGCTTTGGCATCTGCCGATAAATATCTCGATGTTCCGATCTATTGTAATGTCGGAGATACTATCACTACCGGTAAAGGTGAGAAGCTTGAGCTTGAGAAGAGAGTAAGTTCCGGTGCCGAGGGCATGGTATTTACTACTAATGATCCTAAGATCGTAGCTAAGATCTACCATAAGGGTATTATTACTCCGCTTCGTTGGAAGAAGCTTCAGACTCAGGTTAACATGGGTATCAATTCACTTGGTATCTGCTGGCCTCAGGACCTTCTTTACTATAGGAATATTCCGGTAGGCTATACGATGATAATGGGAAGAGGAAAGACTATCGGTAATGTATTCGATGGTCCTGATGCTCTTCTTAATTCGGTGCCTGACTGTACAAGACTTGATATTGTAACCACACTTGCAGATCTTCTTGAGAAGTATATCTATCTTCATATGTTTGGAATCGTTGCAGGTGATATTCAGATGAAGAATGCTCTGTTCTATTCATCGAATTCTATCTACCTTATCGATATGGATAGTGTACAGGTAGGCAATCTTCCTTGTCCTGTTGGTACAGAAGAGTTCACAGATCCTAAGCTCTGGGGCAAGAACTTCTCAGGTTTCTTAAGAAAACTAGAAGATGAGGATTACTCCATTGCCATGCTTGTCTTCTCTGTATTGTTCTGCGGACTTCATCCGTTCGCTACTAGAAACGGTGCAGAGACGTTGAGGGAAGAGATCCTCGATAAGAATTTCCCTTACTCTTTAACCGGTATTACGAGTGAGCACATACCTAAGGGCGGTTATGAGTTTATTTGGGAGTATCTGCCTGATACTTTGAAGTCAATGCTCTTCAGAACATTCCGTGGCGGTGAATCATTTGAAGCCATCGAATGGTACGAAGCAGTTACGGCATATAAGGATTCTCTTTCTGCTCATGAGTATGAGGATGAAGAGGCTTATAAGGCATTCCCTAAGATGGATTATAAAGCTACTGATCCTAATCCGATTGTTAAGCCCAGATTCAGCACAACATTCGGTCAGAGTTCTTCAGAAAGTGTTTCTCCGTTTAAGGCTGTCACTGATCCCAAGCCTTCAACTCCGACTTACACACCGACTCAGAATTCTTATGCGAACAAGTACTATATTGATACAACGATAGAGAAGAAAGATACTAAGAAGACCGAGCAGAAGCCTGATAATAAGAATGACGGCGGATTGTTCGGAATATTCAAGAACAGGAGATAAGAGTCATGGCAGAGAATTCCATTAATGCTTCAGATTTTGGAAGCAGCACCAAGAGAAGACTTCCTATTTGTTTTTGTCTTGATACGTCTGGTTCTATGATGGGTAATCCTATCCAGCAGCTGAATCAGGGACTTTCAAACTTCATTGCTTCAATTAAGGCAAATGATGATACAAGATCTGCTACAGATATTGCCATTATCACATTTGGTTCATCTGTTGAGATCGTTATGCCGTTTGGTAAGATCGGTAATGAAGGTCTTCCCGAGATCAAAGCATCAACAACAATGACTCCTATCGGTGAGGGTATCCTTACCGCACTTGAGCTTCTTAATGCCCGTAAAGAGGGTTATAAGGAACAGGGTATCAAGTATTATCAGCCTTGGCTCGTTGTAATAACTGATGGTGCTCCTCAGGGTCCTAATGCAATGGCTAATATGGAGCTTGCCATTAAGGCTTGTAACGAACTTGAGAAGGACGATAAGCTTGTTATCTTCAATATCGGTGTTGGCAACAGCGTTGACTTCGATATTCTGAAGAGAGTTTCTGTTAAGAGAGCTGAGCCTATCTCAGTATCCTCCGGAGACTTTGGAAAGTTGTTTGAGTTCCTCGGCTCTTCGAGTTCTTCTGTTGTATATTCGGGCATAAGTGATGATGCTCTTTATAATCTCAACACTGAGCCGGAAGGTGAATCAGTGGACGTTGATGATTTCTTCAAGTTTATGGAAGATTAATTTATGTCAGATATCACAGTATCAGCAGTAACCTTAATGGGCCAGAAGCATAAGACCAGGGGCGTTCCCTGTGAGGACTATTCGTTAGCCACTCAGAGGGAAGGCGTATCTGTTGTTGTAGTTGCTGACGGCGCAGGTTCCAAGCAGTATACACATGCGCGTTACGGTTCCAAGTCCGCATGTGAATCTGTTTCCGAGCTGCTGATCAATTATTTCGATGCGCTTTATTATGAGAACAGGGAAGCTGCAGTAAGATCAATTGTTATCGCTACTGTACATGTAGGATTCGCTAATCTTATTGAGAAGTTTAAGCTGGATTCTCTTGAGCGTCTTTCCTGTACATTGCTTTTCTGTGCTGTTAAGGACAGAAGAGTTCTTATAGGTCATATCGGAGACGGACTTATTGCAGCTGCAACTCCTACGGGTGTTCATCCTTTGACAATGCCTCAGAATGACAGTGCGGGACGTACATATTTCGTAACGGCTCCTCATGCTGCCGATTACTTGAGAATAGTCAAGACTACCGTTGATGATATCCACGGTGTCGCGCTTATGACAGATGGTGTTCAGGACAGTGTCTATGATGAGAACTCAGGTCTTGTAAAGCCTGTCGTAGCACGCATGATAGAAACGGCATCAGCAGGCAGAGAGAAGTCTGAGACTGACATAGCTTCGATTCTTTCCCAGTACATCGTAGGTGCGTCTAACGTTAGTGATGACTCATCTTTCGGTATTTTGTATTTCAACGGGACCAAAGCTCCGGATACAGGTAAGCTGCCCAAATCGGCTGAGAAATTCGGTAAGAGTCAGGATTCTTTCAAGGATCTTCAGACTTCCATGGCGCCCGAGTATAAGAAGGCAAAGCAGATAATCACTACATGTGGTTCCAATCCTGCGCCTAAGATCACAGTGCCCGGCGATGACGAGCCTGATGATATCAAGGTTGCTAGCAAACCGGTTGCAGTTAAGAAGGATGAGAAAGAAGAAGCTGCACCGGAGACTAAAGTTAAGATCGACACCAATCGCAAGCCGAAGTCTCATTGGCTGCTCAAAGCTGTTGCTTTGTTTGAATTGATTGCTATCATAATATTGTTGATAAAAATATTTTTCTTGGGAGGCTGAGTAATGGAGAGAGAAGAGAAGAAGTATGAGGTACTTCCCGGTATAAAGACTCCTGATATCAAGTCCATACTTGAAGCAGCTTCCGATTTTACAAATCCGGGTGTTGATAATGTTACGCTCAAGGGCGGCGATTTCAGAAAGACTCTGGCTCCTGAGGGTGAGATTCAAGCTCCTACAAGTGCAGATATCGCAGAGCTCCAGAGCCTTGGTGCAGAAGTATCTGAAGCTGAGAAGAGAGCTTCAGAAGAATCCAGAAGAAAGATGGAAGAGATCAAGAAGCAGGTTATGGCACCTGAGTCTATTAAGGATCTCAAGAAGGTTGCAGCTGCAAAGGCTGTAAGTGAAGAGAAGCGAGAGCAGCTTGATAAGGAAGCTGCCGAGAATGAAGCTAAGAAAGCTGAAGAAGAGGCTAAGGAGAAGGCAAGAGAAGAAAGACGTCAGGCTCAGCATAAGATCATCGAAGAATCTATGCAGAAGAAGGCTGCCGCTGAAGAGGAAGCTCGCAAGAAGAAAGAAGCTGCCGAGAAGGAAGCTACTGCAAAGAGTGACGATGCAAAGAAGGCTGACGATACCAAGAAGGCCGAAGAAGCTAAGAAAGCCGAAGAAACTAAGAAGGCTGAAGAGGCTAAGAAGGCTGAAGCTCAGAAGAAGAGAGAAGAAGCTGAGAATAAAGCTCAGGTTAAGAAGCCTACTGCAGAAGAGCTGGCTAAGGCCGCTGAGAATGCAAGAGATGAAGAGTATAAGGCTTGGGTTAAGGCTAAGAAGCTGGCAGCTGAGGCTGATAAGTCAAAGAAGCCTGTCGAGTCTGAATCTCAGACACTCGATGATTTCTCAGAGTTCCTTTAATACCGATTTCTGTCAATTGTATTTCAATTGTTTTACAATGCGGCGTTGCGCTTGATTAAGCGTTATTAATGCTTGCGCTTAAAGCTATAATTGAATTATGGATTATAAGATTCGTAAGACTATGGCTTTTGTCGCGGGCTTGGCAATGTCATTGAATATTTTGAGCGTTGATGATATCGGCGCTGTTAATGACGTTTCGCTTCAGGCACCGGAGATGGAGATAACAACAGCTGAACCTGTTGATTATGTTCCTTCGGCCTTTATCGTATCTAATTCTCATGTATCAGCGGAAGCTGATGAATTCACTGATGATCTTGAAGACAGGACATTTGTGATCTCCCTGGATGATGAAGAAGATACGGATCTTATGAATCCTGATGAATTCATTCATGATGGTACAAGGTACTGGGTTAGTGTAGATATCGCGAATGTCAGATCTGCACCTGATACTGAATCAGACATAGTTACCCAGATTACTTATTCTGCTGATGTTATCCGTATCTCATATGGTACAGACTGGTCTTTGATCAGAACTGATAACGGTACTGAAGGATATGTGCTTACGTCTTTGCTTTCTGAAGAGGAGATTGCTTTGCCGACTGCAACACCTACGCCTCTTCCTACTGCAACGCCGACACCTATGCCGACAGCTACACCTACTCCGCTGCCTACTGCTACACCTACACCTGAACCTCAGGCGGCGCCTGCTTACACAGAAACACCTATGAGTGCGACTGTTTATGCTTCATGTGTAATGAATGTAAGATCCGGTCCGGGTACTGAGTATCCACTCGTAAGCGGATACAATGCCGGCGATGCCATAACTGTTACGGCAAGTACTGACAATGGTTGGTACAGAACATCTGACGGATATTATGTAAAGGCTGATCTGTGTCTTGATCAGGCTCCTGTGGCACCTGCACCTGCTGCTTCTTCAGCACCTGCAGTAGATGCATCAGGATTCTCAGACTTCGGCGCTTACTGCTTGCAGTTCGTAGGTACACCTTATGTCTATAGCGGTGCATCTCCTTCTGGTTTTGACTGCTCAGGTTATGTTTCTTATATCTATGCAAACTATTACGGCATAAGCCTGCCTCATAATGCTGCTGAGATTGCAGTACTTGGTACCGGTGTTTCAGCTGACAGTGTCCAGGTCGGCGATGTATTGTGTCATGATTACAATAACGACGGATATATCGATCACGTCAGTCTTTATATCGGTAACGGAACCTGTATCCATGCATCTAATTCACGCATGGGTGTTATCACTACCGCTTGGCCTATGGGCTCCGTAGTGACGATAAGAAGGTTTGTCTAATCTCCTGTAGACTGTAAAGTACATAGTAATAAAGCTTGCAAGTCCGCCGACTACATTAGAAACGGGCTCTGCCATGAATACTCCTGTAACTGAAGGATCCACGAACCTGGGCAATATTATCGTAAGCGGTATAACAAGAATAACTTTACGGAACAATGAGAAGAATATTGCACGTCCGTTCTTCTCAAGTGCCATAAATGTGGACTGTCCCGAGAACTGGAAAGACATAAATACATAAGCCAGGAAGAAAGTGTGCAAAGCGGGTACCGCGGCTTCAATCAGATTGAGGTCATCGTTAAACAAACTGATGAAGAACCTGGGGAAGAGGATTATCGTAATCCAAGCAAGACCGGTATAAGCAAATGCCACGAGGAAAGAGAATCGAATTCCGCTTCGTACTCTGTCAGTCTTACCGGCACCGTAATTAAAGCTCATAACAGGGCAGGCGCCGTTTGTAATGGCATGAACGACAACGCTCATTATGTCTCTTACAGAACTTACTATGGTCATTACTCCGATATAGATGCCCTCGGTGTCATACAGGCTTAAAGTCTTATTACATACGGCCTGTGTGGCGCTGTTGGTGATCTGCATGATGAATCCTGTAAAGCCAACAGAGCAAATCTGCTTAACTATCTTGAACTCAAGCTTCATGTTCTGTCTTTCAAGCTTGAATTCAGGTTTATTGCCTGTTAAGAAAACCAATACCCAGATCATTGAAGCAGTCTGTGAGAAAACGGTAGCGATAGCAGCACCTTCAATATTCATATGAAGAACGAATATAAATATCGGATCCAGGATGATATTAAGAAGCGCACCCGTAAGAGTGGTTATCATTGCAGTTACGGGGAATCCTTGAGCACTTATGTAGAAATTAAGTCCGGTCGCGATCATTATCGCGAAAGTACCGATGACGTAGATGCGAAGGTAAGCAGCAGCATAAGGGAAGGTAGTGGCATCTGCGCCCAAGGCAAACAGTATGCGCTTCATAAAGATCAGGATCAGTATTGTAAGTGTGATGCTGCCGATAATAAGAAGCGAGAACGAGTTGCCGAGAACCTTCCTTGCTTTCTTCTCATTTCCTGCGCCCATGGCAATGGAGAACACAGGGGAGCCGCCCTGTCCGAAAAGCATAGTAAAGGCAAGTATCGCGGAGGCAACAGGGAACGTGAGACCGAGACCTGTAAGGGCATTCGTTCCTTCACCCGGGATATGACCGATATAGATTCTGTCTACGATATTGTATAGAAGCTGTACAAGGGAAGAGAGCATGAGGGGAACGGCCTGCCTTAATATAAGACCGGCAACGCTGCCCTGACCGAAATCAGTATATTTGCCTTTGGTACTTCCTGCCATGTTCTTACCTTTGATAAAGAAAAACCCCGAGACTTATGTCTCGAGGCTTTATCTGGTCGGAGTGACGGGACTTGAACCCACGACCTCTTGCTCCCTAAGCAAGCACTCTAGCCACCTGAGCTACACCCCGATATAACTGTCAGAGACTCATTTCGGAAACCTGGTCGGAGTGGCGGGACTCGAACCCACGGCCTCTTGCTCCCGAAGCAAGCACTCTACCACCTGAGCCACACCCCGATATTTCCGAGCTGAGCTTTAGACAGCTATAAGATAATAGTACAAGTTTGAGATTAATGCAAGTTTATTATTCGCATTTTCTTTATTATAATTATTTAGTAATAAAGCGCGGAGGAATATCCACTGATGAGCCTAGCAGATGATATCTTTGTTCAGAACATAAATGACATATTGAATTCAGGCTTTACAACCGAGAATGAGAAGGTTAGACCTCATTGGGAGGACGGAGCACCTGCATATACATTTAAGAAATTCTGTATAGTTAACCGTTATGACTTAAGCAAAGAGTTTCCGATGCTTACTCAGCGTTATATTAATTTCAAGGGCGCAGTAGATGAGCTTCTGTGGATATGGCAGAAGAAATCCAACAATGTAAAGGATCTCGGTACTCATATCTGGGATGCATGGGCAGATGAGAATGGTTCCATCGGTAAAGCCTATGGATATCAGCTCGGTGTTAAGCACCACTACAAAGAAGGTGACATGGATCAGGTTGATCGAGTACTATTTGATCTTAAGAATAATCCTTCAAGCAGAAGAATCATGACAAACATCTATGTTCATCAGGACCTGTCTGAGATGAATCTTTATCCGTGCGCTTATTCCATGACGTTTAACGTAACCGGAAATAAGCTTAATGCGATTCTTAACCAGAGAAGTAACGATATGCTCGTCGCTAACGGCTGGAACGTTTGCCAGTATGCCGTTCTTGTTCACCTTTTGGCCAGATGCAGCGGGTTGGAAGTCGGTGAGTTCGTTCATGTAATAGCCGATGCACATGTTTATGACAGACATGTTCCTATAGTAAAAGAAGTAATATCTAGAGAGAAGTATCCGGCTCCCAAGCTTGTTATCGATGAGGGAATTACGGATTTCTATCAGTTTACTACAGATAATATCCGCCTTGAGGGGTATCAGTACGGCGAGAAGGTAAAGGGAATACCGGTAGCTGTCTGATGAGGTTAGTATTTGTAAGACATTGTGAACCTAACTATGAGATAGACTCTCTAACAAAGAGGGGATGGGAAGAGGCTAAGCTTCTTTCTGAGAGAGTACGCGACTGGAATGTGGATGCTTTTTATGTATCTCCTTTGGGAAGAGCAAAGGATACAGCTAAAGTATGTCTCGATCTTCGTGCCGAGTTAGGAAAGAATCATGAGGTGACAGAGCTTCCTTGGCTTAAGGAGTTCTATTATCAGTTGAAAGAACCCGATACCAAAGAAGATCTTATGTGTTGGGATCTTATGCCGACTTATTATAACGGCAATAAGGAGCTTCACGATAAGGATTCATGGTGTGACGTTCCTCTTATGAAGTCCGGCGATATCCGTTCTGAATATGAGAATGTAACCCGTCAGTTTGATTATCTTCTTAACGAATACGGATATGAACGTCAGGAGAATGGTACATATAAGGTAACATCTCATAATGATAAGACCATAGTTATGTTCTGCCACTTCGGCATAACATCGCTTCTTACGGGATACCTTACTGGGATTGCTCCCACATGCCTGTGGCAGGGCTTCTTTATGGCTCCTTCCGCAGTAACAATAATAGGATCCGAAGAAAGAGAGAAGGGCATAGCGTCTTTCCGTGTGCAGACATTCGGTGATACTATGCACCTTACTTCAAATAAAGAGAACGTATCCTCTTCTGGGTATTTCGCGGAGGTATTAAGTATATGAGCATGACGGCTATAGCAGCAGTTGATGAGAACTGGGGTATAGGCAACAAGGGAGATCTCCTTGTGTCACTGCCTGAGGATCAGAAGGGCGTTTTTCGCAAGTATACTGCAGGAAATACTGTAGTGTTCGGCAGGAAGACGCTGATGACGTTCCCCGGCGAAAGGCTTCTGCCCAAGAGAGTCAACATCATCCTTACAAGAAACAAGGACTTTGAGAAGGAAGGTGCAGTCATCCTTCATGACAGGGAAGAGCTTCAGGAATATATCGCTTCACATACCGATGAGAAGATATTCCTCATAGGCGGAGAGACTGTATATAAGTCAATGCTCGATCTTTGTGATGAGGCAATAATCACTTATATCCATAAGGAATTTTATGCCGATGCTTACTTCCCGAATCTCGATGAAGATCCCGAGTGGGAACTTGATCGGGAAGAAGATGAGATAATGTCTGAAGTAGGCGTCTCATTTAATGTCAGATTTTACAAAAGAAAAATTGACTAACGGTCAAAAATGTAGTAGCATAGGCGCAGTTTAAGGAAAAAGAAATTGAAGAATATCGATCCGACAATCAAGAAAGAGACACAGTACATCGCTTTAGCGGCGGTTGTATTAAGTGCCCTCTTGGAAGCGGTCTTTCTGATTATCGGCAAATGGGATCTTCCCGTGTTGTTTGGTAATCTTCTTGGTGCCGGTGTCGGTGTTCTTAACTTTTTCCTGATGGGTTTAGGGCTGCAGAAAGCTCTTAACAAAGATGAGAAGGGCGCGAAGGCTACAGTCGCTTTCTCTCATACAATGAGATTCTTTCTGATGGCGCTTGTGCTTGTTCTTGGAGTATTGCTTGATTGCTTTAATGTTGTATCCACGATCCTTTCGCTCTTTTTCCCGACTGTGGGAGTATATATGAGATCTGTCTCGATGAAGAAAGCTGCTAAGGAGGAGACTACAGCATGACTATCCTCCTTTTGATACTTTCAGTGCTTCCGATAATTGCAGGAATACTTATTAAGATCCTCTTTGTTCCTGCATCTGACGGTATCGATATTACAGGCGCGCATGTATTCTTTACGATAGATCTTCCTTTTGGAGGACTTCCTATAAGTGAAGCTCAGGTTAATTCCTGGCTTGTAATCCTGTCACTGTTTTTCTTCTGCCTGTTCCTGACTCATGGTCTTAAGACAACCAATATCAGCAAAAGACAGATTGCGGCTGAATGGATCGTTGAGAAGGTAGAAGGCCTTGTCAGATCTAATATGGGCGAGTTCTTTATGGGATTCGGTCCCTACATTGCGGCAATACTTGGATTGTCAGCATGCTCAAGTCTTCTTACTCTGGTAGGTCTTTTCCCGCCGACAAGTGATATCAATATCGTAGGCGGCTGGGCTCTTATGACGTTCTTCCTTATTACATACTATAAGTTTAAGGCCGGACCTTGGATATACATTAGAAGCTTTGGTGAGCCGGTTCCTTTCCTTGCACCTCTTAATATCATCAGTGAGGTTGCGACTCCTATATCAATGGCTTTCCGTCATTACGGAAATGTCTTATCAGGTTCGATTATCTCTGTGCTGATAGCAGCGCTATTAACAATATTATCGCAGCTTATCTTCGGTAAGCTTCCGGGTGTTCTCGGTGAGTTCCCTTTCTTGAGGATTGGTCTTCCTGCGATTCTGTCTGTATATTTTGACCTTTTCTCAGGAGCCCTTCAGGCATTCATCTTCTCGATGCTTACGATGCTTTATGTATCAGGAGGATTCCCTGAGGATGAGTACTTTAAGCGCAAGAGATTAAAAGAAGCAAAGAAAAAGAATAAACAAGTAATTGAGAATACGAACGGAGGTATTTGAAATGTTAGAATTGGCAATCGGTATTATTCTTGGCGGTTGTGCATTAGGCGCCGGCTGCGCGATGATCGCAGGTATCGGTCCTGGTATCGGTGAGGGTAACGCAGTAGCTGCTGCCTGCGAGGCTATCGGAAGACAGCCCGAGTCAAGAAGTGCAGTTACAACGACAATGCTTATGGGTTGTGCTGTCGCTGAGACAACGGGTCTTTATGCTCTTGTTATCGCGATCCTTCTCATCTTTGTTGCTCCCGGAAGATTGGTTAACATTTTGCTTGAGGCTGTCGGATAAGAATCATGAATACTCTTGATATTATCTCTCTTAATATCTGGCAGATCCTGATATCACTGGCCAACCTGGTAATCCTCTTTCTTATCTTCAAGAGGTTCTTGTTTAAGCCTGTGAAGGATATTGTTGCCAAGAGAGAAGCAGAAGTATCTTCTATCTATGATGAGGCTGATAAGACCCGTGCGGGTGCACAGGAGCTCAAACAGTCATGGGAAGAGCGAATGAAGACAGCTGATGAAGAGGCTGACAAGATCATTAAGAAAGCAGCTGAGAAAGCTGAAAACCGTAATGAAGTTCTTCTTTATGAATCACGAGAGAAAGCTGAGTCTATGATACGTAAGGCTAAAGCTCAGATTGCCAGAGAGCAGGCTGATGCCCAAGAAGCTATGCGTAAAGAGATAGTTAATGTTTCTTCTGCTTTGTCTGAACAGGTCCTTGGACGTGAGATCAATATGGATGACCACAGAGACCTGATCGATTCCTTCATCGATAATCTGGAGGATATGTAATGAACGGCGGCGGTAAGGAATACGCTTTGGCATTGTTCTCCATTATGCTGGAGAGCGAACACCATGACGATATCTATAATGATATCGAGCTTGTGGATGCGGTTTTTAAGGAGAATCCGGAATATATCGAATTCCTGATCAATCCTTCTATACCTAAGTCAGAAAGAGTCGGAGATCTCCGACGTGTCTTTGAAGATAAGGTATGTGAGCCGGTATTCTCATTCCTTAACGTCATCTTTGAACACAGGGATATGTATGTGCTCATATCTGCAATAGATGAGTTCAGATCGATGTATGAGAACTATATGAGCATTGCAGATGCCGTCATCACCAGTGCAGTCGAGCTTACTGATGATGAGAAGCACAGACTTGAAAGAAAACTTACTGATGTAACCGGTAAGAAGATAAGAGCATCTTACGTCATAGATAAGAGCATCATCGGCGGTGTATCGATTGCTGTAGATGGAAAGAACTATGACGGAAGTGTTCGTAAGAACCTGAAAAACTTAAAGGAAGTGATGTCCTGATATGAACAGAAGGCCTGAAGAGATCAGTAATATACTTAAAGAACAGATCAAGAACTACAAGAACCGAATCGATATGGGTGAGGTTGGTACTGTTGTCATGGTTGGTGACGGTATCGCAAGTGTATATGGTATCCGTAACTGTATGTCTACCGAACTTTTGGAATTCGAAGACGGAAGTGTAGGTCTTGCTCAGAACCTTGAGGAAGAGACGGTTTCCGTAGCCGTACTCTCTGACAATAACGACATTAGAGAAGGTACTAAGGTTAAGCGTACCGGTAAGGTATTGTCAGTTCCTGTAGGAGAAGGCTTCCTTGGAAGAGTTATCGATCCGTTAGGTGAACCTATTGACGGCAAGGGTCCTATCCCTCATGCTGGCTTCAAGCCCGTAGAAGCTGAGGCTCCTGGCATCATCGAGAGAAAGAGTGTATCTGTTCCTCTTCAGACAGGTATCAAGGCTATCGACTCAATGATTCCTATCGGACGTGGTCAGCGTGAGCTTATCATCGGTGACCGTCAGACAGGTAAGACACAGATCGCTCTTGATACTATCCTTAATCAGAAAGATCAGGATGTTATCTGTATTTATGTAGCAATCGGACAGAAGGCTTCTTCTGTAGTTGCTCTCGCATCTGAGCTTCTTCGTGAGGGTGCTCTTTCATATACGATCATTGTTTCTGCTACAGCAGCAGAGAGTGCTCCTATCCAGTACATCGCACCGTACTCAGGCTGCGCTATGGCTGAGTATTTCCGTGAGCAGGGTAAAGATGTGCTTATTATCTATGACGACTTAAGCAAGCATGCTGTAGCTTACAGAGCATTGTCACTTCTTATCAGAAGACCTCCGGGACGTGAGGCTTATCCCGGTGACGTTTTCTATCTGCATTCAAGACTTCTAGAGCGTGCAGCATGTGTTGCTCCTGAATTTGGCGGAGGTTCTATCACGGCCCTTCCAATCGTAGAGACACAGGCTGGTGACGTATCTGCTTATATCCCGACTAATGTAATCTCAATTACTGACGGTCAGATATTCCTTGAGTCCGAGTTGTTCCATGCAGGTATCATTCCTGCCATTAACCCCGGTATCTCAGTAAGCCGTGTAGGTGGTTCAGCTCAGGTTAAGGCGATGAAGAAGGTATCCGGTGAATTGAAGCTTCTGTATTCACAGTACAGAGAGCTTCAGGAATTCTCCCAGTTCGGATCCGATCTTGATTCGGATACCAAGGCCAGACTTCACCTCGGTGAGCGTATCGTTAAGGTATTGGGTCAGGATAGAAACAGCCCCGTTGAAGTCGGTGCACAGGTAGCAATAATCTACGCAGTTGTCAACGGCTATCTTAATGGCATTGCTCTTGATAAGGTCCATGAATTCGAGAATAAGCTTTATGAAGAGCTTAAGCTTGATCATAAGGATTGGATGCGCCGTATAAGAAGCGGTTCATGGGAGAAAGATGATGAAGAAGAACTCAAGAAGCTTCTTACTGAATTGACAAAGGATGCAGAGAATAAGTAAGCGTTATGGCAAAAGACATTAAGGCATTACGTAAAAGGATAAAGAGCTTTGACTCGACGCTTCATCTTACGGGCGCCATGGGTCTTGTCGCATCTTCCAAGATGCGTAAAGCTACTGATGCCATGCTTGAAGGAAGAAAGTACCTTAAGGCTATCGATGAGATTGTAACAGATCTTTCTTCCTGTGCCGAGTGTAAAAGATCTGTCTTCTTTAATGAACCTTCTCAGGAAGATAAAACCGGCATTACTAAGCTTATCGTCATTGCAGGCGACAGAGGCTTGTGCGGCGGTTATAACGCTAATGTATTCAGAACTGTAAGAGATATGGACGAGGCTCAGATAATTCCTATCGGTAAGCGTGCTTTTGACCGTTATACCGTTGATGAATTAGATGATTTTGATCCTGATTCAACCAGAGACTTTGATTCATCAGAGCATTACACATACGAGATGGCGAAGGAACTCGCTGATACTTTGGTTGAAGAGTATAAGACCCATAAGATCGACAGAGTCGGAATTGTCTACAACAAGTATGTATCCATACTTACACAGGAACCCCGTGTTAAGTGGATCCTGCCTATTGAGACACCTGATGAGCCGAAGAGTGATAATGGTGTATATGAGCCTGATCCGACCACGCTGCTTGATGATATCGTACCGCAGTATGTGGCGGGTGTGATTTTTGCGCTTGTTAAGGAAAGCTTTGCTTGTGAGGTAGCAGCAAGAAGAATGGCTATGGATAGTGCTACCAAGAACGCTACAGAAATGATCGAGGACCTTACTTTGGAATACAACCGTGTAAGACAGGGTAAGATCACTCAGGAAATAACCGAGATAGTTGCCGGAGCCGGCAGTTAAGGAGAGAGTATATGGCTTCAAACGAGATCAACAAAGGCCTTGTGGCGCAGGTAATGGGACCTGTCGTAGATGTGCATTTCGATGAAGGTTGTCTTCCGCCTATCAACAATGCTCTTGAGATGTATATAGGGCAGAAGAAGCTTACAGTAGAAGTTGCACAGCATATAGGAGACAGCACCGCGAGATGTATCGCGATGGCTTCTACGGACGGCCTTAAGAGAGATACTGAGGTAATCGATACAGGAGCTCCTATCAGCGTTCCCGTAGGAAGAGAGACTTTGGGAAGAATCTTCAATGTCTTGGGTGAGCCGACAGATATGCTGCCTCCTCCTGCTAATGCCGAGAAGTGGAATATCCACAGACCTGCACCTGCTTTTGCTAATCTGTCTTCAAGTAAGCTTATTCTTGAGACGGGTATTAAGGTCATCGATCTGCTTTGTCCTTATTCCAAGGGTGGTAAGATCGGTCTGTTCGGCGGTGCCGGCGTAGGCAAGACCGTACTTATCATGGAGCTCATTAATAATATCGCGAAGGAGCACGGCGGTCTTTCCGTATTTACTGGTGTTGGAGAGAGAACCCGTGAGGGTAACGACCTTTATAACGAGATGAAGGAGTCCGGAGTTATCGAGAAGACTTCCCTCGTGTACGGTCAGATGAATGAGCCGCCGGGAGCAAGAATGAGAGTTGCTCTGTCCGGTCTTACGATGGCGGAGTATTTCCGTGACGAAGAGAATCAGGACGTTCTTTTGTTCATCGATAATATCTTCAGATTTACTCAGGCGGGTTCAGAGGTTTCTGCTCTGCTTGGACGTATGCCTTCAGCTGTAGGTTATCAGCCTACGCTCGCTAATGAGATGGGTGCATTGCAGGAGAGAATCACATCTACTACAAAGGGTTCCATCACATCTGTACAGGCTGTATACGTTCCTGCGGATGACCTTACTGACCCGGCGCCTGCGACAACGTTTGCACACCTTGATGCTACTACGGTTCTTTCAAGATCGATCGCTTCACAGGGAATCTATCCTGCTGTAGATCCTCTCGAGTCTACTTCGAGAATTCTTTCACCTGAGGTAGTAGGTCCTGAGCATTATGAGGTTGCTAAGGAAGTTCAGAGAATTATCCAGCGCTATACAGAGCTTATGGATATTATCGCCATCATGGGTCTTGATGAGCTTTCTGATGAGGATAAGCTGCTCGTTGCACGTGCAAGAAAGATTCAGAGATTCCTTTCACAGCCTTTCCATGTATCCGAGAAGTTCACGGGTATCGAAGGTACATACGTGCCTCTTTACGAGACCATCAAGGGCTTCAAGGAGATCCTTGAGGGTAAGCATGATGATCTGCCCGAGTCTGCGTTCCTGTTTGTAGGAACGATTGAGGAGGCAGTGGAGAAGGCCGAGCACGAAAAGGCTGAGCAGCAGGCATGACAACATACGAACTGACAGTATTGTCTCCTGTAGGAGAAGTCTTTAAGGGAGACGTCATATCTTTGATGTTAAGAGGTGCTGAAGGTGATCTCGCAGTTTTTGCGGGCCATGTGCCTTTTGTAACTACGGTTAAGCCCGGTAAGTGCGTTATCACGCTTCCATCCGAAGATGAGATGGAGGGTGAACTTGCTACAGGCATACTTGATGTAGGCAAGGACGGCGTTAAGCTCTTGGTAGGAAGCAGTGATGCTTTTAAGCTTCCTGACACTAAGGAGGTTTCCGGTGAGTAAATTCAGACAGCAGCATATGCCTGTTATGTGGCATGACATGACTCATGACGACAGTGATTTACCGGCTAAGGATTCTCCTTTGAAGGAGAAGGCAAGTCTCATCGGACGAGTAGGTCTGATGTTTCTCGCTTCAGGTGCAGGTGCTTTCAGAACACGTGCTGCTATGAATAAACTCTCACGTGGCTTGGGCGTTACATGTAATGCCAGTATTGGCCTTAAAGCTGTTGAGTACACAGTAATCGAGAACGATGAGACTGTAACTAATGCCTTGTCTAACAGAACTACCGGAGTTAATACAACCAAACTTCAATACCTTGAGATGTTCTGTGACGGGTTTGCGGAAAGAGCGGGGAAGTATTCTCTTGACGGCTTCCATAACATGCTCGATACGATAGAGAAGAGCGGAAGTAATTACAAGAACTGGCAATTGGGTCTTGCAGCAGGTGCTGCTTGTTCGGCGTTCGCCTTTTTGCTTGGAGCAGGTGCTGTCGAGATGGCTTGCACATTTATTGCTGCAGCACTCGGTTTCCTTGTACGTAAGATATTTATAAAGAATCATATTACTTTATTTGCAAATGTAGCCATCGCTGTATTGGTTTCTTGCTTCGTATATATTGCGATGATCAAGAGTGTATCAACTGTATTGTCATTACCTACGGATTTCCGTGCAGGATATATTTGTTCCATTCTGTTTATTATTCCGGGTTTTCCTTTGATTACCGGCGGTATCGATCTTGCCAAACTCGATCTGCGTTCAGGTATCGAGAGAATCATGTATGCTCTGCTAGTAGTGTTTGTAGCGGCTTTATCATGTGCATTTACTGCGACGATTTTCTCTTTTGCTCCTAATAGTTTTATTGAGTATGAGATGAATTATAATCTTAAGCTTCTTCTAAGATTGATAATGAGCTTTGTAGGTGTATTCGGATTCTCGATTATCTTTAACAGCACAGTAAAGATGGCTGCGACTGCTGGTGCCATGGGTGCGTGTGCTAACTTTGTAAGATTGCTTCTTATTGATCATCATATGTCTGCCGGAATAGCTGCATTCATAGGGGCTTTTATGGCCGGACTTATCGCTTCATTTATCAAGAGGTATATTGGTTTCCCCAGAATTACTCTTACCGTAGCTTCCATAGTAATTATGGTTCCCGGTATGTATATGTATAAGGGTGTGCATTTCCTTCAGGCAGGTAACTTCAATGAGGGAGGCGTATGGCTGTGTAAAGCGTTCCTAATTGTTGTAGCTTTACCGCTTGGTCTTGTTTTTGCCCGAATATTAACTGATAAGAATTTCGCAAAGAGTTCATAAATAAAAAGGACTGTCGAATGACAGTCCTTTTACGTAGCGAAGCTACTGCTTCGCTTAGTTCCAGTCGAAGTGGTAAGTGTTGATGTAGAAGTGCTGTACATGGTTCTCTGTAGTACCTGTGATAGTGATGTTCGTTGTCTCACCGGCAGGCAGTGAACCGGATCTCGGAGTAGCAGTGAATGAGTTGTTACCGTCTGATGTGAAGTTGAAGTAATCAGATGTGAGATTTGTGATGGTGGATGATGTATTGAATGAGATTGTAAATTCATTCAGTCTGCTGATATTAAGATCATCACCATTATTTGTTACTGCAAGATCGAATACAAAACCGTCAGATGTTACACGAGGATTTGTGATCGTATAGCTGCAACGAACAGGGGAGTTGTTGGAAGAAGATCTTGTTGTAGTAGTCGTAGTCTCTTCTTCTGTAGTTGTTGTAGTTGTCTGTTCTGTTGTAGTAGTTGTTGTAGCTTCAGTAGTTTCTGTTGTTTCTTCTGTAGCTTCTGTTGTCTCAGCAGGCTCAGTCTCTGTAGCTGCTGTTGTTCTTGTAGCTTCAGTTGCTTCTGTTGTAACAACTGCGGCTTCAGTCTCTTCAATAACAGCAGATGTTTCAGCAGGAGCCACATCAGTAGTTGTTGTTACTGCAGTAACCTGTGTTGTATGTGTATCAGCAGTCTTGCCGAACCATGTCTGATAATTATCGAGAACCCAGAGGATTACGAAGATTGCAGCAAGAACACCGATAAGACCGAAGATACCACCCTTGCTCGGATCCTTAGATGATTTTGCCGGCTTAGATCTCTTCTTAGACTTTGTCTTAACCTGTGTAACAGGCTCGATCTCTGCCTTGTGGTGAGAAGGAGTATGAGATGTACCGGGTCTTGATCCGGCTTCCTTCTCATCAGGAATGTCAGGCTGAAGTCTCATGGGCTCGTGTCCGCGTGGAGCCTTACGCTCAGTTGCGGGGGCATCAGCAACAGGCTTATTAGAAGCTGTTACTTTAGCAACATTAGATGTAGGTCTCTTTACAGGAGCGGGGGCACCCTTCTTAACGAAAGGAGACTGCTCCTCAGGCTTAGCTGCAGGTACAGCTTCCTTGGGAACTTCAATGAAAGGAGAAGCTGCTTCAGGTGCGCTCTTAGGTGCAGGTGCAGCCACAGGAGCAACTTCTGTCTTAGCGATAGAAGGCTCGTTCTTTACGAAAGGGGAACCTGCAGCTTTCTTAGGAGCTTCGTTAACAGGCTTCACATCTTCCTCTTTCTTAGCAGGCTTCTTGAAAGCATCAACACCGCTGCTTACCTTACCGTAAGTCTTGATGTTAGCTGCTTCCTTTGTTTCTTCCTTAACCTCTTCTGCAACAGTAGCCGGCTTAGGCTTCAAAGCAGGATCGGGTACTCTTGCAGCCTTAGGCATAGCGGGAACAGGAGGAATCCTGTCAGCATTCTTAGGCTTGAAAGGATTGATTGCCATAGCTTCTTCGTCAAGCTTGAACTCATCATCTAGACCGCCTGCAAAAGAGCTGTTGGACTCAGAGGATGTTGCAAAATCAAGATCCTGACCGGACTCGAATAGAGACTTGTTGATAGAAGGATCTTCTTTAACACCTGTGAATTCCTTGAAGTCAACATTAGCATCAGCAAAAGCAGGATCATCTACAGGTGCAACCTGTTCGAAATCCGTCTTCTCGGAAGCCTTGGGAGGCTCAACGGGTGCAACAGGAGCAGAGGGCTCTACAGTTACAGGCTTGTCGAGCGGCTTGAAGGCAGACTTGGAAGCATCGAAATCGAAGTTCTCAAATTCGTCGAATTCGTCAAAGCCTGAATTGTTGGAAGAATTCTCGCTCTCCTTGATCTTATCCGAGACAGACGAATTCTCGTTTGCCTTGAATGAGACCATGAAAGAAGAATCAACGAATTCGTTGGGATCTGGATTCATGTTATTGTTGTTGTTCTGATTCTCGGGATCAATGATCATTTTGATACCTCTCAAGTCATTGGTTTATATTCATTAATAATTATATTTATTAATCATTCTTTTTCAATGTCATGTGCATATGTGTAATGAAACGGTCAAACTTTATCGGCTTGACATAGTATAGTACCGATGATATTATTCATAAGCACTTGCGGATAGGCTCGTGTGGCGGAATCGGCAGACGCAACGGACTTAAAATCCGTCGGAGTAAAATCCGTACCGGTTCAAGTCCGGTCACGAGCACCATATACAAGTGTTGCGATAACATCGCGGAGTGGAGCAGTTGGTAGCTTGCCGGGCTCATAACCCGGAGGTCGTGTGGTTCGAGTCCCGCCTCCGCAACCAATTACAAACCGGAACAGCAGTTCCGGTTTTTTGTTATATAATTTTCTTATGATTCACATATTCGCTGCTATTGATTGTGAGGTTAAGGCATTAAAACACCTCGTATCAGATGACCTTGAGATCGTACTTACAGGTATCGGCAAGGTTAATGCGGCTTTTGCAGTAGGAAGAACATTTCACCATGGTCTTACAAGGCAGGATCTTTCATCTGATGTGATCATTAATATCGGAACCTGCGGCTCCAAGGATCTTTCTGGTTTGTTTATGGTTAATAAGATAACTGATGATGCTACAGGAAGAGATTATTATCCGGACATACTGCGTGTAGAAGGCCTTAATGAAGCTTCGCTTATAACTGTTGATGAGGTAAAGACTGATCCTGAACCGGGTTATCTTTATGATATGGAAGGATCAGCCATATATCAGGCCGGTTCTAAGCTTATCAGCCCGGACAGAATGATCTTTCTTAAGATGGTTAGTGATAAAGGGGATGTTTCCGGTGTTACAGAGGAGTCTGTAAATGCTCTTGTGGAATCTTATGTTCCTCAGATTGAAGAATTGATCAGGAAGATTCGTGAAGAAATAAGTGATACAAATAGCATTAATAATGATTACTTGTATGATCTCCTTAAAGCATCGGCTACCATGAAAGTTCAGATAGACGAGCTTATGAAATATGCTGATAGTATGGTTGTTGAAGGAAGACAGCTTTTCGATGAGGCGGGTGCCCGTGAGGTGACATCGAGAGCCGGCGGCAAGGAGGTGATATCCCGTGTGCGCAGCATTCTCACACATTTATCTTGAGGCGCGTGCCGAGAACTATCTTGAGACGAAGAGTATACTTGCGCGTTTCCCTGAAAGTACTGTCATTCGGATTAAACACTATAAGGATGTATTCAACAGACCTGCACAGGATGCGGCTTTGCAGAATAGATCCAAGAACCTGATACTAGCAGTAAATGACGGGAAGAAGATCTTCGATGCTTCTCCTGTATGTCAGGACTTTGGCATGGGGAAGTTTTACTATGCCGAGTCTGCCATGAACTGCGTTTTCTCGTGTGATTACTGTTTCCTTAAAGGTATGTACGGGACTTCGAATGTAGTTATCTTTGTGAATCAGGAAGATTATCTTTATGAGTGTGAGGAGAAACTTAAGGATGGACCGATGTATCTGTGTGCATCGTTTGACACGGACCTGGGTGCACTTTCCAAGGTCTCAAGCTGGATGAACAAATGGGAAGAGTTTGCATCATCTCATTCAGATCTGACACTCGAGTTAAGAACTAAGTCGGTAGTTGATTCGTTCAGAAAAGACAGCAATATCATTTATGCTTTCACATTGTCTCCGGATGAGGTTATAAGCCGGTTTGAGAAGATGACTCCTTCTCTTGATGCGAGGATCGCCTGTGTCAAAAGGGCAATAGAGGAAGGTGCACAAGTTCGCCTCTGTTTTGACCCATTGATTTATATATATAATTTTGAATTATGTTACAATAGTTTTGTCGACAAGATACTTCAAAGCATTGATCTTACTCGTGTTAGAGATATCAGTATCGGCACGTTCCGAATATCCTCGGACTATCTTCCGAATCTGCGGAAAGCCTGTCCTGATTCTTCGGCTGTGCTTTTCCCGTTCGATCGTGAAGATGGGTTCTGTGTTTACCCCGCGAAGCTTCGTGAGAGGTTGATCGGAATCATCAAGAATGAATTGGAGAAGGCCGGCTATGGAAACAAACTCTACATCATCCCCTAAGCAAGCAGCAATCGTTACTGGTGCATCATCCGGTATCGGACTGGCGATAGCAAAGATGCTCGCATCGTCAGGTTACGATGTATATGGAATTGCCAGACATTTTGATAAGAATACTGATTATGGTTTCAATACCATCATCTGCGATGTTACTGATACTACAAAGTTGATCTCCGTAGTTTCCGGTATCAAGAATCCTGAGATTCTTGTAAACTGCGCGGGCGTCGGTTTCTATGGACTTCACGAGAACCTTACACTCGAGCAGATCAAGCAGATGGTTAGGACAAATCTTGAGGCTCCCATGATACTTACAGGCTATCTTCTCCCGTGCTTTAAGAGGCAGGGTAAAGGTACCATCATTAATATTTCTTCTGTAACTGCATATAAGACAAATACTTACGGTGCTTCATACGGTGCCGTGAAGGCAGGTCTTTCAAGCTTCTCTGCGAGCCTTTTCGAGGAGGCAAGAAAGCATGATGTTAAGGTTATCGAGATCTGCCCTGATATGACGAACACAAATCTGTACCGCAATGCTGATTTCACTGTTGATGATGATCCTATGTGCAGACTTGATCCTGACGAGGTTGCTGATGCTGTTAAATCTGCTCTTGGAATGCGCGGTAACTCCTGTGTGACGAAGATGACGATCGTGCCTCAGAAGATGAGGATCAAGAGGAGAACTGCTGATGAAAGTAGATCTTAATAATAGTTGGATCTTTAACAGCGATTTTGACAAGCTGCCTGAGGGAGAAGAAGTTAGGATACCCCACTCGGTTTCTGTAACTCCTCTTAACTATTTTGATGAGTCTATATATCAGAAGGTCTCAGGCTACCTTAAGTACTTTGAGGCGCCCAAAGACTGGGCAGGTAAAAGAGTTTTTTTGAACTTCGATGGTGTGGCTCATGAGGCTACAGTCTATGTCAACGGGCTTCTTGCAGGAGTTCACAGCTGCGGATATACGGCGTTTACATACGAGGTTACTGATTATATCAATGTAGGTGCTGTAAACGAGATCAGGGTTAAAGTCGACAGCAGGGAGGCACTTAATATTCCGCCTTTTGGTTTTGTTATTGATTACATGACTTATGGAGGAATCTACAGAGAAGTCTCTATTGATGTGAAAGAACAAAGCTATATCAAGGATGTCTTTGTAAGAGCTACCGCTGCAGGATCTGTCTTTGCCGATGTTACTTTTGACGGCAAAGATAAGGATCAGGAGTTTGGAATAATCATCATAGAGAAGAGCACAGGGGAAGAACTCGCATGGCTTCCAGGCAAGAAGGGCTACTGTGCCATAAGTAAAGTTCCGGGATATAAGAAATGGGATATTAATGATCCTAATCTATATGTTCTCAGAGTTGAGAGTGAGACCGATGTTAAGGAAGTAACATTCGGCTTCCGCGACAGTGATTTCAGACCTGACGGTTATTATCTCAATGGCAAGAAAGTAACTATCATGGGACTTAACAGGCATCAGTCATATCCGTATGCCGGATATGCCATGCCAAAGTCAATGCAGGAATATGATGCTGATATCTTAAAGTACGAGTTAGGACTTAATGCGGTAAGAACTTCACATTATCCTCAGTCGCAGCACTTCATAGACAGGTGTGATGAGATTGGTCTGCTCGTGTTTACGGAGATACCCGGGTGGCAGCATATCGGTGACGAAGAATGGAAGAAACAGGCTGTAAAGAATGTAGAGGAGATGGTCCTTCAGTATCGTAATCACCCGTCGATCATTCTGTGGGGCGTCAGGATAAATGAATCCCGTGATGACGATGATTTCTATATTAAGACGAATGAGATGGCCAGGAAGCTTGATTCTTCGAGACCCACAAGCGGCGTCAGATATCTTAAGAAGAGCAGTCTGCTTGAGGATGTATATGCATTTAATGATTTTTCTCATGTTGGAACGAATTCAGGATGTGAGAAGAAGAAAAGCGTTACTTCCGATATGAATAAGCCGTATCTGATATCCGAGTATAACGGCCACATGTTCCCGACGAAGGCTTTTGACCGTGAGGATATCAGAACAGAACACTTGATTCGTCATGCTAATGTGCTGGATGCTGTGAGAGGTGAGCCGGGTATTAGCGGCTCGTTTGGCTGGTGTATGTTTGATTACAACACACACAGGGACTTCGGTTCTGGTGACAGAATCTGTTATCACGGTGTTTGTGATATGTTCAGAAATCCGAAGCTGGCAGCGTCTGTCTATTCAGCTGTTGGAGTTAATACTGAACCTGTTCTTGCTATATCTTCTGATATGAATATCGGTGAACATCCAGCCGGTAACAGAGGTGATGTGTATATCATTACTAACTGTGACAGCGTGAAGATGTATAAGAATGACAAGTTTATCAAAGAGTATAAGCATACTGATTCTCCTTATAAGAATCTTCCGAACGCACCGATTCTCATCGATGATTACATCGGAGATCAAATGAAGGAGAAAGAAGGTTTCTCGGACAGGCAGAATGTCATCGTTAAGGAAGCACTTAATTACATTGGCCGATACGGAAATAATAATATCCCGCCTAAGATAATGCTTCGCCTCGGTGAGGCCATGGCCAGATTCCATATGAATTTCCAGGATGCATATGACCTGTACGGTAAGTACATCGGAGACTGGGGCGGTAAGTCTACAGGTTTCCGGTTCGTGGGTATAAAGAACGGTAAAGAGGTCATTACCGTGATTAAGGCTCCTTGTGAAGGCATGGATCTCGACATAAAAGTATCTTCATTCGAACTAGTTGAAGGAGCTACTTATGATGTTGCTTCGGTAAGGATCAAGGTTGTGGATCAGAACGGAAATGTCCTTCCTCATTACAACAGAAGTCTTATAGCTAAGACTGAAGGGCCTATAGAGATAGTCGGACCTGAGTTGATAGATATCAACGGAGGTATGGGCGGAATATATGTAAAATCGACTGGAAAGACGGGCAAGGCTTCACTAAAAGTTTACTTTAATGATGTATTTGTAGATAAAGGCTCTGATATAATCAAGTTAATAGATTTTGATGTTTGCGGGGGAGAATTGGTTTGAGTAGGAAACGCATTGCTTTCTTGTGCGGACAACCTGAGGAGTATTGCCAGCGTTTATTCATTCAAGGATTTAACAAGGTCGCTCTTGCTTCCGATATTGACGTGTGCGTTTTTGCCATGTATCAGAAGTATCAGGATTCCATGCAGCGTGAGAAGGGCGATGCGTCTATCTTCGACATAATCAATTACGATAAATTTGATGCAGTCATTGTTATGGCTGATTCCATGCAGACTCCGGGACTTGCTCAGAAGATCGAGGATACTCTCGACAGCGGTTATGAAGGCAAGGTTCTCTTTATCGAAGGAGAGACTAAGAAGTTTTATAACCTCATTCAGGACAACTATACACCTATCAAGAAAGTCATCTCCCATCTTATCGAGCATCATAACTTTACGGATATAGCATTCCTGACTGGTAAATCATGGCATCCGCATGCTAAGAAGAGACTGCAGGCTTTCATAGATTGTATGCAGGAACACGGACTCGATGTACCTGACGACAGAATCTTCTATGGTGATTTCTGGTATACGAGCGGTGAGAGTGTAGCAGAGAGACTGACTAAGAAGGGAGTTAAACTTCCTCAGGCTGTTGCGTGTGCTAATGATGCGATGGCTTTAGGCCTTGCTAAGGCGTTGATCGCTAAGGGTTACAGGATCCCTGAAGATATTGCTGTTGTAGGATACGACAGTAATGAAGAAGGTAAGCATGCTCCGGTTCCGCTTACGTCCGCAGATATTCCTTTGTACCAGTTTGGTGAGCATTGTGCACACGATATACTTAATATGTTTGATGGCGGTGAGCCAACAGAGTTCGTAGCTGATGCCAATATGTTTATCGGTTGCACCTGTGGTTGTCAGGGTGACAGCATAGCACCTGAGTTTAAACTAAGAGAAGAATGGGACACTCAGCTGTCTGAATCCGGTATATATTCAGTCTTTAATCACATGACTGAAGACGTTGTTAATCAGACTAACTTCTCAAGTTTGATCAATACCATCTATTCTTATGTTTATCAGATTAGACCGTTTGATCATTTCTCTTTGTGCATTAATCCTGATTGGATTAAGAGAAGTGACGGCATTCCTAATGAATTCCTTCAGGTCATCAAGTGTGGATCAAGCGGAGTTAAGGATACTGTAAACTTCGATGTTACATATGACCGTGAATTGATCCTTCCAGATCTTTACGATGATTATTCTGAGCCTCATGTATACTTCTTCTTGCCATTTTCTTACGATGACAGGATTTATGGATTTACCTGTCTCGGATCTGCTGATCCTATGATGTGTATTGATGATACTTTCAGATCCTGGTGCAGAAGATGCATGATAGGATTTGAGGTGTTGAGACGATCCAATGAGACTGTTGCCGGTGATAAGTCATTGAGAGATGGTCTTATCAAGGATAATCTTACCGGCCTTTATAACTATCAGGGCCTGCTTTCCGAAGGTTCTTATCTTGTAAGTAAGATGAAGAATAAGGGTTGTTATATCAGTGCTCTTGCTCTTGATGTTAAGGACCTTTCTGTTATCAATGAACAATTCGGAAGAGCGGTCGGTGATAAAGCTATCGTTAATGCTTCCGGTATGATCGAGGTTATCTTCCGAGATAATGATTCCATCTGTTCCTGCCTCGGTAATGGTGAGTTTGTAGCATTAAAGCTTTCATCCACCGCAGGTGAAGATGAGATGCTTCTGTCTTATGACAAGATTAAGGCAAAGCTTAATATGTATAACAACGACCCGTCAGTTAAGGCGAAGATCTTCTTCTATTATGGTATTGAGACCGGATCACCTGAGACAATGACGGATCTTGAGAGACTTATCAATACAGCTATCAGTAAGAAGAACAGCAACAAGATCAGTGTGACAAAGTCACAGCAGATCGGTCTTACAGAAGAGGAGAAGGAGAGGTCTCTTATCGTTAATGAGATCCTCGATTCCAACAGGCTTAATTATCACTTCCAGCCTATCGTATCTGCCAAGGACGGCGAGATCTACGCTTATGAGGCTCTTATGAGAGTTGATATTAACCCTTATATCGATCCGCCTACAGTTATTCGTTATGCAGCCTTGTCAGAGAGACTTCCTGATGTTGAGTATGAGACATTCATTAATGTTATTGACGTTGTTGAACAGCGTTCGGATATATTCGATGGCACGAAGAAAGTATTTATCAATTCTATCCCAGGTCAGAGGATTCCGGATGAGTATCTTAACGATCTTAAGACCAGAATCAAGAGATTGCCCGGTACAGTTGTAATCGAGTTAACCGAGCAGTCAGAACTTACTGATGAAGAGCTTGACCGCTTAAGCAAGCTGTATTCAGATATGGGTGTTGATACAGCCTTGGATGATTATGGTACAGGTTATTCCAATATCACGAATCTTCTGCGTTATATGCCCAGATACGTTAAGATTGACCGTATGCTCTTGTCTGAGATTCAAAACAGTCCTCAGAAGCAGCATTTTGTTAAGGATATCATCTCATTCTCACATGATAACAATATCATCACTCTTGCTGAGGGTGTTGAGACATCAGAGGAGCTTAAGACGGTAATCATGCTCGGTGTAGACCTTATTCAGGGATTCTATACAGCAAGACCGTCTGCCGAGATTATCGATTCTATCGATGCTGTTATCAGAAAAGAAATCCGTGAAGAGAGAATGAAGTATGAGAATTCCGGTTCTGATTCTGTATTTGTTGCCGGTCGTGAAGGAAGAATCATGCTTCCTAAGCTTAATGATGAGGGTGTTGAAGTCATCAGTGTAGGAAGATCTGAATCTACATTTATCGATTTTACTGTCACCGGTTCTCCTGAACTTATGACCAGAATTGTTATGAAGATAACTAATGGCTATAAGGGAAGAATCACCTTGGATAATATCGGCTTCGGTTCTGATGTCAGCGGACCTGCCATATCCATTGAAGGTGAATCCGATGTTACTTTGGTTTGTAAAGGCTCCAACAAGCTTCTTGAAGGGATCTATGTTGAAGAAGGTTCTGTATTACGTATAGAAGGCGATGGAGATCTTAATATTAACGTTAGTGCAATGGAGTTCTTCTGTATCGGTGCAGGTCCCGAGAAGAAGCACGGCGATATTATCGTTGATGAATTTGACGGAGCTCTTGTCATCAATGGTAATGGTGTAAATGGTGTAGGTATTGGTTCCGGAGCCGGTGGTAATATTATTCTTAACTCTGCTAACATTTCTGTTGGAGTTCCGGGCAGAAGTACAGTTGCTATCGGTAATATCAACGGTAAGTCTGATATATCGATCACAGCTTGCGACCTTAACGTTATGTGCAGAAGTATGCGTTGCATGGGTATTGGTACACAGGGTGGCAGTGCCGATATTAATATTGCTGATTCTGTTATTTATTCCAATATCGATGGCAGGGATGCAATGTTCATTGGAAGCCTTGATAAAGATTCTAAGCCTGTTATTACCAACACAACTGTAACTTCGATGATCAATACTGCTATCATGACTAATCCGCCTGAGGATGTAAGGTCAGTTTACTTCCTTAACGGAACTTATACCTTCGACGGCGATGGTGTAGCTACGCCTTCTTGACCTTTGTTTGGTGTTTTGTTAACATCACCTCATATATACATAATGCGTTGATGAAGACCAGTACCTTCAATTAAACCTACAGAGAGCTGCCGTTTGGTGCAAGGCAGTGGCGGAGTTGACAGGGAACTCACTTCGGAGCAGCCGTTCTGAAAGGCGTGACCCAAGGATCGGACGCATGTCCAGCGTTAAAGGGACAGGATATCGGATCTTAATCCTGTATCCGTTGAGTGCATTCCAAGTGAATGAATTAGAGTGGTACCGCGAACGACCCTTCGTCTCTAACAGGATGAAGGGTCGTTTTAATGCCAGGGGGTACAAACATGATGAATTATGGCAAGTATCGCAAGGTTCCGGAGATTAATCTGACGAACCGCAAGTGGCCTGAGAAAGTGATTGAGAAGGCACCTATATGGTGTTCTGTAGATCTGCGTGACGGTAATCAGGCACTCGAGGTTCCTATGACCATGGATCAGAAGCTCAAGTTCTTCAATCTGCTTGTTAAAGTCGGCTTCAAACAGATAGAGATCGGTTTTCCTGCAGCTTCGGATACGGATTACAACTTTTGCCGTGAATTGATCGACAATGATCTGATTCCTGATGATGTTGCTATTCAGGTTCTCACACAGTCACGCCCTGAGATAATTGATAAGACCATGGAGGCTGTATACGGCGCGAAAAATGTTATCGTGCACTTATATAACTCTACAAGCACACTCCAAAGAGAGGTCGTATTCGGCTTTGGTCAGGAAGAGTGTCTTAAGCTCGCTGTTGACGGTGCCAAGTATATTAAGAATTTTATAGATGAAGATGATTCGGATACTAATTATACCCTCGAGTATTCTCCTGAATCATATTCTTCGACTGAACCTGACTTTGCAGTAAGGATCTGCGATGCAGTATGTGATGTCTGGAAACCGACACCCAATAAGAAGGTCATAATCAATCTGCCGGAGACGGTAGAGTATACGCTGCCAAATGTGTATGCAGACAGCATAGAGTATTTCGCTGCTAATACGAAGTGGAGAGATTCCATATATCTGTCCATTCATACTCATAATGACCGCGGTACCGGAGTTGCAGCTTCTGAACTTGGTATGCTCGCAGGTGCGGACAGAGTTGAGGGAACTTTATTTGGTAACGGAGAGAGAACAGGTAATGTTGATATTATCACCTTGTGTGTAAACATGATGATGCAAGGTGTTGATCCAGTGCTCGATTTTTCCAATATCAATGAATGTATTGATATATATGAAGATTGCACCAGAATGAAGGTCGACCCCAGACACCCATGGGCTGGGAAACTCGTATTTACCGCATTCTCAGGCTCTCATCAGGATGCTATCAATAAGGGGAGAAAGAAGATGTCTGACAGCGGTTCGCAGATTTGGGCTGTTCCTTATCTTCCTGTCGATCCTGCAGATGTCGGCAGAGAATATGAGCCTATCATCAGGATCAACAGTCAGTCTGGAAGAGGCGGTATCTCTTATGTTATGGAACAGTTCTTTGGTATTATCATGCCGAAGTCTTTCCAGCGCGATTTCCTGACTGTTGTTAAACATGAGACTGATAATAATTCCAAAGAACTCATGCCTCAGCAGGTATTTGATCTGTTCGATGATTACTACATCAATGTCATGACTCCTTATGCTCTCTCGACGTTCACCGAGCATTCGCTGGGAGACAAGATGAGTGAAGTAGAAGCTCAGATCACATATCTCGGAAAACCTGTCGTTATCAAAGGTAAGGGTAAAGGTCTTCTTGATGCGTTTGTTGATGCATTTACAACATATACGGGAGTAAATTTCTCGATTAAAATGTATAATGAACATGCAATGGAGAACGGTACTGATTCCGCAGCTATCACTTACATTGAGATAAAGCGTGCGGATGACGGACAGGTGTTCCTTGGCGCAGGTGTCTCAAGCTCTGTAACCAAGTCTTCTGTAAGAGCCGTTCTGTCTGCATATAACAGAATGATCAAGTGAGGATGCTTTATGTATGATTATCTGGTAGTAGGCGCAGGTCTTTACGGCGCGGTTTTTGCCAGGTGTGCGAAGGATGACGGGAAGAGTGTCCTCGTAATTGATAAGCGACCCCATATCGGCGGTAACTGTTATACAGAGACTGTTGAAGGTATCAATGTTCATAAGTACGGTGCTCATATCTTTCATACTAATGATGATGAAGTGTGGGAGTTTATTAACCGCTTCGCTAGCTTTAACAGATATACAAACTCGCCAATAGCGAATTTTAAGGGCGAGCTGTATTCTCTGCCTTTTAATATGTACACATTTAATAAGATGTGGGGCGTAGTAACGCCGGATGAGGCGCGTGCGAAGATCGAGGAACAGAAAAAGGAAGCCGGTATAACCGAACCTTCTAATCTGGAGGAACAGGCGATAAGTCTAGTAGGTAAAGATATCTATGAGAAGCTAGTAAAGGGCTATACACAAAAGCAGTGGGGAAGGCCCTGCAGTGAGCTTCCTGCCTCTATCATAAAGAGACTTCCTGTAAGGTTTACTTACGATAACAATTACTTTAACGCGCTGTACCAGGGAATACCGGTTGGCGGCTATACGAAGCTTTTCGAGAAGATGCTGGACGGCATCGAGGTAAGGCTTGATACGGATTATGAAAGCATTAAGAAAGATGGTGTAGAAGCTGCGTATGTGGTTTACACGGGTCCTTTGGATGAATTCTTTGATTATCGTTTAGGTAAGCTTGAGTACAGAACTGTAAGATTCGAGACAGAGGTGCTGGATACTTCTAATTATCAGGGTAATGCCGTTATTAACTATACTGATGATCAGACACCTTTCACGAGGATCATTGAGCATAAGTTCTTCGAGTTTGGAACGCAGGAGAAGACGGTTATCTCCAAAGAATACAGTTCTGAATGGAAAGAGGGGGATGAGCCCTTCTATCCTGTTAATGACAATAAGAATAATGAATTGTATGATGAATACAGCAGGCTTGCAGAGAGTGAGAATATTATCTTTGGCGGAAGGCTTGCAGATTATAAATACTACGATATGGATGTGACTGTTAAGAAGGCACTTACCAAGTATCGTGAGATTATGGGTGGTTAAGATATGAAGGATACTATGAAAGAAGTAGTGCTGTCTTTTATATCTTGGGCACTTATGCTTGCTCTGGCGATAGCGGGACTTGCGGTAATAGCTCAGGCTGATGCCTATCAGCTTCCCGGTGACGGCTTCGAGTATCTTATGATCCCGGTATCTCTTGTTAATCACGGTTCTACTGATGTTGATCAGCAGGATATTGATGCAGCCAAAGAATACTATGGCAATTCTATCTTCGATACTATATACAGAGACCGTGAGAGTATAACTCTTGTTAAGGGTTCAGACGGTCTTTATTACGTTAAGCATTTCGGTCTTTATTCGTTGCTTTGTATGCCTTTAAGAAGCCTGTTCCATGTTGTCGGAATGAATCCGGCCAAAGCATTCCAGTATATGAATCTGTTGTTCTGGGTAGCTGCCTGTCTGATAGTGCAGCTGGTACTGAATACTGAACAATGGAAGAAGACTCTGTTGATGGTGTTCCTGGTCATTAACCCAGCTTGGTTCTATCTGGCCTGGGTACACACGGAGATACTCATGTTCTCCTTGGTTGTAGTCAGCCTTGTGATGAGACATAACAAGAGATATGTGATAGCTATGCTGCTAATGAGTATTGCATCAATGAGTAATCTGACTTTGCTTGTTCCGGCTTTCCTTATTGGAATTGAATTTCTTATTGCTGCTTATAAGGATAATGGAAAGAAACTTGGTATTACAGCAAAGAAGACTGTACCGGTGATTCTTGCTGCAATTCCCGGATTTATACCTATCATCAGATCTTATGTGCTCTTTGGCACTTATAGTCCGGTTGCTGCTGTTGCTTCTGTTTCCAATAGCATCGCGCCTTCCGATAACAGATTTATATGCGGGCTTTCGTACATATTTGACCCTAACCAGGGAATGATACCTTATACATTGTTGATCGCCCCCGTTTTCTTCGTACTCATTGTTGTTAATCTTGTTCGAAGAAAGAATATTCTTGATACTGTATTAAGTATTATTTGTATCATCGCCATGTTGTTTATCGTCTCGCAGGAGCTTCATATCAACTGCGGCATGTCCTATATTATGCGATATAACGTATGGATCCTTCCGTTCATGGCGTTCTACAATGTATTAAATCTGAATTACAAACCCGCTTGTACTGTATTTGGATTAAGCGGAATCTGGACGATGGTTGTCATGGTCATTATCTATGCCATGTATCCTGTTAATCTTTACCTTGATCATACTTTTATTGGAAGACACGTTCTGGACAGATTCCCGAGTCTGTATAATCCTCCCGTCGGTATTTTCTATTCAAGAACACTTACACAGGAATCGTATTACTGTAAGTTCCCGGTCCCTTATTACGATGAAGAGGGAAATCTGCGTAAGGTTCTTATAACACCTGAAGCTCAAGCTCTGCTCGATAATGGTGAGTGGACTATCTACGATCCTTCAGGAGCTCCTGTTGATTTCAGGACTCTGCCGTCAACTAATATGAACGGTGATTGTTTTACATATGTTAATCTCGATCAGTCCGGATACCATATGGTTAGAGAAGGGAACGTACTTAATTTCTCTAATCTTACACAGACAGATGCTTCACTTATCAGAAGTCCTGTAGGATTTGAAGGGGATACGGCATTAGTTTACGGAAGGCAGTTTCACCTTTGTATGCATATGCTGCCCGGCAGATATGTAGGCAGATTTGATCTTGCTAATGTATTCGGCGGGGAGCAGCTTATTAATGTTAAGGTGAACGGTCAGACTGTATTTGAAAGACCTGTTACCATGTACGATGACAGCTTTGAGTTTACGTTTGATGTTACTGATGATTATTTGTGTGATATCGTCATCGAGATCCCGAATGCGTTCTCACCTATGTCTGTCATAGAAGGAAATACTGACGACCGTATACTGTCCTTGTATCTTAGGAACTTTACTTATACACCGGAGTAAATCAAAGCATCTTATTCTTGTTGGAGAATTCTCTGGATGCTCTCTTTCTTGCTTTTCTTCTGAATACGATGAGTGAATAAACAAGAATTATGAGCAAAACAAGAAGGACGATTATTGTAACAAGCGCTTTCCTGAGAGTTGACCATATGGATCGTTTCTCAGGGTTGATGGATACGAGATTGTCTTTCTCTCCGACCTGTATATCCAAAACGCCGACAATATAAGTCTTTCCGTCGCTAAATACTCTTAATACGGGAATTCTGAATACTTGGTTATCGGTATTAGATGTATCGATCAATACGGATGACAGATCGACTGTATTTGAACTTCCAAGAGAGACTCTGGAAGTTGTTGTAGTCAGGTATGGAGAGAGCTCCATTGATGATTCCATTACTGCAAGGTCAGTGCCAAGTAAAGCGGAATTAATCTGTTCGATAGTATCGTTATAAAGGGGAAGGAACTCGCCCTGATCTATCGGAAGAGTAGAGAATGAGGAATAGCCGCAGTCAAACATATCGATCATGTCAGAATAACGGCCGAGTGCATCTGTGGCGCCAAGGATTACGCCGATGATCTTACGTCCGTTCTTATTAGCGGCAGCAGCTATCGAATATCCTGATCCTTCTGAATAACCTGTAAGTCCGCCGCAGTAATAATCATATGAATACTCCTGTGTGGAGATGAATCTGTTTGCATTGGACATGATTCTTGAATCACTGTACAGATTTGTACCGAGCATGGTGTGCTGGAACGTTGTGGACATCTCGATGAAGTCCTGATGTTCCGTAAGGGCATTGAGAATAAGAGCCATATCATGTGCTGTGGAAAGATTGCTCATATCATCATTACCGTAGCAATTCGTGAAGAATGTGTTAGTACAGCCGAGTTCATTGGCTCTTGTATTCATGAGACCTGTAAAAAGAGATTCTGCACCGGATATCTTAATAGCCAGACAAAGACATGCATCGCTGTCTGATTCGAGCAAGGATGCATAGATAAGGTCACGGACGGTTACAATCTCTCCCTCAGTAACTCCAAGTGTGTAATAGTTCTCCGGAATACCGATATACATAGGCTGGGTTACTGTAACTGTATCGTCGAGGTCGAGATTCTCAAGTGCCAAAAGCACGGTCATGAGCTTGGTTATGGCAGCAGGCTGAATCTGGGCATCTATATTCTTGCCGAGAAGGATAGTCATGGATTCGGCATCATAGAGAATATAGGATGTTCCGGTTATCTCGGGTACATCAGCCGGCGGATCCATAAGAAGGTCGGTATAAGCCTCATTCTGTGAGATAAGCCCGTCTTCGGGATCGTCAAGATCGTCGTTTACTGCAAGAACCGCATTCGGGAATACGAATGTGGCAGTAATTATAAGGCTTATAAGAAATGAGAATAGTCTTTTCATAAATACGATTATAACAATAATGAGATTTTTTAGTATAATTAATTGTTTGTATGGAAAGGATCTAATATGGCAGTAATCAAGGTAGGCAGAGACGATCTTCGAGATCGCGATATGGCTGTATCCGAACTTAAAGAGTATTTCTTAGCTCTTTCATCCCGTAAAGGCCGCGATATTACTTATAATGTAAGAACTTACGGCTGCCAGCTTAATGAATCCGATTCCGAGAAGTTATGCGGAATGCTTGAGCAGATCGGTCTTAAGGAAGCATCTGAAGATACGGTAGCAGATATTATCATCTTTAATACCTGTGCCGTAAGAGAGAATGCTGAAGACAGGCTTTTTGGTAATCTCGGTATTGTAAAGGCTGATAAGAAATCCGATAAGGATAAGATCATTGCTGTATGCGGCTGCATGACCAAGGTCCCTGAGAATGTCGAGAAGATTAAGAAGAGCTTCCCGTATGTAGATCTTGTGTTTGATCCTCAGCAACTCCATCTGTTCCCAATCTATCTTCGTAATGCGATAGGAAAGAAGAAACAGTTGGTTAATATCTCGAGTGAGGATTACATTGTTGATGATTCACTCGTGCCCATTACGCGTAAGCGTAAGTTCCGCGCGCTGGTTCCCATTATGTACGGATGCAATAATTTCTGTACTTACTGCATTGTTCCATATGCAAGAGGACGTGAAAGATCACGCGGCCTCGATGAGATCATCGCGGAACTTAACGTTCTTGCATCTGAAGGCTATAAGGAAGTCATGCTTCTCGGCCAGAATGTTAACTCATATAAAGGCGTTAACGGAGAGAGATTCCCTGATGTCCTTAAGGCGGCCGCACAGATTAAGGAATTTAACAGAATCAGATTTATGTCATCCCATCCTAAGGATATATCGAATGAAGTTATCGATATCATGGCTTCCTATGAGAATATCGAGACGCATCTTCATTTCGCGCTTCAGTCCGGTTCAGACGAAGTTCTTAAGAGGATGAACAGGCCTTATACCAAAGATGAGTTCCTTAAGACAGTACATTACTTCAGAAAGACAGTTCCGGACGGAGCTTTGTCTACGGATATAATCGTTGGCTTCCCCGGCGAGACCGAAGAAGACTTCAATAAGACTTTGGAAGTAGTTAAGGAGTGCGCCTTCGATTCGGCGTTTACATTCCAGTATTCTCCGAGACCAGGAACCAAGGCTGCTGTAATGGAAGATCAGATTCCTCATGATGTCGTAACTGAACGCTTCGGAAGACTTCTTGAGCTTCAGAATGATCTTGCATTCAAGTCGAATCAGGCTAAGGTGGGAAAGACAGAGGAGATCCTTATCGAAGGACAAAGTTCCACTGCCCCTGATATTCTTACAGGCAGGACTATGTCGAATCATCTTATTAACTTTACGATTCCTGAAGAACTTAAGGATCCTTCCAAGCCAGCTGATGATTATGAAGGCATGTTGTGCGATGTAAAGTTTACGAATGCTCGTCCGTACTCTGTAGACGGTGAGCTTGTGAGGTTTAAATGACAGAGAACAAAGCATTAAGACTTGATGACGTACCATATGAAGATCTGTCTCCGATGATGCAGAAATATGCCGATCTGAAGAAACAGATGGGCGAGATAATCATCTTCTACAGATTAGGTGACTTCTATGAGTGTTTCTTCGATGATGCTCTGCTCGTAAGTAAGATGCTTGAGCTCACGCTTACTGCCAGAGACTGCGGAAGCGGTCTTCGAGCACCGATGTGCGGAGTTCCGCACCACGCTTACAGATCGTATGCAGCCCGTCTTGTAAATGAGGGCCAGAAGGTCGCGATTTGTGAGCAGCTTGAAGATCCTGCTCTTGCCAAGGGTCTTGTTAAGCGTGGTATTGTTCAGGTGTTAACACCGGGAACCATGACCGATACTGATGAGCTTGATGACCGTAAGAATAACTTTCTCATGAGCATTATGTGCGTCGGTAACCAGTATGGTATAGCCATTGCTGATATAACTACAGGTGACTTCGAAGCAACACAGCTGGACTTTACAGGTAACGACGAGCACCTTATTAATCTTCTGGGTAAGTATTCTCCTTCTGAGATTATCTATAATCCTGAGTTCGAGGACAGTGCCTGCTATAAGCTTTTGCGCCAAGCCTTCGAGGTGTCATTCACAAAGCGTTCAGAGCGTGATTTCTCCGCGTCGATTGTAACTTCTAACAAGCAGATAAAGGTGTATGGCGACGATAAGTTCCAGGATATGGGCCTTATGATGGGAGCCTGTGCTGCCGTTCTTGTTTATGCGGAAGAAACACAGACAGGCAAGGTTAGACACCTCAACGAGATCAACTGCTTTAAGATCTCGGAGACAATGGAAATCGATTACAGCACCAGGGTTAATCTTGAACTTACACACACGATCAGGACCGGTGCTCGAAAAGGTTCTTTGCTTTGGGCCATTGATCGTACCAAGACTGCCATGGGAGGAAGACTCCTTCGCAAGTGGGTAGAGGAGCCTCTTATAGTAAGCAGCTCAATTAACGCGAGACTAGATGCAGTCGAAGAGTGCTACGACAGATTTATAGAGAGACAGGAACTTATTGAAGGCCTTACAGGTCTTTATGATATCGAGAGACTTGCTTCCAAGGTTTCTTTAGGCAGCATCAACGGACGTGAGATGCTGTCTTTGAAGAATTCTCTTGGTAAGCTCCCGTTCCTTAAAGAGTGTTCTTCTAAGTTCAGTAAAGGCATCTTCAGACAGATCAATGAGATGCTCGATCCGCTAGAGGATATATATGATCTGCTCGAGGCTTCCATAGCGGAAGATCCGCCGGTCGTTATAACTGAAGGTGACATCATAAAGCCCGGATTCAATGCCGAGTGTGATGAGTTAAGAGATATAGCTTCGAATGCAAGATCTTACATTATGCAGCTTGAAGCAAAAGAGCGTGAGAGAACCGGAGTTAAAACATTAAAGATCGGCTATAACCGTGTATTCGGGTATTATGTGGAAGTTCCGAGATCAGTTAAGGAGCTTCCTGAGGAGTATACGAGAAAGCAGACTCTTGCTAACAATGAAAGATACATCTCTCCTGAATTAAAAGAGCTTGAAGAGAAGATTGTTGGTGCGACTTCAAAGCGTACTGCACTTGAGTATCAGCTCTTCGTTGAGATTAGAGATAAGGTTAAGGATGCTTCAGACAGACTCTTCGGAAGTGCGAAGGCAGCTGCTTTGATAGACGTTGTTTCTTCTCTTGCTGACTTGGCAGGTGAAGAAAACTATGTAAGGCCGGTTGTCGACAATTCCAATGCTCTTGAGATAAAGGACGGCCGTCATCCTGTGGTTGAGAAGATGCTTACAGGATCTGACAGATTTGTTCCTAATAATACTGAACTTGATCAGGACAGACGTATCATGGTTCTTACAGGACCTAATATGGCAGGTAAGTCCACATATATGAGACAGACTGCAATCATTGTTCTGTTGGCACAGATGGGTTCCTTCGTTCCTGCGTCTTCAGCTCACATAGGTTTGGTCGATAAGATTTTTACAAGAATCGGTGCTTCTGACGATATCTCGATGGGCCAGTCAACATTTATGGTAGAGATGAAGGAAGTGGCCGGCATCCTTAAGAATGCTACATCCTCAAGCCTGTTGCTGCTAGATGAAGTCGGAAGAGGAACTTCAACTTACGACGGTCTTTCTATCGCATGGGCAGTACTTGAGTACATCGCAGACCCTAAGATCCTTTATGCAAGGACTATCTTCGCGACTCACTATCATGAACTTAACAGATTGGAGAAGAGCATAAGAGGAATCTTCAACAATCATGTTGATGTAACTGAGAATGCTGACGGCGTTGTATTCCTTCATAAGATAGTTGAAGGCGGAACTTCAGATTCATATGGTATTGAAGTTGCACGTCTTGCAGGTGTTCCTAATGATGTGCTTACCCGTTCGCGTAATATCCTTAAAGAACTTGAGAGATTAGGAGAGTTCAAGACTTCGGACGAAGCCGAACTCCCCGGTCAGGATTCGATCTTTAATCCTGATAATGTTTATTACCGTAAGGAAGACAGTATTCGTAATGCTCTTCGTGAGATTGATATCACAAGAGTAACTCCGCTTGAAGCCATGAATCTTCTTTATGGCTTTATAGATACAGTTAGGAAGGAAGATTCTGATGAGCAGAATTAATGTCCTTGATGCAAAGACCGCCAATGCCATTAAAGCAGGTGAGGTTATCGAGAGACCTGTTTCCGTAGTTAAAGAGCTTGTTGATAATTCTATTGATGCAGGTGCCTCATCCGTTAAGATTGAATTCGATAATGGCGGTATCTCGCTGATTAAAGTCAGTGATAACGGTATAGGAATGGATATTGAAGATGCACATAAGTGTTTTCTTATCCATGCTACATCCAAGATAACGAGTGTAGAAGATATATATGATCTTTCTACGCAGGGCTTCAGAGGTGAAGCCCTGGCTTCCATAGCTGCCTGCTCAGATATAACCGTTACAACCAAGCAGGAAGATATGAAGACTGGTATTCAGATCGAGTACCGTGACGGTGAGCTTTATAACGAGACTGAAGTTTCTGCAGATAAAGGTACAGTGGTATGTGTGCAGAACCTTTTCGCGAATATTCCTGCGAGGTACAAGTTCCTTAAGCGAGATGCAACGGAGAGCATGTATATATGCTCACTTGTTGAGAAGCTGGCAATCGTAAATCCTCAGGTTGCGTTCAGGCTTATAAAGGACGGAAAGCAGATACTCTCTACACCGGGCAACGGAAGTATGCGAGATACGATATATGCCATCTACGGCAAGGAACTTACAAACTCTCTTGTTGACATTGATTATGAGCAGGATGGGATCCGCTTGAAGGGTTTTGCTGCAAAGCCTTCGTATGTGCGCGGCAACCGCGGAATGCAGTATGTGTATGTAAATGACAGACCTATCAAGAGTGCTGTTGTTACTGCAGCAGTAGATGAGGCGTATAAAGCTTCAGTTATGAAGCATAAGTATGCTGTTTGTGTTCTTTGTATTTATATACCTGCAGGAGGCGTTGATGTTAATGTTCATCCGCAGAAGGCTGAAGTAAAGTTCTCGGATGATTCAACTATTTTCAGATTGGTTCTTCACGGTATAAGGAATGCTGTTTTCTCAGAACCGGCCGGTGCAGTTATGAAGTCTGAACCGGAAGTTTCTACTGTTATCAGCGAACCTTCTAAGCCTTCTAAGTCACACAGTCTTGGTAATAAGCCTGTTGAAAGATCTGTATATACACCTTCAGATGCAGGAGCTACAGACAATCTTCTTAAGATCCTTTCTGAGTTTAAGCCTGATATAAAGGCTATTGAGAATGAATCTGAACCGATTCAGTCTGCTGTTAATGAAGAGGTTAAAGAGCCTGAAGAAGGAATAGTTATAGAAGAGCCTTTGCAGGGCCGGGCTGAGATTGATGAACTATATACAGCTGAGTTTGTCGGATTTTTATTCTCGACGTACATAATAATGCAGTCGGATAATGATGTTTTCCTGGTTGATCAGCATGCGGCACATGAGAGGGTGCTGTATGAGAGATTTGGTAATGAGAGACAAAAGCTTGAAGATGACAAGCGTCCGGTTCAAACTCTTCTTATCCCCCAGATTATTGATCTGTCTGCAGCGGATATATCATTCGTTACGGATAATATCGACAGGTTTAAGAAGTTTGGATTTGATATAGATATTGTAGGTGAGAGGCAGATAGCTTTAAGAGCAGTGCCTGTTGCAACTAAAGCCGAAGACAGACTTAAGTCTATGTCCAAGCCTGAGGTATTCTTTACACAGATTCTCGAGGATCTTAAAAGAGAGACCCCTGCCAAGAGTCATGTATGGGAATCACTTATACAGACAACTGCATGTAAGGCGGCTATTAAGGCTCACGATGTAATTACAAAGGAAGAAGCTCTGTCATTAATATCGCAGCTTCATGAATGTGTCGATCCATATCACTGTGCTCATGGAAGACCTACATTTATCAAGATTCCTGAGACTGATATGGAGAAGAAGTTTAAAAGGATCGTATGATGCCGACGGATAAGATGATTCCAATAATTACAGGTCCTACTGCAAGCGGAAAGAGTGCGCTGGCACTTAAGATATGCGAGATTACAGGCGGTGAATTAATCTCCTGTGACTCTATGCAGATCTATAGAAAACTTGATGTTGGTACTGCCAAGCCTACAAGTGAAGAGCAGGCATTGGTTCGCCATCACATGATCGATATCATTGATCCCGGTGATAACTATAATGTCTCGATGTTTATTGAAGGCTGCTATAAAGCTATAGAAGACATTCTGTCCAGAGGAAAGCTTCCGGTTCTGTGCGGAGGTACTGGACAATATATCTCAGCACTAAAGGATGGAATTACTTTTGAAGAGGATCCTCTTGCTGATGAGATGACGGAAAAGCTATATGAAGAGTATAAGAAGAATGGCATCGACAGTATTTATCAAAGACTTGTGGATGTTGATCCTGAATCAGCAGCGAAGATACATCCTAATAATACCCGAAGAGTGATTCGAGCACTTGCTGTATATGAAGCTACTGGTAAGACGAAGACAGAGAGAAATATCGACTCTGTTAAGGAAGGCCCGAGATATAACTTCAAGTTATTCCAGATTAGTTATGAAGATGACCGCTCGATCCTGTATGACCGAATTAACAGAAGAGTAGACATCATGATGGAGCAGGGCCTCGAGAAAGAAGCGCGATATCTGTATTCATTACCGATTGACCGTAAGAGTACTTGTTGCCAGGCGATAGGGTATAAGGAGTTTTTGCCCCTGATCGATGAACAGCCCGGAAGCACTTTGGAAAGAGTTGCTTATGAGATCAAGCTTAATACGCGTCACTTTGCCAAGAGGCAACTGACTTGGTTCAGATATATAGATTGTATTCAGGATATAAACAGAGATCTGAGTATCGAAGAACAGGCAAAAATCGTTCTGGATAGCATTAGTTGTTCAAAAAATGCACAACTGTAAGCAGTTGTGCATCAGATGAACTGGTTTATGAACTAGTTGTTAATTACAATGCGGTTTTGATACCGGAATTCGTGTTTTCCGATATCGATGTTCCTCAAGCTGTTATAGTCGACTTATAACCATTCAGGAGGAACTGACCATGAACACTATCAGTAAATAGAATACCTGTGAAGGCCAACAACTTTGCCCAATATCCTGCAGCCTTCCGTGTTAAATGGAATAGGGGAATACATATCATTCTCGGGGAATAGATAAGGAACACCATTTACCTTTCCAAACCTCTTAACAGTAGCTTCATCATCTATAAGGGCAGCAACGATATCTCCCTCTTGGCAGCTGTCCTGCTTCCTTACTATCAGATAATCTCCGTCCATGATATGAGCATTGATCATACTGGTACCGCTTACCTTAAGTATAAATGCATCTTCGCTTCCGATAATGGATTTACCGAACATCGATGAGTTGACGCATATCGTATCGGAATAATCCTCGTGAGCGTAGATGGGAACACCGGCAGTGATCTTACCGATACACGGAAGTCTGACTATATCGGCGGGGAGTGAGGTCTCATTCTCTTCTTCGTTATTCTTAATAATTATCGCTCTTCGCATACCGGGGCGATACTCTATCAATCCCATCTCATCCAGCTTCTTGAGATACATATGGACTGAAGAAGTAGACTTGAGGCCCGCTCCCTTGCATATATCTCTTACAGAAGGGGAATATGTGTTCGTCTTAATATAATGCTTAACGTAATTATAGACTCTGTCTATGGTCTTCTCGGACTTGCTTTCAGTATTGCCCTTAGTAGCCATGTTGTTCAGCCTCCAAACATATATTCTGTATTGATTTTAAACAAACAAAAATTCTTTGTCAAACACTTGTTCGTAATCGTGGAGTAGATATGTACGAGAATATTCTAAGAGAAAGACTAACCAGTTTATATAAAGACCTTACATGTACTAACGATGAAGCGGTCTCGCTTATGAGTTTCATGAATAACAGCTTTGATGACAAGGTGACTGTTATTAAAGATATCTATTATCATGAGCATGCACCGGTTAGAGTCCTTAGTACGGAATTTACCGGTACCGGCGGATCTTATGACATTGAAGAAGAGCTTATTAAGATAAGTGAAGGGTATGACAGATTCCTTAAGCAGATTGGTTTGAAAACAAGTAATGTATTAAGCAAACATACACATGCGCTGGATTTGTTTCTTAATCTCTTATCTTTGCCGGAACCTTATTCCAGGATTCTTTATCTTCGTTTTTTCAAAGGGTGCTCTATTGATGAAGTGAGTAAGTCGATGTTCATCAGCAAAACTTCCTGTTACCGTAAGCAGGAGAAGGGAATACGCCTGTTGTATGAAAGACTGAATTCATTGGAAGGTGAAACAGTTTAATAAATTCCTTGTTTTGTTATAATCATATCTATGAATAAAGAATCGATCCATGAAAGTCCGGATCTCGGTAAGAAGATAACAGCAATCTGCGGTTCTGTAGTAAGGACCACAGTTAAGTTCTTCAAGAACCTTCCTTCAAGAGCTCAGAACTGGGTAAGAAGGAAGATAACTGAGTATAAGAGAAAGCCTAAGAGAGAAGATGTAAACAAGGTTTATGTCCTTATTGGCTATGCAACTAAGGAACATATCGATTCTAAGCATAATGCTGAGCGTAATCTCATTATTCTTAATAGAGGATTATTATTAATTATTTTTTTCTTATTACTGTTTATATCTATTAATGCAATACTTCCTCATATCAATGTTGAGCAGTACAGCGATATGTTCGGTATCTCTTCAGTTGAAGAAGTTACACGTAATGATCCTTTCTCTGTACCTGGAACAAGTACTACTGAGCAGACTGTACCGACCGCTTCTGCAACCACTGTTCCTGCGACTTGATAAAAAGAATTATCTGATAATCTAAATTTGAAATTTCTAAAAATGATTATTGCATAATCAACATCGTTGATATATCATTTTTGCAGTTTATGAATTTTTTGAAGTCGCAACTTGCAAAAAGCGGCAAAAAAGGAAAGGTGGACACACATGGATTACACAATCTCAAATCCGTATCTTAATTCACTGATGCAGGACGTAATGAAGAAGAACAACACAGAGCCTGAGTTCTTCCAGGCTGTTTATGAGGTCCTTTCTTCTATCGAGCC
>JAEEGJ010002698.1_pt1 | contig 82408 bp, 69 predicted proteins | sample 8958761 | NCBI WGS metagenome assembly JAEEGJ01 (sample SAMN16246546, study PRJNA631951) | gut metagenome | biome: gut microbiome; feature: rumen; material: RS-attached | host: Bos | place: Iran: Karaj | collected 2018-10 | reverse complement strand
CAACAGCAGCAGCTATGGAGGAAGTTCTCCCATGGCTCGCTCAGAATGGTTATCAGAATGTAAATATCTCTGATATGGCAGCTGCAAAGGGCAAGACTCTTGCAGGCGGTCAGATCCATACACGCGTTTGATCTCAGTGAGAATATAATTTAAGTGCCGGTCACTAATCCAGTGGCCGGCATTTTTTATTTGTCCAGTAACCATTCAGGGACATATTTCTGTCTGATCCCAATATATGATACGGGATGATCATTATCCATTGTCAGAAGTATCTTTGGATTATGATCATTAATGTTTTGCAGGGGAGTAAATAATGCAATAACTTATATCAACAGCAATAGTTGTGGCAGATAATCCCGCAGAAGTCAAGTGCTTTGATGAAAAATCAGTGAATAAAAATCAGAGGCTGATGTTTGCTGTAATGCTTGCAGCTGAAAGCTGCGGATCGAGTTCTTCTGTAATAAGCAATACGTTCATCAACAATGCATTGGGAATTATAAAAGCAAAACAGATCGCAGCGATGATAACTATCATATCCAATGTTCTGCCGACTGTTTTAGGAGCTGTTGCAGACAAGGCCTCTGAAAAAATGATAACAGCGAAACAAAAGAGTCGGAGCAGAATTTATCTGAAAGCTGAAGTTTTATAAAAAAGTCTATAATGTTACAACAGCTCCTATCCTAAGTTTGGATGGGGGCTGTTTTCATTTGGTGTAAAATATGCAACAACTCGTGGAGAAAGCCTTTTTTTCATATGTGTCTGTAACTTCTTTCCACAGAAAAACCTCCTATGGTTTCTGTTATACCATAGGAGGCTTTTTGTCATATTACGTTTTTACTGGTGCAGGTAAATGTCACGTTTTGTACGTTTAATTTACTTTTTATTTATAAATTCTTCCATAGTTTTTATGGTTTCGTCCGAAGTTGAAGCGTAAGCATAATATGCAAGTATATTTGAAGAATCCACGGCATTTACCTCGCCGTCATTATTTACGTCAGCGACCTCTTTCTGTACATCTGTGAATTCTCCGTCCTGCTCTGTGGATATGAGCGCATAGTATCTAAGGATATTTGAAGCGTCAACGGCGTCTGTGATACCGTCTCCGTTCACATCTCCGAGTGAAAGTACCTTTTTCAGCTTTATTACAATATCCTCATGCTGTCCGTATTCCGTGAACGAGAACGGATAGCTCTGTGAAGAGTATTCATAGCCCTTGGGAGCGTTATTTACAACGACCTTGTAAGCGCTGTTTGTATACAGAAGATTGTCGTATTTCATCACGGGTATATCTGTCGTGTTCCACGAATAGGAGTAGCTGTTGTTTTTTGCGCATACAAATTTGAGCTGAACATCGTTTAATGGTTTGCCGGTCGCTTCGTCAACTACTGATATATCGGCAGAGCAGGCAGTTTCAGCTGTAGGAGCTTCTTCGATAAGGATAATGACTTTTTTACGCAGCAAGCCGTTCTCGACCTTGAATCTGATACCGTTGCTGCCTTTTTCATAATTCTGCTCAAGCTCTTCGAGTGAGAATCTTTCACGCAAAGATGTTACGCACATATACTCACTGCCTGTCTGCAGGATCCTGTAGCCTTCCTTTGGAGTTATCCTGAAGGTGTACTCGCCGTCCGGCAGAGCGCCGTTGCCCAGCTGAAATGATGATAATCCTGAAGCGTAGCAGTATCTGTAGCCGTTATCGTCATAAATACCGTAGGATTCAAGAGGGAAGTTCTTCAAGCCGTAGTTGTATACGCTTTCGTAGCTTGTGACGTTATTCTTCTGAGTGCAGATAAAGCAGTCAACATTTACATTGCCGTACATATATGGACCATAGAGAGGTACAGCTATTTTGTCGGTATCTCCGCCCTTTTTGAAATCAAGCTCTATCCTGCCGTCATTATTATACGAGTTCATTGTTGACGGGAACCTTAAATAATATGCGGTGCCGGGATCGTATTCTATGTCAGTGAAAGTCTTTACGGGCTCTTCGCTCATATCCCAGCTTGCAAGCTCGGTCTCGGTATTTTTTTCGTCATTTGCACGTTTTACGATCAATGCGGTGAGTTTTTCCGGAGGCAGAAAGGTATTGATGTCATAAGCTGCTATCGTAACTGCGCAGTGTTCGCTGTCAACGGGCACCGGGTCTTCCATGGGAAGCTCCACCTTTTTAAGTGTTGCCGCTTCTTCCTCGGAAACCGTACGCTTTGCCTTTATAACGATATCCTCGTGTTCTCCGGATTCAGTGAAACGGAAGGAGTGATCGGTCTCGGCTGTATAGTATGCGGGGAGGTATTTCACTGACAGCTCATAGTCTGAGTTCAGGGTACGGAGATCGTCGAATTCCATCGGCTGCTCTCCTGATAACCATTTTATGGGATCGGACGAAATGGATTTGATCTTTAACTGAAGAACGCAGCCTTCAAGGGGCTTTCCCGTATCCTCGTCAATGACAGATATCTTTGCTGAACAGCTGTTTTCGGCAGTCGGAGCTTCCTCAATGTAGAATTCGGCTTTTCTGTCTGCCTCACTATTCTTTACATTGAATTCTATTCCCTTGGAAAAATCATAGTCAAAGTAATCACGGGCATGATCCCTGTACCAGTCAGATGTAAATGAAGAGAGTGATACAATGCGTGCTTCAGTCTCGGAATTATTCTTCACAAAACGGTATTTCTCCGCAGGCTTTACATAAGCGGTATAATGACCGTCAGGCAGCGTCAGGAAAGAAGAGGTGTCAGAAATGGCGTTTATGTATCTGAAGCCCTGATCGTCTTTTACATACGCTTCTTCGATCTCATCTTTTTCAGCATTGAATATGCCGGATGAAGAATTGCTCCCGGAAATGACAATACGTCTTGAAAACCGGGGTTCATTGTTTTTTGAGTAACTTGATCTGTAATATTCTGAAAGATCGTAGCCGCATATCACTAATTTATCAGTATGCTCGTTGTTTTCAAGTATAATATCCGACTCCTCAGGGAGATAGTAGATTTCCGGAATGTTTTCGATCATCAGCTTGTAGCTGGTATCATCGCTCAGGCTGAGCTTTGAGAAGGTCTGTATATCGGATTTTGCAGGATCCCATTCAGCCAGTACCTTTCTTTCTTCCCCCTTAATTTCCACGAGTTTCGCGGTCAGTCCCTCAGGAAGCTTGTCATGCGGCGCGATGATAGATATCATCGCACAGCCCTCTGAGATTTGTTCCTCTGTCTCTGCGGCATAAGAGCTGAAAAAGCTGTACGGAGCTCCGCTGTAAGCCGCTGAGGTACCCATAATTGCGACAGCTGATATTGCAGCTATCATTTTTCTGATCATCATAGTGATCCCTCCTTATATCATGATAAGGATATTATATAATACTTTTGAAATAAATACAAGAAGATTCCGCGATTTTACATTCTATTAATAAATAAAAACACAGCAGTTCTGAGTAATATTACTGTCTCAGATCTGCTGTGTTTATTTTGCCGTAAATTATGTGCGTTTGAGTTATCGCAAAGCCAAACTGCCGGCTTTTGCACTATCACTCAGTTGCCTGGAAGATTCCTCTTACGAAGCAATAGATGTGTGAATGGATAGAGTCGTCACCGTGGTGTCCATTGTTTACAACGTGCCATACATGAGGTACATTGTTCTTTGTGAAGTTGTTATGATAGCCTTCAGGTGTGTTCAGTCCTACAACATCGTCCTGAGTACCGCCCGTTATCATAACGAGATAAGGTGTCTCATCAGGATTGCTCCACTTCCATGAGCCCGAAGCGCCCGGTGCGGGGCATATAGCTCCTACATAACCAAACTTGTCACCATACTTCATTCCGATCTGGAGAGACTCGCGTCCGCCCATTGAGAAGCCTGTTACAGCTGTGTTCTCTCTGCCTGTAGCAACGCTGTACTTGCTTTCGATATGAGGCATGAGGCTGTCAACGATATCGTCAACGAAGTTGTCATAGCCCTCATTAGAGCCCTGATCCGCAAAGCCTGTAGCGTCATTCATCGTAGCGCTTGTGAATACGAAGGGTATGACTACTATCATATCCTTAGCCTCACCCGAAGTTATAGCGTTTCCGATGATCTGCTGAGTATACATCTGACCGTTGCCCTGTGTAATCATACGGTTCTCGTTCTCGAAGAAGCCGTGAAGCAGGTAAAGCACGGGGTACTTCTTGCTTGAATCATAGTTTGCGGGCAGGAGGATATTGTAGGGCTTGTTCTTGTTTGCCTTCTTTGAGAAGTAGGTCTCCTTCTTGATAGTACCGTACTGAACTCCCTGTTTCTTGTTATGAGAATCATTCGGTTCGTTGTTTACCAGCGAATTCTGCACTATCTTGGTAAGCTCCTCCATAGTGTATCTCAGCTGACCGCTTGAAGTACCGGTCTTTTGGGTCGTTGTAGTTGTGGTCGTTGTGGTTTTTTCCGTATTTGTTTTAGCGGTAGTTACCGTTGACGACTGAGCTACAGTTCCCTCAGTTGCCTGGAATATGCCTCTTACGAAGCTGTAGAGATGTGAATGGATAGAGTCGTCACCGTGGTGACCGTTCTGTACAACGTGCCATACATGAGGTATGTTGTTCTGTTTAAAGTTGTTATGATATCCCTCAGGAGTATTCAGTCCGACAACATCGTCCTGTGTACCGCCGGTTATCATGATAAGATACGGTGTCTCATCGGCGCTGTTCCACTTGAATGAGCCCTGTGTGCCCGGTGCGGGACATATTGCTCCCACGTAACCGAACTTGCTGCCGTACTTCATACCGATCTGGAGAGACTCGCGTCCGCCCATTGAGAAGCCTGTAACAGCCGTATTCTCTCTGCCTGTGGCTACGCTGTACTTGCTCTCGATATGAGGCATAAGGCTGTCAACTATATCGTCTACGAAGTTGTCGTAGCCCTCGTTCGAGCCCTGATCCGCGAAACCTGTAGCGTCATTCATAGTAGCGCTTGTGAATACGAACGGTACGACTACGATCATATCCTTTGCCTCGCCGGAAGCGATAGCATTGCCTATGATCTGCTGAGTATACATCTGTCCGTTTCCGGTAGTTATCATACGGTCCTCATTCTCAAAGAAACCGTGGAGAACGTAGAGTACAGGATACTGCTTGCTCTCGTCATAGTTTGCGGGAAGAAGGATATTGTAGGGCTTGTTCTTGTTAGCCTTCTTGGAGAAGTAGGTCTCTTTCTTTATAGTGCCGTACTTCACTCCGTTCTTTTCCATGTGTGAATCATTCGGCTCGTTGTTTACAAGTGAATCCTGAACCATCTGAGTGAGCTCCTCCATGGTGTATTTCTGCTGACCGGGAACGATCTCCGGTTCGATCACAGGGAATTCACTGATAGTACCGAGTATGAACTTAGTAATTAACAGAGCGTCATTGAGCTCAAAAACGCCGTTGCTGTCGGCGTCGGCAGCCTTGAGGGTCTTTTTGTCCTCAATACCGCTGATAAGACCTTTTCTCGCCAGCACGACATCATAGCAGTCTATCTGTCCGTCATAGTTGATATCGCCCTTGTGCATTGCAACAGGTGCTGACGGCTCCCCTATTTCTGTACCGCTGTTCGCACCCACTACTTCATCAACGTAGAAGTCGCACCTGCTTGACTCAGACTCGATATAGAGCTGAATGTCAGAAGCTCCATCCGGGATCGTAAAGCTTTTGTTCTCAAGATGAGCCCACTGCCCCTTTTCAGCGGTAACTTCTGCGATCTTAGGATATTTTGTACTGCTTCCGTCACTGTACTGCAGTGTCAGGTAGAAATTCTCCGAAGCTTCCTCCTCATTCATTACATAGGCGCTGAAGGCATAATCCTGACCAGCCTTGAAGTCAGAACCAAGTCCAACAGTAGCACCGTTCCAGGCACTCGCTCTGCCGCTTGCTTTAAGCGAACATTCTCCCGAGCGTGAAATGCCTGTGACTACCTTTACAGAAGCAGAGCCTCTGCCGCTCCACTGTTCACTTCCATCTTCAAAAGTGCTGTGAAGCAGATAGTCATTGTCGGCAGCAACGGAAGGCATAGCTCCCAGCGCTGACAGCGCGGTTATCACTGCCGTAAGAATAGAAATCCTTTTTCTCATTCTCTTTTCCTCCTTTAAAAAAAATAAAAAACAATCTCATGTTTAATTTTTACCATAAATTTTGTGATATGTCAACCCACAATGTGAAGATTGTGGATATCAAAACATCTTTCAGCACTATACTTCCATAAGAAAGTCCACCCACATCAACGAATTACCATTTTGATAAAAGTAATACATAATGTGTACTCAATAACCGCTGCCGAAAAAAATATCCTCCGCAGGAGCTCCCGCAGAGGATATCTATTCTTCATGTTTTTCCGCCGCCCTTGCAGGCAGCGCTTTTCTCTGTATCAGCGATGGAGTACACAGGAATAGTTCTCTATGATACCGTCAGATAATTCAAGCTCTGATTCGCTGACTTTTCTTTTCAGTACGTCCCAGTTAGGCATTCTGTCGTCGATGTTGTGACAGTCGCTTCCGAAAACGAAGCTGTCGCACTCGTCGATTATGCGTTTGGCAAGCTTTTTCTCTTTTATATGTGAAAAAGCGTCGTTATTCACCTGCATTATAGCATTTGAAAAGATAAGGGATTCAATTTCATCATCGTTACAGTAATCAACGTAGCGATGAATGTGAGCAAGCATTATATCTATACCGTACTCAACGGAGATATTGTACATCTCCTCAGACATCCACTGTTCGTATTTACGATAAGGGAGCTCCATAAGCATGATGCTTGTGCCCTCTATAGCCAGCTTCTCGATATCCTTTACATCTGATATGCCGTTCTCGACAGCCACCTCAGCTCCGAGCAGCATATTCTTTATAGGTGACTTTTCTTTGAGCAGTTCAAAAGCAGCCTGTCTTTTTTCGAGAAAGCTCTCTACCGATTCTTCCCTGTGACAGTAGAAATGTGGAGTAAAGACAACTCTTTTGACTCCCTGATCCTTCATCATTTCGAGCATAGCAAGTGATGTTCCCAGATTCTGGGAACCGTCGTCAAGACCGGGAAGTACATGACAATGATATTCAGTTAGCATTATTTTCCGCCTTTTTTCTTTTTGCTTTTATTGTTTTGGTTTCCTTTATTTGTATTTGTTTTCCTGTTTTCTTTTTTTATTTCCTGAGAATCGCCCTCCTCATCGTCGGTCTCATCGGGCTTGCTTCCGTAACCGTAGCCGTAGCCCTTGTCATACTTATAATACTTGTACTTGTACTTTGAATAATACTTGCCTTTGTGCTTTGTCTTTACGCCGTTCAGAATGAATCCGAGCATATTCATCTTTGAGAACTCTATCTTCTTCATCGCTTCATCAACATCGTCAGTAGTGGTATCACCGTAGCGTATTACCATGATCGTACCAGAGACATTCCTTGCAAGCTCCATGGAATCTGTGACCACATTTACAGGAGGAGTATCAATAATGATTATCGAATATCTCTCGCTGAGCTTTTCAAGTATAGAGGTCATATTCTCTGAAGCGAGAAGCTCCGAAGGGTTCGGCGGTATCGGACCTGCCGGCATAACATCAAGGTTTTCCATGACGTCCTTGGCTATACATTCGTCAATGTCAGCCATCTTGCCTATAGCCGTTGACAGACCTTTTCTGTTTCTTACACCGAATATTTTATGCTGAACGCTCTTTCTGAGGTCTCCGTCTATAAGAAGGACCTTGCTTCCGCCCTGTGCGAGTGCGATAGCAATATTCGCGGAGGTCGTGGATTTACCTTCCGCCGGACTTGTAGACGACACTGTAAAGACCTTCTTCTCAAAAGGAGAAAGCGCAAAGTTTACATTTGTCCTTATGGATTTGTAGCTCTCAACGACAGCGAACGGAACGTCCTTGTCGGTGAGCCTTATGTGCTTGTCAGCCTTGTCGTTTTTCTTTTCCTGCTCGAACTGCTGTATCTCACCGATGATAGCTTTTTTATACTTTTCGCTGAGCCATTCCGTCTCTTTAACGGTATTGTCAAAAAAGTCGATGAGTATTATGATAACGACAGCAAGAAAAGCAGCCGCAAACGCGCCGAGAGCGGTATTCTTCTTTACATTCGGCGAAACAGGATTGTACTGCACCTTCGCCGTATCTATGGCATTGATCTCACCTACGCCGACAGCTCTCTGAATATAGTCAGGAGCAACAAGCGCCATATTGTTGCATATTGCAGCGGAAAGCTCAGGATTCTTTGTCACCGCGGTCATATTCAGCACACTGGTATCCGTCGGAGAAGTGATGGTTATACAACTGCGAAGTGAAGCAGGAGAGATCCTGCCGTCTGAAACGGCAAAGCTGTCTGCGATAACGCCTTCGTCAAATGTCTCGGTAAGCTTCTCGCCGATATCATTAAGCACCGCATTGTCAACGAGCACTTTTTCATATGTATTTATAAGCTGCTTGGAATTGTTGATATTATTGTAATTGTGCTCCGGATTCTCATTGAAAGTAGTATAGCTCTGTACATACATTGCAAGCTCTGAAGAATACTTCAGCGGCATACACAGCTTTGAAAAGCCGAAAGCCGCACCGCCGCCCACCAGCGCAGCAAGTATGATTATCCACCACTTGTTTATTATGAGTGAAAACAGAGATTTCAAGTCGATATAATTTTCCATTTCGTCCTTATGCACTTTTAAGATCCTCGCATTCTTTCATATTATCTCATAGAGCCCTTTTATAAAGTTCGTATTACTTTGTATACAATATACGCACAGTAATACATAAACTTTACCGATTATTATTATAATACAAATATGATAATAATGTCAAGCCAGAACCAAAAAATGCTGCCCGTTTTTGTATGTGTTCACAAATTGCACATAATACCACTGACTATTATTCAACCAAATGCCAACGCTACAAGTAATATGCCATATCAATAAACAATCAATTTAACCGTAGCTCCACGGACAAAAAAACAGCTGATATCAGATACAGCTGAAATTATTGAACCGGCTCCGCTTTATTCTCCGTATAATCCAGCTCTTTCCGCAGATAATATTACCGCAACCTATTATTTGTGGAGGTAATACAAAATGAAAGCAACAGGCATCGTCAGACGAATCGACGATCTCGGAAGAGTAGTGATCCCCAAGGAAATACGCAGGACAATGCGTATACGTGAGGGCGATCCGCTTGAAATTTATACAAACAGCGAAGGCGAAGTTATCTTCAAGAAGTACTCCGCCATCAGTGAAATGAGTGAAAACGCCGGATATGTAGCGGATATAATGCATAAGATATCGGGCTGTCCCGTACTGATCTTTGATAAAGACCATGTTGTCGCAACAGCAGGAGCAGCGCGGAGAGAGTTCTCTGAGCGGCGGGTCACAGGACAGCTTGAAGAGCTGATGGAAAACCGCGGACAGTTCTTCTGTCCGGACGGGAACACCAACAGTTTCTTTCCGGCTGAAGGAGTTGACAGGACCGCTATAGCAGCCGTCCCGATAATCACCGCAGGCGATGTTTCGGGAGCGGTGGTATTTCTTACCTGCGAAAAGTCAAAGGAGGCAGCCGACATTCACAAGAGTCTGATAAATGCGGCAGCCCAGTTCCTGTCAAAGCAGATAGAGGGCTGACAAAAGCTTCTTGACATACCCCGTGTGAAATGTTATAATTTTTGAAAAGCCACCAAAAGGGGGTGTGGAAATGAAGTTCGTTTGCGATATCTGCGGATGGGAATACGACGAAGAGCTCGGCGCTCCGGATCAGGGAATAGCTCCCGGAACAAAGTTCGAGGATCTTCCTGATGATTTTGAATGTCCTCTCTGCGCAGCAGGAAAGGATTCCTTCTCTGCACAGTGACATAGCCTGACAGACAGTAAATAAAAAAGCTCCCATGCTTTATAAAGTATGGGAGCTTTAATTGTTTATGCCTCGTACTTTGGCTCGCAGGTGAGGTTTATACCCAGTCTCTTGAAGATACGCTCGTCCACCTGAGAGAGTATAACAGTTGAATGCACCTCACAGCCGCGGAGCTTCGATATCTGCTCCATAGCCTTCTTTGCGTTGCCGTCGGTATTTGCACATATGGAAAGTGCGATAAGAGTTTCGTCGGTGTGCATTCTCGGATTGCTGTTGCCGAGGTGGTTCACCTTCAAAGCCATGATAGGCTCGATAACATGGGGCGACATAAGCGGTATATCATCATCTATATCCGCAAAATGCTTCAGTGCATTTATGAGCAGAGCCGATACCGCTCCGAGGAGGTTCGATGTGCGTCCCGTAAGTATCGTACCGTCCGGAAGCTCCATAGCAGCCGCAGGACCGTCCGTAGCCTTTTCCTTGTCAAGTGCCGCGGATACTACCTTTCTGTCCTCGACTGTGACATTAGCCTGCTTCATGAGAAGCTCCAGCTTCATTACCTCGTCCTCGGAAATAAGACCCTTTCGGTACTCGCACATACCTGTATAATAGCGGCGGATTATCTCCTGTCTTGCGGCTTCGGAAACAGCCTCGTCGTCATCTATGCAGTTGCCTGCCATATTTACGCCCATATCCGTAGGCGACTTGTAGGGAGACTCTCCCAGTATCTTTTCGAACATAGCGTTAAGTACAGGGAATATCTCCACATCACGGTTATAGTTTACGGTAGTCTGTCCGTAGGCTTCAAGGTGGAAGGGGTCTATCATATTAACGTCGTTGAGGTCGGCAGTAGCCGCCTCGTAAGCGATATTTACAGGGTGGCGGAGAGGAAGGTTCCATATGGGGAAGGTCTCGAACTTGGCGTAACCGGCATTAATGCCCCTCTTGTGCTCATGGTAGAGCTGGGAAAGGCAGGTAGCCATTTTTCCGCTTCCGGGACCGGGAGCGGTAATGACAACGAGCTTGCGGGAGGTCTCTATGTACTCGTTCCTGCCATAGCCCTCGTCGCTGATTATGTACTGTAAATTGGAAGGATAGCCCTTTATGCTGTAGTGGTGGTAAACTCTTACGCCGAGAGCTTCAAGGCGCTTCTGGAAGGCGTCTGCCGTGGGCTGACCGTCATAGCGGGTAAGAACTACGCTGCTGACGTAAAGTCCTATCTTCGTGAAGACGTTGAAAAGACGGATAACATCTATATCATAGGTTATGCCGAGGTCTCCTCTTACCTTGTTTTTCTCGATATCATCAGAATTGATGACAATGACTATCTCTGCGTCGTCTTTCAGCTGTAAGAGCATTTGCAGCTTACTGTCAGGCTTGAAGCCGGGAAGCACTCTTGAAGCGTGAAAGTCGTCGAAGAGCTTTCCGCCGAATTCAAGGTAAAGCTTGTCGCCGAACTGCGAGATACGCTGCCTGATATGCTCTGACTGGGTCTTGAGATACTTTTCATTGTCAAATCCGATTTTGGAACTCATTATTTCTTCCTCCCGATAAACTATAATAATTTATTATATACCAAACCATGTCAAATTTCAAGTGTCAGGCAAAAAATAAATCATTTAAAGTTCTTTCTTTTATATATTCCCTTGTATACGCAGTCCGGAACGGGAAAAAATCCCACGGGAAGCCATTGGATTATTTTTTGAGGGACTGCATATTGCAAAAAAACGGGGCTCAGTTATTGTGCAATTATTGCGGCTATCAGCTTAACTCTTTATTTATTGCTGACTTCTGCATTTTCACAAAACTATCCTATATATTATCACGGGCGCTCGTAAAGCGCCCCTACAATAATTACGAATTACGCATTAACGAAACTCTTGACAAGAAAAAAAAGATATGCTATTATTAAGTGTACAAATACTGTGAACGAATAAAACCTGTGCAGTGCCCGATACAGAGAGTTCCCGTAAGGTGTGAGGGAATGACGGCGTACAGTGACCTACATTCGGGAGTTGCCGCATTGAAAGGAAGTAGGTGCGGTCGGGTGCGCCCGTTACAGCTTCAAAAGGTCGGCTCAGCCCGGCAAATCGGGGTGGTACCGCGAGTAACTTCGCCCCCGGACAGTTTTCCGCTGTTCGGGGGCTTTTATTATTTTGGAAAGGACGACGGACAATGAAAAGAACTATAGGTTACCTCAGTCTCGGACTTGCGGTCTTTCTGTTCTCACTGCTCATGCTGTACATCGGCTTTATCAGCCCTGCCAAGTCAGGCAGCAGCTCCCCTTTTATACGCATGACCGTCTGTACAGTCCTGTCCGTAGTAGGTATAGCCCTGTTCACAAGATATATACACCCTGTCTCCGGACTTGCCGGTCTTGACAGCGCATGGCTCAATCTCTGCTTTACGACAGCGCTTCTGCTATCGCTTTTCGTGCAGTTCGTCACCTTCGGGAACAGCACCGTTGAGCCCTATCTGTCAGCCCTTTCTGAAAAAAGCGCCGGAGCTCCGGGCGAAACCTTCTACGGTTACGTTAAATACTTTTTTATGGGCGGACACGCTCTCATTGCCGTCCGCACCTTTATACACTCCGCTTTCCTCGGTCTGCTGAAAGCCATAATGAAGCACGCGGACTGAACAGTATTACCGAAAGGTCGTGATATACATGAAAACGCCCGACGTTTTCATTGCTTATAAGGGAGTGATTTGATTGTCAAAATATAAATTACACTTTGGTTGTCGAATCATGAATCCCGAAAATGCTAAGCTTACTCGTGAAAATTATGCAGAAATAAATGATGTGACACGAAAGAATTCATTTTTTTCAAATAAATCTTATTTTAAAGGATTAAGTGTTGACGAAGCAAACGAAAAATATTGGAATACAATAAAAAACATAAAACTCAATGAATACAAAAAAGAAAAGCTTTCATACATAAATCTAATTAAAGAATTAAATGATTCTACTCAAAAGGAAGCTTTATTAAAAAGTTTCATCAGAACAGAGACTATCAAAAGAATTAACCAAGAATTCGAGAGCAACAGAATGTTTTACATTGAATCACAAGATCCTGAGAAGCAATTGTTCGGAAAAAAATATGAAGAAGTATTAAAAAGGGACAATATCGACGATAATTGTGATGACCTAATCAAGGAAAAATTCATGCAGTTCAAACTTGATAAAGAGAAAATCAAATATTATGACAAAAACAATTTACTTTGGATAAGAATGCCTCATATATTAAAAAAATGGTATAAATTAAACCCTAAACAAAATAGTTCATTCGATATCCCTGATGATTGGTTAAAAGAATATTTTTTAAAGAAAGCACCTTATTATACAAATACAGAATGTAAAATAATGCAAGAACGCGCCCTTAAAAACTTTGATAACAATATAAAATATTTTAATTCCTTAAATTCTAAAGATTTTAACACTGAAATAAATAATTTTCTAATTAACTATCCAACATTTGAAGTTGTTGATGATTTAAAGAAATATGCAAATATTTCAGGCGTATATGTAATGATACTCGATGAGTATAAACAGCTCTATATTGGAATATCTCGATGCAAACAAGGTATAAAAGGCAGAATACAAGCACATTGGCAAAGCATAAAGCCTTTAGATAAACTAATATGGGGCAGTCCAGAATACTCTATTCTAAGTATTGATTCTTTTCGCGCTTATGATACAACAAGGATACTTGTTGAACCTCATCCCGAGTTTGGGGAAATGGTTTTGAATGAAAACGGTACACCTAAAAAAAGAAATTTCTTAGGTATCTCTTGTAATGTGCGAAATGCGGATGAATACTTAGCATCAAAAGAATTCAAATTAATAAAAAATGCGTTTTCACAAAAATACTTATGCAATCGTTGCCATGGAGGCGGAAGGTCCATGGAAAACGCTGTAGCCTCGTTACAAGGTCACGAATTATGTGAAGAATCTAAAACACAACTTGAGGCTACAAAGAAAAACTTACACAAATTATTATAAAGGAGAAATAAATCATGACTACTTTTGAAGAACTCAAGCGCAGAGGTCTCCTCGCGCAGCTCACAGACGAAAATGAAATAGAGGAGCTTGTCAACGCAGGCAAGGCTACCTTTTACATCGGTTTCGACCCCACAGCGGACTCCCTCCATGTAGGTCACTTCATGGCGCTCTGCCTTATGAAGAGACTCCAGATGGCAGGCAACAAGCCTATAGTTCTTATCGGCGGCGGCACAGCCATGATAGGCGACCCCTCCGGCAAGACCGATATGCGCAAGATGATGACCCCTGAGACCATACAGCACAATGTTGACTGCTTCAAGAAGCAGATGAGCCGCTTTATCGACTTCTCCGAGGACAAGGCTATCGTTGTCAACAATGCGGACTGGCTCATGAACCTCAACTACATAGAAGTTCTCCGTGAAGTCGGCGCACATTTCAGCGTAAACCGTATGCTCACAGCAGAGTGCTACAAGCAGAGACTTGAGCGCGGTCTTTCCTTCCTTGAATTCAACTACATGATAATGCAGAGCTACGACTTCTACCAGCTATTCCAGAAATACGGCTGCAATATGCAGTTCGGCGGCGACGACCAGTGGAGCAATATGCTTGGCGGTACGGAACTCATAAGAAGAAAGCTTGGCAAGGACGCTTACGCTATGACCATCACACTTCTCCTCAACTCCGAGGGCAAGAAGATGGGCAAGACCGAAAAGGGCGCAGTATGGCTCGATCCCGAAAAGACCACTCCTTACGAGTTCTTCCAGTACTGGAGAAATGTTGACGACGCCGACGTTATCAAGTGCCTGAAAATGCTCACCTTCGTACCTGTAGAGCAGATAGAGGAAATGGAAAAGACTATGGAAGGAGCTCAGTTCAACGCGGCAAAGGAGCTTCTCGCTTATGAGCTCACAAAGCTCGTTCACGGTGAAGAGGAAGCTGAAAAGGCAAAGGCTGCCGCAAAGGCACTCTTCGGCGGAAGCGGTTCAGATGAGAATATGCCTGTGGCAGAAATAGATCCAGCCGACCTTACCGACGGTTCCATAGGACTTCTCAATCTTCTCGTCAAGGCAGAGCTTGCTCCGTCAGTATCCGAGGCAAGACGTCTCGTACAGCAGGGCGGCATCACTGTAAACGACGAAAAGAAGTCCGATCCCAAGGAAATGATCCGCCTTGAGGGTGATATAATAGTCCGCAAAGGTAAGAAAGCATTTAAAAAAGTTATTGTTAAATAATAACAAATTTAAATATTACAGAATAGCTACAATTGCCATTTTTTATGAATTTTTTGTAAATACCTCTTGACAAACACATCAAAAGGAATTATAATAATATCGGAAATTATTATTTTTTCAATTTGCATACTATGATCTGGGGGGATTAATAATGGCAAATTCTAAAAAGAATGGTTTTACACTTATTGAGTTGATAGTTGTTATAGCTATTATCGGGGTTCTTGCGGCTATTTTGGTGCCTGCAATGATGGGCTATATCAAGAAGTCAAGAAGATCTTCCGACATCTCAAGCGCAAAAACAATCTATGACTCTGTAATGGCAACCATCGCCGATAATGACGAGGCAGAAGAGTCATTATCGATGCAGAGCGAGAAGGACATTCCCGTTACCGTAAAATATGGCGGTGCGGAAGAAAAGTACACTCTCTCTGTTGCCTGTGCCAAGGATGGCGTAAAAAACGGCGGCGGTGATGCTTCACTCTGGAACGGTGCGGCTACTAAGACCGAACCATTTCAGGAGGAACTCAATACCGTGGTCGGCAAGACCAAAACGCCGGTAAAGTACACAAAGTCTGAGGAAGGCAAATTACTCAACCGCTGGTTCATCTGCTATCATGAAGATGATCCTTCGCAGATTGAGATCTGGGTCGGTGACGGAAAATCCAACGAACCTAAGTACAGAATGTACCCTGACAGGGACAGCAGGTACGTATGATTAACGTCATAAAGGTCATGTATGCAATGCATACATGACCTTTTTATTGCATTATTAAAGCTCCTGCTGCAAAAGCGCAAAGCCTGCAGAGGAGCTTTTTTATACATTACATCATTTTTCCGTGCCAAAAACATATCAGCGCGTTACAGCGTACTGAAATCCTGCATGGCAGTTATCATCTCATAGCCCATATAAAGAACGACTATCACGCCGTATTTTATAAGCATTACCAGAACCATATTTATCGGCTTTACGCCTCCGGCAGCCTTTATGTCAGCCGCGGTCCTGTGATCCTTCTTGAATCTTCTCAGCGAATTCATAGAAAAGCGGTAATACAGCCAGTTCGCAAAGAAGCATGATAAAGCCCGCAAGCCAAGATCCACAACGACCATTATATCCCGGAACTTTTCCACAGCTGGCTTGTTGTTGCTCACAAACGCCGCTATATCTTTAGGAAGGCTCCCGATACCCACGAGAAGGTTTTCGGGAAGGTTGAATAATACTCCGAGAACAGCGGCAAGTACAGCCCAGCCCCACATTTTTCTGTTCGCAAAGAAAAACGACGGAAAGAAAAAGCTGAACAGGTTAAAGGTAGGCTTTACACCGTTTTCCTTCATCTGCTTGAACTTGGGGATATAGTATATAGCGCTGGTACCGACAAAATCGGTGACCTCCTTCATTGTAGCTCCGCCCATATCCTCCTCCGGATCCAGTCCGAGGAATTTTATCGGATTCATCAGCTCTTCAGCTTCATGTGCTGAAAAAGGATCTCTTATCTGCTGACCGTTCTCAGTGCTGTTGTCTGCGCTGTCCGCGGTATAGTCCGAAAGCTCCGCACCGCAGCGGCTGCAGGATGTATCTGTGTATTTGTTCGGGAAATGGCATGAAGGACAGGTCCTGAAGCTCTGTTTCCTTGTTCTTTTCTCCCACTTCTCCCCTTTGGCATGAAGTTCTTCATTAGCGCACCTGTTGCCGATCATGTAGCATTCCCTGTGATGAGGAGTACCGCATTCCGGACAAACCACTATATCATCGTCAGCTGTGAATTCCTTATCGCATACAGGACACTTTTCGCCTGTGTATCTCATGTTCATGCCTCCTTTCTCAAACTGCTCAAAAACTCTTCATTATATTATACCACTTCTGACGTATAAAAATCAAGCTTTTCGATATAATATAAACTTTACGTTAATAAAAATAAAAAAAAATTAAAAATACTATGGTAATTTCTTTTTGATTGTGTTATAATAGAGTGTAAACCTGTTGACTGCCGGATATTGGAAATCCACTGTCATCAGGCAGCTTTTATGAAATAACGCTCATGCAATGCAGAGCTTTAACGATTGGAGTACGGATATTATGATATATCAGAGATCCTGCATAGGAAACGGCGTAGGCTTTACTTCTGTCACAGACGGAAAATTCAAGAGCCGTTCCCTTTCCGTATTCTTCCTTACGGAACTGCGCCCGGAAACTGCAGCAGTGAACAATCTGGCGGTCAGCGTGCTTACGAACTCGAACAGCAGATACAGGTCATACGCTGCATTCTCCGAAAAGCTGTCAGAGCTGTACGGAGCCATGCTCAGTTCGACAACAAGGAAAAAAAGCGATTCACAGATACTGGGAGTACGTGCAAGCTGGCTGGACAACAAGTATGCCATAGACGGCGAGGATATAAGCGGAGAGATGCGTGGAATCATAAAGAACTGCATTTTTTCTCCCGACGCTGATGACGGCGCATTCAGCGACGAATCATTTGCCATATCAAAAAAAGAGCTCCTCGACCGTATCGACTGCGAACTCAACGACAAGCATTCATATGCGCTTATGCAGGCTTCAAAGCTGGCATTCAGGGGCGAACCTGCCGCGACCGCAAGCTACGGCAACAGGGAAACTGCTCTTGCCGCCGACCCGCGCAGCACCTTCCGTGCTTATCAGGAGCTGCTGAAAACCGCCAGGATAGAGATATACTACGTATCCCCCGAAAAGGACGACTCCTTTGCGGATATGTTCCGCGAATGCTTCGCAGGTGTTGAAAGAGCGCCGATAGACCTTCATTTTTACTGTCCGAGCCCTCTGAAACCAGAGCCTGAGACAATCTCAGAGGAATTCGACGTGAACCAGTGCAAGATGGTAATGTCCTTCAAAACGGATACACAGGACAAATACGCGCTGAAAATGGCAAGCATCATCTACGGCGAGCTGCCCATATCAAAGCTTTTTGCAAATGTCCGTGAAAAAATGAGCCTCTGCTACTACTGCAGCAGCAATTCTTCATTCGTAAAGGGCACTCTGTCCGTGGATATAGGCGTTGACCGCTGCAATATCGAAAGGGCAAAGGCTGAGATACTTGCCCAGCTTGAGGAAATAAAGAACGGAAATATCACCGACGAGGAGACAGACGGTGCGATAATGGCGCTGGACAACGCTGTACAGCAGTGCGGAGATACGCCGTCCTCATATATATCATGGTACTTTGACTGCTTCTGCGATAACGACTTCATAACGCCGGAAGAACATTTCGCGCGTTTCCGCTCCGTGACAAGGGAGCGCATAATCGCAGCCGCAAGATCACTGAAACTTGACAGCATATATATCATGCTGAACAAGGAGGTGCATGACTGATGGAAAAGAAGATACTCACCAGCCGGCACACAGGTGACAGCTGCATACAGGTAAAGCACAGCAGCGGGCTGACAATATACATCTGTGAGATGCCCGGCTTCAGCGGAGTAGACGCGCTTTTCGGAACGAAGTACGGTTCTGTGAACACCATGTTCAGAACGTCTGCGGACAGCGGATATACCACCGTTCCGGAGGGTATCGCCCATTTTCTTGAACACAAGCTGTTCGAGAACGAGGAATGCGGCGTTTTTGAGCTGTTTGCAAAGACAGGAGCCATGTGCAACGCTTTCACATCATTCGACAAGACCTGCTACCTGTTCAGCTGCTCAAAGAATTATGAGGAAAACCTGGAGATACTCCTTGATTTTGTCCAGAAGCCCTTTTTCACCGAGGAAAACGTGGAAAAGGAAATGGGCATAATCAGCCAGGAGATACTGATGACCAACGATAACCCGGAATGGCGTGTATTCTTCAACATGATGGAGAATATGTACCACAGCCACCCGGTAAAGACCGATATCACCGGAACTGTCAGAAGCATACAGAATATCGACGCTCCTCTGCTCTACAAATGCTATGATACTTTCTACAATCTGAACAATATGGTGCTTTCAATAGCAGGAAACATAAATGCCGGCAAGGTGCTTGAAATATGCGACAAATGCCTGAAGCCCTGCGAGGACAACGGCCTTGAAACAGTATTTCCCGAAGAACCGGCGGAGATCGTTTCTCCCCGGATATGCGAGACCATGCCTGTCGGAGCTTCGATATTCCACATAGGATACAAATGCGCTCCCGGTGACGGCATAGAGAGACTGAAGAGGACCTCCGCCGCCTGTATAGCACTTTCACTTATAACCGATCCCGCCATGCCCATGTATGACCGCCTGCTCAAAGAAGGAGTGATAAACTCCACCTTCTGCGGCGAGGTATTCTACGGAAACGGCTATTTCTCACTTATATTCTCCGGGGAATCAGATGATCCCGAACGGGTAATGGACTCGATAAACGCCGAAACGGCAAGGCTCATATCCGAAGGGATAAGCGAAAAGGACTTCCAGCGTATCAAAAAATCAGCCTATGGTATGATGATACGTGAGCTGAACAACGTGGAAGCTGTATCAAATCTCATGCTAAACGCCTATATGGATAACGTCGGCCCCTATGACGCAATAGACGTACTGTATGAACTTACCAGCAGCGATGTTACTGATTTCCTGCGGAATGAAATGCATACTGACAGATGCGTTCTGTCTGTAATAGAAAAGGAGGCATAATCAATGACAACCGAAACATTCTTAGACGAACACGTAATACAATTCCCGAAGCTGGGCTGGTCCTTCAATATTGATCCCACCGCCTTCACCATTTTCGGCTTTAATATCCAGTGGTACGGAATTATCATTACATTCGGACTGATACTCGCACTTATATATGTGCTCCCGAAAATGAAACGCTTCGGACTTGACTCCGACAGAGCGATCGACGTTATAATCGGCGGAGTCATAGGCGGAATAATCGGTGCCCGCGCATATTATGTACTTATGCGCTGGGATGAATACAAATGGGACTGGAAAGCCATAATCAATACAAGGAACGGCGGTCTCGCAATTTACGGCGGTCTTATCGGCGCTATCATCGTTGGTTATGTTATCGCCCGTATCCGCAAGGTCAGAGCACTGCCCATGCTGGATATCGTATCCCTCGGCTTCCTTATCGGTCAGGGCATAGGCCGCTGGGGCAACTTCGTCAATCAGGAGGCATTCGGCATAAACACGGAGAATTTCCTCGGCATGACCGGCGGGACCATACAGCGTTCTATCAGCTACGATATGCAGATAGGCGGCAATATGTACTTCAATGATGTCAAGGTGCTCTGGGAAAAGCCGGTACATCCCTGCTTCCTTTACGAATCGCTCTGGTGTCTGCTGGGCTTTGCGATACTTGCTTTCTGGTCAAAGCGCAGGAAGTACGACGGACAGATATTCCTTATGTACCTCTCATGGTACGGCATTGAGCGCTTTATAGTCGAAGGACTCCGCACAGACAGTCTTATGCTCGGAAATATCCGTATATCACAGGCTCTTTCGGCGGTACTCTTCATACTTTCCGTGATACTTCAGATACTTCTGCTCGTAAGGAGGAAACGTGATCCCGAAAGCATGAAGCTATATGTAAATACCGAGGAATCCCACCAGCTCATAGAGGAATCCCGCAGGAAGCGCATGGGACTTTCCAAGGAGGACGCTAAGATCGACGGAAGCGACAGCGATCCTGATATACTTAACGATGATGATGACGACTTCGATATGTCCGAACTAAGCATACTCGGCGATGATGGCGACGACGAAAATGACAGCAGTGACGACAAAACTGAAGAAGCCGGCAGCCCGGATGAAAATTCCGGGGATAACAAGGAGGATAAATAACATGGCACAGATTATCGACGGAAAGGCAGTATCCGCAGCAGTAAAGCAGGAGGTAGCCGATGAAGCTGCAAAGCTCAGGGAAGAAAAAGGACTCAGAGTTGGTCTTGCAGTAGTTATCGTGGGAAACAATCCCGCTTCAAGGGTATACGTCAACAACAAAAAGAAAGCCTGCGAGGCTGTAGGCTTCCAGTCTTACGAGTACGCACTGGAGGAGTCCACAACGCAGGAACAGCTCCTCGACCTTGTGAACGTGCTCAACCGTGATACAAGAGTAAACGGCATACTGGTACAGCTCCCGCTCCCCAAGCATATCGACGAGAAGGCTATAATCAACGCTATCTCACCCGAAAAGGACGTTGACGCCTTCCACCCCATAAATGTAGGAAAGATAATGATCGGCGATTATTCCTTCCTCCCCTGCACTCCTGCCGGAGTTATGCGCCTTATCGAGAGCACGGGAACTGATATCACAGGCAAGCAGTGCGTAGTCATCGGCAGAAGCAATATCGTCGGCAAGCCGCAGGCAATGCTGCTCCTCCAGAAGAACGGAACAGTTACTATCTGCCACTCCAAGACAAAGAACCTCAAGGAAGTATGCCTCGGCGCTGATATCCTTGTAGTTGCAATAGGAAAAGCTAACTTCGTTACCGGCGACATGATAAAGGAGGGCGCTGTTGTTATCGACGTAGGCATGAACCGTCTCGACAACGGCAAGCTCTGCGGCGACGTTGATTTCGAGTCAGCGGAGAAGAAGGCTTCCTTCATTACTCCCGTACCCGGCGGCGTTGGTCCCATGACTATCGCCATGCTCATGAAGAACACCCTCACAGCCGCTAAACAGCAGGCAGGTATCGAGTGAGCCGTTAAGAACTAAGAGCTAAGAACTAAGAACTTAGTAGGGAACACCGCCAACAGGCGCCGCGACTTTCTGTCCTGCGGACATCTCCCTGTACTACATGAAGTCACTCGGCGTCCTGTTAATTCGGAATAATTTTCCGCCCGTGAATATGACACAGACCTCAGCAGCTCTGCTGGGGTTTGTTTTTTATGGGAACAATAAAAAGTTTCCATCTTTCTTCCTTTCCTTCTTGAACAGTTTAAATCATGAAAGTATATTGCATGGATAAAAGGAAGGAAGGCAGATTGTGTGTATCAGTGGATATTCTCAATTCGTCCGTGTAAGCGGACACCATAATTCCGAATTCCGCATTGACGGGCGCTGGTCAAGCGCCCCTGCAAAGCTAACGGCTAACGGCTCGGCGCACTCTGTGCGCCCATACTAATCACTAATAACTGATTACTAAAAAGCGGCGATTTACTGCAAATTGCTACATTATCCCAAAGCTATTGACAATTTATCGTCAAACGTGTAAAATAATAATGTATGAGTTTTTATAATGCTATTTTTCGCTGATTGCAGAAACAATAAAATTGCAGAAGCTCTAACAAATGAATTAACTAAAGGGTGATATATTTGGTATTCAGCAGCTTGGAATTTATTTTTATATTCCTGCCTGTTTTTATGATAGCTTACGCGGCTGTACGAAAAGAGTACAAGAATTTCGTGTTATTCACCGGAAGCGTTGTATTCTACAGCTTTGGCGTAAAAAAGCCGGTCTATATACTTCTTTTCCTGCTGACGGTACTGCTCAACTTCATAGTCGGGCAGTTCATAGAGCACAGCCGGCATACTAAAAAGCTTTGGCTTACCTTCGGCATACTATTCAACTTCTGGTGGCTGATATTCTTCAAATACTGGACCTTCGGCACTGAGAATATCAATCATTTCTTCCACCAGAGCTTCACCGTAAAGGATATTATCCTCCCAATAGGTATCAGCTTCTACACCTTCCAGAACGTCTCATACATAATAGACGTTTTCAGAGGCAAGGCTAAAGCCGAAAAGAACCTGATAAACTACGGAGCCTATATAACCATGTTCCCTCAGCTCATAGCAGGTCCTATCGTGACCTACGACCACGTTGCAAAGGAGCTGAAAAGCAGGACACACACCATTCAGAGAGTTGAGGACGGTCTCAAGACCTTTACCATAGGTCTCGGCTACAAGGTGCTTATCGCCAACCAGATAGGCGGTCTGTGGAGCGATATCGCTATGATAGGATATGAAAGCGTGTCCTCCCGTCTTGCGTGGCTGGGCATATTCGCCTACTCATTCCAGCTTTACTTCGACTTCTGCGGCTACTCCCTCATGGCGATAGGTCTCGGAAGAGTAATGGGATTTGATATCCCCAGGAACTTCGACCACCCCTATATGTCGCTGACAATGACTGAATTCTGGAGACGCTGGCATATCACTCTGGGCTCATGGTTCAGGGACTACATATATATCCCCCTCGGCGGAAACCGCAAGGGCAGCGGACGAATGGTGTTCAATACCTTTATAGTATGGCTGTTCACCGGTTTGTGGCACGGCGCCAGCTGGAATTTCGTACTGTGGGGAATGGTCCTGTTCCTCATAATAATGAGCGAGAAGTTCTGGACGGGCAAGACCCTCAATAAAATAAAGCCCCTCGGTCATGCGTATATGCTGCTTATCATACCGCTTACGTGGCTGATATTCGCAATAACCGACTTCCATGAGCTGGGCATCTACTTCAAAAGACTTCTCCCCTTCCTGCCGCAGAAGACATACGCGATAATGGAGGGAGACTATATACAGTACTGGAAGGATTACTGGAAATATTTCGCGGCGGCACTGGTATTCTCAACAAGGCTGCCGGAAGCACTTTACAAGAAAATAAAGAATTCCTTTATCACCGACATCGCCCTGCTTGCGGTATTCTGGGCTTCCGTATACTGTATGTACAAGGGACTTGACGATCCTTTCATGTATTTCAGATTTTAAGGAGAGAAAAAATTGAGCAAGTTAAAACAATGCATATATACAGTGATACTTCTTATCACCTGCTTTGTCGCTTCACCTTTCATATATAAGCAGATATGGAACAACAGTGAAATAAAAAAGCAGAAGGCAGCGGCAAAGGAGACCGTTGCCGCAACTCAGCCATCTGAAGCTTCAACCGCTCCTCAGGAGGGAACTACCGAAGCGCAGCCCTCCTCCGATGGTGAAACTGCTCCAACAGAACCGTCTACTGAACCTGATACTTCGCATAACATTTTCACAGCAAGCGGTCCGGAATACTTCGATGACGCTCTGTTCATAGGAGACTCGCGTACAGTCGGCATAAAGCTCTACGGCACGCTGAAAAACGCGGATTATTTCTGCGACAAGGGTCTTATGGTATCACGCATAGATGATTCGACTGTGGACAATATGACGGCATGGGACAAGCTCCGCAAGAAGCAGTATGCTAAAATATACGTAATGCTCGGCGTAAACGAGATCGGAAACGACATCGAGGGCACTACGGCAAAGTACAGACGCTTCATCGACGGCATCAAGGAGGCGCAGCCAAACGCTGTCATCTATTTACAGGCAAATCTCCACGTTGCTTCATACAAGGAGGATTCTGTCATAAACAACGAGAGGATAAACACCCTCAACGGCAATCTTCAGGCAATGGCTGACAACAGCAGGATATACTATATAGATGTAAACCCGGTATTCGATGATGAAAACGGCGCTCTTCAGGCGGACATCACAAGTGACGGCTTACACGTTTTAGCAAGGTACTACACCGACTGGTGCGACTGGCTCTGTCAGAATACGGTCGCTGTCAGCCCGGCTGCGGCAACTGCCCCGGCAGCAGATAATAAGTCTCAGACTGAATATACTTCCGAAGCAGCCGAGACCACCACTTCCAACAAAAAACCGCAGAACGAAGAATTTTCCAACCTTTGATCTTAAAAGCGAAAGGAGCATATCATGGCAGAACTCAAAGTAGGCTACACAGGCAGAACTATATATAATTCCACATTCACTATCCTTGAATTCCTCGGCGGAGGCGGACAGGGAAACGTATACAGAGTCGAGTGCAACGGTAAACAAATGGCGCTCAAATGGTATCACAAGTCCACCGTTGACAAGATGAAGAATCCTCAGGAATTCTATGAGAACCTCAAGGCAAACATAAAAAAAGGCGCTCCCACCAAGGCTTTCCTCTGGCCAGAGGAGCTTTCAGACTGGATAGACGGTTCCTTCGGTTATATCATGCCTCTTCGTCCTGCAGGATACGAGGAGCTCACACGCTTTCTCCTGTGGGACCCTAAAACACGCCGCATGAAGGCAAGCTTCGCAAATATAACCGCTCGCTGCAACGCAGCTATAAATATAATAGAAGGCTTCCGCGCCCTGCATAACGACGGTTACAGCTATCAGGACCTCAATAACGGAAACTTCTTCATCGACCCTAAGAACGGCGATGTGCTTATATGCGACAACGACAATGTCTCTGAGCGCGGCGTGAACTTCGGCATTGCCGGCAAGCAGCGCTATATGGCTCCGGAGGTAGTCCTCGGCGGCTCTCCCGACAAGCGCTCGGACCGCTTCTCACTGGCTGTAATACTCTTCCGTATGCTATTCATAGAGCACCCGCTGGAGGGAAAATATTCCACTCCGCCATGTATGACGCCGGAGCTTGAAAAGAAATTCTACGGCTCCGACCCTGTATTCGTTCTCGACCCTGAGGACGACCGCAACGCTGCAAACAATCAGCTGAATACAAATACTCTCCGCTTCTGGAAGATATATCCCGACTATATCCGTGACCTGTTCATAGAGTCCTTCGGAAAGAAGTCGGTACAGCCTCCCTATGACCGTGTTATCGAAATGACATGGCTCGACGCTTTCGTAAAGCTCAGGAGCGAGACAGTTCCCTGCCCTCACTGCGGCAAGGAGACATTCATAACTCCCAAATACTCGGTAAGCTGTATGTACTGCGGCGGTCAGCTGACCTGCACCGAGAGTATAAAGTTCAAGCGCTTTGAGCTCCCTGCATTCGGCGGAGCCAAGCTGTACGAGGGTATGGCAAGCGATACCGAGGGCGACTTCCACAAGATCATCGGCGAGGTAGTCCGCAACAAGAAGGACCCCAGCAAACACGCTCTCCGCAATCTCACACAGCAGACATGGAACGTAAAGCTTCCTGACAATACAGTAAAAACAGTTGATCCTAACGGCATTATGCCTATAAACAAGGACTTTGTCCTCACTATCGGCAGAAGCGAAGGAACAGTAGAATAAATAAAAAGGGACTGTATACAGTCCCTTTTTCATTCTTCATCCTCGTCCTCTTCCTCATTGTCATCAACAGGGAGAACCTCTATTATGACCTTTTCCACAGTCTGCTCATTAACTTCTGCGACTGTGATACGGAAGATGCCGCACTCGGCAGTTTCGCCTGCCTCCGGGATATGCTCCATAACGTCGGTCACCCAGCCTCCGACCGAGGTATAATCCGTAGTTATCATATTCTCGTCGAGGTCGAGCATTTCCAGCATATCGCTTATGCTCATATCTCCTGCCACCTCGTATTTGTCGGGAGCAAGCATCATTATATTGGTCTCTATCTCGTCGTCCTCGTCGTAAATCTCGCCAACGAGCTCCTCGATTATGTCTTCAAGGGTAACTATGCCCTTTGTGCCGCCGTACTGGTCGATGACCACGGCAAGGTGTACCTTTGAGCGCTGCATATCGCGCATAGCCTCGCTTATGAGCTTGGTATCGGCAATATGCGGTACCTCCTGTATTATAGGAGTGATATCGCTGCCGCCCTCAATAAGCATCTTGAAGAACGCCTTGTTGGTAATGATACCCTTGATATCATCGAGGCTCTTCTCATATACCGGCAGACGGGAGTACATCTCCCTGCTGAAAAGCTCCTTTATCTCGTCGATAGTCGAGCCCAGCTCAACGCCTATGACCTTGACTCTCGGAATAAGTATCTCATTTACGGTAATCTCGTCAAATTCAAGAGCGCTCTTGACCAGCTCGCTCTCCTGCTCCTCGATAACGCCCTGCTCCTCGATCTCGTCGATCATATACTTCAGCTCGTCCTCAGTTACGCTCGGAGCTTCATCGCCCTTGGATATAACAGATGAAAGCTTGTTGAGCAGCCATACAAAGGGCTTGAACACCGTAACAAGGAAGGTCAGCGGCGGCGCAAAAGCAAGGGCAAGCTTCTCCGCGTTCTTCTTGGCGTAGGACTTTGGCAGCACCTCACAGAATATCAGCACAAGCACAGTAACGACTATAGTAGAAACAGCCGGTCCCTTGCTTCCCACCAATTTTATGAACAACAGTGTGCTCACTGATGATGTAGCGATATTTACGATATTGTTGCCTATAAGCACTGCCGTCAGCACCTCATCGAAGCGGTTGGCGAGCTTCAGAGCCTTTTTAGCCTTTTTGCTGCCCTGAGCCTCATAATTTTTGAGGCGGAGCTTGTTTACACTGGAAAAAGCGGTCTCAGTACCTGAAAACAGGGCTGAAAATATCATCATCGCAATGACGAGAACTATCTTCCATATATCTGAATTGTCCATAAATTTCCTTTCCTTATATAATAATATTTTTTATTATACCATACATTACCGAAAATAGCAAGACAAGTTCAGAAAAACTTGCATACCTTTTTATTGCATAGGTTATAACTCCCGTAACTGCGAATATGTGAGAAATGTGATGATACCGTCACAGCGTGAATTTCCGCTCAGATTTCCGCCGCGTGGATAAAAAGCGCTGAAAAACGTGATATACCGCGCTGTTTTCTGTTATCTCCTTTTCACATTTTTCACATTGACCGCAGAAATGTGAAAAAAATTACACAAAAACTTCTCAAAAGCTATACAATTACCGCAAATCAGTATCACAATGGCTGAATATAATATAATCACAGGCTGAGGGAGGACCTCAGAAAAAAACGAAAAGGAAAGTGGATAATATGAGTGAGTACAATTACAATTTCAATAATAACGAAGATCAGCAGAACGGTGAGAGCTACAACGGCTTCAGTACAGATACTCCCGTTGCTGCAAAGAAAGAAAAAAAGCATTCATTCCTCAAGATCGCTGCATTCGTAGTTGCAATGGGAATCGTTTCCGCAGGCTCCATCGAGGGCTACCGCATATTCTCACGTGAGAATTCTCTCCGCAGCACAGCTACCGTTCAGGAAGCTGAGGATGATAACGGCAAGGATACAAAGGAAAACAGGAACGATACGCTTGCCGCTCAGGCTGTAAGCATCATAAAGCCCGAAGAGGTCGGCGGCAGCGCACTCTCCACCGAAGAGATCGTAGAAAAGATGATCCCCTCAGTAGTAGGTGTTGAGTCCACATTCTCCATGGAAGTACAGCAGTCGGTAAATCCTTTCTCCGACTTTGGTTTCGACGACTTTGGCTTCGGCGGATTTGACTTCGGTTACGGCAGCGGCAGAAACGGAAACAGCGGTTCTTCAACACAGGAGTACAAGGGTACCGGTACAGGCGTTATCATATCTGAAAACGGCTATATCGTAACAAACGCCCATGTTATCTATGACAGCGAATACGGTGCAGGCGAAGCAGACAGTGTTTCTGTTCTCCTTGAAAATGAAAAGACCTATGACGCTGAGGTAATCGGATACGACGTTGACTGCGACCTTGCAGTATTAAAGATAGACGAGACAGGCCTTACAGCCGCTGAATTCGGCAACAGCGACGAGTTGAAGCTCGGAGAATCCGTTATCGCTATCGGAAATCCTCTCGGCTTTGATCTGATGGACACAGTAACCGGCGGTATGATCTCCGGTCTCGGCCGTCACATTACAATCAACAACAAGGCGATGAACCTTATCCAGACCGACGCCGCAATAAATTCAGGAAACTCCGGCGGTCCTCTTATCAATAAGTACGGTCAGGTCATCGGTATCAATTCTTCAAAGATGTCCTCATCATACGGTTCGTCTGAGGCTTCCATCGAGGGTATCGGATTTGCTATCCCCTCAAATGCAACGGCAAGCATCATTGATGATCTTATGAAATACGGCTATGTTACAGGCAAGGCACAGCTGGGAATCTCCTGCCGCAATGTTACTGAGACAGCTTCACAGATGTACAATCTCCCTGTAGGAGTATTCGTAGCAAAGGTCAATGAAGGCAGCGCAGCTGAAAAGGCAGGTATAAAGGAAAACGATATAATCGTTTCCTTCAACGGTCAGAAGATAAAGTCGGATTCCGACCTGCTTGCTGAACTGAACGCTTTATCCGCAGGCGACAAGGTAGAGGTAACAGTCGTAAGAAACGGTGATGAAAAGACCTTGGAGATCACACTTGAAGAAAAGACTCAGGAAAAGTCAAAGAAAAACAGCGATTCCGAGGCAGACGAAGAAGAGGAAACAACTCAGAAAAAGCGCAGATCAGAAACAGATAACTAAGTATCTTCATTTTCAACTCCTTTATAATAATAAAATAAGAAAAAGCTCCCGTTCTGGGAGCTTTTTCTTTGTATCACTTTCTGAATGCTGCGATAGACTGCTCTATCTTGGCCATTTTTTCTTCAGCCTTTGCAAGCTTTGCCTTTTCAGCGTCTATGAGCTGAGCCGGAGCCTTTGCGATAAATCCCTGATTATTCAGCTTTCCGCTGAGGAAGTCGATATCCTTCTGGACCTTTGCCTTTTCCTTTTCAAGACGTGCTATCTCCTTTTCACTGTCAACAAGCTCGTCCATAGGAATGAATATACGAGCCGAGTCTGTAACAGCGTTTGCGGAATCGGGGATATCGAACTTATCACCTGTCTCAACTGCGGAAGCGGAAGCGAGCTTCTCGAAAAATACCGCGCAGGAGTTGAAGAGCTCCTTGTCGGCGGTCTCGATGAAGAGCTTAGCCTTTACAGACGGAGGTACGTTCATTTCTGTACGTGTATTTCTTACAGCCTTGATAGCCGAGATTATCTTCTCGAATGCCTTCTCCTCGGCATTGAAGTCGATGGAAGCGTCATAGGTCGGATATGTTTCGAGGATTATCATGGACTTCTCGTTTGTGAGTACCTGCCATATCTCCTCAGTGATGAACGGCATGAATGGGTGAAGAAGCTTCAGCATACCCTGCATAGCCCATACAAGAACAGCCTGAGCCTTTGCCATTGTCTCGCCGCCTGCCTGTATACGTGGCTTTGTGAGCTCGATATACCAGTCGCAGAATACGTCCCAGATAAAGTCGTATATCTTCTGTGAAGCAACGCCCAGCTCATATCTTTCAAGGTTCTCGCCTACCTCCTTTGCAAGCTGATTGAACTTGTTGACCAGCCACTTGTCCTCTAATTCAAGCTCTGCGGGAAGTCCAGTGAACTCAAAGTCCTCCGGGAGATTCATCATAATGAAACGTGAAGCGTTCCAGAGCTTGTTTGCGAAGTTACGGGCAGCCTTTACCTTGTCGTCGATATAGCGCATATCGTTTCCGGGAGAGTTGCCTGTAGCCAGCATGAAGCGGAGAGCGTCAGCGCCGTACTCGTTGATGACTTCAAGAGGGTCGATACCGTTTCCGAGAGACTTGGACATCTTGCGTCCCTGCGCGTCACGAACGAGACCGTGGATAAGAACTGTATCAAAAGGAACCTTGCCCATGTTCTCCAGACCGCTGAACATCATTCTTATTACCCAGAAGAATATGATATCATAACCTGTTACAAGGGTATTTGTGGGGTAGAAGTATTTAAGGTCCTCTGTATTCTCAGGCCAGCCGAGAGTTGAGAATGGCCACAGCGCCGAGCTGAACCATGTATCGAGAGTATCTGGATCCTGTCTCATGGGCTTTCCGCACTTGGAACAAACCGCGCTGTTCTCCTTTGTAACTACCATTTCGCCGCACTCGTCGCAGTAGAACGCGGGTATCTGATGTCCCCACCAGATCTGACGGGAGATACACCAGTCCTTGATATTTTCCAGCCAGTGGAAGTATATCTTGTCGAAGCGCTCCGGAACGAACTTTGTATCGCCGTTCTTTACAGCCTTTATAGCCGGCTCTGCAAGGGGCTGCATCTTAACGAACCACTGAGTTGATACCTTAGGCTCTACGGTAGTTCCGCAGCGGTAGCAGGTACCTACGTTATGGCTGTACTCCTCTATCTTTACGAGAGCGCCTTCCTTTTCGAGATCCTCAACTATCTTCTTTCTTGCCTCATAGCGGTCCATGCCTGCGTATGCGGGATAATCGTCGTTGATAGTGGCGTCGTCGTTCATTACGTTTATAACGGGCAGATTATGACGGAGACCTACCTCAAAGTCGTTGGGGTCGTGAGCAGGAGTTATCTTAACTACGCCGGTACCGAAATCCATTTCAACGTAGTCATCTGCAACTATCGGTATCTCACGATGTACGATAGGAAGTATCACTGTCTTGCCAACAAGAGCTGTATAGCGCTCGTCCTTTGGATTTACTGCAACAGCTGTATCGCCGAGGAGAGTTTCCGGACGTGTTGTAGCCAGTTCAAGGTAACCGTCGCTGTCCTTTATCTTGTAGCGGAGGTGCCAGAAATGACCAGCCTGATCCTCATATGTTACCTCAGCGTCGGAAAGCGATGTGCGGCACTTGGGGCACCAGTTGATTATACGCTCGCCTCTGTAGATGAGACCTTTTTCGTAGTACTTTATGAATACTTCCTTTACAGCCTTTGAGCAGCCCTCGTCCATAGTAAAGCGCTCACGTGACCAGTCGCAGGAAGAGCCCAGCTTCTTGAGCTGTTCAACGATACGTCCGCCGTACTGCTTCTTCCACTCCCATGCACGCTTCATGAAGCCCTCACGTCCCAGGTCCTCCTTGGTAACGCCTTCCTTGCGCATAGCCTCAACTATCTTTGCCTCTGTAGCGATAGCGGCGTGGTCGGTGCCGGGAAGCCAAAGTGCGCTGTAGCCGCTCATTCTCTTCCAGCGGATAAGGATATCCTGCAGCGTCTCGTCGAGAGCGTGTCCCATGTGGAGCTGTCCTGTTATGTTCGGAGGGGGTATAACTATAGTGTAGGGCGTTTTCTTGGGATCAGCCTCTGCACGGAAGCAGCCCTTGTCGTTCCATGCCGCATAGATACGATCCTCAAAGTCCTTGGGATTATAAGCCTTTGCAAGTTCCTTTGCCATCGTGATCAATTCTCCTTTAGAAATCATTTTTCGGTCATGAGTTGAGAGTTGAAAGCGGAGAGTTGAAAGTTATTGTATCTGTTTCCGCAGATCTATTTAAATATTCCGTCTTTGACGGCACCATAACTCTCAATTCTCAACTCTGAACTCTCAACTTACAATAAAAAAAGTCCGCCAAAGCCGCATTGTCGGCTCAGGGCGAACGATTGTCCGTGTTACCACCTGAATTCGGGAATATGCTCCCGCACTCTGCGAGGTCGCAAAACCTCTTCCCCTGTAACGTGAGGAACACGCCGCATACTACTGAGCCTGAGCCGTTGGCACGCGAAGCTCCGAAGCTACTTCCGCAGGTTCGTCATACTGCCTTTCACCGCCCGGCAGCTCTCTGAAAATCGGGGGTCCTGCGTACTCCTCTTCATCATCGCCTTTGAATACTTTACTATTATACACGATAAAATCCTGTTTGTCAAGACCAAAAAAATTAGTAGTGAACAGAAAGTAGAGAGTAGTAGAGGCGGATATTATCCGCCCGTGTCCCGTAACCGTTATGTATGCCGAAACCATGTGTAGGGAACGGCGCCCCCGCAGTTCCGCGAAACATATTACGTAACAAATGGAACGCCGAGGGCGGCGTTCCCTACTTAGTTCTTAGCTCTTAGTCTTAACAGCTAAAGGCTAAAAAATGCCCGTAAAAAAATCGAATTTCCACTTGCGTTCAGTCCAAAACTATGATATAATGTATGTATCTATGTTTGAAAGGATTTGAAACCATGATAATACTTGACGAACTCAGAGTCGAAATGACCGGCTACCGCAAAGAAATGGCGGAGCTTGCAGACGTCCTGAATATAGAAGCCGCAAAGAAAAGAGTTGCGGAGCTTGGTGACGAGACCGCAAAGGAAGGCTTCTGGGACGACCTTGAAAACTCCCAGAAGGTTCTGAAAGAGCAGAAATCCCTTGAAAGAAAGATCGAGAAGTTCAACAAGCTCAACGACAATCTTGAGGATATCATAACTCTTATCGAGCTTTCCATAGAAGCCGAGGACGAAAGCGATATCGAAGAGATAAAGAACGAGTCTGAGTCCTTCAAGACAAAGCTGGAGGACGAAAAGCTCTCTACCCTGCTCACAGGCGAGTATGACAACGCAAACGCTATCCTCACCTTCCACGCAGGCGCAGGCGGCACCGAGGCTCAGGACTGGGCGGAAATGCTCTACCGTATGTACAACCACTGGGCTGAACGCCACGACTTCAAGGTGGAACTCCTTGACTACCTCGACGGCGACGACGCAGGTATGAAGTCAGCTTCCATACTTATCGAGGGTGACAACGCCTACGGCTATATGAAGTCTGAATCGGGAGTTCACAGACTTGTGCGTATCTCTCCATTTGACGCTTCCGGAAGAAGACACACCTCTTTTGCCGCTCTTGAAGTTATGCCCGAAATAGATGACTCCATCGAGGTGGATATCCGTCCAGAGGACATTGAAATGGAAGTATACCGTTCAAGCGGCGCAGGCGGTCAGAAGGTAAACAAGACCAGCTCTGCCGTACGTCTTATCCATAAGCCCACCGGTATCGTAGTTTCCTGTCAGACACAGCGAAGCCAGTACCAGAACAAGGACTACGCAATGAAGATGCTCCGTTCAAAGCTCATTGAGATCAAGGAGCGTGAACACCTCGAAAAGATCGAGGATATCAAGGGCGTTCAGAACCAGATAGCATGGGGCTCGCAGATACGCTCATATGTATTCATGCCGTACACACTTGTAAAGGATCACCGTACAGGCTTTGAAAACGGTAATATACAGGCTGTTATGGACGGCGACCTTGACGGCTTTATAAATGCTTACCTGAAGTCTCTTTCACACGGAACACTTGAAAAGTAAGCTGAGAGTCAAGAGTGGAGAGTTGAGAGTTTTTTCCTAAAAACAAAGGGAACTTTCGACTGTACAGTCATAAACTAAATATGCATAGTAAACTACAGGGCGGAACACTCCGCCCTTTTTTATATCTTGCCGTAAATGGCAACTCGGCTCTCTGCGCTTTCAGCTAAAAGATACTGGTAAGGCTCGGCGTTTCGCCGCTTTTCAGCATTTCAAGCAGTTCCCTGAGCTCTGCGAGACCGGCTTTCAGCTCTTCGCTGTCATTATCCGCAAGCCTGACTATCCTTGCGCTTATCCTGTCCGCTTCCACCAGCTTGTCGTATTTCAGCAGCACAGAAGCCTTGTCACGGAATCTCTCCCACTTTCTGTTAAGCTCATCTGTTCCGTCTGCAAGTATCTCACACTCACCATTTTCCGCAGCAATGCTCAGTCTGTTGATATCGAAAAGCATTTCATCACAGCGGCGGTTCACCCATGAACTCATAAAAGCGCTTGCGAGCACAAGAAGTAAAAGCACGCCTGCACTGATCCTTACCCTTGTCATTTTTTACCTCCGAGAAACAATATTTGCGGCGTACTTCCCTGCTTGTCCGCCACAAAGCATTTTCCTGAGCTGTCAACGGTCATTATAAAAACGTCCCTCAATTTTATATTGTATGCTCCAAGAAGCATCTCAATGGTACTTCTGCTCAATTTCAAGGACTGCATAGCCTTTCCCACGAAAATCCCGTCCGAGATTATAAGCACCGGCGGATCGGCAATATCCGCAGCTATGCCGGTATCGCTCCGTGTCGGGGTATCCTCGGTCTGCTTTTTCATTACGGAAACGCTGCCTGTTGTTTCGACGATAGCGAACTGCACTTCATCAAGGTCAAATATATCCTTGCTTCTCAGAGCCATGAGCAGGTCGTCCACAGAGAAGCGCAGTTCCCGCATGACATCACGTTCAATACAGCCGTCCCTGATAATTATTTTCGGACTTCCGGAAATAAGTCGCCTGAGCCTGGGAAAGCGAAGGTCAGCCCATGAAACTATGACCTCAAAGCACACAAGGGACAGTATCGGCGTAACACCGACTATAACGGGGATATTGACATCTTCTATGGGAAGAGTGGCTATATTTGATACAAGTATGGTTATCACCAGTTCCGAGGGCTGAAGCTCTCCGAGCTGACGCTTTCCCATTAGTCTCACAGCGAATATTACCAGTAAATAAAGCATTAAAGAACGAATAAGAACAACGCACATGAAAACAGCTCCTTTACGGTTATTCTTCCGCAAAGGAGCTTTATTATACTTTATCAGTCCTTAAATCGTTCATTGTACTCCCGATAAGCCTTTACTATGATCTCGGCGCAGAGCTCGTCTCCGAGCACTCCGCTGTTAAGACAGAGGGAATACTGATCCTTGTCCTGCCAGACTCTGCCGGTATTGACATTATAGAATGTCTCACGCCGCTTGTCAGCCTTCTTCATTATAGACTCAGCCTTGTTCTCACCGACACCGTATTCTGATACCGCACGCTTGACACGGTACGCAGGGTCAGCATAGATATATACATTGAAGCAGCCCTTTTCCTCAAGGATATAGCTGCCGCATCTTCCAACGATAACGAAGCTGTTTTCTTTTTCGGCGATCTCATTGATGATACGGCTTTCCATAAGGAACACCTTATCTGAAAGAGGAAGATTCTCCTCCATAGTTCTTGCAGGGTTTGCTGACAGGAGCAGCGAATAGAGAAAGCTTGTAGGGACATTCTCCTCTGCGTTTTCAAGATATTCGGGAGCAATACCGCATCTTTCGGCTGTCATTTCAAGTATCTGCCTGTTATAGCAATTGATTCCGAGTTTATCCGCAGCGAGCTTGCCGATTATACTGCCGCCGCTTCCGTATTGTCTTTCGATAGTAATTATGTTTTTTTTCATTAGTTGATTACCCCCATGGCAAAATTCTTATTACAAATATTGATATAATAACTATATTTTACATTATATCACATTTTGCACATATTTCAACCTCGTCAACGATAATAATTGTTTAAATAGTTAAAATTCTATGTTTTCACCAATTCAAAGTATTATTAATTGTGCATTATATAAAAAGTCTCCCGTCGGATATTACAACGGGAGACATTCTTTACTTTACTGCTGTTACTGACAGATCGTATCAGTATCAATCAAACGCAGCCCTGAGCCTTCATTGCTTCAGCAACCTTGAGGAAGCCTGCAATGTTAGCGCCTGCCATATAGTTGCCGGGCATACCGTACTCCTTGGAAGCCTCATCGCAAGCCTTGAAGATAGACTTCATGATGCCGTGGAGCTTATTGTCAACTTCTTCAAATGTCCAGCTGAGTCTCTCGCTGTTCTGGCTCATTTCAAGACCTGATGTAGCAACGCCGCCAGCGTTTGCAGCCTTAGCGGGACCATAGAGAACACCGTTTGAAAGGTATGTCTCGATAGCGTCAGGATTTGAAGGCATATTAGCGCCCTCAGCTACAGCGTAACCGCCGTTTGCAACGATAGCCTTAGCAGCGTCACCGTTGATCTCATTCTGTGTAGCGCAAGGAAGAGCGATGTCAAGCTTGATGCTGCCTGCGTTGCACTTGAGTGTCCAAACGCTGCCCTCGTGGTACTCAGCGTTCTTGTGTGAAGTTCTGCCGATGTACTCCTTGATACGGCCGCGCTCAACCTCCTTGATCTGCTTAACGAGATCAAGCTCGATTCCGTCGGGATCGTAGATATAACCGTTTGAATCGGAAAGAGTAACTACCTTAGCGCCGTACTGTGTAGCCTTCTCTGTAGCATATATAGCAACGTTTCCTGAACCAGAGATAACAACTTTCTGATCCTTGAAGCTCTTGCCGTTAGCAGCGAGCATCTCGTTTGTGAAGTAGCAGAGACCATAGCCTGTAGCTTCTGTTCTTGCGAGTGAACCGCCGTATGTAAGACCCTTACCTGTAAGAACGCCAACGAACTCGTTGCGGAGTCTCTTGTACTGACCGAACATGAAGCCGATCTCTCTTCCGCCTGTTCCGATATCGCCTGCGGGAACGTCGCAGTCAGCGCCGATGTGTCTGCAAAGCTCTGTCATGAAGCTCTGGCAGAAACGCATGATCTCAGCGTCGCTCTTGCCCTTGGGGTCGAAGTCGGAACCGCCCTTTGCACCGCCCATAGGAAGTGTTGTAAGGCTGTTCTTGAATACCTGCTCAAAACCGAGGAACTTGATGATTCCGAGGTATACTGAGGGGTGAAGTCTGATACCGCCCTTGTAAGGTCCGATAGCAGAGTTGAACTGTATTCTGAAACCTCTGTTTACCTGTACCTTGCCGTTGTCATCGACCCAGGGTACACGGAACATAACCTGTCTCTCAGGCTCAACGATTCTCTCGAAAACGCCTGCATCGATAAGATCCTGTCTCTTTTCAGCAACAGGCTGAAGTGTTTCAAGAACTTCTGTAACAGCCTGGATGAACTCAGGCTCGCCGGGATTTCTCTTCTTAACTGTTTCTAATAAATCGATAAGATACTGATTTTTTAACGCCATTGTTAAAAAACCTCCTTTGTTAAATTCTGCATTGACCGCAGTACAATATTGATTATAGCACTACTGTGCTGATTTTGCAATACTTTATTGCTGTGAATTTGCAAATTTCTTCGTTTTAATCCCCAACGCACAAATTTAAAGCATAAGTTTGTGCATACTGTCTATATTTTTTTCAACAATCTCCCCTCCATGTCCCGGCTGTTCCACACTGTTTTTGGTAATGCAAGCAGTTTTTTTGGAATTTATATTGATTTTTTATTGATTGTATTGTATAATATTCATAACGGCATAACCGTATAATGAGAGGGAATCATTATATAAGGAGACCAGTATGATGTTAAAAGCGATATGCTCATCAAAGGAGCTCACAGGAAACAGCTACTATGACTGCGTAAAAGATATAATAGACTGTCAGCAGCTGCAGGAGCTCAAAGCCATCACACACCATGTCTCTACCACTCGTTTTCAGCATTGTCTCAATGTTTCATACTACAGCTACATAGTCTGCAGAAGATTCAGCCTTAACGCCCGTTCAGCCGCAAGGGCCGGACTTCTCCACGACCTTTTCTACTATGACCGCAGAGAGTACAACTCCACAAAGTCCAGGGGGCAGGCTTCCCACAGCAGGAAGCATTCAATGGAGGCCTGCGCGAACGCTGCGGAGGTGACCGATATCACAATGCTCGAACGGGACATGATAGAAAAGCATATGTGGCCCGCCACAAGACCGATGCCGAAATACAAGGAGACATACATAATCACTATTATAGACAAATACTGCGCTGTCCTTGAGTTCTGCGTGCCAAAGGTACAAAGGATAGTACGAGGGAAAGCACAGTAACATATATTTAACGGAGGTACCCCAACAATGAAGATTGAAACCAAATGCCTGCACGCAGGCTACACCCCAAAGAATACCGAGCCGAGAGTAGTCCCTATCGTACAGAGCACTACTTACGTCTATGATTCAACAGACGATGTTGCGGCTGTATTCGATGATCCTACCAAGAGCCTTATCTATTCACGCTTTGAGAACCCCACAGTTATGGCGGTTGAGGAAAAGATCAACGCCCTCGAAGGCGGTATCGGAGCCATGTGTACTTCCAGCGGCCAGGCAGCTTCTCTTCTCTCTCTCCTGAATATCCTGAAGGCAGGAGACAGCTTCATTTCCGCAGCTACTATCTACGGAGGCACTGTCAACCTCTTTGCGTATACCCTCAAAAAGCTGGGTATCGAGTGCATATTCGTTGACGCAGACGCTCCCGAAGAGGAGATACAGGCAGCTTTCAAGCCCAATACAAAGGCTGTTTTCGGCGAGACCCTCGCCAATCCCGCACTGGCTGTATTCGATATCGAGAAGTTCGCAAATATCGCTCACAAGAACGGTGTTCCGCTCATCATCGACAACACCTTCCCCACCCCTATACTCTGCAGACCCTTCGAGCACGGAGCTGATATAATCGTTCACTCCACAACAAAGTATATGGACGGCCATGCCGTACAGGGCGGCGGAGTTATCGTTGACTCAGGCAATTTCGACTGGACAAACGGCAAGTTCCCGGAATTCACAGAGCCCGACGAGAGCTATCACGGAACGGTATATACAAAGACATACGGCAAGGCAGCCTATATCATAAAGGCAAGGATGCAGCTCATGAGAGACTTCGGCTGCTATCCTTCAGCACAGTCCGCATTCTACCTTAATCTCGGTCTTGAAACGCTCCATATCCGTATGAAGCAGTACTGCGAGAACGCAATGAAGGTAGCCGAGTATCTCGAATCCAGCGAAAAGGTTGAATCCGTAAACTACCCCGGACTCGCAAGCAATAAGTATCACGAGCTCGCAAAGAAGTATCTCCCCGACGGTACAAGCGGAGTTATATCCTTCATTATCAAAGGCGGCAGAAATACAGCCATTAAATTCATGGATTCTCTCAAGCTTGCTTCAAACGAAGTTCACGTTGCGGATATCCGTACCTGTGTACTCCACCCCGCAAGCGCGACCCACCGTCAGCTCACAGACGAACAGCTCGTTGCCTGCGGAATAAACGGAGGACTTATCCGTTTCTCAGTAGGTCTTGAAAATGTTGACGACATAATCGACGATCTCAAACAGGCATTCGCAGCTATCTAAATACACTAAACAACTTTACAAACTGAGGTATCAATTATGAAAACGATCGTAGTATATTCTTCACAAACAGGTTTCACTCAGAAATATGCCGAATGGCTCGCAAAAGAACTCAACGCAGACACAATGACAATAAAGGAAGCTTTCAAGAAGGACGACAGCTTCTTTGATCAGTACGACGCCGTGATCTACGGCGGCTGGGTATCAGTTGAAAAAATACACAAGGCTGACTGGTTCACCAAGCACATCGCTGCATGGAAGAACAAGAAGCTCGCTATATTCGGAGTGGGTTCAAGTCCGGCGGGTTATTCCGGCGTACAGGCACTTTTGGACAGATCTCTTACCGCCGAGCAGAAAAAGTACGCAAAGGCATTTTACTGCGAGGGCGGATTTGCATATGAAAAAATGTCACTTGGCACAAGAATGCTGATGAAGGCATACGTGGCAATGCTCAAAAACAAGAAAGGCAATACTAAAGAGGAGACCGAAAGGGCTGAATATATCTCCCACTCCTTTGACAGCACAGATCCCAAATACATCAAGCCCATAGTGGCATATATAAACGGATAAAATCAAAAGCCGGCGAATTAAGGACATTACTTAAATAAAAATATTAAGCCATAGTATTTCTGATCTATCGTCAGAGGTACTATGGCTTTTATATTGACAATGCAGCGGTGTTGTGCTAAAATCATTACTAACATAAACCAAATCAGAATTTAGAGGTGTATTATGATATTTGAAAAAGCAAATACAGAGGATATAGCAGATTTAGTTGCGTTAAGAATCGCTTATTTATCAGAGGATTACGGTGAGATACCACAGGACAAAACAGCATTGATCGCGGATAAGCTCCCTGACTATTTTCAAAAGCACCTCGATCATGATCTGTTTGCATTTGTATGCAGAAATGAAAATACCATTGCAGGCTGCTGCTTTCTATATATATCAGAAAAGCCTTCCAATCCTACTTTTATCAACGGGAAAACAGGTGCGGTTCTGAATGTATATACCAAGCCGCAGTTCCGGAAACGAGGGATCGCGGGAGAGCTTATGAAATTACTTCTTGCAGAAGCCCAGGATCATAGTCTGGACTATGTGGAACTGAAAGCGACAGACGCAGGATATCCCCTTTACAGATCGTTGGGCTTTGAAGATGTCGTTTCAAAATATCATGACATGAAATACATCATTGATAGCCGTAATAACTTCTGATTTAACTGAACAGGAAAAATACGATGCCCCGAAGTGCATTAAAACGCTTCGGGGCAAAACTTCTGTATGGATATCCGTCATGTACACCGGCTCTTTTATTATACGATACATAAAAAGCTGACTTTGCGAAGGTGGCTGAACGTCACTTGCGTTTACGCTCCGGGAATTTACTGTAATAGCGGTCCTTGTCGGCGTACATTCTTTCATCGGCAGTACGCATCGCAAAACGTATATCGCCGCCCTTGTCATCATAATAGCCGCCTATGGCAAAGCTGATATTGTCAGGATCTTCCGAATCCTTTCTGAGCTTTTCAATACGTTCCTCTATGACGTCCTCCGGTACATTAACGGCGATAATCATGAATTCGTCGCCGCCTGCACGGTAGATATCACTGTCGTAGAACATCTCACTGAGCTTTGAAGCCGCATTTTTCAGGAGCCTGTCGCCTGCTCCGTGACCTTCCGTATCGTTCATTATCTTCAGACCGTTCAGGTCGGCGAAAACAACACTGTATGACCTCGGCATAGGGTCTGTACCTGCAATATACCTGTCTACCCTGTTGTTCATAGCGTTACGGTTATATATACCTGTCAGCAGGTCTATGGAGCTCATTATCTCCAGACGTTTCAGGAGCTGATAGTTGGCTATCTCAGACGCGATGAAATATGTGGTGAGTTCAAGAGTTTCCTTTATTTTTGAGGCTTTTGACTCGTCGAAATTGATCGCCCAGATATATCCGAGTGTTTCGCCGTTATAATTCAGCGGGAAAAGCACGAGACTTGTAACGTCTGCGTCTGCGAGCGACTGATGCCACAGCGGATTGCGTGATTTGAGTATATCCATATCCTGACTGTCCTGAAGAATAAGACAGTTGCTGCCGGCGATAGTATCGTTCCATGTTTTTACTACTTCAAAGAAAGATTTGTCCGATTCATAATTGTCTATAGAGTTTCTTGCGTCGTCAGGAGTGGATTCCGCAAGCACCGAACAGGTGCCTTCCTTGAAATCGGTGAGCAGCAATGCACATTTCTGAGCGCCGCTGAGCTTGCAGATATCTTTAATAACGTCATTTATAGCCTGTTTAAAATCATTGCTTCCGCGGAGCTTTATACAGGTCTCAAGTACGCTTGAAGCAGTTGACGCGGAAACGTGTGTCATTATCTCGGTGTCCGCTTCCATAGTTATATCCAGAGTATATGAACAGTAGCCTATATTGGGATCGTCTGACTCCACCGGCATGATGTACTGATTGAGCCAGCAGGCAAAGCGTTCCGGTCTGAGGTAGGTATGAATAGGCTTTTTTTCAAAAGCGCAGCGGTAGCAGGTCTGCTCAAAATTCAGATCCTTTGGGATATACTTTTCATAAGGAGAATTCGGAACAAATTTATTGTTGAGCATATGAGCAGAAGCGCCGTTGAAGGGATTCTCTATAGAGTCGATATATGGCTTGTTACCTGCAACGATACGTATATTTCCATAACCGCCGTTAGGGAACTTTTCTACGGAGATAATGCAAGTGGTAAGTTCAAAGCCGTTTACAAAATCCTGATAGTTCATGGCAACTCCTTTCAGCCATAGTGAATTAACGCAGAAGAGATGTACCGGAACGGCACATACTGAAATATGGCATATTATTTCTGCATTTATATTATATCATATAATTTTTGCGATGTCCAGTGAATTTTATGTTAATAATGCAAGAAGCTCCCTCGTCTGTGAGGGAGCTTAAATAATATATTTTATTTATTTGCGCTTGCGTTCGGGGAATTTAGCATAGTAACGCTCCTTGTCCGCATACATTCTTTCATCTGCGGTACGCATTGCTACACGGATATCCTCTCCCTTGTCATCGAAGAATGTTCCGAGGGCGAAGCTGATACTGTCCGGATCTTCCGATTCCTTTCTCAGCCTTTCCACGCGGTCTGTGATGAGCTGTTCAGGCATATCGACAGCGATTATCATGAATTCGTCTCCGCCTGCGCGGTATATCTCACATTCAGGGAATACCTCCATGAGCTTCAGAGCTGCGTTTTTCAGCAGAGTATCACCTGCGATATGTCCGTTGTTATCGTTTGCCTGCTTCAGACCGTTGAGATCGGCAAATACAACACTGTAGCAGTTCGGCTTGGGATCCTGCTCGGAAACGAAGCGTATGATACGGTTATTCATGGCGTTACGGTTATAGGTGCCGGTGAGCTGATCTACCGAGCTCATTATCTCAAGCTTGTTGAAGAGCTGATAGTTCGATATCTCGGAAGCGAGGAAGAAGGAGGTTATCTCAAGTATCTCCTTGATCTTCATGGTATTGTTGACATCAAAGTTTATTGCCCATATATAACCGAGAAGTATATCATTATACTCCAGCGGGAACAATACGAGGCTGTCTATGTCCGCTCCCTGCATCGACTCGAACCATACAGGATTGCGCTCCTGCAGTACGCCCATATCATACTTATCCTTGATGATGAGGCAGGTACTTCCCGCGATGGTCCCCTTCCAGGTTTCTACTATATCATAGAAGTTATCGAAGCATTTTTCGATATAATCTTCCATAGGTATAACGTGTACCTCCGGAGCGGAAGACTGACAGAGCACTGAGCATCTGCGCTCCTGCTCGTCTGTAAGCAGTATACAGCTGAGCTTTGCGCCGCAGATAGAACGGATGTCATCTATTACCTCTTCCATGGTATTCTTGAAATTCTTTGTTCCTCTGAGCTTGATACAGGTCTCAAGGACAGCAGAAGAAGTCTCTGCGGAAAGATTGGACATCATTCCCGAATCAGCCTTTATGGTTACCTGCTGCGAATATGAGCAGTAAAACTTGTTAGGTTCATCAGATTCAAGGGGCATAAAATACATATCCAGCCAGAATGAATATCTGTCGGGATGGATATACTCATGAGAAGGCTTTTTCAGGACGGCACAGCGGTAGCATTTGTCCTCAAAATTGAGATCTTTCGGGATATAGTTTTCATAGGGTGAGTCGGGAATGAACTTATTGCTGACCATCTGATTTGCGATCATGTTATTCTTGGTATCTTCAATAGAAGCAACATAAGCTCTGTTTCCCGCAACAAGACGGATGTTTCCGTAATGACCGTTAGGTAATTTTTCTATTGAGATTATACACGTCATATTTGAGAATGTATCTACAAATGCTTGAAAATCCATAAAAAGACTCCTTCCATAGACGAGTTTTTAACACGCCTTTACTCCTGTTATATTATATCATAAATTTATATAAATGTCCAGTTAATTTTATGTGAATGCAATAAAGATGAATGATTTCCGAAAGGGAGGAAAACACATTTGAGCATTTTATTTGCAATTTTATGTTAATATATTTTTCTGTATTCTTGCCTGTATTTTATCATATTAGGCAAATATTTATTAAAATATAAAAACTTTATTACAAATGCACAATTAACAGTTTCAAATTTTGTAATAAAAATAAATTGAACCATTCCGTCCGATGTGATAAAATTAGAGTAGAATTTATGTTGAAAATTTCAGAAAAAGGAGGGAAATTCTATGGACCCGGTTTTTATTGTCATGGGCGTCGTTTTGCTGGTCGCAGTTGCTGCAATAGTCTTTTTTACCACCAGGCATAAACAGCAGGCTGACGCCACTTATTATCAGGAGCAGATAAGAAGAGGAGAGGAACGTCAGAAGCAGCTTGCCGAGCAGGAGCGCCAGAAGCGCATGATGCAGCGTGAACGTGCAAGCAGACAGTAGTAAGCGGTCTTGATATCTGTTCTGTGCCGGGGCGAAAGCCCCGGATTTTTTGGTCTGTTCCGTCTTTCGCTTTTATTTTGCCGCACAATTCAAAAAGCCGGCTTCCTTAATGGAAACCGGCTTGTCTTTTGATTTACTTCTTTTCTACAGCGTTCCTTATATCGCCTGCAAGGTCGCCGCTACATCTGAACCATTCGATATTATGGCCGCTCTTTACTTCGTCCATATTGATACAGATCTTTCTGTCGCCCTCAGTACGGAACCTGTATTTCGCACATGAAACCACTGTATCGCTTCCGCTGACGATATTTATGATATAGTAGCCTCTTGTGCTGTTGCACATAATGATGACATGGTCATATGTCCTGTCGCTCTTTGCAGTTATCTTTGGATTTCCGCCGAGCTTGTAGCACTTGGCAATATCTGCGCCTGTCTTCTGTGAGGGTATCTCGCTCTCATTCGTTATCTTGGTATATTTGCGTGAATTCAGAAGATTTATAGCGCCTGCTGTGTTCTTTTCTACCTTGAACGCTCCATAGTTCGGTATCTCGAATGAGCCGAAGGAATCGCCTGCGTCCTCCGGATAAAGCGTCATGTTTTCAGGATGATAATACGGCGACATATTGAAATAAAGCTCTGAATCATCAAGGATCGAGAAATCGTCCTCGCTTACGACCATTCCCATACCGAGGATATCGGAAATATTTGACTCCATATAGTTATAGTCGATCGCATAGTTTGTTATTTCAGGAGATATGAGCTTGATCGTGTTCGAGCTGCCTGACGGCTCGTACTCATATGCTGAGTGGATATAAGTGAGGCTCGATGTATCCTTTCTAAGCGAGATGAAGTCTATCTCATCGCCTTTCTTTGCCATGAACTGGATAAACTGATCGTTTGCGAGCCATGGCGGAACATCTCCGGACACGTTTTTCGGCTTCCATTCGCATCTGTTGAAGAATTCAGCAAGTCTGATACGCTTTTCATCGCTGTAATTCTTTCCGTAGCTGAAGCTGTAGTTCTGACTTCCTGCGGAGAATGTGAGCAATTCGCTTTCGCTGCCGCCATAGGAATAATCACCGTTATATCCGGCGTCATAGAAATCTCCGAAGGGAGCTGCATTATCGCGAGTTTCATCAGTTGTATCTTCAGTCGTTGCGGTTTCTGTTGTGGAAGCTTCTGTTGTAGTAGCTTCGGCAGTTGTAGTTTCTTCAGGCTCTTCCGTAGTTTCCTCGTCAGCGGTAGTATCCTCGGAAGTAACCTCTTCATTTCCGGTATCCGAGGCAGCTGGTTCAGTAGTGCCTTCTGTACCGTTATTTGATGATCCGCTGCAGGATGAGCAGCAGAAAACTGCTGTAAAAACAGCAAGGAGCAAAGCAGTAATTTTTTTCATATTACTTCACCATCCCAACATAGTGTATTATTGTAAAGTAATTATATCATATATTATGTTGAAATTCAAGGTATATTTTGTTAACAAAGAACGCCGCCTTTTGTGAAAAAGGCGGCAAGAAGTTTAATTATTATGAAAGGACAGCTGATATTTTCTGTACTATATCAGGATCGCTGCAAAAATAGATAAGGCTTTCTTCCAGGAAAGCATAAGGCACTCCTGAGTATGACTCATAGTATTTGCCGTTACTTTCGGTAAATCTTACCGAGCTGAACATTGCGAACGGCTGCTCGTTATAGGCAATTATCATAGAGAGATAACTGTCGGTGGTCTTAGCGGTGAACTGAACACTGTTTTCATTCGGTACCATGGGATATTTGTCTGATTCCTCGCAGCGTCTCCATTCACATTCACTGAGGATAGCTGCTATTTCCTTAGCCTGTTCATCTGAGAGACTGTTGTTGTACAGTATCTCCGCCATGTTGCTCATGCCTTCGCTGCCGTCAGGGCGTGTGCAGATCGCGGCTATATCCATTTGTGTATAATCCTGATTCTGTCCATCTACACAATATCCCCAGTTATTCTCGGTGAAGAAGCGTTCGTCGGTAAAGCTTATGTCCGATGCAGGAGTATAAGCTGTCGTCTCCTCGGTCTCTTCTGTGTCATCTGCAAGAATATCCTCAATAGTTGATGTGAAGAGGTCATAGTCTACCTTCCAGCCCTCAACTGATATTTTATCATCCGTCATAACGAGCTGTCCGTATTTTTCCGCGTAATGGAAATGGGTGTAATTAATTATACCTGTTCCGTCTTTCAGAGTGTAAAAGCCCAGATACCTTACCTCATCGTCGCTCTGCCAGCAGAAGCAGTATTTACAGTCACTTTCTTCTTCGTTAAAGAATTTGAATGACGAGTATTTTGACAAGGATTCAGGAGTAATTTTTGAATCGTCAACAGCTGACAAACTGTCCTGCGGCTCAAATGTTACAGTTGCTATTGAGCCGATATAGGGGGTCCCGTCTTCATCGTTAAACTCAAACTGAGAATCGCTGTAATCATAATTATTGAAGAACTCCGCAAGCTTTTCGCGCTTGTCGGCGCTTATTTCCTTTCCGCCCACAAGCCCGAAATAGCTCTTTATTTCTTCTGTTTCGTCGATGAGTACCTGAGACAAAGTGTCATTCTGTATCCTGTTGATTATATCCTGCCTGCCTTCATCACTGAGATCGCAGAGCTGATATTCCAGCTCGGCAAAATCGCCGAATGGTGCGATCTTTTTCTGATCCTGCTGAGCTGTGTCCTCCGCTCCGGCGTCTGACGCAACATTGGCTGCGCTCCTGAAACGCTTCATTGCAAAGGCTCCGCCTGTAATGCCGCCTGCTATCAGGACTGCCGCGGCGGCTGTGCTGACTATCCTCTGCCATACCGGTCTTTTATATACTTCAACGCCACTGACGGTATTCTCACCATCCTCAGGGAGCTCGCTGAAATGCTTATTGAACTTTCCTTCGCTCATACTGAATATTCTCTCCTTTTCACTTTCATCAGCGGGAGGAAATTCCGAAGCCAGTCTGTCAATTACGCTCTGCCCGGTATCTTCAAGTACATCGAACTCTTTTTTTAAATTCATGACATCACCTTCCTTCGCCGATATCCGTGAGCAGCTTTTTCAGCTTGTCCATTGCGCGGCTTGTCCTTTTCCGCACCGCGGCAGGCTTCATACCCACCATACCGGCTATATCCGCGGAATTCCTTCCGTAGTAGTATTTCTGTATTATTATCGTGCTGTCGGGTTCACCGAGGGACCTTACCGCGTCAAGGAGAGCATGACCTGTTTCCGCTCTTTCGGCAAGCTCGTCAACTCTTTCGTCAGAGGAGAGCTGCATAGCCTCGTCACCGTCGATAGACAGAGTATCGGCTTTCTTTGAGCACAGCCTGCGGAACATATCTATACTGCGCCGTTTGGCGATAAATGCTATAAAGCCCTTTATATCGCCGCTGTATGCGCTGTTCGAGTTGTATTTTATAAATACATCCGAGAAAACGTCGCTGACGCATTCGTCGATATCCTCCCTTGAAGCGCAGCTTCTCAGGCGATTGAAGACTATCGTATAGACATAGCTGTAGTATTCGTTGAAAACAAGCCTGTGGGCTGTCTGCGGAGAGCTTTTCAGGAGCTCCCTTACCTGCTGGTCGGTCATTTTATTCCTCCATGATACCGCGCAGCACTGCTGCGAAGCATTCAAATGCATTTGTCACGCTCTGTTATATATACTCGGAAGTGAAATAGGAACTGTGACTATGATAGCATATTTTTCGGACAAATTCAAGAATAAATACATACTGCCGTATCTTCCGCGCAAACGAAAGACTGTATCATTTTATGAAAATAGTATGATTTTTGATATATAACATATATAATTGCTTGTATAATAAATAATGTTGTGCTATAATTTTTAGGAATTATGAATCAGCTTACAGGAGGATATTAAAATGAACATAGGATTTATCGGCGCGGGAAAGGTCGGCTTTTCCCTCGGCAGATATTTTGCCGAAAACGGGATACCACTGTCCGGTTATTACAGCCTTCATGTGCAGTCTGCCGCCGAGGCTGCAAAATTCACTGGCAGCGAGGTATATTATGAGCTTGCAGATATAGTCAGGGACAGCGGCGTTATCTTCATAACGGTGCCTGACACTTCTGTGGCGGAGGTCTATGAGAGCATAAAGGAAATGGGGATAGAGGGAAAATGTATCTGTCACTGCAGCGGAGCAATGTCCGCGGAAGAGACATTTCCTGATATCAGCGAATACGGCGCAAGCGGCTATTCCATACATCCCCTGTTCCCCATAAGCAGCAAGTATGAGTCCTTCAAGGAGCTGCAGAGCGCTTTCTTCTGCATAGAGGGAAGCGAAGAGCATCTCGGCGACTGGGAAAAGCTTTTCGGAAGGCTCGGAAACGATATCAGGATTATTCCGGGCAGTATGAAGAGCGAATACCACGCAGCCTGTGCCATATCAAGCAATCTGGTATGCGCTCTTGCGGCAAAGAGCCTTTCACTCATGAAAAAATGCGGATTTTCAGAGACTGAGGCACTCAAAGCCTTTGAGCCGCTGATAATGAGCAATATCAGGCGTATACTGGCAGTAGGTCCGCAGGAGGCACTGACCGGCCCTGTGGAAAGAAACGACATTGAGACCGTCGCAAGGCATATACAGTGCATGGATAATGATACCGACAGGGAAATGTACCGGGCGGTTTCAAGGAAGCTGGTCGAAATAGCTCAGTATAAGCACCCTGAAAATGATTATTCTGAAATGAAAAAGCTTTTGAAATAACAGTAAGTCCGGAAGCGGTGACATTTTATCGCTCCCGGACTTTTTCTGTATCATTACATCAGTAATCCATGCTTTTCATAATCGGCAACTCTGATTATTTCGTTTCTTTCGCCCACAAAGACTACCTTCGGGCGGTGAGCCTTTATTTCTGCCGGTGTAATCGCCGCGTAGGACATGATTATCACCGGGTCGCCCTTCTGTCCGGAGCGTGCCGCCGCTCCGTTGAGGCATATAACTCCGCTGCCGCGCCTGCCTGCTATAACGTAGGTCTCTATACGGCTGCCGTTGTTTACATTGACTATATGTACGTGTTCATATTCGTAAAGTCCTGCGGCTTCCATGAGCTCTTCGTCTATAGTGACGCTGCCGACGTAATTCAGTTCAGCCTGAGTTATAACAGCGCGGTGTATCTTGCTTTTGAGTATTGATATTTCCATTGCAGCCTCCTCATACGTCCTCTGTGAAGAAATTGTCTATAAGGCGTGTACTGCCGATATATACCGCTATGGCGCAGAGCGCGGGACGGTCGAGAGTGCTTATCTGCTGCATCGTATCGCAGTCAACTATTTTTACGTAGTCGGTACGGGCAAGGGGCTCGGCATCTATATGCTTTTTCATGGCGGAGATTATGACCGAGCAGTTTTTCTCCCCTTTTCTGACCATATCCGCTCCGAGAGCTATTGCCTGTGAGAGCACGGGAGCAGCCTTCCTTTCGGCTTCACTGAGATAGGTGTTCCTTGAGCTCCTCGCAAGTCCGTCGGCTTCGCGGACTATGGGACAGCCGATTATCTCTATATCCATATTCAGGTCATCTGCCAGGTGCCTGATAACAGCAAGCTGCTGTGCGTCCTTTTTACCGAAGTAGGCACGGTCAGGCTGTACTATATTGAACAGCTTCGATACCACGGTGCATACTCCCCGGAAGTGTACGGGACGGCTAAGACCGCAGAGCTCCTCTGTGAGAACAGTCATATCAACAAAGGAAGAGAAGCCTTTATGATACATTTCCTCAGGCTCAGGAGCGAATATGATATCGCCGCCGTGAGCTTCAACGAGCTGTGCGTCATGTTCAATATCACGTGGATAGCTTTCAAGATCCTCCGCCGGACCGAACTGCATGGGATTTACGAAATCCGATACCACTGTCCTGTCATTGTCCCTGTGTGAAGCATCGATAAGGCTTGCGTGTCCCTCGTGGAGATAGCCCATTGTAGGGACAAGCCCTACGGTAAGTCCCTGAGCTCTCCATTCCTTTACCTGTCTGCGCACTTCATCTATAGTTTTTACTATCCTCATATCAGCCACACTCCTTCATAAGCTGTTCTATCACATCTTCTTCCGCGGAGTAGGTATGCTCCTCCGAGGGAAAAGCTCCCGACTTCGTTTCAGAGATGTATTCCGAAATGCCTTTGCGCATGAGGGCTCCCGCATCTGCAAAGCGCTTTACGAATTTTGGCGTGTGACCTGTTGACAGTCCGAGCATATCCTGATATACCAGCACCTGTCCGTCGCAGCCGCTGCCAGCGCCGATACCGATAGTCGGGATAACAAGCTTTTGTGTGATTATCTCCGCAAGCTTTGAGGGGATACCCTCAAGCACAACCGCGCAGGCGCCTGCCTCCTGTATTTCCAGAGCGTCGTTTATGAGCTTCCTTGCTTTGTCAAGGCTTCTGCCCTGTACCCTGAAGCCGCCGAAAGCGTTTACCGACTGCGGTGTAAGTCCGAGGTGAGCAACAACAGGTATTGAAGCGTTTACGATCGCCCGTATCTGCTGACATACCTCAGCGCCGCCCTCCAGCTTTACAGCGTTCGCGCCGCCCTCCTTTACAAGTCTGCCGGCGTTGATGACGGCGTCCCGGACGTCTGTCTGGTAGGACATGAATGGCATATCGGCTACGATAAAGGCGTTTCTTGCTCCCCGTGATACTGCGGCGGTATGATGTATCATATCCTCCATAGTGACGGGAAGCGTGTTCTCATAGCCAAGCATCACCATACCGAGGGAATCCCCGACGAGTATGGCGTTGACGCCGCATTCGTCCATGATAGCGGCTGTGGTCGAGTCATAGGCAGTAAGCATCGTGATCCTGTCGCCCGATTGCTTCTGCTCAAGCAGAGTTGAGACCGTGTTTTTCATATTCAGTTTTCTCCTTAAAAGATGTTACCTTTCTGAAAGCTCAGATAAGATACATTGATATTATATCAGCAGAATATGAATAATATGTTAACGGGCAGGAGTTTTTCGGATATGCTTTGAAATTTCATATACTAATACAAATGCCTCCCGCAAGGGAGGCATTTTTTTGTGATATACTGTCTATCAAGCCTGATCCGGTATGATAATAGCTCCGTTGAGGCTGAGGTTGCGCAGGAATATAAGTCTTGCCTGACCGATACATTCCGGCTTCACCATGTAATAGAGGTAGTGTTCCATAAGATTGAACATATCAAAGGTCCTGCCCTCTATCTTGAACTGGTTGAAGCCCATGGGAACATACTTGTTCCATATATCATCAGGAGTTATGTGTGTGCTGAGAGACTGTATGTCATAAAGGCTCCTGTGCTCACACTTACATTCAAATACAGCCTTTGCCTCCGGGTGCTCCTTTGCGAACCTGTCAGAATCAAAGGGAGCATTGGGGTATTTCCTTACGTGGTTGGCATAGGCTATCTGCTCGGTGCCTATTGTCTGATAGTGGAGAGAACGGTTCACGCAGCCGGGATTGCAGCAGGCGTTTACAAGTATCTCGCACTTTTCCTTGTTGGGTATCTTTTCGAGGATATCGAACTTGTTGTTGAGGTCGTAATCGAGGACAACTATATGGTAATCCTTTTCGACTTCCTTGTAAAGAGTTTCCGGGTCGGTTATTCTTTTGCAGGTGGAGCTTGTGAGCTTGAAGCCGGGATAGTTCTTTCTTATGTAGTCCTCAAGTATGGGAGATACCACGATACATTCATTCATTCCGTTGTCGGCGATGTGCATTACCATATTGCAGAATTCATCGCTGAGATGCTTCTTTTCGAGCATGGGGTTGGTGAAGGTAAAGCGGAGTGGTATGCCCTTGCTGTTGAAATGCTTGGTAACTCCCCTGACAAAGTCCTTCTGGCACATACCGTGCATAACCCGTCCGCCGTTCCAGAGTGAAGGCGGGAATATGCCATATATTGACGCTATCTCAACTCCCTCGCGGAAGAGTTCGGGGCTGTTTTCGAGCATAGAGAGAAATACGACGTTGAATTTAAAAAGCCTTGCAAAATCAGGCAGATGGAACCTTACTTTCATTGGTTGTCCTCCTTAATACTTGCCATATATCACGGCAGAAATAATAAGCATATTAATTATATCATAGTTTTTCAGAAATAGCAAGGCACGCGGAGAAAAAGCAGCCGTTTTTTAGTTGTATACAGCTCCTGAAATAAAAAAAGACGCCGCAAAAATAAATTCTGCGGCGTGTCCTTTTATCATGTTAGATCTTGATTATCCGCGCTTTTACCGAGATGTGCAGATATCAAGCGGGTAAAAGGGGTAAAAGAGGATAAGGGGATTGGGATTGGATTGTGAAGTGACCTGCCCTTCGGGGAATACCTTTGCAGGCAAGGGCAAATCATATATGAATCAGTTTTTCAACTGTTCATTTAATTATTCAGCAGCCTCAGCTGTCTGAGCACCAGGTATATTGAAAGCACCTGCTGCGATTGCTGCGCTGAGTTCGTCCTGACCTATCTTGATGTGAGTCGGTCCCTTGGGCGGCTCAGGCTTAGCAAGCTCCTCGTGTACAGGAGGAACGGGCGGCTCAAGCTTCTCAGCATTCTCGTCCTCTACAGGAGGAACGGGAGGTGTAGGAGGCTCAGGCTTCTCAGCGTTCTCGTCCTCTACAGGCGGAACAGGAGGAGTCGGAGGCTCCGGAGCAACGTGCTTGAAGTGTACGTCAGCGTGGATATCCTTAGCATTAAGGATCTGCTCCTTAACTTCGTCATCTATGAAATCGATCTTGTCCATATCGATCATGCCACGAATCTCAGCAAAGAGGTCTGTAAGATCAATGTGAACAGGTCCGAGAGGCTTAGCGGGCTTCTCAGCTTCCTCAGACTCAGCGTCCTCAGATGCCTCTGTAGCGTCCTCTGCGTCCTCAGCTTCCTCAGCTACAGGAGGAACAGGAGGAACGGGCTTCTCATTTGCATGGAAGTGAATATCAACTTTCTCGATCTGATCCCAGTTCTCGATGATTGTATCGTTGAGGATCTCTAAATCTGTAGCCTCGATGAAGCTGCGGATCTGCTCAAGAATATCTGTTACATCAACAATAACAGGAGGAACGGGAGCTGTAGGAGCTTCAACCTCTTCCTCAGCAACAGCCTCTTCAGCATCTGTTGTTTCTTCTTCAACAACTGCTTCCTCAACTACTGCTTCCTCAGCTACTGTCTCTTCAGCAACAGTTGTCTCTTCTTCAACAACTGCTTCTTCAGCAGCATCTTCTGCTGTCTCTTCAGCAGCATCGTTTGTAGCGATAAAGATGAGTTCTTCAGCTTCTTCAGCAACTTCTTCGATAGCTGTTGATACAACAGATTCAGTAGTTGCTTCTTCGTTTGCCTCAGCTGCGAAAGCGCTGATGCTTGTTGCTGATGCCATAACTGACATTGCAGCGATTGCAGCGAGAACACGGTTCTTGTTTCTCATTTGAATTACTCCTTTAAATTATATTTCTCCTTTTGGAGATATAAGCTTTATTTGCTTTACATAAACAGGATACGAAAAGGGATTTTAAAAAGCGGGGTAATTATGAATTTTTTTTGAAAAAAATGAGATATTTTTTTGAATTGCCCGTATAAGGCTTAAAACAGAAGAAAGGCACTGCTGAGCAGTGCCTTTCTTCTTATCGAAATTCATGTTTTCTAAGGGAAGGGGGGGATTAAAGGGATGGTTGCTCAGGGGGCAGGTGCTTTTACCTTAGGTGCAGCTTCTGGTGCCGGGGCTTTTGTTCCGGTTTTTGGTGCTGTATTATTTGGTTGCAAAGCTAATACCCTGACTCTGACCGACGCCGCTTCCTGTACCTGCAGATGTTCTGTTTTTTCGTCTGCTGTTTCAGGACCCGGAGCTGTTGTCGATATTTTCAGAGTATAGCTTTCCTGTTCCGGAGCAGGTGCTGCTGCTTTCGGAACTTCCGGTTCAGGCAATAAGCTGTTTACTCCCTGTCCGGGAAGTGTCTCCCGGGGTTCTTCTATATTTATATCCGCAGCCGCTGCAGGAGGGGCAGGCGCGGTAAGAAGCGTATTGGCATCTGCAGCCTCATAGGGTGCAGACATATAAGATGTCTTTTTGGGTGCCGGAGGCTGAGGAGCGTTTGGCTCAGCGGGCTTTGGCGGATCAGCCTTGTCATTTGGCTTGACTGTATTTTTTCCGTCATCAGCCGGCTTTACCGGATCATTTCCGTGAACGGAAGGCGCTGCCGGAGGAGATGATTCTCCTGGAGGAACCGGTGCCGCGGGATTTCCGGGCGCCGCAGGCGCAGCCGGACCGCCGTTTTCAGCCGGTTTCGGAGGCGCCGGTGAATCCGCCTCATTGCCCGGAGGCTGAGGAGCATCCGGTTTGGGTTCATCCTTGACCGGTTGACTTGCCGGAGGTGCCGGAGCTTCCGGGACCTTTGCCAGCGGAGTACCGTATTCGTAAACATTTATCTGGGTATCGTTGAAACCTGTTTCAAATTCTTCCTTCAACGAATTGTATTCCTCGGTATCTTCAGCTTTTATATAAAGATCGGGTACATCGTCTTCGGAATAATAACCCTTTGAGGTTTCGAGCTCAATGATCTCTTTTGCAACGGTGATCTTGTCCTTCCTGCTAAGTACATAATCCTTGAGCAGTTCATTGGCCTTGGAATCTCCGCCGCTGAGACTGAGAACTTCTCCCTTTTTGTTAAGATCCATACGGATATTTGCTTTGGCAGATATTAAGACGGTAGAGTGAGTTTTGAAATTTCGTGAATAATAGAATGAACCTGCTGAGACCGCAAGTGCAAGACAAGCAGCGGCTGCGGCAAATCTTGTGACATAGAAGCTGATCTTTCTTTCACCCTCATCAGCGCATTTCATCAGCACCGGAGAGGTGATATGCTGTCCTACTTCGTATCTGAGGTTTGCTGCTTTTACGACGCGTGATTCTTCGTCCATTAGTAAAGCGTATCCTTCGTGACATTCCATAACGATATATTTCATTTTTTCTCACCACCTTTTAATACTTGCATTATATGGCCCCGCATTATCTCGTAACCGTTGGTACATATAAGCAGTACGGCGACAAGATAGCGTCGGTGTCTTTCAAGAGACTTTCTTTCCACATTTGCGCCTTCTGCGAGCTTTGCCAGCGGAACGCGCTTTGTTCTGAGAAAGTCATCGAGGATCTCAGGATTGTTTCTTGCGTATGATACGGCCTTCTGACATATTTCGAGAGTACGCCTCTGACGGGGCGAATTCTCCGCGACGTCGCTCATGGTGACGCCGAATTCTGTCATTTGTGCCGAAAGCTCTTCGATCTCCTGTTTTGTTGCATCTCGTAGTTCGTTTTCTGCGTAATCGTCGTGTTCATCTCGGATCGTTTCTTTCAGGTCGGTTTTGTCATCGTCATTAACGTCCAGTGATATTTGACCTTTATTCTTTTTCTCTTTTCGGTAATTATCTATCAGGCGATTCTTTATCTGTAATGCGGCAAATTTCAGAAATGAACCGCGTAGTCGTGAATAATTCTTTATCGCTTCATAAAATGCAAACATAGCAATGCTAAGTTCATCATCGCTCTGATCGGGCGGACGGTTAAGAAACCTGGCAGTTTCAGACTTTATAAAGGGCATATAAGCAGATATGAGTTCATCTGCTGCGTGGCTGTCCTTTTTAGCCTTATAGACCTGGGATATGATTTGATGTACATCAGAAGTCATATTTGCCACCCCCAATATTAATAATAGTATACGCAGCCCCCCGAATGCAAAACGGGGTAATGCAAAAAAGTTTTATAAAAAATTAATTTTTTAGTTTACAAAAAAGTCCGACCATTCTGATCGGACTTTAAATTGTGTCACTTTGCGGAGTTTTCCTCGTCCTGATGACGTATCTGGGCACGCTTGATCTTGCCGCCGAGAGTTTTGGGAAGCTCCTTTACATATTCAATAACGCGGGGGTACTTGTAAGGCGCTGTTTCACGCTTTACGTGATCCTGCAGCTCCTTTGTGAGCTCAGGCGAGGGAGTATAGCCCTCTGCGAGTACGACTGTAGCCTTTACGACCTGACCTCTTATTGGGTCGGGAGCTCCTGTTATAGCGGACTCGACTACAGCAGGGTGAGTGAGCAGAGCGCTCTCTACCTCGAATGGTCCTATACGGTAGCCGGAACATTTGATAACGTCGTCGTTTCTGCCTACGAACCAGTAATAGCCCTTTGAATCACGCCATGCAACGTCGCCGGTGTCGTAGTTCTTGCCGCCGAGAACAGCCTCTGTCAGCTCAGGGTTCTTGTAGTATTTGCAGAACAGACCTGTGGGACGCTCCTTATCAATACCGCATACCATTATGCTTCCCTCTTCGCCGTCGTCAGCCTCTGTTCCGTCAGCGCGGAGAAGGTGGATATTATAAAGCGGAGAAGGCTTTCCTGTAGAGCCCGGCTTCGGGTCTATCCACGGGAAATTAGCGATAAGTACGGTACCCTCTGTCTGTCCGAAGCCCTCGCGCATCTTCTTGCCCGTGAGCTCGTAGATACGGTTGAATACCTCAGGGTTGAGGGGCTCGCCGGCGTTGCAGAAGTTCTGTATGGAGGAGAGATCGTACTTTGTCATATCCTCCTGAAGCATGAATCTGTACATAGTAGGCGGAGCGCAGAAGGTGGTCAGCTTGTAATGGCTGATTACCTCAAGGATATCCTTTGCGTTGAATCTGCCCGTGAAGTCGTATGCGAACTGTATAGCGCCGCATATCCACTGTCCGTATATCTTGCCCCAGCCGAACTTAGCCCAGCCTGAGTCGGATATGGACATATGGAGCTTGTTTTCCTGTACCTGATGCCAGTATTTGGCGGTAACGATATGACCAAGCGGGTGTGCGAAGTTATGACATACCATCTTTGGCATACCTGTAGAGCCTGAGGTGAAGTATATGAGCATGGTATCATTGACCTTTGTAGCCTCTTCACCGGTGGGACGCTCAAAGGTATCGGGATACTTTGCTATCTCGTCCTCGAAGAAGTCCCAGCCCTCACGGGGCTCTGCTACAGCTATCTTCTTGCGGAGAGTCTTTATCTCCGGAGCGGCTGCGTCTATCTGTCCTCTTATGTATTCGTCGTCGCAGGCGATGATGGCGGATATCTCAGCCATATTGCCGCGGTAAGCGATGTCGTGGGTCGTGAAAAGAAGGTTTCCGGGGATAAGTATAACGCCCAGCTTATGGAGAGCGGTGGCTATTACCCAGTATTCCCAGCGGCGGCGGAGTATAAGAAGCACAACGTCGCCCTTTTTGAGACCAAGACTGCGGAAGTAGTGGCAGGTCTGGTTTGAGAGCCTGGATATATCCGTAAAAGTGAATGTCTTTTCCTGTTTGTCGTGACTGAGCCATACAAGCGCTTTTTTATCGGGCTCCTGTTTAGCCCATTCATCAACTATATCCCAGCCGAAATTGAAATCATCAGGAACATTAACACGGTAATTTTCCTTGAAATCCTCGTATGAATCAAAATCTATACGGGGAAGGTATCGGTCTAAAAGCATGATATTAAGAACTCCTTTGTTTTAGCCTTAACAGGCATATTATTCAGCGATCATTGTGAGGAACCTTGCCTTGGAATCACCAACGCAGCGCTGTCCGTGGAGGTATGTCGGGTTGAAGTATATAGAATCGCCTTCGTTGAGGATTATCTCCTGATCCTCAAATACTACGGCTATTGTACCTTTCAGGACGAGGTTGAACTCCTGACCGGAATGGCTTACAAGCTTTGCCGGCTCGTCAGAGGGCTCAAGTGTGACCAAAAGGGGCTGCATGACCTTATCCGCATAGCGGAAGGCAAGATCCTTGAAACGGTATCCGGGGAAACGGCTTATGCTTCTGCCCTTGCCGCGGCGGACGACCTGAAATGTATCAATACGGCTGGGTTCTCCTGTGACCAGCTCGTTAAAATCGACTCCGAATTTGTTTGCGATCTCATAGATGACGCTTATGGGAAAATCACCGTTCTCTTCATAGCCTGCATACTGTTCTGCGGATAGTCCGAGCTCCTGTGCAAGCTTTTCCTGTGTGTAGTCGCACACCTCGCGCAGCTCGCGGATACGTGCTGCGATCTCGTTAATGGCTTCCATAGCGCAACCTCCTTTTTGAAAATAATGTATACATTAATAATGATATCACAAAAATGTCTGCTTTGTCAAGACAAAGGACTATTTATGATAAAGAAAACACTTTCACTTTAAAAAGTGAAAGTGTTTTGACGTTTTTTACAATTTCATTTATTTCCCGCGCTTCAGTACAAAGGATATAATGCAGAAAATAAAGAATACCGTGATATCCGCGGAAACTATTGTAGAACCCACGGGAGTTCCCGCAAGTATGGAGATTATTATGCCGAAAAAGGCACATAAAAGGGATATTACCACAGAGCATATTATTACGCTGCGGAAGCTCTTGAACACCCTCATCGCCGAAAGAGCCGGGAATATTATCAGTGCCGATATGAGCAGAGAGCCTACGAAGTTCATTGCTATCACTATTATTACTGCGATGACTACCGCTATGAGCAGATTGTACGCATCTGAACGTACTCCTGTTGCCTTTGCAAAGCTCTCGTCAAAGGTGACTGCGAATATCTTGTTGTAGAATACAAGGAATACCGATACTACTATTATTGACATCGCTATGCATATCCATACATCGGCAGGCTTTAAAGTAAGTATCGCGGTGGAGCCGAAAAGGGTGCTGCACACGTCGGCTGTGACGTTGCTGGAGGTCCTGCCGCTGCCTTTCTGAGCGGCTATATTCATCATCATATAGCCAAGCGCCAGAGCTCCCACGGATATCATTGCAACTGCCGCGTCGCCCTTTATCTTTGTATTGTTTCCTGTCCTGAGGAGCAGTACCGCGGAAATGATAGTGACTGGCATGATTATGAGCATATTGTTTGTGACGCCGGTTATGGTGGCGACTGCCATCGCTCCGAAGGCAACGTGTGAAAGTCCGTCACCGATGAAGGAAAAGCGCTTCATTACAAGGGTAACTCCGAGGAGAGACGAGCAGAGAGCTATAAGAAGTCCTACTATAAGGGCGTATCTTACTGCCGGCAGCTGAAAGTAACTGTGAAGCTTGTCAAACATCTCACTCATTTTCCTCACCTCCCATTACTGAAAGGAAGGCCTGACCTATCTTGCTGGTCATGTAGTCCTCCTTAGTACCGAAAAACATCTGCTTTCTGCCGATGTGGAGTATATGCGAGGCGTATCTTACGGCTGCGTTCATGTCGTGGGATACCATAATGACGGTGATCTTGTCCTTTTTGTTGAGACTGTCTATAAGCTCGTACATCTCGTTTGTAGCCTTGGGGTCAAGACCAGTTACAGGCTCGTCAAGAAGTATCATTTTCCTCGCCGCGCAAAGCGCTCTCGCGAGGAGAACACGCTGCTGCTGTCCGCCTGACAGCTCGCGGTAGCAGCGCTTTGTCAGGGGCTCGATATCAAGTCTCCTCATCATGTCATGAGCGAGCTTCTTCTCTTCCTTATTATAAAAAGGACGGAGACCGCAGCGGTTCATGCAGCCTGACAGCACTATCTCACGCACCGAGGCAGGAAAATCACGCTGTACAAGAGTCTGCTGAGGGAGATAGCCTATCTCGTTCTTTCCGACTTCGCCGCAGAGCTCAATTTTTCCGCTGAGGGGCGGCTTCAGTCCCAGAAGAGCCTTGATAAGCGTACTCTTTCCGGAGCCGTTCTCGCCGACTATACAAAGATAATCACCGCTGCTCACGGTAAAATCAAGATCTTTTGTGATAACGTCGCCCTCATAGCCTAGAGCCACGTTTTCGCATTTCAGTAATGCGCCCATTCAGTCAAGCACCTTCTTTACAGGATCATATATAATAGTATACTGTTCAGCTTGCACAGACCGTAAGAGAAGCAGCTGCAATTAACGCAGCTGCTGCATCAGATATAAATTATCGGCGGACTGTGCCTGAAGTATTATCGGCATTTGAATTTGATAATCAATTTCAAATCATATTATACTTTATTTGAGTTCGTATGTCAATAGCTGTCCGTAAATTTCATGCAGATTTCACTGCTCTGACCGCAGTGGCAAGGTGAAAAAATGATGATTTTTTCGGTGGTATACTTGACAATATATTACTTTTAATGTATAATATCCTTGTAAATTTGATATAGGGGGGCGGTATTATGCCAAAAACAACAAAAGACAAAGAGCTCGATAAAATGTACAAGGATCTCCTTGAAACAAGGGACGGCGCTCGTGCTTCTTCAAAAGATGAAGGAAATCGTCTGCTGAAATTCTTTGTGGGGCTGCTCATGCTGGGCGGCGGCTTATTCATGATATTCCAGAATATCGAGGTCACAAGTTCATGGGGCTACGGCGGTTACTTCTTCAGGATAGGCGGCTTTGGCCTTCCAAACGGACTGATAATGCTTCCTATCGTTATAGGTATCGCAATGCTCTTCCTTATGGACAGAAAGATATTCGGCTGGGTAGTGCTCTCTATCGGAATAGTGATCGTACTCCTCAGCGTAATGATGACCACTCATCTCCATTGGCGCACGACCAACGCATATGTATTCATAGTAATGTTCGGACTTGTGGCTGCCGGCGGAGGACTCGTGCTCAGAGAGCTTTTCAGAAAGAACTGATATAAATAAGTTTTGCCCCGAAGCATTGCTCCGGGGCTTTTTACTATGGGCTAACGGCTGAACGGGAACTTTTATCACATATCAGACACAAAATCATCATCATGCCAACACTTATTCTTATTATAATACTTTTGAATTTGCAGGGACATTCTCCGAAATGCCCCTTTTTATTTTCCGAAGGAGTGTAAACTATGAAAAACATCCGTACACGAAAATTAGCGCTTGCAGGTCTGCTTTGCGCCGTGGGAGTTGTGGGCAGCTTTTTCTCATTTCCGGTATTCGGCAGCAAATGCGCTCCTGTACAGCATATGGTCAATATTATCTGTGCAGTTCTGCTCGGACCGTTTTACGGTGTGGGAGTTGCCTTTGCAACAAGTCTGATACGTAATCTTCTCGGTCTCGGCAGCCTTATGGCTTTTCCGGGAAGTATGTTCGGAGCGCTCCTGTGCGGCATAGTTTTTCACAGGACGAAGAATACGTGGCTGACATATATCGCAGAGGTATTCGGCACAGCCGTACTCGGCGGACTCTGCGCATATCCTGTAGCTGTGCTTTTAATGGGCGTAAGCGCCGCAGACGTGGCATTCTACGCCTATGTCATACCATTTCTCATATCAACTGCCGCAGGCGCGGTCCTGTCAGCGGTGATAATCGAAGGGCTCAAAAAGGCAAAAGTCCTCAAGCCGGAAAATAACTGACCATGTTTGACAATATCATTGAAGAAGTGCGGCGCAGCAAGCCGCGTGTACATTGTATAACCAACTACGTCACAGCCAATGACTGTGCAAACATACTTCTTGCCTGCGGAGCTTCACCGATAATGGCTGACTGCCCAGATGAAAGCGCAGAGATAACCGCCATTTGCAAATCGCTTGTGATAAATCTCGGCACACCTTCTCCGCAAAGACTTGAAGCTATGCTGATATCAGGCAAAAAAGCAAATGAAATCGGACTCCCGGTGATATTTGATCCCGTTGGCGCAGGCGCATCACGCTTCCGCACAGACTTTGCCGAAAAGCTTCTGAAAGAAGTTAAACTCAGTATCATACGCGGAAATCTTTCAGAGATAAGGAGCATTGCGGGAACGACCTCCCACAGCCACGGCGTTGATACAGCCGATATCGTCAGCGACAGTTCAATAGTCTCATGCGCTGCCCTTGCTGAGAAATTCTCCGCACAAACAGGCGCAGTCATCGCTGTTACAGGCGAAACAGATATCGTTGCCGACAGCTCCTCAGCTTACTGTATAAGAAACGGACACCCTATAATGGGCAGTATTACAGGCTGCGGCTGTATGCTCTCGGCACTTATGGGAGCTTTCTCTGCTGTTTCGGAGGATATGCTCAAAGCCGCCACAGCAGCGGTAGCCGCTATGGACGTATGCGGCGAGACCGCAGCAGAACATCTTCTGCCTTATGAGGGCAATGCCGGCTGCCGAAGCCGTATGATAGACTCGGTATACCGGCTCAGCACCGAAAAGATGGATACCGCTGCAAGAATAGAAAAACTATAGAACACAAACGGCACAGCCGGTACCGGCTGTGCCGTTATTTTACTGTCTTGTAAAAGCAAGCTCGCTTCCCTGTCCCGTAAGGATATAGCTATCATCGTCGAAGACGAATCTGTATCTTCCGGAAGAATAATTCTGTATCCTTATGCAGTCGGAAGTCCCCTGCATTTCTATTACAAGCTCTCCGCTGCCGTTTATCGAAGACCTCAGCTGAGAAGGCTGCACCTTGCTGAACATAATGGTATTGCAGCCCTCATTGTCGCTTATAACATCTCTTCCGCAGCCGGGGCTGAAGAGGTAAATATCATCTCCCGGTCCGCCGTAAAGAGTGTCACTGCCGCCTCCGCCGCGTATAAGATCATTGCCCGGTCCGCCGTATATAATATCAGAGTCATTGCCGCCGTACAGGTCGTCGTCACCTTCTTCGCCGTATATCACGTCATTCCCGCCTGCTCCGTAGACAGCGTCGTTGCCGGGGCCGCCGTAAAGCACATCATTTCCGCCGTAGCCGTGGATAGTGTCATTTGTCGTGAAACCGCGGATCACATCATCATTGTCACTGCCAAGCACCGATCTCTGATTGCCGCTTACTCTTGTGACTTTCCTGCCCTCGGCGTCCTGATATGTGAAATAGCTTTTCCACTCACTGTAAGACGTACCCATATCACCGTTGCTGCCGCCTGACTGTTTAAGGAACCTGTCTCTCACTGAAAAGAATTCGGAGATATAGCCTGAAAGCGCGTTATCAGAGCTTTCGCAGGACGAGCTGACGGCATCTACAGCGTTATCGCAGGAGCTTACAAGCTCTTCGATCTTCGAGCTGAAGCCTGAAATGCCGCCCAGACTCAAAGCCGAACCTGCCTGCGTCACATTTTCCGCGAAGCTTTCCAGCGCTACGGAGGCTCCAAGATAGTATAGCTTCATTATTTCCGGATCGGACAGTATATACTTTATCTTCTTATCCATAGGAGCCGAACCCATGCTCGGATCCGCACCGTTTCCGGCAGGCACTACCAGAAGCGAGTATATCACATCATTTTTGATCTTGCTTGTAAGGCGAAGTGTCAGCGGACGGATTATCTCGCAAAGATTAGTCACAAATCCGACGCTTTCTTCCAGCTCAGCCTTTTCTCCGTTAAGACCGCCAGATGAATTATTACCGCCTATGAATTTTTCGGCAAGCGTCATAAGAGTCCTGCAAACGTCCTCTCTCTCATCGTGAGGCATCTCCATCGCGTTCATGCTTACAGCCTTTGCGCAGTTTGCCAGCTCACGCTGCTCGTCTGATGTCTGATCGTTGAATCTGTTCGCGCTGAAATCAAAGAGGTAATCACACCAGTGAGCGTCAACCTCCCTTGTTCCCGGAGGTATAATGGAATGAGCGCCGTAAAGGTCAGTCAGTCTTGTCCTTGTCTTTATAAAAACAGTCTGATCGTCCGGAATTACCTTTTTTCCGAGCACATTGACGTAATCGTTGTCACCGCATATGGAATACATTCTGTTGCACCGCTCGATCGCGCTGCTGTTGGGATAATTGATACTTCTGAGGAACTCCGGCGAAAAGCCCTGTCCGTCGAAGGAGATACAGTATTTTACTCTTGTTCCGTACTCAGAAGCAAGAGTCACATACTGCGAAAGATTTCCGCCCTTTGAATGTCCTGTAACTATCAGCCTTGCATTTGGCGAACATTTTTCAGATCTCATCAGGTTATTGAAGTACAGAAGTGCCGCAAGCTGATATCTTGTACGCTCATTTGACAGACCATCCCCGTTGTCGTACCAGCGTCCGCTTCCTGTGCCGCGGAAGACCACATATATCTCCGAATCATCAGCCTTTTTGAAAGCCGCCGCATACGCTCCCCTGTACTTTTCCTCCATATGCTCCGAAAAGCTTATTACCCTGAAGTCCCAGACTTCCGAATCCTGCATTATCCTCATGCACTTGCGCATCACGTTCAGCGCCGCCATCTGCTCGTCATTCAGGGAATCATCCCTGATAAGCTCCTGAACAACCGTCCTCAGCGAAGGCATTGTATCACACTTCGTACATTTGTCGATATACATGAATGTATTGAGTATTATAGAAATTCTCGCTTCCCTTGATATACCGAAGCTTTCAATAAAATCCGCCATGACCTCTTACCCCCTGTTTTTCCTAATCGTGATCATACAGCAGTCCTGCTGTATAATGTAAAATGATATTAATACAACATACCTTACTGCGGCAAATATATTTTTATTATACACTTATATATGTTTATTGTCAATTGTTTTTATACATTTATAGCAAAAGCAGCATGATATTCGACGTTATATTAAAATTTTAAAGCCAAATATTATGCATTTGTTACTATTGATTAAAAAATCTTTTTTCTAATTATCAGCAAGTTTCCAAATTAAGGCTTCAGAGCCGCCAAACGACTTGCTTTATTAATAATTTAATGTTATAATGACATTAAGGGGTTCGATTTTGATCTCTTTCTGAGATCGGAATGGAGAGATTTATATGTTAAATGAAAGAGATGAACATTTCCATCTGCTCATGGAAAAGCTCGTAAGAGCCATGACAGGAACAGACCGCATAGACAAGTACGCTGTTCTGCGCGCTGTAGCCGAATTCTGCAAGGAATTCCATATTTCCAGAGCCGTTTCCGAGTTCTATCAGAGCATTACATTTGAAAAACAGAACAAGGGAGAAACTATCATAGGCTATGACGACGGAAATTCGGGCGATGTGATACTGTGTGAACGCATACATACCAGATCAATGGCTATAATAAAGGGTACTTTTGCCATGTCAAAGGACGCTCCTCCCATTTCAGAAGAGGACGAGAGCAAGCTGCGCCTGATAATAAGGATGCTGCTGAGCTTCATAAGCCGGTACAGACTTGAAGGCGTAATTGAAAAGTTCACATTCTACGACGATACAGGCTACCGCAATGTGCGCTCGTTTCTCAGGTATCTCGAACAGCTTAATGAGGAGCATTCCCTCGGCGGTCATACTGCAATATACTACAATCTTCGTCACTATACCCTCATAAACCGCGACATCGGCAGAAGCGCCGGCGATATCGCTATGCGCAACTACTTTGATATGATCGAAAATGTCATAGGAAACAAGGGTATTATATGCAGAGTCGGCGGAGATAACTTCGTCGCTGCGTTTGAGGATCAGCTTCTTGACGATATACTCCCCATATTGAAAGGAGTGCCTGTCGTATACGACAACGTCACCGGCAAGCGCATAATGCTCTCCGGAAGCACGGGAGTATTCCGTATGCCTCCCGGCTATACCTTTGACACTCCCGGCGATATAATGGACAGGATACTTTCCTCCTCGCAGGCTGCAAAGCTCGGCGGAAAGGACAGTGTTGTCTTCTTCGACGAACAGATGGAGATCGGCAAGGAAAAGCGTATGCAGATACAGCAGCTCTTCCCGCTTGCTCTCGCAAACGAAGAGTTCAAGGTATTTTATCAGCCTAAAATAGATATCGAGACCGGAGAACTTGCCGGCGCAGAAGCGCTCTGCCGCTGGTTCAAGGACGGAAAGATCATTCCGCCAATGGAATTTATCCCTATCCTTGAACAAAACTCTGATATATGTCTCCTTGATTTCTATATGCTTGACCACGTCTGCAAGGATATACGCCGCTGGCTGGGCGAGGGCAGAAAGGTCGTAAGAATATCTGTAAACCTTTCACGCAAGCACATGATGGACGTTGATCTGCTTGAACATATCATAGAAGTCATCGACAGGAACAATGTTCCCCATGAGTATATAGAGATAGAGCTTACCGAGACCACGACCGACGTTGAGTTCCGTGACCTGAAGCGAGTCGTAAGCAGCCTTCAGCAGAAAGGTATCTACACATCGGTAGACGACTTCGGTATGGGCTATTCCTCACTGAATCTGATACGCGATATACCGTGGAACGTCCTTAAAGTTGACAGGAGCTTTCTGCCTATGGACGCCGAAGGATCTGAAAGCACAAGAAGCGTGATGTTCAGATACGTTGTGGCTATGGCTAAGGATCTCGGTCTTGAATGTGTAGCGGAAGGAGTCGAGACCTCCAGTCAGGTAAAGGTACTCCGCGACAACAACTGCGTTTTCGCACAGGGCTTCCTGTTTGACAAGCCACTGCCTCTTGATGAGTTCGAGCAAAGAATGGATAAGCATTTCTACAAGATAGATACATGATAATATGATAAAAGCGGAGCAATGCTCCGCTTTTTGTTATGGTTTTGTAGCAAGTGTTACAATCGGTTTACAATACAGTGACTATCTCCGGCAATTATTGCCATTCGCGGAATAATATGCTACAATGAATGTACATTCTTTTCTTATATTATGAGGTATGATTATGAATACGATCAAAAAAATATGCTCTATCTCAGCCGCGGCAGTAATGCTCTTCGGCTGCACTGCCCAAAAGAACAGCAATAACTCTTCAAAACCAACGGTATCTTATGAATCAACTCTTACTTCCGCAGATTCGTATACCCCTGAGACCGCTCCCCTGCCGGTGCTGTCCATACAGACAAAGAGCACCGATCCCAACGTCATGGATTTCGTTAACGAGCCCATAGCGGAACACGTTTCAGAGCTCATGAAAATGTGGGTCGAGCCGCCGTTTGATCCTCCGGCTCCTTATTATGAGGACTGCACGATCACGCTGAAAGGCTCTGACGGAAACGAGCTTATGGCTGCGTCTGACGGTCAGGTCAAGGTACGCGGCAACTGGACAACGACGTATCCCAAAAAGCCGCTGAAAATAAAATTCACCGAAAAGCAGAATCTCCTCGGACTGAATAACGGCGCTGAATTCAAGAACTGGCTCCTGCTCGCCGAATACAAGGACGGCTCCATGCTCAGGAACAAGGCTGCGCTTTACGCTTCACGCCAGATACTCGGCGCGGACGGACTATACGCTGCCGACGCCAAGCTCGTTCAGGTAGAGATAAACGGCGAATACCGCGGGCTCTATCTCCTTACAGAGTCACAGCAGGTCGCTGAGGACAGAGTAAACGTGACAAAGCCCGAAAAGGACTATACAGGTACTGATATAGGCTATTTCCTTGAATTTGACGGCTATTTCACCAACGAAGACGAGCTTCACGGCTTCTCTCTCGACTATGCCGACAACGCTCCCCTCACGCCCTTCGACGGAAACGGAGGCAGCGGACGGACTATAAAGTGTATCCCCAAGGCGTCCGAATATATGATACCCGTAGTAGGCATCACAATAAAAAGCGATGTATACTCTCAGGAACAGCACGATTTTATAGCGAAATACATAAATAACGTATACAGGATAATGTACGAGGCTGGCTACAACCATAAAGCCTTCGTATTCGATGAGAACAACGACAGTATTTCCGAAAGCAGCGAGCTTACTCCGCAGCAGGCAGTAGAAAAGGTCGTTGATCTGGATTCGCTTGTCGATATGTACATCATCAGCGAGCTTGCCTGTGACGCAGACGTTGCTTGGTCAAGCTTCTACATGGATATAGATTTCAGTCCTGAGCATACCAAAAAGCTCACCTTTGAGGCTCCATGGGACTTCGACTCCTCAATGGGCAACAGACCGTACTCTGAGGACGGTCAGGGCTTCCATGCAGCAAATATCATACCCGATCCGAGCATGGGAATGGATTCCATAAATCCCTGGTTCGCACTGCTCGCTTATGAGGACTGGTATCAGGACATGATAAAGAAAAAATGGACAAAAGCCTATGACAATGGTGTTTTCGCCCGTGTCTGCCAAATGGTAAAAGCTGACAGCGATGCCTTTACAGGGGATTTTAACAAGAATTACGACACATGGAACAATATCAAGGATAATGAGATCATTGCAAGCGAGCTTTCGGAAGGCTCAAAAAAATGCCGTGACGAAAAGGAATGTGCGGATTATCTCTATGACTGGCTCAATAAACGAATAGCGTTCCTCAATTCGCAATGGCATAAATAAACATCAAAAGCCATAAAGAAGTAAATACTTCTTTATGGCTTTTTCTTTGCTGTATTGTTTAATCACCCGAAAATATCCTCAACATTTCTGAGTATTTCCGGCTTTGCCTTTTTCTGCAGCATATCCCAGTTTGGTTTCCTGCTGCCCATATTATGGGCGTCGCTGCCGAAAATGTAAGGATATCCGCTTTTTATCACTGACTTTACGAAGCGTTTTTCCTTAAAGCTTTCAAAGGCTTCATTATTGAACTGGAATACAGCCTCTGTCTTCAGGACTTCCTCCAGTTCTGACTTGGTGTAATATTCAAGGTATCTGTGGATATGCGCAAGTATCGGAACAAGACCGTATTCAAACGCAATATCGTTTACTTCTTCAAGCATCCATTTACCGAATGATGTATACTGAAACTCAAGGAGAATATATTTTGTACCGGTTATGCAGAGTTTTTCTATATCCGGGAGCTTGCTGATACCATGCTCCACCGCGACTTCAGCTCCGAGAATGATATCCGCGTTTTCAGGATCCTCCTGAACGAGCTTATCATAGGCGTGCTGTCTCTTTTCGAGATAAGCTTTCACGCCGTGTTCTCTGTGAGCATAGAAGTGAGGAGTAGCAACTATTCTTTCAACGCCCTGTTCTCTCATTGTACGGATCATTCTGAGTGATGTCTCCACACTGTCGGAGCCGTCATCGATCTTTGGAAGGATATGACAATGATGATCAGTCAGCATTTTCCTTTACGCCTTTCTTAGAAGACCTGTCTGCCGAGCCGTATCCGTAGTCCTTGTACTTTGAATAGTATGACGAATACCGCTTCTGAGCGACCTCATTCATGAGGAAGCCGATAAGATTCGTATGTGTGAGTTCCATCTGCTTCATGCAGTTGTCGATATCGTCATAAGTGGTCTGACCGTGCTTGAAAACAAGGAGGATACCATTTATTGATTCATTCATTACCATAGCGTCGCTCACAACATTGAGAGGCGGAGTATCTATGATGATATAATCATACATAATGGCAAACTGTTCAAGCAGTGAAGCAAACTGCTCCGAAGCAAGCAGCTCGGACGGGTTAGGAGGAGTAGGACCTGACGGAAGCAGGTCGAGGTTCTTCATAACACTTTCCTTTATTGACCTTGCAGGTGTGGACTTCTTTATGATAAGAGTTGAAAGACCTTCAGAATTCTTTACCTTGAATACCCTGTGCTGTACAGGCTTTCTCATATCCGCGTCGATGAGGAGGACCTTGCTGTTGGTCTGAGCAAAAGCGATAGCGATATTAGCAGCGGAGGTCGATTTTCCGTCGCCGGGATTCGGGCTTGAAATAGCGACTATCTTTTTGTCCGAAGTACCCATTGCAAACATTACGTTGGTACGTATCGACTTATAGCTTTCTGCAACATTGAAGGGAATATTCTGATCTGTAATGAGAGCTCTGCCGTCAGCCTGAGCGCTCTTGGGCTTGCCCTTGTGCTTTCTTGCTTCACTGAACTGCTGTATCTCACCCATAATGGCTTTTCCGTACTTTTTGGTGATCTTATCTGTCTCCTTGACAGTATTGTCAAAGAAGTCTATGAGGAAAATAATGAGTACGATGATAAGAAAAGCAGCTGCAGCACCGAGAACGGTATTCTTCATTACCTTAGGAGCGACAGGACTGGTATATACCTTTGCCTTGTCGATAGTATTTATAGAACCTACGCCTACAGCCTGCTGAACATATTTCGGAGCAACAAGTGTAAGGTAATTGCAGACAGCCGCAGAAACTTCAGGATTACGTGTAACAGAAGAGACCTTGACAGCCGAAGTATCGACTACAGAGGTGATATTCAGCGTACTGCGGATAGAAGCGGGAGAAACCTTTCCGTTTGATAAAGAAAAGCACTCTGAAAGAGTCGAGTTGCTGAAATTCTTAGAAAGAATCTCTCCGACGGAAGTCATCACAGCATCGTCCTTCAGCACTTCCATATACGTATTAACGAGCTGCTTTGAGTTGCTTATGTTGTTGACGTTGCTTGCCGTTTCGGAAACGCCCTGATAGCTCTGCACATACATGGTTATATGTGATTCATACATAAGCGGCAGCATGAATTTTGACATACCGAACGCTGCGATACCGCCCAGGATCATAAACAGCAGTATCAGCCATATCTTGCTCATCAAAAGCTTGACAATGTCTTTGATTGTATACGTATTATTCATTCTCCATTACATCCTTTACTCATACAGATTGAAATAAATGAGTTAATAATATTCCTTCCAAAAAGGACCATACCTTGATTATTGTATCATATTGCACCGTCAAAGTCAAGAAATATTTGGAAGAACCGCATTATTTGCGCAAATAGCATATATATTCATTAATTATGGAAGCTGCTTTTCACAAATAATAAAAAGAGCGGTAAAAAACCGCTCTTTATTTTCATATCATGCGCTTATCCCACAGGAAAGATCATACTCTGTCAGCTATTTCGAGTATAAGCTTTTCTGTCTTTTCCCAGCCGAGACAGGGGTCGGTTATGGACTTTCCGTAGATGTGCTCGTCTATCTTCTGAGAGCCGTCCTCGATGTAGCTTTCGATCATAAAGCCCTTGACCAGTTTGCGGATATCCTCATTGTATCTGCGGCTGCTGAGGACCTCCTTGACGATCCTTGGCTGTTCAAAGGGGTGCTTGCCGGAATTGCAGTGGTTGGTATCTATGATCGCGGCAGGATTCTCGAAGCCCTTCTGCACATAAAGTCCATGAAGGAGTTCAAGGTGCTCGTAGTGGTAATTCGGCATACACTGACTGTGGTTATTCTCAAAGCCCCTGAGTATGGCATGAGCGAGAGGATTGCCGCTGGTGCTTACCTCCCAGCCGCGGTAAAGGAAGGTATGCCCTGACTGTGCAGCTTCGATCGAATTCATGAGCACAGGCATACTTCCGCTTACGGGATTTTTCATTCCTACAGGGATATTGAGTCCGCTTGCAGTGAGGCGGTGCTGCTGATTTTCAACAGATCGTGCGCCCACAGCAACATATCCGAGAAGGTCGTTGAGATAACGGTGATTCTCCGGGTAGAGCATCTCGTCAGCACAGGTAAAGCCTGTTTCAGCTATAGCGCGAAGGTGCAGTTTACGGATAGCGACAATACCCTTGTACATATCCGGCTTCTGGCTCGGATCAGGCTGATGGAGCATACCCTTGTAGCCCTTTCCGGTAGTTCTTGGCTTATTGGTGTATATTCTCGGTACTATGAGGATCTTTTCCTCTACCTTTTCCTGAACGCCGCGGAGACGCATAATGTAGTCCATTACGCTGTCCTCGTTATCGGCGGAACAGGGACCGATTATAAGCATGAGCCTGTCATCCTTGCTGCTGATAACATCTGCTATCTGGGCGTTTCTTGCATTGATAACCTTCTGAAGCTCCTCCGAAACAGGATACTGTCCCTTGACTTCTGCAGGTATCGGTAATTTGCATTTAAAATTCATATTCATAGCATGACCCTCTTTGTTTATCCTTATTTCTTCCTTAAATGTCTGACCATTAACGATTAATATATCCTTAGTATATCACATTAATTATCTGAAATCAACAATAACAGCCGCACCGCTGTTCAAATACGGCATATGATACAAAAAAGCTGCCATATAAAATGAAAAGACAGCCGATTATTACCGACTGCCTTTCAGGGGATATTAAAAATTGGAGAAATCTTAAATAAGTGTGCCGACCACCGATACAGCGATCGGCACGTTATTTATATTCTTGAATCCGATCAAGCTCTTGTATGAACCTGACCGCCTGCAAGTGTCTTGCCGTGAGCCTTTGCCATATCAGAGATGTTTACGTTCTGGTAACCATTCTGTGCGAGCCAGGGAAGAACCTCTTCCATAGCTGCTGCTGTTGTAGCATAGTTCTCGTGGCAAAGTACGATAGCACCCTCAAGTGAACCGTTCTGTGCTGCCTGCTTGATTGTATTTACGATCTGATCCTTGGAAGCATTGTTCCAGTCCTGAGTATCGATCGCACAGCTGATAAGCGGTACATCGTTAAGAGCTGACTGAACTGTTGCGTTGCTCTCAAGGTAAGGAAGTCTCATAAGGTGTGAAGGCTCTGTGCCGATGATGCCCTTGAGCTTGCTGTTACAGTTCTCCCACTCGCTTCTGATCTGGGATGCGCCCATTGAACCAAGGTGAGGATGTGACTGTGTATGGTTAGCTACTTCCATACCGTTCTGGTACTCATACTTGATCTGGTCGTTTGTCTTGATCCAGTCACCTACGATAAAGAATGTAGCTGTCATGTTGTTCTTGATAAGAGCGTCGATTATTCTGTAGCCGGGGTCTGACTTGCTCTGTGCGCTTGCACCGTCATCGAATGAGATAGCGCAGAGCTTCTTGCCTGACTGTACCTGAGCACCGCCGTTGCCGCCTGTCTGCTGACCAGCATCCTGCTGACCGCCGAACTGGCTCATATCGAAGCCGCCCTGCTGACCGCCGAACTGGCTCATATCGAAACCGCCCTGCTGACCGCCGAACTGGCTCATATCAAAACCACCCTGCTGACCGCCGAACTGGCTCATGTCGAAGCCGCCCTGCTGACCGCCGAACTGGCTCATGTCGAAGCCGCCCTGCTGACCGCCGAACTGGCTCATGTCGAAGCCGCCCTGACCGCCGAACTGGCTCATATCAAAACCGCCCTGCTGACCGCCGTTATTAACAGCTGTAGTTGTTGTGGTTGTTGTAGCCTTAGTTGTAGTAGTAGTTGTTGTTGCCTTTGTTGTAGCTGTTACATTTGATGCATAGCTCTCAGGAAGTGTCTTTATAAGACCTAAGAGATACAGCTGGATAGAATTTGCATCGTTTGCAGTAAGTCCGCTGCCAGCCTCATAAACGTCTGCATTTGCAGCGCCCTGATCTGAAAGCTTATACTTGTTGGGGTTAGCGAGTGCCTGAAGGATAGCTACAGCGTCGCCCATATCGATAGTGCCGTCGCCGTTAGCGTCGCCCCACTTGGAAACCTTAGCATTGAGCTCTTCCTTGGGATCTGCCTGCTTGATAGTTGTAACAGTCGTAGTAGTTGTTGTTACAGGCTTTGTAGTTGTAGTTGTTGTAGTAACTACGCTGCCGCCGCCTGTGCTGCCGCCCATGTCGAAACCGCCCTGGCCGCCAAACTGGCTCATGTCGAATCCGCCGCCGTTTCCGCCGCCGAACTGGCTCATATCAAAGCCGCCCTGACCGCCGAACTGACTCATGTCAAATCCGCCGCCATTGCCGCCGCCGAACTGGCTCATGTCAAATCCGCCGCCGTTTCCGCCGCCGAACTGACTCATATCAAAGCCGCCCTGGCCGCCGCCCATATCGAAGCCGCCGCCAACATTACCGCCGCCTGCCTCGGAAGTGCTTGATGCACCTGCACCGCTGCCGTCAGTAACAACAGTTACGCTCTTTACATTAGCAGATCCGTTGGATCTGTAACCTTCAATATTAAGTGATACTTCATAGAGAGTACCGGACATATCGAGACCAGCCTGTGACCATGCGTCAAAGTGCTTGGATACATCGATAGTGCCCTTCATATAGTTTGTCTGGTTGTTTGCTGAACCACTTGTCTGGCGCACGCTCCAGTATTGTGGGAATGTAGCGGTTCCGTCGAGAGAAGGCTGATTGTATCTCATTGACTTACGGATATCGTACTTGTTTCCGTTGAGAGTTACAGAGCCCTTGTTCTCACCGTCATTTCCGGGTGGTCTCCAGTCGCCCCAGCCTTCAACGATATAGTATTCCATAAGAGGATTTCTTGTCCATCCGTATACACACATATACGAATTTCCTCTTGGTGTGTACTCAACGTCATAAGTGAGCACGATATCGCCGAGAGCCTTGTAGTTCTTCTTCTGGCTGTCGAAATTCTTTCCCATACGAGCCAGGAAGTTTTCAATATTGCTCCATGAGCAGGTGAACGAACCTGCACTTGGGTTCATCTGAGCATTACCCTGACCGTTCTGGTTCCACATCTCGTAGTCGTAGCCGCCTATGTTGCCTCTGGTCTGCTGATCAGCAGCCGATGCTACGCTCGGGATTGAGGAGGCGATCATCAATGCGGATACAGTACCGCTGATGACCTTTTTGATTTTTGATTTCACTTCAATCACTCCTTTGTTTTTTTAAAGCAAATTAATGATTTCAGTAATCCCCGATGAGCCAATTGATCTTTTTTATCTGAACTCATTATATACTGACCAATTTCAAATAACAAGTCAAAATTTGCGCTTATTATGCAATTTATTCAAAAGTTGCTTATGTATCTTTAATTTTCAGGCAAAAAATTACAGTTAAAACTATGGCTTTTCTGTGGATAAATCGTGATAAATCAGTATGCTAACTGTGAAAGGACTTTTATATCAAAAATTTGATATATAAATTTTATATAACAGTTTGTTTATTTTTTCTCAAATATGCCATAAAGAATAATCACATTGCACAGCTCTGAACCTGCCCGTATTTTTGTGGATATTTCATGTCATGATGTGTTTGACTAACAATTTTTTTGAGCCAACTGCAATCAGGCTATTGATTTTCCTGAGCCTGAATGGTATAATAATTGTAAATCCGACGGACGCTCTGCCGCCCGTTGACTCCGGCCATACCGGAGGAATTATTATGATGTGTCAGAGACGGAGGGAAATACAGTGAAAAATATATCTATCGTTAAAGCCGATATAACAAGCCTTGATACCGACGCTATAGTAAATGCCGCAAACAACCACCTTTCAGCAGGCGGCGGCGTATGCGGAGCTATTTTCTCAGCTGCCGGCTATGCCGAGCTGAAAAGCGCCTGCGATAAGATCGGTTTCTGCAATACGGGTTCTGCTGTTATCACACCCGGTTTTGCGCTGAAAGCAAAATATGTCATCCACGCTGTAGGTCCTATCTGGCGCGGCGGCGATCAGGATGAGGAGAAGCTGCTTTACAGCACCTACTATGAGTCGCTGAAGGTGGCAAAGGAAAACGGCTGTGAGTCCATAGCATTTCCGCTGGTATCAGCGGGAATATACGGCTACCCTCAGAAGGCGGCATGGGAAACTGCTCTTACTGCCTGCTGTGATTTCCAGAAGAATGAAAATTCAGATATCAAAGTGGTATTTTCAGTTATTCTTGACGAACTTTACGATATGGGAAACGATATAATTAAACAGCTCAGCATATCCTCATGCGGCTGCAAGGCTGAAAACACCGGCGATAATGACAGTCCCGTTTATGAAAAACTGTATATAGGAGATCAGGTATATGACGCCTGCTTCTTCCACAATGCCGACGAACAGTTTGGCTTCCTCAGCAACTGGTACCTGTCTGATTTCACAGTTGACGGGATAAAGTTCACCTCAATGGAGCAGTATATAATGTATAACAAGTGTCTCTGCTTCGGGGACAGCATTTCCGCAAAGGACGTACTCTCCACCGACGATGTTGCCGAGCAGAAGAATATCGGCAGGAACGCTCAGAACTACATAGATAATGTATGGGCAGGAAAGCGACAGCTCATTGCGTTAAAGGGGCTGTATGAGAAATTCTCGCAGAACACCGAGCTAAAAAAGAAGCTCCTTGATACCGGCGACGCTTATCTTGTAGAGTGTGCCGTAAAGGATAAAATATGGGCCTGCGGCATAGACCTGCGGGACGACAGCAGAAAATACGCCGACAAGTGGTCCGGACAGAACATTCTCGGATTCGCGCTTATGGAAGTCCGGGATATGCTGAAAGCTCACGAATAAAAAACAAAGCTGTGGAACGGTTATTCTTCCACAGCTTTTTTACTATATTATATAGTATATCAGGAACCTGTTCCGTTGTATTTCAGAGCTCCGTGCATCCATATCCTGTAGCTCACCCAGAACAGGAAAGCCCCCGCAAACGGCGACAGCCACGAAAGCAGCGGCACGTCGTCAGGTCTCAGTATAACAAGGCTCGGATAGTAAGCAATAAACGCTATAGGCATAATGAATGTGAATATGAACCTGAATACCGAACTGAATATGGTTATGGGATACTTTGCGTAATCATGGAAGCGCATTACAAAATCAAGGACATAGAATGAATTCATGATCCAGAAACAGGTGGCAGCCGCCGCGTTCTGCATGGCTATCATTACCAGTGAAGCCGTCAGAAGAAATACAGTCATTTTCAGGAGTATCAGCGGAGTAAATCCGAGCCCTATCCTGTTCCATGAATAGATAAGCGTACCGATACCGAACGCCAGCTGTCCGAGCCCCTTGATATCGAACACCTCTGACTGATAATAGAAGAATATATTTATCGGTCTGAAGCAGTATTTTATAAAATCTCCTGAGTAAACAGCCATTCTCAGGCTCCAGTTATTGTCAAAGAGGCACTGTGTAGGAGTAATGGCGACCAGAGAGAATCCGTACAGGAACAGCATCTCATAATAGCTCCAGCCTTTTATTGAAGGGAAGCTGCGGAACAGTATCCAGAAGCTTACAAAGCCTGCGATATTCGTGAATATTATTCCGATCGTAGAGATGATGAAATCCGCACGGTAGCTCATTTTGCTTTTCAGGTCCTGAGCAAGTATCTTGAAGTATATCCTGAGATAGAATCTTAAACCCTTACTTTTCATATCATCAGCCTCCGTTCACAGTTATCTTCCGCAGGGATATCTTCCAGAACAGCTTGCCGGCTGCTGACATGACGATACACCATATAAGCTGAGTGCCGAGAGTTGCCGCAAGCTTTTCAGGCTCAGGGTGAGCGCTGAGAAGTATTGAAAGCGGCGCATTATATATTGACTGGAACGGCAGATAATAGGTTATTGTCCTGAATGGTTCCGGAAAAAACGCAAGAGGGATAGCAGCACCTGAAAGAAGCATTACGATCACCTGTTTCATGATGTTTATGCCCCATATCGACTCAGTGTACACGCATATCGTACCTACGATGAAGTCAATGCTGTAATTGAGCGATATCGCCATTATTACAGAAACAACAAAAAACACCAGATTTGCTCCAAGATGTACGGCACCGTGAGTAACTATGGTAACAGCTATAAAGGTAGGCAGAAATGTAAGGAAAAAATTCGTGACGAACGAACCTGAATAAGACCAGAACAGATAGCTCCTGCAAGGCATGGGCTTCAGTAGTTCAAGGACTATTTTTCCGGACTGTATCGATCTTCCCATTTCCCAGACGGTATACATCTCCATGAAATTGAAAAGCGCAGTCGCAAGCACAAGATAAATAAGGGTATCGTAAAAAGACATTCCGTTGACTGTACCGCCGCCCACAGAAGCATATATAGCTTTCCACAGATAGTACACAACAATAAGGTAAAGGATATTGCCCGCAGCAAGGACGAATGTACCCAGCCTGAACTGCAGCGACTCCATTATGCCTGCTTTGGTAAGGGTGAGATATTTTTTCAGCTTCATGCCACACCCTCCTCGTATATCTTTTTTATTACCTCCTCGGTGGAGATCTCCTCAAGCTGCATATCCTTTATCTTATGGGATTTCTGCAGCTGTCCGAGAACATCTATCACCTTTGACTTTTCCTCGTCCACAAGTACGGATATCCACTCTTCATCAGCCGTTACGGAAAAGTCCGGGAACTCCTTCTTTATGCTCTCAGCCTGAGCGGAGAGCTCACCGTCGGTGCGTATTTTCAGTGTGCGGTACGAGCCGAAAAAGCCTTTAAGGTGCTCGATATCGTTATCATAGAGCATTTTTCCCTTGTCGATAATTACTATCCTGTGGCACAGAGCGTCAACGTCGCCCATATCATGGGTAGTCAGTATGACGGTTGTGTTCTTTTCCCTGTTCAGCGCCTGAATAAGCTTACGTATCTTTGATTTCATCGAAACATCAAGACCTATGGTGGGTTCGTCCAGAAAAACTATCTTAGGGTCATGCAGGAAAGCCGCAAGGATATCGCTGAGGGTACGCTGTCCCAGTGACATCTGACGCACCGGCTTGTGAAGCAGTGGCTCTATATCCACCAGCGAACTGTAAAGCTCCATCATACCGCTGTAGTTTTCATCACTTATACAGTATATATCCTTCAGTATCTTGAAGGACTCAACAAGCGGCAGAGCCCACCATAGCTGTGAGCGCTGTCCGAAGACCACTCCTATCTCCTGTGCATTTTTAGCGCGGTTGGCATAGGGAACTATACCGTTTGTAAGTATCTCTCCAGAGGTCGGTTCGAGAACGCCCGTCATCATTTTTATAGTTGTTGACTTGCCTGCTCCGTTGGGTCCGAGGTATCCTACGATCTCGCCCTGATCTATAGTAAGACTTATGTTGTCTACTGCACGCACCGTTTTGTAATTCCTTGAAAAGAGGTCCTTGATACTGCCCTTCAGACCTTCGCGGCGGTTCAGCACCTTAAATTCCTTAGTTACGTTTTTTATTTCTATTATTGCTGACATCTTCTTTGTTCCTCTCTTTCATTCAATATCATCTGAACGTGATCGCTGCGGCACACTTCCCTGTCAGATGCTCCCAAATACATCTTTTCACCGGTATATCTTATCCCCCTGAAATGTCCTGCTGTTTTTCTATCATCATATTGTATCATTTTTTCTCCTGTTCGTCAATATAATCATAAAACTACCCGAACAATAGTAAAAAAATAATTTATAACAATGAAGCACATATAAAGCAGACAGGAGCTTTTTTGTATTTTATTGAAAAAAAACGGTAGTCAATTTCAACAATCCCCGCACTCTGATATTAGCAAAAACAACAAATAATCCTCGCGTTCTGTCGTGTTCACAATTTGTTCCCAATTAATTTAAAAAAATATGATATTATAATATAGGTATATAATGATCTTTTTGGGATCGTTATTCATAAAAAACAGACCGGTATAAGCTTTTCTGCCAGTGTCTGTATAATATTTTACATCTTTAGGAGGAGACTGCCATATGAGTAATTTTGATATTGAAAAGTATTCTTACGAAAATGCCGTTGACTTTATCAACAACAATGTTGACGCGGTACTTATCGTTGACGGCGAAGCAAATAAATACATAGCACTTCATAAAAGCGGTTTGTTTTCTGAATTTATCCCCGACAAGGGAATTTATAAAGACCTTATCGAAAAGCTCTGGTATCATTTCAACAACAGTGACGAGACCGTAGCTGAGGGCTATCATGTATTCATGCCAACATCAGGCAAATTTCAGGGAAAATACAGCAAAAGAATAAATATAAGCGTTGACGATATCACTCACATAGTCCAGATGACGATATATCCTATCGAAGACGGAGAGGTATACCTTTTCATTCTCGACGAGCTGGACAAGAGTATGTTCATCGACGAGGAGCTAACAACGAAAAAGGTAGCTGCGATACAGAATACATACCTTTTCTCGATGTATATAGACCTCGTGAAGGATACAACCAGCAGCATAAGCGTTACCGAAATATCCGACGAGGTAATGAACCAGCAGCTGAAATACTCCGAATGGAGAATGATGATCGTAAATATGATCGACGAGAAGGATAAGCCTCTCTTCCTTGAAAGGACTGATCCCGAATATCTCAAAAAGAACTTCGCTCCGGGACGCACATCATCTTTCGACTGTCTTATGATGAACCTTGAAGGAAAGTATATATGGGTAAAGCTCATATTCTGCCGTGCTGAAACAAGTAACGCCGACGACTTCCGATTTGTATTCATGGTACAGAACATACATGAAAACTCCATTGAGCTTCTCCAGACGCTGAAAAAATATGAGCAGCTCGCATCGAGAGACTCTCTTACAGGAATTTTCAACCACGGAAGAATGGAGACCGAGATAGGCAACGCCATCACCATGAAAAAGGCACATAACAATGACATCTCTCTTATGATACTTGATATCGACTTCTTCAAGCACGTAAACGATAAATTCGGACATGCCACAGGAGATGCAACTCTTGTACAGTTCACGAATATAGTATCAGGATACATAAACGGACGCGATGCGGTCCTCGGACGCTGGGGCGGTGAAGAGTTTGTAATCGTATGGTATGATACATCCAGCGAAGAAGCGCAGAAAATCGCAGAAGATATACGCAGCACCGTTGCAGCCGAAAAATTCGGCAATATCGGTCAGATAACCTGCAGTATAGGCGTTACCACACTGAACACCGCCGACACCTTCGACGATGCCTTCAACCGCATGGACCGTGCGCTTTACAACGCAAAATCCAGCGGCAGAAACTGCGTAAAATCAGTATAACAGCATAATAAAAAGGAACAGCAAATGCTGTTCCTTTTATTTTCAGAACCTGAAAGTATTACCAAGGGTATCCCACTTCTTGTCCTTATCGGAAAGATTGAGCTTGGTGCCGTCCTCAAGAGCATAGCCCTCACTGTCAGCACTGCCCGGATACTCTCCTGTGAGCTCGGGCCACTTTATGCCTATGGAAGGGTCGTTCCACGCAAGTCCGCCCTCGTCGTTGGGGTGATAGAAGTCATCGCACTTGTAGCAGAACTCTGCCACATCAGTGAGTACGAGGAATCCGTGTGCAAATCCCTTTGGTATCAGGAACTGCTTCTTGTTCTCCTCAGTGAGTTCAACTCCGTACCACTTTCCGTAGGTCCCGCTTCCGCTTCTGAGATCGACCGCTACGTCGAACACTCTTCCCTTTATAACACGCACCAGCTTTGTCTGAGGGTACTGCTTCTGGAAGTGCAGTCCTCTCAGCACTCCCTTTGTGGAACAGCTCTGGTTGTCCTGTACGAATACGATATCAATGCCGGCTTCTTCCATATCTCTCTGGCTGTAGGTCTCCATGAAATAGCCGCGGCTGTCACCATGTACAGCAGGAGTTATAACGCAAAGACCTTCTATGCCTCCCACGTTCTTCTCAACTGTTATCTGTCCCATTACCGTATCTCCTTTAAATATCTTGCAAGTGCGTCCTGCCATGACGGAAGGGGTCTGAAGCCGTTCTCGGCAAGCTTTGACTTGTCCAGCCTGCTGTTGAATGGCCTTGCTGCCTTTGAGAGTCCATATTCTGCTGTAGTAACAGGAGTTACCTTTGTTGACATTCCTGCCTGCCTGTATATCTCAACGGTAAAGTCATACCATGATATATAGCCGCCCTCGTTTGTGGCGTGGTAGTAGCCGTACTTTTCGGTCTCTGCCATATCCACAAGAAGTCTTGAAAGGTCGAGGGTATATGTGGGAGTTCCTATCTGGTCGCTGACAACTCTCACCTCGTCGTGGGTCTTTCCCACGTTTATCATGGTCTTGATGAAGTTCTTTCCGTTTACACCGAACACCCATGCGATACGGACGATGAAGTATTTGTCTATGGTATTCGCTACCGCAAGCTCTCCGTCAAGCTTTGTCTGTCCGTAGACGTTCTGCGGAGCGTAGTCCTTGCAGTCCGGCTTCCACGGCTCTGTTCCCTGACCGTTGAAAACGTAGTCAGTGGAAATATATATCATCTTGCAGCCCAGCTTTTTGCAGACATTGGCTATATTCTGCGTTCCGTCCACATTTATTGCTCTTACCTTGGGCTGGTTCTCCTCGTCCTCAGCCGCATCAACAGCTGTCCATGCAGCGCAGTGTATAACTATATCAGGCTTTGCCTCTGATATCGCCTTATCTACTGCTTTCGCGTCTGTTATATCAAGCTTTACGTAGGGATATTTTGTATCCACTGACTCAAGGATATCGCTTCCGACGCCCTCATAGCCGCGCTTTGCCAGCTCGTCCATTACGTCATGTCCGAGCTGTCCGCCCACGCCTGTTACAAATGCTTTCATTCCTCACACCTCTGCACGGTTTCCGTACATTTTCTCATAGTAGTTCTGATACTCGCCGCTGATGATTGTCTCCCACCACTCGCGGTTCTCAAGGTACCACTTGATAGTCTTCTTTATGCCGTCCTCGAACTTTGTCTCAGGCAGCCAGCCAAGCTCGTTGTGTATCTTTGTAGGGTCTATTGCGTAGCGCATAT
>JAEEGJ010002697.1_pt1 | contig 82476 bp, 72 predicted proteins | sample 8958761 | NCBI WGS metagenome assembly JAEEGJ01 (sample SAMN16246546, study PRJNA631951) | gut metagenome | biome: gut microbiome; feature: rumen; material: RS-attached | host: Bos | place: Iran: Karaj | collected 2018-10 | reverse complement strand
GCCTGCATCGACCACCATCCCACTATTAAAGAGATTGAATCTGAATATAAGGATGTTCAGATAGTTGGTGCCTGCGCATCAATTATCACCCTGTACTTTAAAGAATTGGGAATCACTCCCGACTCCGTAACGGCAACTGCGCTCTTATACGGAATAAAAATGGATACAAACCAGTTCCAAAGAGGCGTCAAGAACGAAGACATCGAAGCCTTTGGTTTCCTTAATCCTTTGATTGACGAACAGCTTATGACAGATGTTTCCACCAACACAATGGAGTTCATGGATTTAACAGCCTTCTCAGCATCAATTAATACCATCAAGGTTTACGGCGATGTGGGAATCGCACACATTCCTTTCTCCTGTCCCGAGGGTTTAATTGCCATGATTTCAGACTTCCTTCTTGCCTTGGAGGAAGTAAAAGTAGCATATGTATACTCTAAAAGAGAAGTCGGCTGGAAGTTCTCCGGCCGTTCAGAAATTACCGAAGTAGACGTGGGCGAAGTTCTTCACAGTGTTCTCACCCCCATGGGTGGCAACGGCGGCGGACACAGCTGTATGGCCGGCGGTTTCCTCCCCATCGCTTCGGTTGAAGTGTACGGGGTTAACGCAGACCACGTTATCTGCAACCACCTGGTTGAAACCACCACCAAGTTAAGAAAGGATTCTTAAGTCTTAGGTGCAAAGTGGGGACAGGCCCAAATTGCACCTTTTCCTCATTTTACACATTCGAGCAAAAAAACGGTGCCGATTCATATATCATATATGAATCGGCACCATTATTGTGCGACACTATTTATGTGCAATTTGGGCCTGTCCCCATTTTGCACCTAAAGTTTCATTACATCCTCTTCGTCCACAACCTGTATTCCGTTGTCGCGAAGATATCTTGCTGCTCTATCCATTTCTGCATCGTCCACTCTGACAATCATATATGCCAGGTCTTCGTTCTTTGCGAAAAATGCATAGGCGTATTCCATATCGATGTTTCCTTTGGTGAGTGCGGAAATAATCTTTGCGATACTTCCGGGTTTGTCCTCACCGGCAACAGCCAATACATCGGTTACCTGACAGATGAATCCGCCTTCCTTCATGACCTTGGCTGCCTTATCAACATCATCCACAATCAGTCTTAAAATTCCGAAATCGGAAGTCTCCGATATGGACAAGGCTCTGATGTTAATGTTTGCACTTCCCAGAGCATCTGTAACTTCAGCAAGTCCGCCCACTCTGTTTTCGATAAATACGGAAATCTGTTTTACTGCCATACTCGTACCCCCTTTAGTATAATTTACGTTTGTCAATTACTCTGACAGCCTTGCCTTCGCTTCGTTCGATGGTCTTAGGTGCCACAAGGTGTACCTTTGCCTGAATTCCAAGCATGGTCTTAAGAGCTGCCATAAGGTGTCCTTCCTTCTCGGAAATCTTGGACATACGGTCAGAGAACATATCCTCTGTCATCTCAACATTGATATCAAAGGTATCTGTATTGTTAACTCTGTCAACGATAATCTGGTAGTTAGGCGGCATGCCCTCTTTGAGAAGCACGGTCTCGATCTGTGAAGGGAATACGTTGACACCACGGATAATAAGCATGTCGTCGCTTCGTCCCATGGGCTTGTGCATTCTTACGAAGGTACGTCCGCAGGAACATTTCTCTCTATTAAGAACACAAAGGTCCTTGGTTCTGTAACGAAGGAGAGGGAATGCTTCCTTGGTAAGACTTGTGAAAACCAGCTCACCCTTCTCGTTGTCAGGAATAACTTCCTGGGTCTTGGGATTGATTATCTCTGCGATAAAGTGGTCCTCGTTAATGTGCATACCCTTCTGAGCTTCACACTCATAGGCAACACCGGGGCCGCTTAACTCAGTGAGTCCATAAATATCATAAGCCTTGATACCAAGCTTCTTCTCGATATCGGCGCGCATCTCTTCAGTCCATGCCTCAGCACCGAAGATTCCGGCCTTAAGTTTAATCTTGTCCCTCATACCCTGCTCGTTTATAGACTCGGCAAGATATGCTGCATATGAAGGCGTACAGCAAAGAATTGTAGCCTCTAAGTCAGTCATAAACTGAATCTGTCTTTCTGTATTACCCGATGAAATAGGCACTGTCATACATCCAAGCTTTGTTGATCCGCCGTGAAGGCCCATTCCTCCGGTGAAAAGTCCGTAACCGTAGGAAACCTGAACGATATCACCCTCATCTGCGCCTGCTGCGGTAAGTGCTCTGGCACAGCAGTTATCCCAGAGGTCAATATCATTTTGTGTGTAAAAAGCCACTACTCTCTTACCTGTGGTTCCGCTGGTAGAATGGATTCTTACTACATCCTTTCTGTCACAGGCAAGAAGTCCGTAAGGGTAAGCATCCCTTAAGTCATCCTTGGTCATAAAGGGAAGCTTGTGCAGGTCCTCGATGCCCTTGATGTCATCCGGTGTAACTCCCTTAGCTTCCATTTTCTTTCTGTAGTAGGGTACATTGTCCCATACTCTCTTCACCTGTTTCACAAGTCTTTCGCTCTGAAGAGCCCTTAGCTTGTCCGCAGGCATGGTCTCCATTTCTTCATCGTAGAATTTGCCCATCTTTATATCCTTTCGTAGGTCAGTCTTATGCGTTTCGTCCCAGCATAAAGGCCTTCTTGTTCAGTTCAAGGAACTTGGGGGGAACACATGCTTCAAGCGCCTCCATCCAGGCATCTTCGGTTGCATCGAAGTACTTGGACAGTCTTCCCATAAGAACAATGTTAACGGCCTTGGAAGAACCCGCCTCATTTGCGAGGCTTAACGCATCGATAGCATCCACGTCTGCGCCGGCATTCTTCATCTTGTTAACCAAATCTGTGGGGTACTCTGCTGCGCCGATAATAACGGGCATGGGATCGATTTCCTGGGTATTAACGATAATCTTTCCACCCTTCTTCAGATAGGTCAACCAACGGGCAGCCTCAAGTTTCTCAAAGGAAATAATAAAGTCTGCCTGTCCTTTATCAATTATGGGAGAATAAACCTTCTCACCATAGCGAACATAAGTTACTACGCTTCCGCCTCTCTGGCTCATACCATGAACCTCAGAAACCTTAACATCATTACCCTGATTCATAAGAAGGCGTCCAAGAAGCTTACTTGCAAGGAGTGAACCCTGACCACCGACACCTACAATCATAATATTCTTAGTCATTATTCATTTCCCTCCAATGCATCAAAGGCACAAAGCTGCTTACATACGTTACAGCCCACACATAATGTCTCGTCAATGTGTGCCTTGTTATTCTTCATACTGATAGCGGGACATCCAAGTCTCATGCAGCTCTTACAGCTCTTGCACTTATCAGGGTTACATTTGATAGGAGGATTGTGCTTAACGTACTTAAGCAGTGCACAGGGTCTTCTGGAAATAATAACAGAAGGCTCCTTGGCTGCAAGCTCCTCCTTCAAAACCTTATCTGTCTCAGCCAGATCATAGGGGTCTACAACTCGCACTCTGTTAAAGCCCATTGCCTTGCAAAGAGCCTCAAGATCGATGTGACCTGCAGGATCACCCTTTATGTTAAGTCCGGTAAGAGGATTCTGCTGATGTCCTGTCATACCGGTGATTGAGTTATCTACTATAATAATGGTTGAATTGCTCTGGTTATAAGCTACGTTTGCAAGGCCTGTCATACCGGAGTGCATGAATGTTGAGTCTCCGATAACTGCGACGGTCTTTCCTTCGCTCTCCTCACCGAGAGCCTTGTTGAATCCGTGAATGGAACTGATGGAAGCACCCATGCAGGCATTTACTTCCATGGCATTTAAAGGTGCCACAGCTCCAAGAGTGTAGCATCCGATATCACCAAGCACTGTGCACTTATTCTTTGACAGTGTATAGAAAAGTCCTCTGTGAGGGCAGCCTGCGCACATTACGGGAGGTCTTACAGGAATGTTCTCATCGATGGAGATACCCTCTGCAGGTTCCTTGCCCATAGCCTTGGCAATAAGATTCTGTGAAAATTCATCTATAAGAGGAAGAAGCTCCTTGCCGGATACTTCAACTCCAATCTTGTTACAGAACTCTTCGATGAAAGGATCAAGTTCTTCGATAACGATAACCTTCTCAACCTTGGAGGCAAAATCCTTAATCATCTTGGTGGGAAGAGGCCAAACCATTCCAAGTTTAAGAATGCTTGCTTCCTCACCGTATACTTCCTTAACATACTGATAGCTTGTGGAAGATGTAATAATTCCAAGCTTGGTTCCACCCATCTCAACTCTGTTGATGGGAGACTTCTCGGCATATGCCTCAAGATCAGCCATTCTCTTCTCCACAATGGGATGTTTCTTTCTGGCATTTCCGGGCATCATAACGTTCTTGGGAATGTCTTTAACGTAAGGCTTAACAGGTCTTTCCACTCTCTCACCTGTCTCCACAATGCTCTGTGAATGTGCGATACGTGTACATGTCTTAATAAATACGGGAGTGTCAAACTCCTCTGAAATATCGTATGCAAGCTTTGCAAATTCGAGACACTCTGCGGAATCTGAGGGCTCAAGCATGGGAACCTTGCTGGCCTTTGCATAATGTCTGGAATCCTGCTCGTTCTGAGATGAGTGCATTCCGGGGTCATCTGCAACAAGGATAACCATTCCGGCATTTACACCTATATATGATATGGTAAAAAGAGGATCGGCAGCTACGTTAAGTCCTACGTGCTTCATGCCACAGAAGCTTCTCTTGCCCGCCAAAGATGCACCGAAAGCAACCTCCATGGCAACTTTCTCATTAGGTGCCCACTCTGAATAAACTTCGTCGTACTTGGCAATCTCTTCCGTAACCTCAGTAGAGGGAGTTCCGGGATAGCTGGATGCCACACCTACGCCGGCTTCGTAAAGGCCTCTGGCAATGGCTGTATTTCCTAACATCAACTGTTTCATTACTACTTTTCCTTTCCAAAACTGATATAAAAAAATCCTTTGACACTTTAATATGTCAAAGGAAATGATAAACTATTTAACTTGGGGTGTCAACTTAAAACAGCACGCTTACTGCAATAAAGAACATTGCCAGATAGTAGGTTCCGATATTAAGTCCATGGACTGCCCACGCCCTTTTCTTTTTGAAATACAAGGGAGCAATCAAAACATCCGACGAGAGAAAGAAGATTCCGCCTAGAGCAAGGCAAATCCCCTTTGCACCCGGATGGGTCCACAAAACCTGGATGCTTTTGCCTGCCATGGTACACACAAAGATGGCATAAATCATACCTGCGTAAGCAAATTTCCCAAGAAAAAACGAAGGTATCTTCTTTAGCACAAGGACCCCGATAACGCCAATTGTCGGCAGTATAAGGTCATAGGGCGTAAATCCCGACAGGGTATACAAATAGGAAATAAAACAAATATGTCCAAGTAAGAAAAGAAGTGTTCCAAGGAGGAGATACTGCTTTTTTACATGTCTGTTATGGAGACCCATAAAAAGGTCTCCGGCAAAACACAGCAAAAAGCCCGGCATCAGATAGGCAAAGGCCCTGCTGTTGCCGGAAATATAACCTAATACATACAGATTAACCACAAACACTGCACTGTTAAGCATCTTGGCAGGAACGTAGAATCTTCGGTACTTCCTGTTTAACAAAGTATATATAAGGGGCACGAAAGCAAGTGCCGCCACTGTAAAACTGATGATAATCGGTTTCATCTATTGCTATTCTCTTTTCAAAATATATCTTATAAAGTCTTCTTCATTCATGGCTCTGGAGTAATAGTAACCCTGGAATGCATCACATCCAATATCCTTCATACTCTCAACCATCTCTGTACTCTCAACGCCCTTGGCGATACAGCCATACCTTAAATCCTTAATGAGAGAAATGTAGTTTTTGAGGATAATAAGAGAATTTCTGTCCTCCATGGCTGATGTGACAAGTTCTATTGCAAGGTTAACAAACATAACAGGGATTGTTGCGATGTACTCCGCATTTGCAAATCCTGCGCCGAAATCATCGAGGGAAAAGCTGACTCCGTAGTTACGGAGCTTCGTTACGTTTTTTACCACCATTTCCTTGTCAACCTTGTAGGCAGACTCACTGATTTCCAGGTTGATAAGACCGGGTTCCACATCATACTCACTTAAGATGCTGATGATTCTGTCGGCCATATCGTACTGAAGGCACTGAATAAGGGACATGTTTATCTCGATAAACGAAACCCCCAGCCGCCTTACGTCACTGGTGCGGATGAATTCACACACCTTTCTGAATACAGCCTCTCCCAAAGGAATAATCAGGCCGTTCTCCTCAGCCAGAGGAAGGAATTCCTTGGGTGAAATGTTGCCAAGTTCTTCGTCTCTGAGTCTGACCAAAGCCTCTGCGGCCTCGAACTGATTACTCTTGGCAAAAAAGATTGGCTGGTAGAAAACCTGCAAAGTATCCTGGTCAAGTGCTTTCCTGATGGCCCTTATTACGGCAATTTCTCTTCGTCTTCTGTCCAGTTCTATGGCTGTGATTCTGCTGATTCTCACCATAGTGTTGGCGCTCTTTTTCCTTGAATCGAAAATGTCCTTGGCCTTTCTTAAGGTATCGGCATTATTCACATCCTCAAAGGAAAGATAGCCGGCATAGGGTGTAAGGCCCACGCTCTCATCCTCGCTGTGGGAAGCTTCAATATAAGTATTAATAAGCTTTGTTGCCACCTCATCGGCATCATCGTTGGTAAAAACCGCGAATGATGATTTGCCTAGATAGAAAAGCATATCCTTATTAAAGGAATTATGGGCTTTGGTCGCAAAATCTCTGTGAATTTTTGTTATCTTTTCCTTGGGTAAAAGCCTGTTCACATAATCCTTTTCCTCAAGGCCTACGAAAACCACCCACTTGAAATGTCCTTTGACGAATCTGCCCGCCGCCTGATAAAAGGCATTCTCATTGTAGGCAACACCATTCTCGTATAGGAAAAACGAAGGGTTCTCCATAACAGTAAAAAGTATTACAACAATCATACTGTTGATAAAGGAATCCGCAGTATTGACGGAAAAATGTACCTTCAAAAACATAAGCGCCAAAACAAGGACGATATTTGCCCAAAGAACCACGCTCTGGTTCTTTGAAATCACCCTGGTTGCGGTTATATTCATATAGATAATGATGATAAATGTCAGAATAGCCTGGACGAAGATGGCAAAATACAAAGGCCCCGGAATCATAGCTCCCGGTTCATCCATGTTGGCAAACCACTTGGTAAAGGGATTTGTAACAAGAATAAGAATTACAATCGTGGCAATCGAGGGAATAACCTTCCCCCAGGGGCTTTTTTTGCTTTCATCTTTATTCTTTGAAATGTTGTAAACATAAAAGAAATACAAGGTCAGATGAGCTACCGTCAATGATGTGCAGACGATATTTAAAAAATACCTAAGTCCAGCTCCATGGCTTGGATCATTTTCGATAATTCTGTAGCAGATTGAACCCACCGCCATGAAAATATTCACGATGGCGAGAGCAAGGAACAGATTTCCCTGCTTGGTAAAATAGATTTTCCTATACAGATATAAAATCGTCATAATGGACGATATTACAATTGCTGCTATATCCAGATAGTTTATATAGCTAAAAAAGGTGATTTGTTCTGTCATAATCTGTCTCCATGTTTCAACCTTCAGATAATTTTAACATGAATTGACAGAAAATTCAAATCTATTCGGCCTTTTGTTTAGTCGGAACCGGAATCTGTATCAGTATTATAGCCGCAAATAGAATAACACAACCAATTCCTTCCTTAAGACTCATTCTCTCTCCCAGAATAATGGCCCCGGAAAGAACCGCAAAAACCGCCTCGGAGCTCATAAGAAGGGATGCCGTCGTGGGCTCAGTATATCTTTGAGCAATGATTTGCAGCGTATATCCCACACCGCCGGAAAGAATTCCGCAATAAAGAATTGGCAGCGCAGACTTCATGATTACATCCACACTCGGAGTCTCAAATAGAAGAGCCCCCACCGTTGCCATCACCGCAGCAACGATAAACTGAATCTCGGACATCAATATGGGATTGGCCTTTGGAGCAAAATGGTCGCAGCTTAATATGTGTCCCGTGAAAAGCAGCGCACAGACAAGCACCATGAAATCACCGTGGGTCAGGGTGAAATCCTCAGTAACGCAAAGGAGGTACATTCCTACGACACCCATGAACACGGCAATCCACACCTTTGCCTGACTCTTGTTTTTAAATATGAAGATATTGATAATGGGAACCACCAGAATATACATGGCAGTAATAAAGCCTGCCTTGCCTGCGGTGGTATATGCAATTCCTATCTGCTGAAAAATTGTGGCTGTTCCAAGGAAGAATCCGGTAAACAGTCCACCAAGGAGAGTGTGCTTTTTATGAATCGCTCTCTCTTCAGGCGACATCGAAGCGGTTTTTGCCTTATCTTTCTTTGCATAAAATAAGGATAAGACCCCTACAAATACCGCTGAAAGAATCGTCCTTGATGCGGTAAAAGTCATAGGCGGAGTCCCATCCGTTCCCATTCTCTGGCTGACAAAGGCACTGCCCCAAATGATTGCAGTCAGAATCAATAATATATTTCCAAGTACTCTTTTGTTACTTTTACTACTCATGTTTGCTCATTGCGCTTAAGAATTGTCTGGTTCGTTCCTCCTTGGGATTCTCAAACAACTCCTTAGCCTTACCTTCCTCTACTACTACTCCGTTCTCCATGAAAACCACTCTTGATGCCACGTCTCTGGCAAAGCCCATTTCATGGGTAACCACAACCATAGTGGTGCCTTCCTTGGCAAGTTTCTTCATTACATCAAGTACCTCTCCCGTAAGTTCGGGATCAAGAGCACTTGTGGGCTCGTCAAAAAGAATTACCTTAGGGTCGGGAGCGATGGCCCTTGCTATGGCCACACGCTGCTGCTGACCTCCGGACAGTTCTCCGGGATAGTTCTTTGTCTTATCAAGCATACCAACCTTCTCCAAAACTTCAAAGGTCTTCTTTCTTGCCTCGCAGCGATCCATTTTTCTGGCCGTAACAAGGCCTTCCATTACGTTGTCATAAACCGTCATGTTGCTGAACAGATTGAAGCTCTGGAAAACAAAGCCCATATTCATGCGGACCTTCTTAATGTCACGCTTTGAAATATGAACCATGTCATGGGTATAATCATCAAAAATAATCTGGCCGTCATCAGCTTTTTCAAGGAAGCTTATGCAGCGAAGGAGGGTGGTTTTACCTGAGCCTGAAGGGCCTATAATTGCCACAACCTCACCTTTTTCCACCTTGAAATCAATGCCTCTTAAGACCGGCACCTTGGAAAAGGATTTATGAATATTCTTAACTTCAAGCATCTTCTTCTCCTCCTAACCGATCATGGCCTTGTTGCGGCCGCAGCCACAGTCTTTATCCTTGTCCTTGTCGTTCTCGCTGCTCTCCCAAACAAGCTTCTTCTCAATCCATCTCTGAAGCCAGGTGAGGGCTGTGGAGAAAATAAGGTAAATTAATGCCGCCTCACAGTAAAGCGCAAAGGGCTCATATGTCCTTGCTGCAATCTGCTGTGCCGATGTAAAAAGTTCAATAACCGTAATGCTTGATGCAAGGGATGTATCCTTAAGAAGGCTAATAAGGTTATTGAAAAGGTTGGGGAAAGCCACGGGGAAGGACTGGGGAAGAATTACCCTGGCCATTGCCCTGGGGTAGCTTAATCCTATCATGTAAGCTGCCTCCAGCTGTCCCTTTGGGATTGCCATTATTGCAGATCTGAATACCTCGGCATTGTAAGCTCCAAGGTTCATTCCAAAGGCAAGAACCGCTGCCGGAAAGGCATTAAGCGTAATGCCAAGACTCGGAAGTCCAAAGAATATAATGAAAAGCTGAACTATGAGAGGTGTTCCCCTGAATATCCAAATGTAGAACCTTGCCACCTCTTTTAACACCTTTATATTGGCAACCTGAACCAACGCCAGCAAGAGTCCGATAAAAACGCTCAGCAAAAAAGATAACAGTGTTAGGGGCACTGTTACCTTAATTCCCGGAATCAAAATCCGCATAAATGAACTTACTAGTATCTCAACAAGTCTGTCACTCATAATATCAACATTGTAATACAATAATTACTTCTTGGAAATGTCGCCTCCGAAGTATTTGTTGGAAAGTTCTGTGAGAGTTCCCTCTGAAGCAAGCTCTGAAAGAGCCTTGTCGATGGCTTCCCTTAAGCTTGCGGTCTCATCGCCCTTTCTCATGGGGATGGAAACCTCTGAAGCATCCTCTGTAAGGGCAACAATCTTAAAAGCTGCGTCGGGATGCTCTTTCAAATAATCGTAGAAGGAATCCTCTGAGTTAAGGGTTGCGTCAACTCTTCCTGAAAGAACCATGTCGATGGTCTCTGAAAGGGTATCAACATTCTGAACCTCTGCACCGTACTCAGCAGCCATGTCAGCGTATGTAGAGCCAAGTGAATTGCTGGTCTTCTTGCCCTTAAGATCCTCAAATGACTTGATTTCATCATTATCCTCGGCAACTACCAAAGCAGTCTTGATATATGCATAAGGTGTGGTAAAATCGTATTTCTCTCTTCTTGCGTCGGTAATTTCAACACCGTTTATGATGATATCATATCTTCCGGTGTCCATACCTGTGAAGAGGCCGTCCCATTCGCCCTCGATGAATTCAGCTTCCACGCCAAGCTTCGAAGCGATAGCCTTGCCGACTTCAGTATCATAGCCTACCAAAGCTCCTGATTCATCATGATAGGTCCAGGGTGCCCATTGACCCTCCATAGCGATGACGATTTTACCTCTTTCTTTGATCTGTGATAAAAGATCCGTGCCTGCAGCTTCCTTTTTGCCGCATGCCATGAGGGTTGTTAACGATAAAGCTGTAATAAGCAGTAAACTTACGATTCTTCCTAATTTCTTCATGTGTGTCTCCTCGTTATGTAAGAAATATTTTATCAAATATATTTCTCATATAATATACCCACTGAGTCGATAGGTCAAATAAAATTTTTATAAACTTTTGGAGAGAGTTAAAAAAACAGCCCGATAAGCCACTTAGCTGCTCATCGGGCTGATTCTTATTATATTTTAATTCTGACCCTTCTCAAGTGCAAGTGTTCTTGTTGTAAGGTCACAAACTTCTGCAGGTCCGAAGTACTGAATAGCACCGGGATATGTGAAGCTTGTCTTAACTGCCCACTCATCTCTGTGTGCAGCGAAGAACTTGAAGGGAGCGCCGTCAAGCTCAACAAGAGCCTTTCTGATAACGGGCTTGTCTTCACCGTTTCTTCTCTCCATGTTCATCATCTTTGTGATGGGCATACCACCTGCGACCCACTCTTCTGCGGGCTTGGAGATGTTGGAAACCTTTGAAAGGTATCCTGTATAACCATACTGGATGAGCATGAATGCGTTGTATCCAAGTGAGTAGCAGTAGTCAGCATCGAAGTTTGAAGGGAATGCACATCTTCCTTCGTATCCGAAGAAGTGATGCTGTGCACCGAATTTACCCTTGTATGTTCCTGCTGCTTTTCTCTTTGCAAGCTCGTTCTTAACCATCTCGGAGAAGAGCTTCTCAGACTCGATAAGTGAAACCTGTACGTTTCCGTGAGGATCTCTCTCAAGGAAGAGCTGCTGCTGTACGAACTGAGGAAGGATGTCAAATACCTTGAATGACTCAGCGGTAAGACCCTTCTTAATGTAGTTGTACTTAGCATCCCAGTCAGGAAGTGCGTTGAACTCTTCTGTCTTGCTGCCTGCAAGGAGCTCGTTAATCTCAGCAATAAGCTTTGAGAACTCGGGAACGAACTCTACGATACCCTCGGGGATAATTGCAACACCGAAGTTCTCGCCGTTGTTTCCTCTCTTCTCAACTGAATCTGCAATGTAGTTTGTGATTGATGCAAGAGACATCTTCTTAGCTGCAACCTCTTCACCGATAAGGCAGATGTTGGGCTGTGTCTCAAGAGCACACTCCAAAGCTACGTGAGAAGCTGAACGACCCATAACCTTGATGAAGTGCCAGTACTTCTTAGCAGAGTTTGCATCTCTTTCGATGTTACCGATAAGCTCTGAGTATGTCTTTGTAGCTGTATCGAAACCGAAGGAAGCCTCGATGTCCTCGTTCTTTAAGTCACCGTCGATGGTTTTGGGGCATCCGATAACCTGTACGCCTGTGTTGTGTGCAGCCATGTACTCTGCAAGAACAGCAGCGTTTGTATTGGAATCATCACCACCGATGATTACGATAGCGGTAAGACCATGCTTCTTTGCAACTTCTGTAACAATCTTGAACTGCTCTTCTGTCTCAAGTTTGGTACGGCCTGAACCGATGATATCGAATCCGCCTGTGTTTCTGTATGCGTTGATGTACTCATCATCAAACTCGATGAAGTCATCATCAATAAGTCCTGAAGGGCCTCCCTTGAAGCCAAGGAGAACGTTGTTCTTGTCTGTTGCTTTGATGGCATCGTAAAGACCGCAGATAACGTTGTGTCCTCCGGGTGCCTGTCCGCCTGAAAGGATAACACCTACAACCTGCTTTTTGGCTACAGATGTGTTTGTGCCCTTAACGAAAGTGATTTCATTCTTACCGTAAGTGTTGGGGAAAAGTGCCTTGATCTTATCCTGATCTGCTACTGACTCTGTAGCAGCGCCGTCCTTGACACTGATCTCTGAGATACCGCCTCTAAGCATTCCGGGAAGCTTGGGGGAGTACTCATATCTTGCTTTCTGAAGTGGTGAAAGATTCATATTAACTCTCCTTTATATGTTGATATTAATTATTTCCTATATATATGGTGCATCGGAATATTTCTTATCCGACAATATACCACCAATAACCATACAGGATTATAGCACATATAGTCAATATGTGCACAGTAAATACTTGTGAAAACAGCGATTTTCTACTGTACAAACATAAGAAACAACTGTATAATTTAGGATTAGACATGCAGTTGAAGAATTATTAAATCATTCAAAAACGCATAAGGAGGTCTATTACATGATTTATTCAACAGAAGTTAAGAACATGTGCCCTGTTACTCAGGGAGTACATCATGGCGCTGCTCCCATTCCTGAAGAAGCAAAATGGGTACAGGCTAAGCAGATTACAGACATTTCAGGCTACACTCATGGTGTGGGCTGGTGTGCACCTCAGCAGGGAGCTTGTAAGCTTTCATTAAACGTTAAAGACGGTATTATCCAGGAAGCTCTTGTAGAGACTTTGGGCTGTTCCGGTATGACTCATTCAGCAGCTATGGCAGCTGAGATTCTTCCCGGTCTTACAATTCTCGAAGCCCTCAACACAGACCTTGTTTGTGACGCTATCAACACAGCTATGAGAGAGCTCTTCCTTCAGATTGTATATGGTAGAACTCAGAGTGCCTTCTCTGAAGACGGTCTTCAGATTGGTGCAGGTCTTGAGGACCTTGGTAAGGGAACCCGTACAATGGTTGGTACAACCTACGGTACACTTGACAAGGGACCCAGATACCTTGAGCTCACAGATGGTTACATCACAGAGATCGCTCTTGACGAGAACGATGAGATCATCGGTTACAAGTATGTTAACTTTGGTAAGATGATGGACTTCATCAAGGCAGGCAACGATGCTGCTACAGCTCTTGAGAAGGCATCAGGTCAGTACGGAAGAGTTGCAGATGCAGTTCGTCTCATTGACCCCAGAAAAGAGTAAGAAGAAGGAGGACTAATAATTATGGCATTATTTGAATCATATGAAAGAAGAGAGCCCCAGATTCTTGCTTGTCTTAAGCAGTACGGCATCTCATCAATTGAAGAATGTAAGAAAATCACAGAAGACGCTGGTATCGATGTATATCACCTCATCGAAGGCATCCAGCCCATCTGTTTCGAGAACGCTAAGTGGGCTTACACAGTAGGCGCTGCTATCGCTATCAAGAAAGGCTGCCGCAAGGCTTCTGAAGCTGCTGCAGCAATCGGTGAAGGTCTTCAGGCTTTCTGTATCCCCGGATCAGTTGCTGATACCCGTAAGGTAGGTCTTGGCCATGGTAACCTTGGTAAGATGCTCCTTGAAGAGGACACAGAGTGCTTCGCATTCCTTGCAGGTCACGAGTCATTCGCTGCTGCTGAGGGTGCTATCGGTATCGCTGAGAAGGCTAACAAAGTTCGTCAGAAACCCTTAAGAGTTATTCTTAACGGTCTCGGCAAGGACGCTGCTCAGATTATTTCCCGTATCAACGGTTTCACATTTGTTGAGACACAGTACGATCCTTATACAAACACTGTTAAGGAAGTTTCCAGAAAGTGCTACTCCAAGGATGCTAACTCACCTCGTGCAAAAGTTAACTGCTACGGCGCTAACGATGTTTGCGAAGGCGTTGCTATCATGTGGAAGGAGAACGTTGACGTTTCCATCACAGGTAACTCAACCAACCCTACAAGATTCCAGCATCCCGTTGCAGGTACATACAAGAAGGAGCGTCTTGAGGCTGGTAAGAAGTACTTCTCAGTTGCTTCAGGTGGTGGTACAGGTCGTACACTTCACCCCGATAACATGGCTGCAGGTCCTGCTTCCTACGGTATGACAGATACCATGGGCCGTATGCACTCCGATGCTCAGTTTGCAGGTTCTTCATCAGTTCCCGCTCACGTTGAGATGATGGGTCTTATCGGTGCAGGTAACAACCCTATGGTTGGTATGACTGTTTCTACAGCCGTTTCAATCGAGGAAGCTGCTAAGGCAGGTAAGTTCTAATACCTTAAAAAGAAAAAGGTGACAATTGGGGACTGTCCCCAACTGTCACCTTATTTTTATGCGATTTTCCAGGATACTGCTTCTTTTCGCTCAGAAACGAAATCTTTGTAAATTCCTTCACGGGCCATGAGTTCTTCATGGGTGCCCTGTTCCGAAATTTTACCGTCGGAGATGACAACAATGTTGTCGGCATGACGGACTGTCTTTAATCTGTGGGCTATCATGATGATGGTCTTATTTTTTGTAAGTTCCTCAATAGCCTTGGTAAGCTCCGCCTCATTCTCGGGATCCACGTTTGCCGTAGCCTCATCAAGAATGATAATGGGGCTGTCCTTCATAATTGCTCTGGCAATGGAGATACGCTGTTTTTCACCGCCGGATAAGGACGCTCCGCCCTCTCCTATTATGGTGTCGTAGCCATCCGGAAGGCTCATGATAAAGTCATGGCATCTGGCTTTCTTTGCCGCCTCAATAACCTTCTCCATTGGAGCATCCGGCTCTCCGAATCTTATGTTATTGGCTATGGTGTCCTCAAAGAGGTACACTCTCTGGAATACAAAACTGAAGTTGCTCATAAGTGAATCAAAGCTGTAGTCTTTGACGTTTTTGCCCCCCAGGAGGACCTCGCCCTTATCCACATCCCAGAATCTTGCCATAAGGTTTGTGAGGGTGGTTTTGCCTCCGCCTGAAGGGCCAACGATGGCCGTCGTGGTATTGGCGGGAATCTTAAGGGATACATCATTGATAATTGTCTTATTCTCATAGGCAAAAGATACGTTCTTAAGCTCCAGATCTGCGTTGCCTGGCTTAATATCCGCACCCTCAATATCCATAGAAGGAATGGCAAGAACCTCGTTGGTCTTCTCCACAATGATGCTTACGTTTCTCATAAGTGCAGAGAAACCTCCCATCATATCAAGGCTCTCATAAATCATGAAGGATGAAATAGTCATAAGAATGGCGTTTATTAAGGTCATGGAGCCTGTCAGGCAGAAGTAAACCGAAGCCAGACACATAACTACACCCGTCAGTTTGGTTGCTAACCCTTCTAAGAACATGTAAGGGATAACCGTAAACTCCATCTTTGTGTCGGCAATCTGCTTTTCCTTGATGGCTGATTCAAGCTTCTTGGCTGTTTTTTCCGTAAGGTTGAAATTCTTAACCTCAGCTATTCCCTGAATGTACTCAATAACTGCAGAGACAAGGCTCTCTCCCGCTTTTGCAACCCTGGGTGCTGCGGGGCCTGTTGCTTTTTGCATTAATGCATTGAATATGGTAAAAACCGCAACTCCTACTAACAGGATAAGAGCCACCCTTACATCGAAGAACATAAGGAACACAAAAATCATGGCAGTTGTGGCCATTCCCTGGGTTGTCATCATAACAACCAAGGTTGCCACGTCGGCTAACTGCTCCATTGTGTTAGTTGTGATATTGGTGATTTTACCAAGGCTGTTTGCATTGAAAAATCCCATGGGAAGGTATCTTAGGTGCTCAGCAATCTCAATTCTCTTGCCTGAGCATGTATTATAGCCTGCCTCAGTCTGAAGCATAGTGGTTTTAAGGCTCACAAGAATCTGACCGAGGACTGAAACGCACATGATTCCCAAAGCTGTCCAGACATTGGTCATGCTCATGTTATTCTCGATGATACCCTGGATTATTATGGCAATGGCCGGAATCTTAATCATTGAGAAGAAGGCTTTTACTACTCCGAGAACCATGGCTTTAATAAGTTTGCTTCTGTTTTCTTCATTTGCAAAATCAAAATACTTCTTTAAAGTACGAAACATTACGCCACCTCCGAATCTTTGGATGAAATATGGGCTTCCCACATTTCCTTATACAAAGCAGATTCTTTAAGGAGTTCTTCCTGTGTTCCCTCTGCCTCCACATTGCCGTCGTTAATCACAAAAATCTTGTCCGCGCTTGTGATGGTGGAAAGTCTGTGAGCTATTACAATAAGTGTCTTCCCGGCAATAAGCTTGGCAACGCTTCTTTGAATAATGGCTTCGTTTTCAGGATCTGTATAGGCTGTAGCCTCGTCCAGGATAATAACAGGAGCATTCTTAAGCATGGCTCTTGCTATGCTGATTCTCTGTCTCTCTCCGCCTGAAAGGTGTCCGCCGGCGCCGCCTGCCATTGTGTCATATCCATTTTCCAGATTCATAATGAAATCATGGCAGCCGCAGGCTTTGGCCGCATTAATGACCTCCTCATCGGTAGCCCGGGGATTGCCCATTCTGATGTTTTCCATAACCGTCTCGTCAAAGAGATAGTTGTCCTGGGATACGTAGGCAATGAATTTGTTGTACTCTTCAAGGGGAATGTTTCTGATATCCACACCGCCATAGGTGACAGCTCCCTCATCGGGATCCCAGAACGAAGCTATAAGTTTGGCGATTGTGGATTTTCCTGAGCCTGAAGGGCCCACAAGGGCGTTTACAGTGCCTTCCTTAATGGTCAGGTTAACTCCGTGAAGCACCTCTTCATCGCTGTAGCCAAAGTGTACGTTCTTAAACTCAATGCTGCTCCCCTTGGGCTTCTCCTTCATGGTATCAGGGCGAACCAGCTCTCTCTTCTCAAGAATTGAGGTGGCTTCCTCAATGATGGAACCTGTTTTTCTGAGATTATCAAGATGACCAGCAACCACCATGAACGGCGAAACAAGGCCCAGGGTAAGAATAATCATCATAAGGGCATCGGCTCCGTCTATTCTTCCTGTCATATAAAACCAGCCCGTGAAAGGTAAAAGGGTCAGAAACTGTGCCGGCAAAAGATTCAGCGCAAGGCTTTGCCAAAGATTGCACTTTCTCATCCAGTCTATAAAGCAGTCCGCTCCTTCCTTGGCAGCGATGCGGAATTTTTCATAGGATGATTTGGTTTTGGCAAAAGCCTTTATTACCTCAATTCCGTTAATATATTCAACTGCGGTGTCGTTGAGAGCTTTGGTTTTTACAATTGTATTATTGTAATCCTCGTTGGAACCCGCCATCATTAAAACGTAGAACACCAGGCCCACGGGGATGCTTATCAGAGAAAGCAGCGTCAGTTTCCAGTTGATTCCGAACATGATTGCCAGAATTCCGAAGGGCACTATGGCGTTGGAGCTAAGCTCCGGAACTATGTGTGCCATGGTGGTCTCTATGGAATCGATTCTTTCAACAATAATATTCTTATATGAACCCGATGAATCCTCCAAAACATCTCCAAGGGGCATCAGGCTTATTTTCTTTGTTACTCTTCTTCTTATTTCCGCCAGAACACCAAAGGTAGCTCTGTGGGATAGTGTGGTTGATATGCTGTGAAAAGCCTTGTTTGCCACCCAGCATGCGGCCATATAGCCACACTGCACAAGGTAAAAATGCATATCCGCCTCTTTGTTAATCAGTGCCCTTACTACATTTGATACGAAAATGTAGGGCAGGAAGCCTGCAAGCACGCTGATTATGGCAAAGATAACACTGAAAATGTAGGAACTTTTGTTAAGTCCCGCAAACTCAAGTATCCAGCTTAGTGTGGATCTCTTTTTGGAATTATCCATTTCTTTCTTTCCTCTCTTCCTTTTCTCTATGTGCAACTTGGGGACAGTCCCAAATTGCACGGTGCAGGTTGGGGACAGTCCCAAATTGCACGGTGCAGAATGGGGACAGGCCCAAATTGCACCTATCGGTTAGTGGTTGCTAACCCAGTGCCCTTATAAAGCCCTGCTGAGTGCAGGGCGTTTATATTCTATATTCCAAACAGGTTCTTCCATGCCGGGGTGTAGAAATTCTCCAAAGTCCTTGCGTAATGAAGGGCTTCGTCTTTGGTAAACCCATGTGATACTGCCTGAAAGATGGCTTCAATGCTGGCGGAAACCAAAAGGTGAAATTCCCTGTAGTTTACATCCTTCACCGGAATTCCGTTCTTCTTAAGTTCCTCCATATAACGCATTGTCACTTCTTCCTCAAGCTTGGCTATATCATGAATGAAGTTCTCATATATCGTACCTTTCGACTTGCAAATAATAAGTTCGAAATCCTTAATATTGTCATAGATGAAATCCATGGCCTGGAAGATTTCACTGCGATTGGTACAAACACTGTCCGAAGTGACTGATTCAATCCCTTCAAAATACTTTCCTTCAATTTCATGATAAAGATTCATGAGTCCATCGACAGAATCCTTAACCAAGGACGCAAACATATCTTCTTTACTTGGGAAATGCTTGTAAAGCCCGGATACGCTCATGCCGCAGGCAGTGGCTATTCTTCGCATGGAAGCATCGGTAAAACCATACTCCATAAACTCTTCATAGGCTGCTGCTATGATTTTCTCATGATTCTCACTCTTATCTCTTGGCATGTTTTCTCCCAATTCTATGCAGGATAATATAGCAAAAGCGAACACTGTACGCTAACACAATTGTTAGAGTACACCGTTCGCTATAAAATGTCAACATCTTTTTATGTGCACCTACACGCTCCAGGTTGCGGCCTGTTGGCGCATGCGTACAAACTTGCTGTAGGTGGGGTTGTCCTTCATGAGCTTGTCATGGGTTCCCACCGAAAGTCCGCCGCCCTCAATAACTGCAATCTGATTGGCGTTTCGTATGGTTTCCAGCCTGTGAGCAATCATAATGACTGTCTTATTCCGCATCAGGGCCTCAAAAGCCGCCTTCAGTTTATCCTCGTTCTCAGGGTCAACATTGGCCGTTGCCTCATCAAGAATGATTATGGGGGCATCCTTTAGAATGGCTCTGGCAATACTGATTCTTTGCTTTTCCCCGCCGGACAAAGTTGCTCCGCCCTCGCCGATTACGGTGTCATAGCCAAAGGGAAGTGACTCAATAAAGGAATGGCAGCATGCCATCTTTGCCGCTCTCACCACGTCGGCCCGACTGGCACCGGGGCAGCCGAAACGAATGTTGTTTTCAATCGTATCCTCAAAAAGATAAACATTCTGAAACACTATGCTCATCTGTGACATGAGGGCATCAAGAGTATAATCTCTTATGTCCTTTCCCCCGATTGAGATTCTTCCGGATTTAACATCCCAGAATCTGGATATAAGAAGTGCAAGGGTGGTTTTGCCGGCCCCGGAAGGCCCCACAAAAGCTGTCGTAGTTCCTGCGGGAATATTCAGTGACACATCGTGAAGTATCTCTTTTCCTCCATAGGAAAAACTTACATTTTCTACATTTATGTCCTGAGTGGAAGGGTTGTAATCCTCTCCCTCATTGTCAAGCTGTGGCATTGCATCCACCTTTTCCACCTGGTCAAGAGAACCTGTAACAACTCTGAGCATCGAAAGCCCGGAGTCCGTCTGCTCTATCTCAGCAAACACCTGGTATGCCACAATCACTAACATAAGCGCAGTAATAAGCTCCATAGTCCCCTGAAGGTAGAAATACGCCGACAGGAAAATGATTGTCATCTTAAATACACCCAGAACTATGTTCTGAATGGTCGAAACCGGAATAAACATCTTCTCCAGGGCCATATTCTTGTCCCTGTATTCATCTATTGCTTTTCTAAGTTTATCATCTCCTCTTCCCGAGAGATTGAAGGACTTAACAACACTCATGCCCTGAAGATTCTCCAGAACCTCCGAGACAATCATTGTTTTGCTTCTTTCTCTTTGAGGCGCCATGGTGCGGGTTTTATGCTCCATTATCGATGTGAAAATCAGATAAATCGCAATACCCGCAAGCACTACCATGGCAATCCTCGGATCGAGAAAAGGTATCAAAAGAAAGAAAACGACCGTATTTATAAGGCCACCCAGTACCAGAACCAGAACTGTGGCCCCCAGATTTTCCACGGTGCTCATTACCGTGGTGGAAACACCGGTTATTTCGCCGACGCTGTTATCATTAAAAAAGCCCATCGGGACCCTTTTCAGCTTCTCTGCAATATCCATACGCTTGTTGGCACTCATATAGAAGCCTGCATGAGTCTGCTGGAGAAGAGAAATGTTTCTCGTTGTTGCCGTCCCAAGAATACTGATTATCATCAGCACAAATGCAATCCATGCCGGCGTGGTTGATGTGTCGTCGTTAATCAAACCAACTATTATATAGTAGATTGCGCCGATTCTTAACATGGAAAAGCACGCTCTTAGGAAACTGACAAAAATCGATTTATATATATTTTTCTTCTCGGATCCCGAGAACATTATTATCTTTCGTAAGGCCTCAATCATGCCGCACCATCCTCCTTCACACCTATGTGAGCATTCCACATCAAACGGTATAAATCGTTTGATGCCAGAAGCTCCTCATGGGTACCGGATGCCTTGACAGTACCATCATCCACAACCACAATCTGGTCTGCATCCGTAATGGTTGAGAGTCTGTGGGCAATGATTATGACCGTTTTACCCTTAATAAGGTTACCTATGGCTTTCTGGATAACAGCCTCATTTTCGGGATCAATATAGGCCGTTGCTTCATCAAGAACAACTATGGGCGCATCCTTAATCATCGCTCTTGCTATGGCAATCCTTTGTTTTTCACCGCCGGATAAATGAGCACCGCCCTGGCCCACCATGGTGTCATAGCCATCAGTCAGGTTCTCTATAAGCTGCTTACATCCCGAAGCTTCCGCCACTCTTCTCACTTCATCATCCGTTGCGGTAATTTTACCCATGCGGATATTGTTCATAACCGTATCGTTAAACAGGTAAATGTCCTGAGATACAAAAGCCACCTGGTCATATAACTGTTCAAGAGGAATGTCCTTTAATTCAATACCCCCCATTGTGATTGAGCCGTCTTCCACATCCCAGAAACCGGCTATCAGTTTGGCAATGGTGGATTTACCGCTTCCCGAAGGCCCCACAAGAGCAGTTGTGGTTTTTTCCATAATATTCAAAGAAATATTGTGAAGCACCTGGGTGCCCTTATGGTAGGAGTAGGATACGTCCCTTAATCTTATGCTGTGGTTGGTCAGTTCCACAGGGGTATCCTTGTGGGTCTGCTCATTACCGTTTAATATCTCGTCAACAGTTCCCAGGGTTGTTTTTACTTTGGTAAAAGTATCCGCAAAATCCAGTGCCTGGATAATTGGGCCAACTATACACATGGAAAGCATAATTGCTGTAATAAAGGTGCTCATGTCTATGGAGCCGTTTCTGTACATAAGAAAACCAATTGGCAGAACGGTAACAAGGGTGGCGGGAGCAACAGAATATGTGAGAGACCATTTATACTGGATTCGTTTCATCCATTCAAAATAGTACTCAGCAGTTTTCAGAACTCTGTTTTTGAACTTCGCGTAGGAATTGTCTCCCTGGTTATACGCCTTTATTACCTCAATTCCGTGAATATATTCCACTATGGAATTGTTCATATCCTGCACTGTTCTGACGGAGCCTTCATAGTCCTTCGCATATCCAATCAGGACAGTTGCCGCAAACAAAAGGCCTACGGGCACGGAAATAAGTGCTGCAAAACCAAGCCTCCAGTCCACGCACATAAGGTAAAACCAGACTGTGATAGCTCCCAGAATATTGGCTGTCATCTCCGGAATCATGTGAGCAAGGGGGCGCTCCATGCTTTCTACTTCGTCGACTATAATTTGTTTAAGCTTTCCGCTGGAGGAGTCTATGATGGTTCCGAGTGGCATCTTTGGCAGCTTGTTAAACATGGCTTTTCTGATGTCCGCCAATGTGTTGAAAGCCGACTTATGGCTAAGTGCCAGTCCAATGCTGTAAAATACCGTTTTAATTGCGAAGCCCACGACTCCGAAGACACACCATAGGATATATTCATTAATGTCTCTGACGCCCATGAGTAGTTTTTCAATTACTTTTGCCGCAGCCACGTAGGGAATAATATTCCCCAGTACGCCTATTACTGCGAAGACTATGGATGCGATAAGCCGTCCGTGCTCCTTATGGGCAAGCTGCCACAGGCGCTTCAATGCGGTCATCTGGTCATCCATTACTATTCTTTTCTCTTTAAGGGTATTGGTTCTGTACAGCCATCTGTCGTACATATCCTGGGTCAGTTTGCCGTATTCCAAAACCTTGCCGTCCTGCATGTAAATCAGCTCATCGCAGCACTCGGCAATAAGTTCCGGATCATGTGTAACTATAAATACGGTTTTGCCCTTATCCTTTAAATCTTTAATAAGCCCCGACACGGCTTTCATATGTCTGTAATCCAGTCCGCTGGTAGGTTCGTCAAAAACTATCACATCTCTGTTTGAGATAACGGCGCTGCCTATGGCAACTCTTTGTTTCTCACCGCCGGAAAGGGAATGAGGATGTCTTTCCGCTTTATCTGAAAGATTTAATTCTCCAAGAATTTCTGAAATCAGAGCCTCAGAATTTTCATCTTCTTTTTCAAGACTGAACACCATTTCTTCGTGAACCTCATCCGTGAAAAGCTGATGACCCACGTCCTGCATCACCATGAAGGTCTTTTTAAGTCTCCTTCTTCTGGCCAGAAGTTCACCCTTAAGCTCTATACTTCCGCTGGCACGTCTGTCCAGGCCGCAAAGAGCCCTGGCAAAAGTACTTTTCCCGGCACCGTTGTCTCCAACAATTCCGATAATGGCGTTTCTTGCCACTTTTACTTTCGGTACATTCAAAGACTCCTGCAATCTTCCGGGATATATATAGTGGAAGTTTGCAAGAATAACACTGTCTTTCTCGTTTACCTCTTTGCTGTGTACAGGAAGATTTAAGATGTCGGTGCTTCGAAGGCCCATATCGTTAAGCTTCCCTTTTCCAAGGGCGATAAGTTCTTCAGGAGAACATTCCAGTTCTATTTTCCCGTTGTTTAAATACAGAACTCTGTCAGCTATGGGCAAAATATAGTAAAGTCTGTGTTCGGCGATTACTACGGTTTTACCCTCTGATTTCCACCTCTTAATAATGTCTGCAAGCTCACGAATTGTGTGCAGATCCAGGTTTGATGAGGGCTCATCAAGAACTATGATGTCTGCATCAGAGGTGTCTGCACAGGCGCAGGCAACCTTCTGCTTTTCTCCTCCGGACATTTTGAAAAGATTTCTCCCCACCAGGTTGTCCATGCGAAGTTTCTTTACGGTCCTTTTTAGTCTTTCATCCATCTCATCGCGGCTCATTCCGCGATTTTCAAGACTGAAAACCATTTCCTCAGTGGAGTCCACGTTATAAAACTGTGTTTTGGGGTTCTGAAATACGCTGGCTACATGTTCGGCCAGTTCGTGGAGTTCAGAAGCTGCTGTATCATGGCCGTCCACCGTAACTTTTCCTGAGAGTTTCCCCTTGTAATAGTTGGGAATCAGTCCGTTAATCATTCTGATGAGGGTGGACTTGCCGCAGCCTGACTCGCCACAGAGAAGAACCACTTCACCGTCATTTATGTCAAGATTCAGATCCGAGATTATCCCGGTTCCATCCTCGTATTCAAAAGAAACATTGTTGAAATTAATCATTTATATCCACCTTCCGGTTGAAACGAAATAAACCGATGTCAGGAAAAGGACCGTGGACGCTGCCACAATATAATCTCTTCTTGTGAACCTGACATCCGTGTAAGTTGTGTGCTTGACTGGATTATCCAATCCTCTTGAAAGAGCTGCCGCAGACAAATCCTCCCCTATATTTGCTATGGAAATCATTAAAGGAACCAGCCTGTATTCGATGGCCTGCAATGGGTTCTCCCAGAACTTTTTCCTGGTTATAATGATTCCTCGCATGGCAGCCGCGTCATGAATCGCATGCCTTTCCTGAGAAATTGTAGGCGCGAACCTGAACATAACAGACAAAGGAATCAGAAATTTTCTGCCCACTTTCATCTTGGTAAAAGCAGAAATCATCTCACTTACTCCTGTGGACTTAATTATGTAGTCCGCGCAGGCAAATGCCGGGGAGAGCTTAAGAATAAGCGCCCCCAGCAGTACCACAAACATATTAAGCACCATGTTAAGCTGTACCTCCACGCGATGAACGTGAATAAACGCAGCAAGGAGAAACAGCACGAGATATTTAACGGACCCAAGGAACTGTCTGTTGCTTATGAACAGGAGGAAAGGAATTAAACCTACTGCAATCGTAAAGTAGATATTAACATCCATTAATTCAAGGGTTGCAATTATGACAATAAGGAGCAGTTTGGTCCTTGGATCCAGGTGAAACTTTTTAGGCTTAATATGTTCAAACATTATGCTATACCGGCTTTCTTAAAGTGCTTGTTCATCATTTTTCTTCCGACGAAAGCGCCAAGAAGTGCGCCTAACATAATAAGAACGATTCCTACGGGAAGCATCCACAAAGGCATATATTTTGCAAGCTGATCGGCATACTGATCTCCCATGGAATCTCGGATATTATCCCAGTAACCCTGGCCTGCGAACCAGAGATTTGCAGGACCTGCCATTATTCCCAGGGACATAACCATGAAACTTACAGCCATGGACCAGAATTTCTTGAATCCGCCAACCTTAAGGATTATGTCTGCAAGAAGTGCTGTGGGCACCATGATTGCGACACATATCCATGTGTATCCGGAAATATAGAAGAATACGGCACAAATAATACCCATAATTGTAAGCATTCCGAATTTCTCAATCTTGGTGTAATAAAGCATCATGGGAATTCCTGTAATAATGGGACCTATAAACAGGAAAATGGGATAGAAAATAGGAATTGCATTGAAAGCGCCAACGCAGAAAACTACAGCTATATAAATGGCTGTGTAAATGCCTACGGTAATCAGATCCTTACCCGTAAGTTTGTTGTTATTCATAAAATACTACCTCCTCATTTCTGGTTAGCTTCAGCTAACTCATCTTTATTTTTTTAGGTCCCCTAAGGGACCTTTGTTTTACAGTCCAAGTACGTACTTATATCCGGCAGCACAGTAATCGCTTACCACCTTCGTCTCATGAAGAATCTCTTCGGCGTTCTTTCCCTTTCTTAAGCCGTCAAAAACGGTGGAGATAAGAAATGAAGCGCCCATCTTGATAATATTGTCAGAGATGTTGTCCTGATTCTTTATATATTTTTTACTGACTTCAAAGAACTTCTTCATGCTGTCCGTTTCAAACTCCGTAAGCTTCTCCTGAAAATTCTCAAAAGTGGTTCCGGCACTGGAGTCCAATATCAAAACGAAGTCATCTCTGTTATCACATACATACTGAATCAGCTTATCAAGGCCTAAGTAAGCCTCCTTAAAGGCTCTGACAACGTCTTCGGAGCTCTTAATATCAAGGTAATCATCTTCCTCATCCGCATATATTCTGGTCAAGCCCTCTATGCAGGGATTGACTATACTGCAAAACAGATCCTCTTTGCTGCAAAAGTGTGCGTAGAAGGCTCCGTTGGTAACTCCCGCATCCTTGCATATCTTTCTTATGGATGCGTCACGAAAACCCTTCTCCTTAAACTGCTGTCTTGCACTTTTCAATATATTCTCATGAGTCTGCTCATAGTCGTAGGACATGTGTCACCTTTTTGATTATTTATTACGTCGTAATATTACGCTGTAATATTATATACATTTTTTTAGAAAGGATGTCAATACCCTTTCTAAAAAATTTTAATGTGCAGTTTGGGGACAGGCCCCAAATTGCACATTTTTTCAATAAATCAGTAAACATGCTCCGGCCAAAGCTGCGCAAGCAGGAATATAAATCAGAAAGTGCCTTACGTGGACTTTCCAGTTGTATCCAAACAAATATGGTCCCACCACATCCTTTACTTCAGGATAAAAGCGAGGAAAGAAGTTTGAATGAGAAAGCAACACCCAATCAAAGAATCCGATATCAAATAACTCCATCCCATAGAGCATAGTGATAAATCTTATGAAGAAGCCGCCAAATCCAAATTCATTCCTTATTCCGTCCCATGCACCAATGCCAAAGGCTAATGGGTATAAAAGGAATGCAAATACAAGGATAATCCATCCTATAACGTGGGCTCCTTTAAAACGCTCTTTCCTGTCCGGAACTGCATCCAAAATCTCCTTAGGTGCAGAGCCAAAAAACTTCTTGTTCTGAATGAATCCGACTCCCGCATATAAAATCAGGAAATATGCAAGCATCAGCATAAGGGTAGCTATTATGGTTATGGTCATTTAGGCTCCTCCCTAAACAATATTCTCACGATAATCATTTTCACATAGAAATCACAGAAGCCAATCATCAGCTTGTGAAGCAGGCCCACATTATCGTAGATATCTCGGTATCCGCGCATGTAGCTCCTGGAGGAAACTATGATGAAATCATCACTCCACTTTTCCAAATCCCAGGCTTTCTCTACAGAAAAGAGTGCCCGCACATCACTGATGCCCGCTTCCTTAAGCCAGGTCTTGGTCATCATCCTTGCACCCCGCTTATTACATGCGTCAAAAACTACGGCTCCTCCGGGAAAGCGCTTCGCAAGTTTGCAGAATAACGTCCTTACATCCTCTGTTTTGAAGTAATAGAACACTCCCGTAGCAAAGAAAATTGCCCCCTCCGAGCCATCAATCTCGTCCATCCATCTGTCATCATTAATATCAAATGGCAAATTGATTTCCCTCCTGCTTGAAGGAAGAAGCTTGTCCCTCACCTCAATTACATCAGGCATATCAATGTTGTAGCCTTTACATGTGCCGTTATCGCACTTTCGTACGGTATCATCCAAGCCGCATCCAAGGTTAACTACGGCTGCGTTTGGCTTCTTCTTAAGATATGCCTTAACTTCACAGGCTATATCATACTGGCGCTGAGCCACCTCAAGGGCACCAAACAGGCCCACGCCCGACTCCATTTTTTTGCCCTTTTCGGCAAAGTCATAGTCAAGCATATTGCAGATTCTCTCTGCCTCCTCATCCTTAAACAATTCAGGAAAGCGCTCGGAACACACTTTTCTGCCGTATAAGGGTATTATCAGCGTCTCTTGTACTGTATTTTTCTCAATGTGATATTTCTGCATATTATCCTCTATTTCATTCCTACCAAGAGCGTAGAGCCCGAAAGACCCATCCACTTAGACTCGAATTTTGACATGAATTTGCCGTCGTCCGTTCGAATCAGATTAACTTCTCTGTAGCCTTCGGCTCTTAATCTGTCGGCAAAAGCCTGCATATCTCCATATCTTCCCGGAGACATAATGTCGTGAATCGCAAAAGTTCCGCCCTTCTTGAGAGTTCTCAGGGTTTCAAGCAAAAGATCCTGTTTGTTGAAACCTGCAATATTGTGGTACACGTAATTGCTGGTTACGGCATCAAAGGTTTCATCCTCAAAGCTCAGTTTTGTTGCGTCTCCATTCAAAAATATGATATTTGATACGCCCTCTGCTCTGGCGTTATTCTCACAAAGGTTCTTGGAAAAAGAAGCATACTCCTTTCCCCATCTGTCAATTCCAACCATGGTGGCATTGGGATTCCTCTTTGCGCAGGCAATGGTGAGAGCTCCGCTTCCGCATCCCACATCAAGTCCTCTGCCGCCGTCGGGTATCTTCACATACTCGGCAGTACCCTCGATAATCCACTTTGACATCTGTCGCTTGCCGTTATACGAGAAGCGGGTATGCATCATAACAGACCATATAGCCATCCCAATGAAAAAAACTGCTGCCGCTCCAATTATGATTTTGGCCACAGTCCAGCTCGTCAGTGCCGAAATAATGGCAAAAATAGCCACAGCTCCTGTTGCTGCGGCTATAAATCCATACACCATTCCCTTAGGCACCCAGTTTTTATAATCAGCTTTCATTCTATTCAATCCCTTTCACTTTATATCCAAGATTCTCGATAATTTCGGAAATCTCGGCATCCGATATTTCCTTGCCAAGCTTAACTATGGCTGTACCTCGGCTAAGCTTTACCTTTGCATTGATTCCTTCCACGGAATTAAGGGCATTCTGAACCCTTAGTGAGCAATGGTCACAGACCATTCCCTCAATTCCCACAACCCTTGTGGCAATAACCTTATCAAGTTTCTTAGGCTTTATGGGTTTACCCTTTCCCCCGCCTCCACAGCAGGCCCCCTCGCCCTTAAAATGAGCGAGGGAGTTTTTCACTGCGAAATAGAGGATGGCAACTACTATAACAATTATGATGATATTCGATACTGTAGAGCTCATAATACCTCCCACATGACTCCCATATTTTGGAAGCCTCCTTCAGGTGCGCAGGATGCGCAGATTTTCTTATGTCGTTAGTCACAGCTAACCTTTGGACATACTTAAGGGGCATACCCTTTGTCAGGTTAAACCCGGCATAGGTTATGCCCCCTTATTTCCGATAACTCCCTGTCACGAAGTTAGCCTATGCTAACAGAAATAATACCACCATCTGCTTCGAAATGCAAGGGAATGTGCAATTTGGGACTGTCCCTATTCTGCACCGTGCAATTTGGGCCTGTCCCCATTCTGCACCGTGCAATTTGGGGACTGTCCCCAAACTGCACCTAAAGCTTGTACTGGGACAGGTCGGTGTTGATTTCGTCGGAGTATTTGCTTAAGTTGCCGGAAACGCTGGCGATGTTTCTGGTCTCATCACGAAGTCTGTTGCTCTCTGCCACAATCTGGTCACTTAAGTTGAGGACCTCAGTGATATTTGTAGCCTGGTCCTTAGTGGTTGTTGCGTTGCTGGTGGCAACGTTGTTAACCTTCTCTATTCCGGAAGCAATTTCGATAATACCTTCCGTTGCCTTTCCAACGTCCTCATAGATTGTGTTGAAGGAATCGTTAGCTCCCTCCATTCCTGCAATACATGCATCCATATCTCTTACGCAGATATCGGCTTTCTTATCGATATCATCTATATTCCTGGTGATATCTTCAATCAATCTTCTGATTGTATCGGTAGCTTCTGAAGACTGGTTGGCAAGGAGACCTACTTCCTGTGCTACTACGGCAAATCCCTTACCCATTTCACCTGCTCTGGCTGCCTCAATGGACGCATTCAAGGAAAGCAGATTGGTCTGAGCGGAAATTGCATTAATTGCTTCTGTGATTCCGGTGATTTCCTCAACGGATTTGGATGTAACCTTAATAAGTGATGTAAGCTCGCTTATGGTATTGCTCAGGGTTTTGACATTCTTGGTCATTGAGGCCATTTCGTCCTTACCCTTTCCTGAAGCTTTCATGGTCTCATCGCAAAGCTTACGGACATCATCTGCGTTGGTTGCCAGCTGGTTCGAAGTGGAAGCCAAATCGTTGGCAGACTCAGCAATATTTTCGATGGCCTCACTCATGGAACTTAAGGTGTCGTTAAGTTTCTCAATTGATTCACCCTGATTCTGGTTAGCATCGGTAAGGCTGTTTGAAATCTCAATACATTCGCCCGCTCTGTTGCTCATGGATCCCGAAATATCCGACAGGCCGTTAAGGGTGGATCTCATTTTCTCAATATAGCTGTTAAGGCTCTCACTGAGGGTTGTTATCTCATTATTTCCTTCGGGCTCAAGAGAAACTGTAAAGTCACCCTTGCTGATATCTGTAATTCTTTCGGTTACTTTCGTTACCGGGCCAATGGCCTTATTGATTGTAAAGTACATAATAACTGCCATCAGGATAATCAGCAAAAGGCCGATTCCCATGGTCAGAATCATAACGTGGATTATTGTGTCACTAAGTATTGATGAGGGTACCGCACTTACAACAACCCAGGATGTATCCTCAATATCTGATGCAGTGAGCATCATGCCGCCCGCTGAGGTATCAACGGTTTTTACCTTGCTTCCTTCTCCCGAAAGAGAGGTGTCCATCTGGTCGAAAACGGTGGCAATGCCCTGGGCTATGGGATCGGTGGTGTCCTGAAGGGTCTGGCCCACACTTTCTGCAACGTTACTGATGAGAATGTCCTTGGATTCCTTGTTGATAATGTAGTACTTTGCATCCGCTGAAATGGACTTGAAGTTGTTCATTCTCTCAGCCAGCTTGTCAAAATTTATGTCGCTGCTGAGAACCACACCGTCACTGATCATCACGGCACAGGCCAGACAGGTTTTGCCCGTTGACGCATCCACATAAGGCTCGGATGAGTAGATACTGCCGTTTTTAGCCAGGGCTCCCTGATACCATGCTCTGTCTGTAAAAACAAAGGAACTGTCAGGAATCCATCCTGATCCGTCTAAGAAAACATTTTCTTTGCCGAAGGCCATGTAAATATCCTGAGAGTCAGGGTCCGATTTCGTAATGGCCAAAAGCATGGTAAGCATATCGTCATAGGACATCTCAGGGCTGTTTTTTATTACTGCTGCCGTCTGATCAACTCTCTCTTCAACGCTCTTCCACCAGCTGTGAATTTCGCTGGCGTAAGTAACTGACTCTCTCGCCAGAATGTTGTTGGTAAGAGGCTGAATGTTATCAACTGAAAGCTTTATACTGATCTGGGTGATAACAATGATTATAACGGCTGAAAAGATAATGATTTTGGATAATAGTGACTTCTTAAGGGATCCTCGTTTCGACTTCATGTACTTTCTCCTTGAACTATGCTTGAATTTTGTGACAATTCGTCAAATGTAGATGTAATATAATGATAATATACATTTGATGCATAATCAAGACGTAAAATACGTTATATTTTGCAAAATATGTCCTTAATTCAAAATCACTTTGCCTTCGGAACCTCCGATGAACATGACTTTCCCATCCTTCGGCATGGGAAGACTATTCTTTACACCTATGATATGCGAGGAATACACAGGCTCACCGTATTTGTTATAGACGTAAACCGCACTGTCTTCGGGGCGTGAAGTCATAATTACATCCGTATTCACCCTTGCTTCCCCTATATTAAACCAGACTGCCTCATTCGCCTTTAAATCCACTTCTTTGACACTCTCATCAAATGCAGGAATGTCATCATCGGAAATCAATTCCCATCCATTACTGCAGCAGAGAGTAATTCCGTCCTCTGATGCCTCAGCCTTAATATCCAGCAAATCTCTGTTGCTGCTTGAAGGAATTGTGGTAAAAGCCACAGCATTCTCCTCATCCACAATCTTAAGGATTCTTGTTCCCATGCCCGTCACGCAGTAAAGATATCCCGGCACATCCTCTGAAACCATCAATCTCACGATGGGGAAATCAAAAGTCTGAGAGTTGTAGGCATCCTTTGAAAGCATATACTCCGATGCACAAACCCCTGACCAGAATGCCTTTAACTCCTCACTTATGGGGTTAGGCTCCATTTTCTCTCCGCAATAAGTACTTCTCTTGCTCACACCCACTTCAGGCAGGTTTTCTTTTCTCTCAATCTTGATATATACCTTGCCATCCGTCCCCTCTTCAAACCTCAAAACCTCCGGATTTGAGGCCGGCTTTATATCGTTAATGCCGCTGTCTGCCACTTCGTAGGCAAGCTTTACAAAACTGCCATCCTTCGTATATCCGTAATCAGTTCCACCGGATCTTAAGGGCCCGATGTTCTCCACATGCACGTACTCATGGTCAGGGAACGAAATTCTCACGCTGTCCCAGCCAAGGCCGCTGTTAATCACATAGTCACCCTCATATTTATCGTATGATGAAGGAATATCAAGACTTATGTCAAAATCCGAAGTTTCCTCCTCTTTTAGCTTCAATCCCTCTTCCTCGAGGCAGGCATCAAGAATAGCTTCCGCCACCAGCTGATTTAATGTGCTGTTTCCGCCATTGGTAAGCACTGCAACGCTGATTTCTTCCTCCGGAGCAACTAAAAGGTAGGCGTGATTTCTGTCTACATCTCCGCCCTTACCAAGGACTTTAACCTCTGTATTCTCATATTCTCTGTCATTTACCGAATCCCAACCAAGGCCGTTTCTGTCCTTAAAATCGTCCGTATTCTGCCAGAGTGTTTCCATATCAGACTTGGCATTCTCGGATAAAAGCTCATCCGCATTTCTAAAGAAAGCTGCTCCAAAGTTTGCAGTGTCAGAAGCTGTGGCATAAACGCCACCCGCTCCTATGCTCATTACTACATCATTCTCAAAGCGAACCCCGTCTGCGGAGAAGGCCGGAGCCAGGTTTTCTATTAAAGATGCCTTGTCTCCCGTAGAGGTGGATATTCCACCGGTTGGTGCTGCCATATATTTAACCACGTAATCCCCAAAAGACATGCCGGTTACATTTTCCACTATGACACCCAAAAGATCAAAGCCGTCGTTACAGTAGGCACTGTATTCTCCGGGGTTGCATCTTAATCTCTGTTTAGCCAGGGTGTCAAAAACCACCTCATCATGGAAAGCATTCTCCTTTCCGTAAAGGAAAGACCCTACATAGGTTGTTCCCTGAATACCCGAAGTATGATTCATTAACATACGTACAGTAATGTCCTTATACCTTGAATCCGCCATTTTAAAATCTGGAATATAGTCGGTAACGGGTGCATCCAAAGAAACCTTCCCTTCATCCACAAGCTGCATCACCGCTGCCGTGGAGTAAACCTTGCTGACGGAGCCGACGCAGTAAACATATTCATCATTTAATTCTTTAGCACTGACCTTTAATCCCGCAAAGGCTGCCGTACACATAATACCCAGGCATCCCAAAAGCAGTGCTTTTTTTATGGTAAAAAACCGATTATCTCTCATCTTCTCCTCCTTTATTCCGTCATCAGCTCGTTTACAGATATCTTTCTGATTCTTCCTGCGCTTAAATATGTCACGAAGTAACAGAAAACAATAAGAAAAACATCCCCGATGATAATAACCGGAATACTGGTGCTTGCAATTGTGCAAAAAATAGATCCCCAGAAAAAGCTGTTTAAATACACTACAGCTACAGATGCCACCACTACGCTTATGATAATTACCGGCATAAACTTGAGAGCAATCTGGGTCATAAGATCCTTAGATGAGTATCCAAGGCCCTTCATAATGCCAAGGCTCTGTCTCTGTCGCCTTACCTCCGACGCGGAAATGATTGATAAAATTACACCCACGATTCCCGAAATAAGGAAAAGCGCGATGAAGGTAAAAGTTCTGGTGGTTTCTCCTATGGGAACCAGCTGAGTTTTAATGATTCCCTCATAGGAACCTATATCTTTAATTTTGTATGATCGGCTGTTTCCGGTAATTAACCTGTCTCCGATTCTTACTGCATAATCAAAATCCGTCACCCCGTACTGTGAAAGGAGAACCGCGATTTTTTCATCAGCTGCTGCTCTTATTCTTGCATCAGGATCATTAAGACCCTCTTCATCTGCGGCTCCGTCCTTGGCTGTTCCGCCAAAATGCTCGGATATTGTCTTCTCCAGTTCTGTAAGACTTACTCCCTTATCGGGATAAACTGCCAGAAGTCTTGGCTCACTGTTAATAACCACTCTTTCATAGCCCTCAGTGGTAAGGTAAACAGTGGAACCTCCATTATGAAGGCTGCCTATTATTCCCGTTATAATATACTGCTTCTCGATTCCGTTATGCTCCAAAGATATGGAATCTCCAATGTTCCGGCCTTCACTCTGACTTCTCCTAAGGCCAATCATTATCTCGTTATCTCTCTCAGGAAATCTCCCAAGATAAGGCTTAATATTCTCTGCATCGCCAAAATCACCAAAAACCGTAGCCACAGCCGGATTGGACGAGCCTTTAACTGAAAGATAATCCCCGTCATGGCGTATTAAGACCTTTCTGACTCCGGGAATTTTCAATATTTCCTCTCTGGTTGATTCGGGATCCGCATTTCCCATGAGGTTCACCATCAGGATATCTGTATCCGTACCCATCATGGCGATCAATCCCCCTGCGTCGTCCTTGAAGGAGTTAAAAGTCAGAGCCGAAAAAAGAAGCGCAGTTCCGGCTGTAACAATACATATAATAATTCCGATACAGGATTTAAGATTTCCCAAAAGGCCCTTAATAGCAAGGGACTGGTTGATTCCAAGTCTGCTTCTGTCAAGAGGCAGGAGATTCTTTGAAAAGCTGTGGGTTTTGATGCCTTTTCTTAAAGCCACAACCGGAGGGAAATTCTTCACCGTTCTTGCCTTTAAAAGCGCAAAGGCTACCACCGCTAAGATTATAAGAATTGTTATCAAAGCAATGAAAAGCAAATCGCTGCTGCCACGCACATTTCGTCCAAGCACCACACTCATGCCGTGATTAATTACGGGTGTCAGAGCAATATCAGCCACCGCTCCCATTATTGCTCCGATGCTTCCTACAATAATATATTCGTACAGATAGGCAAGAGAAATCTCCTTTGAGCGATAACCCAGGGCTTCGAGAACACCGATCTGCTGCATCTGGTCTTCAATGTCATTGGAGATTTTGTGTCTTATCATATAAAGAGAAGAAACAAAAGTTACAGCTGAAAGGGCCACAATCATAAGAACATAGATGCTTAAGAATGTGGTTTCATTGATTTTCTCTTCCCCCACGCAATTATTTCTTACGTTATTTCCCAGATCCTCAGCGGCGGCCTCACTGCATTTGTCAATATATTCATCATAATCAAAGCTCTCTGAGGGGTTAAACATAAGCATAACTCCCTCACAGTCTGTGGAAGTTGTGAAAAAATTGGTAAACCTCTCATAATCCTCATCGGAAACAACCAGCTTGAATCCGTAGCCATCACTGCTCATAAGACCGGTTTCATAGAAACCCGCAATAGTAAAGGGATATTCTTTTCCTCCGGCGATAATCGTAAACTCATCTCCCGGTTTATGTCCCTTAACAATCTGGAAATTTGTAGGAAGCCATAAGGGGTGCTCCAGGGCTTCTATTTCTTCATCAGACAGCCTGTCCCCCTTCACAAAGCCCTCCAGTTTACGCTCCGTATTCTCATTTACAAAGCTGAAATTGTAGGACACTGTGTCTCCATCCGAAGCATAGGCATCCACCTTGGGAGCCCAGAGCATTCTTCCCAGGGCCACATCTGTGATACCGTAATCTTCATTAAGGATGTGTCTAAACCCGTCCCTGTACTTCTCTCCCCTGAAGAGCACAGCATATTCTGTGCTTCCGGACCTTTCAAAGCTTTCATCGAAAGCAGTATCTACCTTTATCTTGTTGGAAAGAGCAATGATGAGCATGAATGCGGTGAAAAATGTGAGCACCATGATACCGATTGCTTCTCTCTTGTTTTTCTTTAAATTGAATAAGGAAAGTCTAAGTATCTTCATTCCTACCACCCCATCTTATCCAAGAACTCGGTTAAACCTGCTCTTCTTTCCTTCTCATCGTCTTCCCCATAGGGGCACATTCTGTAGTCTCCAACAATTCCTCCGTCTCGAAGGTACAAAACTCTTGTGCCTCTTAAGGCAGTTTTGATATCGTGAGTTACCATAACGATGCTCTGCCCGTTCTTGTGGACTTCTGTGAAAATATCCAAAACGTCCTTACCGGAAGCGGAGTTAAGCTGTCCCGTAGGTTCATCTGCAAAAAGAATCCTGGGATTATTTATTACCGCTCTTACAATACCAACTCTTTGAGCCTCACCACCCGAAAGCTGATTGGGGTATTTATTAAAGTCCTCTTCCTTTAATCCTGTCTTAAGAAGAAGTTCTTTCGCTCTGTCCACCAGCTCTTTGGAGTTCTTCTGAACAATCAAAGCGCCGGTAAGAACGTTATCGAGAACCGTCTGATTTTCCAAAAGATAAATGCTCTGGAAAACAAATCCGCAGTTGCCGCGTCTGAAGATAGCCAGTTCATCATTGGAAAAACCCTGGATCTCCTTGCCGTCAAAAATAACCTTTCCCATGCCGGGCTTGTCCATTCCGGAAAGAGCGTAGAGAAGTGTTGATTTACCTGAACCTGAAGAACCCATTATTACTGTGAAGTCACCCTCTACTATCTCTAAATCCAGATTCTTTATTACGTGCTGCAAGGTGCCTCCGTTTGAAAAGGACTTGCAAAGTTTATCTGTCTGTAAAATAAAAGAAGCCATATATAATTCATCCTTTCGTTCATGATTTTCCATGTTACGACTTGAATTATATATGGTCTCTTAAAAGATATCTTTGTCTGAGTATTATTAAATTCTTAACTGATTCTTAACTGACGTGGCTGCTACTGGCACTTCTTCATGTCCTTCTTCTCAACCACAATGAGCAAAACACTGCTTGCAGAGAAGGGAACAGAAGGATCCACATGGGTCCAGTTCTTTCCTTTTTCCTTTATTGCAACAACGTTTAAGTTCATGACTTTACGAAGTTCAAGTTCTTTAAGGTTCTTCCCAATCCATTCTTTCTTGGGGTTCATCTCTATCATATACATATTTGAATCAAGGGGGAAGAAATCCTTGAAGGAATTAGACATAAGTATACTTGCCGAACGAAGTCCACCCTCTCCCTCAGGATCTATAATCTTGTCTGCCCCGACCTTTTTAAGAATTGAAGCCATTCTATCGGATGAAACCTTACATACAACCACAGGAACCCCCTGCTCCTTGGCTACAGATACTGACATAATACTGGCTGCCAGGTTTCTCCCCATGGCTGTAACCACAATGTCCATGTTCTTTAATCCAAGAGCTGCAACCTCATCTTCGTTTGAAAGATTGGCACAAACTGCCGATGTGCACTTGGATGAAATTTCGTTTATAACGCTTTCATCCTCATCCACTGCAAGAACATCGGCTCCCATATTATAAAGGTTTTCCGCAAGGCTTTTTCCGTATTTGCCAAGTCCCAAAACCGCAACTGATTTCTTCATCTTTTTCCTCCCTATTAACCTACGTAAAACTGACCTTCGGAATGTTTTATCATGTTTTCAGTCTTATTCTCGTTAGTGAAAAATATAGCCATGGATATTGGTCCGATTCTGCCAAGGTACATGGCAATTATAATTATAATCCTTCCGGCAGAATCAAGAGTAGTCGTAATGTTTCTTGATAATCCCACCGTTCCCAGTGCACTTACTGCCTCATATGCGGCATCCGTCAAACCAATTCCGCCCTCAAACATAAGAATCACCAACGTGACAAAAACCGTCACCAGACTGACCAGAACTATTGCAGCGGCTTTTCTCATCATGTTTTCAGAGACTCTTTTGTGAAATACCACTGTCTCATCCTTGCCCTTGATATAAGAAAGGGCGTTCATAAAGAACAACACAGCCGTAACTGTCTTGATTCCTCCTGCCGTACCAACAGGTGAGCCACCGATAAACATAAGAACGTATCCTATTATACAGCTTATATCCGTAAGTCCCTCCTGGGGAATGGATGCAAAGCCCGCGGTTCTGAAGGTTACAGACTGGAATAAACTGTTCAAAACCTTGCCGCCAAATCCCATATTTCCTATTGTTTCAGGATTGCTGTATTCTGCGGCTAATATGCCTATTGTTCCTAAAAGAAGAAGGACTGTGGTTATGCCAAGCACCAGTTTGGTGTGCTCTGAAAATCGGCCAAAGATACGTGATATGGAAAATTGCTTTTTTATACCCGCTTTCACTCCATCAAGGAAATCAAACCAGACCACAAATCCCAGTCCCCCAAGAATAATCAGAGCCATGGTAACAATCATCACATAAGGTGAATCGTTATATTCAATCAGACTGCTTGGCCCGATTAAATCCATCCCCGCATTACAGAATGCAGACACGGATTGGAACAGGGAAACCCAAAGGCCCCTTCCGAAACCAAATCTTGGTATAAACTTTATTGCAAAAAGAACTGCACCGATTCCTTCAACTATAAATACCGCTTTGAAAACCCTTGTAAGGAAGGTCAACAGTCCTCTGTTTTTCTCAACGTTTAAGGAATTTTCAAGCAAGAGCCTGTCTCCTAATGAAAACTTTCTCTTTCCGATTATCATTATCATGGATGCCACAGCAACAACACCCAATCCGCCTATCTGAATCAATAAAAGAATTACAAACTGCCCAAAAACGCTCCAGTGGGCATAAGTATCCACCACAACAAGCCCCGTTACGCAGGTGCTGGTTGTTGCGGTAAAAAGAGCCGTCAATACTCCCGTGCTCTCCCCTTTAGCTGTTGCAAATGGCAGTGACAGCAATCCTGTTCCGGCCACTATCAGCAAAAGGAAGCTTAAAGGTATCAGCTGTATTGGCGAAATTCTGATTTTTCTCATTAACTTGTATCTCCGAATATTACAATTAACCTAACTTAAAGGGATGAGAAGGGTAATACAAAAGCCGTCTTCCGTATTTGCAGGAAGCATTTCTCCCTTCATCTTCTCCATGAGAGTCTTTGCAATGTAAAGTCCCAGGCCGCTGCCTTCCTCCTTACTGTCTGCCCACTTTTTCCCTCTGTAGAACTTGTTGGCAATAAGACTCATCTCATCCTCCGGAACTCCGGGGCCATAATCTCTGATGCGCATTTCCAGAAACTCCTCAAGGATGTCGTAGGTTATGTCAATTTTCGTCTCCGCATACTTATAGGAATTGGAAATTATATTACCTATTACCTGTCCCAAACGCTTTGTATCAACGTTTATAAGAGTCTTCGGGATTGCTCCGGCACTTACAAGCCCCCTGTCATCGTACTTTCTGACAATGTCCCCAATTACATGGGACTCCTCATCTTTAAGGGAAACCTTAAACTCTCCCAGATCATCCATAGTGGAGGCAAAAAGATCTCCTACCAGGGCGTCTATCTGCTCGGCTTTGCTGCTTATGTTGCCAAGCTTCTCCAGAATCTCCCCATTATCGCCTTTAGCCTCGCCATCCCTCATGAGCTTGGCCTGCAAAAGTTCTGTGGTAAGCTTGATTCCCGTAATAGGTGTCTTTAGGTCATGGCTTAGGGAGGCCACCAGTTCCTTCTCTTTCTTTTGAAGGGCCACTTCCCTTTTTCTTGATTCCGCCAGCTCTTCCCTCATAATATCAAAACTTTCGGTAAAAGCGCCAAAAATATTGCTTCTGTCCATCATCAATGGCTCATCCAGTTTGCCCTCAGCCACAAGGCCTGCAAATTCCTTCATTCTCTCAAATGGATTTACCAGCCGGTTTTCCACATATTTGCCAAAAACCAAAGCCCCTCCGATAAAGATAAGGCCAAGAATACTTACACCGATGATAATGGCGCTTCTTTCTTTTGCGTATGAGCCAACGGGGTCAGTAAGCAAAATTACACTTCCAACCACCTTGTTGTCTATCATGGCATAAGCATAGGGATAGCCCTCTTTAATTGCCCTTTCCAGGGTAAAACCTTCATATTCTCCGGATGATTTTGCATTCATGAGAAGAATCTGATTTTGCATATCAAGGATAAGATAATCCGCCTCATAGTCTCTTTCCCTCAGATTATCGAGATTATCCCAGGCTTCTTCCGCATCGGTTTTGATCTCATTCAGTTGTACTGTTATCTCATCATTTCTGGTATAACCTTTGATTCCGTATTTGCCCCATAAAGTAAAGGCGGCAATTCCAAGAATAAAGAGTATAGCAAGAAATACAACGAATCTGTAATAATTTCTCATGGTTATTTTCCAATGGCTGACGCATCAATCATATATCCCACACCCCAAATCGTCTTTATGATTTCCGGGTTGTTGGAGTCCTTTTCGATTTTCTCACGCAAATGTCTTACGTGAACCGCCAGGGTGCCCTCACCTACAAACTCATCTCCCCATACTTCTGAAAGGAGTTCGTCCTTTGTCACTACTCTGCCGGAATTCTCAAGAAGATACTTGAGGAGTTTAAACTCCATGGCCTTGAGGCTTACTGTTTCATTGCCTCTCTTTAAGCTGTAGGAGTTTACATCAAGACTTACCTCATCCGTAATCTTCGCAGGTGTCTTACTTTGCTCCTTTACTGCTTCCTTGGCCTTTTCATAGCGGAGAAGGGTGGTTTTTACCTTAGCAAGAAGCACATTCAAAGCATAGGGTTTCTTAATATAATCATCACCGCCGATGTTAAGGGCAATCAGCACGTCGTCATCGCTGGTTCTTGCACTGATAAAGAAAATGGGCATATCAAAATCTTCTCTCACCTTCTTGCAAAGGTCAAAGCCCGACTTGTCGCCAAGATTAATATCCAAAAGAAGAAGAGAAACCTCATGGCGGCTAAGGAAGGTTACAGCCTCCTCGAAGCTTGTCACATAAGCCGTCTTCACATCAAACATATTGAAGTATTCTGCGGTAGACTGAGCAATCACCTCATCGTCATCCACCATCAAAACTTTAAACTCATCCATCTTCCCCACACCCTTTCATAAATGTAGTAACAGTTATATTATACATTAAAAAAGCGAAGAAGTTTCCCTCTTCGCTTTGATTTGTTAAATCTAGTTGGCAGCCTTCTCGAATTCCTCGATGATGCTCTTATCAGGTTCCTTCGTAAGAAGTGAAACCACTACTGTGAAGATGAGTGACACGATGAATGCGGGAAGAAGTTCATATATTGAGAAGACTCCGCCGATGGGCTTAATTAAGAACTTCCATATAAATACCATTGCGCCGCCGCTTACCATTCCGGCCAGTGCACCCTGCTTGGTGGTTCTCTTCCAGAAAAGTGCAAGAAGCATTACAGGTCCAAAGGCTCCGCCGAATCCTGCCCATGCGAAGGATACGATTCTGAATACCGATGAGTCGGGATCGAGAGCAAGGATTACGCCAAGGATTGCGATACCTACAATTGCGATTCTTGCCACAAGGATTTTCTTCTTTTCGTCCATCTTCACATTGAAAAACTCACCCATAATGTTTTCTGAAACGGATGAAGCCGCTGCAAGCATCTGGGAATCTGCAGTGGACATTGTAGCCGCAAGAATGCCTGCGAGGATAAGACCCGCAACGATTGCTGCGAACACGCCGTTTTGTGAAATCAGATCTGAAAGTTTAACAATAATTGTCTCTGCGGATGCTGCTGTGTCTAAGAATTCAACTTTGCCTGTAGCTGTAACTCCAAGTCCCGCAAGACCGATAATCATCGCAAGTCCCATGGCAATGAAAACCCAGACTGTAGCTACTCTTCTTGATAAAGAAAGCTTCTGCTCATTTTCGATGGCCATGAATCTAAGTAAAATGTGGGGCATTCCGAAATATCCAAGGCCCCATGCAAGGGTAGAGATTATGGCAATAACACCGCCGTAGCTTGCCGCAGTATTGTTGGCAACATCATGATACAGAGAAAGGCTGATGTGGCCGGGTAAAGCTTTGGCATTATCCATAACTGCATTCCATCCGCCTGCAACATTGATTGCGAATCCAAGTACAACCACCAAAGCCACTGTCATAACGCAGCTCTGGATAAAGTCTGTGGTAGATACGGCCTTAAATCCACCCATGATTGTGTAGCCTGTAATGATAAGCGCTGAAGCAACCATGGCTACCACATAATTGACTCCGAAGAGTGAATGGAAAAGTTTACCGCAGGCAGCAAAGCCCGAAGCAGTATAAGGAACAAAGAATATAATAATAACAAGGGCCGCAATGGCGCTTAATGCATTCTTCTCGTCATGGAATCTCTTTGAGAAAAACTGCGGAATTGTGTAGGCATCAATGTTATAAGAATATCTTCTGAGTTTCTTTGAAACAATAAGCCAGTTTAAATAGGTTCCGACGCCCAGTCCCAAAATAGTCCAGAAGGGCTCACAGATTCCGCTAAAGTAAGCAAGTCCGGGGATACCCATCAGAAGCCAGGATGACATATCTGATGCCTCGGCTGACATAGCGGTTACCAAAGGACCCATCTTACGACCTCCAAGATAGAAATCAGTGGAGTCGTTGTTACTCTTACTGTAAATAAATCCAATGGCAAGCATCATCAATAAATAAACAGCGATGGTCACCATGATGACAAAGGATAATGTGTTCATTCTCTCTCCTCCAATTATATGATTTTATCACACTACCATAGTGTAGCATGAATAAATTTAAATTGGAATAGTATTTTTATACATTATTTATCCTTTTTCCCCGGCTCCGTTTCGAAATAATTCTAGTTGCCCCACACCTCTTCTGCGATTTCTTTCACCAATTTAAGCTTTGCCCACTGCTCATCTTCCGTAAGTTTATTGCCAATCTCACAGGATGCAAAGCCACACTGGGGGCTTAAACACAGTCTCTCAAGAGGAATATACTGAGCTGCCTCGTGAATTCTCTCAATTACCTTATCCTTATCCTCCAGGTCAGGTTTCTTGGTCGTAATCAGTCCCAATACAACTTTCTTATCCTCCGACACCTTTTGAAGAGGCAGGAATCCGCCGGAGCGCTCATCATCATATTCAAGGAAGAGGGCATCTACATTTTCCTTGGCAAAAACGTAGTCCGCTACTGTATCGTATGCACCGCTTGTAAAATATGCAGAATTGTAGTTGCCTCGACAGATATGAGATGTAATAACCATATCCTTAGGCTTTCCTTCAAGCGCAAGATTATTAACCTTAAGAATCTGAGCCTTTACATCTTCAAGATCAATTCCCAAAGCCTGATATCTTTGCTTGGCAGCATCCCCTACAATGGCTCCCCATGTGCAGTCATCCAGCTGTAAGTTACGGCATCCCGCATCATAGAACTGCTTGATGACATCACGGTATGCCTTGGCAATATCTTCTATAAGTTCATCATTTGTGGGATAGAACTTTCTGGTGGTTTCAAAGTTTGCAGGAACGATCATCTGCTGAAAAGTCTGTGCAGGAGCAGGTATTGTGTACTTTGCTACAGTGTTTTCATCTTCAAACTGTTTTAAAAACTTAAAGTACTCCACAAAGGGATGGGGTTTTGCCTTAATCTTTCCGACTAAATATGTATCATCAAGTACTGCCAGAACGCCGTTAAACTGTACGCCCTTTCCGGTATGCTCATGGGCTACGCCCTCAAATCCCCACATGAAATCCAGATGCCAGAAGGTTCTTCTGAATTCGCCGTCTGTAATCACGTGGAATCCCAGTTCCTTTTGTTTGGCAACCAGTTTGGTAATCTCCTCATTAATTACACTATCCAGTTCCTCTTTACTGATTTTCCCCTCCTGAAATGAAGCCTTCGCGTCCTTAACCACCTGGGGTCTTAGGAAACTTCCTACGAAATCGTATCTGTAAGGTGTTGAAATTTTGCTCATAATGCATCCTCCATATGAATTTATGATAATGGAGATTATAAACCTACCAATTCGATGGGTAAAATATAGATAATATACGGTTTTTCATAGATTAAATCTATGGTTGATGTTATAATGAGTTGTAATTCTATCGTGGAGGCAGAGATAATGACATTAAAACAACTTCAGTATGCGGTAACCGTAGCAGAAACCGGCAACATGACGGAGGCAGCCAAAAAGCTGTTTATTGCACAACCCAGTCTTACCTCCTCTATCCACGAGCTGGAGAAAGAATATGGAATTACCATATTTTCCAGATCCAATAAGGGAATTGAAGTTACCCCTGAGGGCGATGAATTCTTAGGCTTCGCCAGACAGATTCTGGATCAGACCAACCTGATGAATGAGCGCTATATCAATAAGTCAGTGACCAAGCAGCGCTTTTGCGTTTCATCACAGCACTATTCTTTTGCGGTGGAAGCCTTTGTGGAACTTCTCAAAGAACAGGGTGGCGAGAAGTATGAGTTTCACATGCGTGAAACCCAGACCTTCGATATCATCGATGATGTGTCACACTTAAGAAGCGAAATCGGGGTTCTTTATATTAACGCATTTAATGAGACAGTAATAAGAAAGACCCTTAAGGATAACAATCTTTCTTTCGAGCCCTTATTCACTGCAAAGCCCCATGTCTTTCTCGGCAAGGACAATCCCCTTGCCCAAAAGAAAAAGATCCGCATAGCGGACCTTAAACCTTATCCCCGTCTGTCTTACGAGCAGGGAAACCATAATTCATTTTATTACTCCGAAGAAATTCTTAGCACATTAGAATGCGACAAGGATCTGGTGGTGTGCGACCGGGCCACTCTTTTTAACATGCTTATTGGCCTTAACGGATATACCGTATGCAGCGGTATTATCAGCGAGGAATTAAATGGCCCCAACATCGTAGCCAGACCCCTTGACGTGGACGACCACATGGAAATAGGATACGTACTTCCTACCTCCATACGTCCTTCTCACCTGACCCTCCGCTATATTGAGCTGTTGAAGAGATTCACATGATTATAGAATGTCATTATACCAACACATGGTACACGTCCACGGACATGTCCTTATTATATACCTCATAGATTCTGCCCGCGCAGCTAATTCCGTTTGCCTCTGCATAATCCTTTATCAGAATATGGGCTCTTGCAACCTTTGAAAAGCCTTTGGTAAATCTTATATGCAGACACTTTTCCTCGAATACATCTATGGAATCCTTCCCCTCATAGCCACCCACAGGTAAGCATGTCCTCATTGATAATCCTTCTTCATCGGATAGATTTTTGTATATAACAAAATGACTGCCGGAGGGATTTATTCCCTTTTGTGACGCTCTCTCATAAAGTTTCCCAACCGAAATACCGAGGTTTTCAAGGTCAACATTCTCATCAACATAAATGCATCTGCATCTTTCAAAAGAGCAGACATCCGGTGTTTCATCTAGGTGGGCTATCTTCTCCTCTTCGTCATGATTAACCAGGTCTCGAACCTCCTGCAAGTGAAAATCCATCTCGCGAATCTTACTGTCAATAAGTTCTTTTTCTGAAGACTTCCCCGCAAATATCTGTTTTATTTCATATATTGAAAGTCCAATCCTTCTGAGTCTTTTTATCTTCTCAAGAATAATCAGCTGACTCTCATCATAGTAATTATATCCGTTTTCCTCATTGACAAATGAAGGAGTAAGCAACCCTTCTTCATCCCATATTCTAAGGGCCTTCCTGCCTACTTTACCTACAATTGCAAATTGTCCTCGTGTGTACATTATTCACCCACCTTTCCTCTCTTCACTTTTCCAAATAACTTTAGAAATCCAATGTGAAGCGGAAGTATCTTATAAAGGAAATAATCATCATACTTTTCATACTCTGCTCTATTGTAAAAGTTTATCACTGCTTCACATATTGATTCAATACAGTTCCGATTCAAATCATGTCCAATCTCCTTTGTGGCAATCCTTGGTATTCCGATGTGTCCATAGTCTCCCATAGCCGCAATCTGTTTTCTTTTGGAAATCATATCTTTGTCCGTAATATCGGAATCCGGGAGCTCGTTATATCCACTTCTGACGAAGTTATCGTTGATATCCAACATACTGGAAGTTTCAACCCAGCCGGCATGAAAGTCATTACTATAATCTTTTTCAAGTTCTTTCAGATCCTCGGTGGGCTCCACACCTGCACCTTCAAAGATTGGACCCATCGGTGCTATAGCACATATTCCATACTTTCTGTTAATCCTCCTCACAGCTTTAATTACTGCAATCTGATGGTCAGGATCTGCATGTGATGCTATGATAACGATATTTTCAAATCCCATATGTCTGACACTATCCAAAATCTCATACGCCACCTCAAATGTCGTCTTCATTGAAAAATGAACTGATCCGTAAAAAGTGTTTACTGACGCTGCAGCTATCGGAAATGTCGGCAGGTAATAGCATTTAATCCCGCTTTTCTTCTCAATCATCTCCATAGCTCCCCTGCTCCAGCTCTCTCCTTCCAAAATGTCTGTAGCAAGAGGAAGGCACCATCCATGTTCTTCAATAGGCGCCATCACAATAAATACAACGCTGTCTTTCTTGTTAACTTCCTTAATTTCTTTCCAGGTCATCAGGCTCAAATCTTTCATACTATATGTCCTCCTTTTCTTTGTCGGACATAATAATAGACCTGGCCGCAACGGCCAGGTCAAGACATTAGTTGCTTCTTGTCATTTGAAAGAACTGCTCTACATGATTTTTAATTGCTTTTTCGCACTCTTTTGCCCTGTTCGGTTCTCTGTCCCAGATTCCCATGTACATGGTAACCGGTGCATAAAACATCGCTGCAAGCACCTTAGGATCTCCCTTTTTTATTACTCCGGTTTTGATCAACTGTTCAAACAGCTTTTCATCATACCCAAGCATAGCATCAACATAACGCTTCGTATACATCTCACCTAATTCCTTACTTTGGAATTGGGATATTGTCATCATTTGGCGTACCTGCTTTGAATATTCATCAGTCATTGAAAAACGGACGAATGTCAAAACATTTTCGCTTAATCCTTCTGCTGAAATGCCGGTGTATACATCCACATCTTTTTTATTCAGTTCCACATTTTTCCCATTTCCCAGATGAACCGAGAGTTTTTCAAAAAAATCTTTATATTTTTCCTCGGACTCTACAATGATCCGGTCAAAAATCTGCTGTTTACTTGCAAAGTGTTTATAGAGAGCAGCCTTCGATATTCCTAAGGGAGCGGCAATATCACTCATGGATGTTCCATCATATCCCTTCTTTGAAAACTGTTTAAGCGCCTCTTCAAGAATCAATTCTTTCGTATTCATCTATTCTTCTCCACGAACTCATCTAGTACACGATTTATCTCTTCGCTGTTACCCGCCATCAAATGACCTCCGCCCGAAAAGAAAGCAGATGTGCAGTCGGGAATCTCCTTACTCCAAAACTTTGCCTTCTCCGGATTGGCCAGTTTATCATCGTCAGAATGAATAATGAGAACAGGTACTTTAATATTTCTTAAATCATAATTCTCATAGTGATTGGTATGATCCTTGTTCACCACATCTCCATCGAAAACTATGCCCGCCCTGCGCTCTTTCAACGGAATAATCTGCTTAATAACGCTTCTTTCCATTCCCATAATCGGTTGGAATAACGGGCTAATCATCCACATGACAAAGTCGTTACAAGCCGCTTCCGGTGGTCCTGTCATTCCGGAAGCAGGTTCAGTAGGTTTCTCCGATGCCGGATATCCGGAGCAATACAGAATAAGGCCCTTACATCTTTCCGGATACATCAAAGCAAATCTCTGTGCAACTGTCCCTCCGGCGCTTGTTGCCACAGCAAAAACTTTATCTATGTCAAGTGAATCCAATAATTGGGTAAATTCTTCCACCTGCATATCTACTGTAGCACCTTCCGGCATATCGGTCCCCGGATATCCGAATCTGGATGGTGCAATAACCCTGTAATCATCTGTGCGTCCGCTTAACACGTCAAAGCCCTGATCATAACCTCCTGTGATTCCATGAAAGACCAAAAAGGCTTCGCCCTGGCCCTCATCTATATAACTGACCTTTCCATATGAGCTGTTTATGGTTTCTGCTTTTGCCTCATAAACCGCGAATCTGTTCAAAGCAGCTTTCCTGACCATCAAAAAATCTGTTGCTAAAGCCAATAAGACAATGCTCGCTATGGTTGATGTTATCATTTTAGTTCTTTTCCTTTTCCTCTCCATACTTTCTCCATGTTGTTTTCGATATCCCTTGGCCAAGACAAGTGACCGGTCGGTAACCACATTGTAGTTACCGACCGGTCACTTGTCAAGTCTGCTTTATGAATCCTCTGTATCTGCGCAAATCTATCGAGTCTTTCAATGGTGCTACATCCATTGTTTTAACGACGTTATTATACCAAACCGAAATGTTCTTCGATCATGTGTAAAGTACGCTCGACCGTATCGTCTTCTGATCTTTCCTTATACTTGAATCCGCTGTTTATAAACATCTGTCTTTCAGAATCATTATCGATATTAAGTGCCTCATTCACATTCTTAAGAAGTTCTTCTCCGTCAGGAAATGAAAGAATAAATTGATAGACCTCATCTTTATCGGCACGATCGAAATAATGCTTTCTCTTCATCTCATCCGGAGCAAATAGAAGAAACACGTGGTCGTAGTCACTTATCTCCTTAAGAAGCTCTATTGGGATTATCCCGTCCACAATCACCCTCTTATCCCGTGGTATGGCAAGAAGATCTGCTATCGTAAATTCTGCTTCTTCCTGAAGAGACGCTTTCATCCAATCCGCATACTTGCGAGGTGGTTGAGCGAAATAGCCATGCCAATCAGAGCTTCTATCCAGTCCCATAGCAGGTTGTTCTTTGGGATCTATGATCAAGGAATACTCATCTTCGTGGTCACCCTGCCTGTATCTTATGAATCCATGTTTTTCTTCAAGTAGCTTAGCCATAGTGGTCTTGCCGCCATATGCGCCTCCGCATAAGAAGTACACATTCTTCAAATGCTCTTTAATTATGTTATTCGCAATCTTCATATACCCTACTCCTTAGCGTGAAAATTAAAAGTTTATCGTCTAACACCTAAATTGTACCAAAATCGCACAATGGAATTCATATTTCTTTACACAGATATCCTTGTAATATGTAAATGATAAGAATCATCAATGGTGCAATTGAAGATCTTCGAAAGGAAGATCCAGGCGGCCTCCGCTGTCCTCCGCTTTTTGGACATGAAAAAGGGTTCCGGGAAACCCCGAAACCCCATTAATAATGGTGATCGTGAGCGGATTCGAACCGCTGTCCTTCCGCTTAGGAGAATCATGAACGGTAATGAAAATGCAGAAAGGTTTGATCCAGTGCGCGAACATCATATTGCTCAGTTCTTTTGCATCGGCATCAGAACCAAAACGCTCCAAAGTATGTACTAATGATCTTTCCTCCAGTTGCCTTTGCGTTTCATATGCATCACCAAAGGAATTCATAAACATAATCTGAAAATCCTTCCACCAGAATGTATCTACCTCAGAAGTATCTTCCACTTTTCCGGTTTTGCATATGATATCTGTGATTTTTGTGATCACTTCACCGTCTTCATGCACAATAGTTCCATAGAAATCCACAAAAAATGCTTTGATACTCATTTGCACCTCTTCCTACATTTTTTCTTTTGACAGCTCTATTAACATATTCCCCCTGTCGTTTGAATTGGTTTATTCCTGCCGCGGTCATATCGGAGGAATCAGATTGACATTTTCTACCGCTTATAGTATATTTGCATAAAAGAAATGGGTTTTTTGTCGTGTACAGCCTTATGGCTCAATCGGGTTGCTCGTTTCTTTTTTTATGTCTAAAATATCATACAAATACAGTTTTCGATCTTCTGAATGTCTGACAATCAATGATGCATGAAATACATTATATCTTTCTATCTCTCCATAGCCATCATATACCGGTAATGCAAATCGCGAATCATATCGATACCAACCATGCTTTGCATTTCTCCAATGTTTTTCTTCTTTATTCTCACGAAAATGTTTACCAATAGCGATCTCTATCAGTTCAGGTATTCCCTGTGCGGCATTTGCTTTTGCCTTAGCATTTGCACCTTTTATACTATGAGTATATTTTGAACCAGAATACTCGTTGGGCAAATCTGAACCAATAAATACAACATCTCCGGTTGCAGCGATCGTATAGAATTCGCCAACAAACTCTTTTAGGTATTCTCTAACATCTTTCCAATCTACGGAACGTTTTCCTTTAAACCTTATATCATTAATAATGACAATGTTTTTCCCGTCAACATCCTGTATGACCGATATATTTCGTTTACCTTCTTTTTTATCACACAAGGTATCATTCGCTTCTCTTTTTATCGTGAGGAGTTCCTCAAATTTTATCTGATACGCCAACAATCTCGGAATATATTCCGGTGGAGTCCTCCGCCCCGCTTCCCAGTCTTCCAATGTACGAACAGGGATGCCCGTATGCTCAGAAAACTCTTTGCGGGACATCCCTGTACTTTCTCTCAGTTCTTTTATCGATCTTGCTATATCCATATCGCTCCCTCGCATTGCGTGTTTATGGTTAGATTATACCACAATCAACAGCGGTTCGCAATGCGTGGGTGGAATATAATGGACATGTTACTTACTCATCCTGTTTCTTCTCAGAATCCTTTATTCTATAGTAATCCTCAGCATCAATTGTAATCTCGATATGCTCCTTCGCATTCCTTACCCGCTCAAGGAGCGTTGCGACCTCCACATGCACCGTCATCGGAAACATGTCACAGGGTCTTACTCTTTTCAGTTCATATCCGTTTTCACGGAAGATCTTCACATCTCTTGATAGCGTAGCGGGATCACAGCTTACATAGACTATTCTTTCAGGTGACATCTTCACTATCGTATCGATGCACACACTATCCAGACCTTTACGCGGCGGATCAACAACGATCACATCCGGATGTATCATGTCATCCGAACTGTTATTTGCGTAATACTCAGGCAGCACTTCTTCCGCAGCACCCACAAAAAATTCCGCATTCAAGATGTCATTATTTTCTGCATTCTTCTTTGCATCATCTATCGCCTGCGGCACTATCTCTACACCACATACTTTCTTGGCATTGCAGGCAAGAAAAAGCGATATGGTACCAATACCGCAATACAGATCCCAGACAGTCTCGTTTCCCTTAAGCTCTGCATATTCAAGCGCAGTCTTATATAGTTTCTCTGTCTGAACGGGATTTACCTGATAGAATGAAAGTGGTGATATGTTAAAGATCAGATCACCTATTCTGTCTCTGATCACAGGATTACCATGAATTGTAGTATAAGAATCTCCCATTATCACATTGGTATCCTCAGTATTTACAGAATAAGAAAGTGATGCCACATCACTAAGCTTCTCGATCAGTTTTTCCTCATGAGGCAGCTTTTTTGCATTGATCACAAGGCATACCATAAACTCATCAAAAGCAAAACTCTTTCTGATAAGAACATGTCTTACAACACCTGTGTGTAACCGTTCATCATAAGGTTCTATGCCAAACTCTTTCATCCATAAAACTATTCGTTCAAGAATATCCTTATTTTCAGAAGATGACAAAAGACAATCTTCACACGGGATTATGTCATGCGTTCGTCCCGCATAGAATCCATATATTATGTTTCCGTTTTTATCTTTTCCGAAAGGATATTGTGCCTTATTGCGATAACGCAGCGGTGTACTGTCCATACCCATGATCGGCTCAAATATCTCATCCAGTTTTTCTGAAGGCACTCCACCAAGACGCAACAGATCGTTATAAACTTTATCAGACTTAAACTTAAGCTGAGCTTCATAAGATAATCCCTGCAGCCTGCATCCACCGCATCTCCCGGCAACATGGCATGGAGGTTCCACTCTGTCAGGCGAAGGCTCTATCACTTTTATCAGTCGTGCAAAAGCATAATTCTTCTTAGCTTTTGTAACACCTGCAAGTATCTTATCCCCAGGAAGTGCGCCCTTCACAAAAAAGGGGAAGCCCTCTATCTTTCCGATGCCTTCCCCTTCGGAGCCCAGGTCTGTAATCCTGAGCTCCAACTCTTCATTTTTCTTATATTCGTGTGTCATATTGCATACCGCAATCTATTACCGATTGTTGTTCCTTCTTTCTTACTTATGTATTGTAATCGCAATAAGCAATTACATTTACTATACTAATTCAATAACTCAATTGTTTTGCGGGCGATCTTGAATTTTACTACCTTAGTGCCACAATACTCGTCAGTGCCTTTTATCTTTACACTCGCCGTTCCATTGTTCACATTCTTCGTATAGGTTGAAGGATCTATCTCAAACGAAGCAGGTTCACCTCCAACAAGCACTGTAATATCTTCAGGATCTAATGTCTGCTCCATACCATCATAAACTTTTGAAGCAGTCACACTTACCTTTGCTTTTGCAATACTTATTCCTTCCGTATTTTCCTCTACAACAGGTACTTCATCGTCACTTACCGGAGGTTCGGTTATATCAAAATACTCTTTATAACTTCCCATGAAGCATCCTTTTCCCGTAACCGTCACACAAGGGCTGCCTTTCACATCTTCATCGCCTTCGGCCACTTTCTTATTTCCGGAATACTTGACACTGTAATCAACACCCTTACGAAGGACCACTTCGCCTGCCATAACTTCCACTTCAGGCTTAGCGCCGCCCTTCACCAGATACACATCCTTTTCTTCGAGCCTTATATCCACAGACAGCTCTGAAATACCGTTGTCCACGTTTTCAGCATCAGAGATATTGAACTTGGCGATCTTGAATTTCTTTTTTACAGTTCCTTTGTAGCCATTGATGCCGGTTATGATAACCGTACAGTTTCCGGGCTTCACTTCATCCATTACCTGATAAACATAATCAAGCTTTGCATTGTCACTTACGGAATTGGTCCTGTATTCTTCTATGCTTTCGCCCTTCAGCTCTTTGTAGTCATCAGCTTCCTCATTCTTTCCGACTGCCACATAGAATGCATCGGCCACACCGGCTCTTCCGCCGCTGTAGACAAGCTTCACATCCGGATCCTTTTTTATCATCGAAGCTTTTAACTTCACAGCATCATCATTAGATGTGAAAGTATCTGTCGGTTCTGTTATCTTAAATGTCTTCTTAACTGTTCCACTGTAATTTCCGCGACCAACTATAAAAACTTCAGCAGTAGAATTAGCTTTCTTATTATTCTTATATTTTACCCTGTAATCTGAGCCCTCTCGAAGAAGCGTAGTGCCATCATAAACATTCAGTCTGTCTTCAAAGCCTCCAAAAGGATCACTTGCAAATTTCCAGGCTACTCCGGTTGCCGGAACGGAATCAGGCAGCCCTGCTACCCATACTCCATCATATATATCATCCGTTGATACAGAATCAATATCTTTATTGACACACTTTGCAAGATACTCTGTGTCCGCCTCAGAAATCTGTCCCCATTCACCGGGCTGGCGTTTTATCGTATTTGGGCTTGCATCTGTTTTATTCTTCGATGCATCACCAACCGATACGGCAGCATATGTATTCACATCGTTTCCTTCTGCTGCCAACGCTTTCATGCCTGTGTTCCATCCCGGCTCAGTCATTAAGATTAACGCGATCATCAATACTGATACAGATTTAAAGATCCTTCTTCCTTTGACCATAGGCAAACCTCCTGTTCTGTTCTACATTTTTCCTGTTCTCCTTATGTTGCTGTCTAAAAACTTGTTGAATCCCATCCAGTCGTCAGAATCGCTGCCATTTAAAAATTCCGTGAATGTCTCTATCTTGGCATCCATGTTATCTGCAAGCGAAAGCGCCATCGCTTCCACCAGTGCAGGCTTTTTGGGCGAGCCATACTCAAGCTCTCCGTGATGGGCCAGTATGCAATGTTCCACTTCCCCGAAAAGGCCCTTGGGGAAACCCTCTATGGCATTCATCTTCTCTGCTGCCATCTGTGCACCTATTATGATATGACCGATCAACTGTCCGTCATCTGTATAATCATTTGAAGGGAAAGGTGAAAGCTCTTTTGTCTTTCCCACATCATGAAGCAGCGCGCAGGTTATGAGAAGATCTCGCTTCAGTATCGGATAGTTCTTGCACATATAGTCGCAAAGTTCAGCAACTGTAAGAGTATGCTGAAGCAGACCTCCTATAAATGCATGATGAACCGTCTTTGCAGCCGATGCTTTCCTGAATATCATTTCAAATTCCGTATCTTTGAAAAAGCTCTCAAGCAGCTGCTTTAAGTATTTATTTTCGATCGAATCGACAAGAGCGATCAGCCTTGCGTACATTTCATCAATATTTTTGGATGTGACCGGCATGTAATCCGAAGGATCATATTCATCTTCAGTACATTTCCTGAGCGCTGACACATGAAGCTGCTTTGCCCCATTGAAGCTCTTTACTTCACCGGTTATCTCAACAAAATCTCCTGTCTCATATTCCTTGATCCCCGGGCTGTAGGGCTCCCATACCTTGCCGTTTATAACTCCGGTTTTATCCTGTATATCAATATTGTCATAAGGCTTTCCGTTTTTAGTTTCTGTCGAAACTTTACTCTTTACGTAATAAACACCCCTGATCTTATTTCCTTCTTCAAAATCCTTAATATATCTCAATTGTTCTGCTCCTCGTCTTTCACAATATCTTCATGCCTGGTCCCGGTCTCTATCTTTACTTCCATATCTGCATAGCCGTCACGCCCCTGACGTTTGAAATGGATCTTGAGCTGCGTTCCCGGTGGATATTTTTCCAGTTCATTCACATAGTTTTCTTCGGTACCTATCATCACATCACCGAAAGCCGTGATCACATCTCCTCTTCCAAGTCCGGCCTCCATAGCAGGTGAATCCACGTCTACATCTGCAACACACACACCCTCGGGAATGCCATATTGCTTCATAACATCTTTTGTAACCGTAAGCGGCTGCACGCCCACGTAAGGCCTGTCGACCTTATTCGAAAGATGTTCTATCATCGACCTGATGCCGCTGATGCCATATGCTGTGATCATATGTTCCATGCCGTCCTCATGGTGATCATCACATATCACTCCCACCACCTGTCCGAGCACATTTGTAAGCACACCGCTTGCATCCTCTCCTGCATATATATCCGTGTCAAGCAGCTGATAGGAACTGTCAGTACCATGTACCTTTCTCTCTGCTGCTGTAACAAAGCCATAGTATAAACTTCCCTGACCACACGGCATTCCGAGCGCTATAACTGCATTTCCCTGTATTGACGAGGGATATGAACCTGCAAGAGTTGCTTTGGTATAGGACATCTTGGCCATATCAGGGATCTCGCTGAGTTTTAGAGCATATACTGCAAGTCCCGTATCCTCATCATATCTGAACATCTCAAATCCGCTCACAGTCTCACCGCTTGAAAACTTTCCGCTTATATCGTCATATGCCTCAAGCTTCTTAGAATCTGCAAGTACCAGTAACTGATATCCATTCTCCCCGATGATCACACCTGAAGTGCTTCTTGCCCGCACCGCATCCTCATCTGTCCAGTCAGAATCTTCATCCTTTCCTGTAAGAGTGATAAGACTTTTTTCAACTTCTTTTGAAATTGAATACATACGGCGGGAAAGCAGTCTGTAATCTTCAAGTTTTATCGCCGCATTCTGTATCTCCTTTGCAGCCACTACAGAGGCAGGTACCGGCGTCGGAGTAGCCGCAGCGTTCTCACTCTCAGTTGTCTTTACATCCTCATCTGAAAGAGGAAGCTTATCTATGGGAGTCTCACTCTCAATACCGACCAGGCCCTGCGAATTCTCATCATCTTCATCTGCCAAGATCACTTTTTCCTCGGGCAGTTCTCCGTCATCCGGATTCTCGGTAAGTTCTACCGGAGCCAGTTCCATATCCTGATCAGAGGATAATAATTTGCCGAAGACCGGCTCCAAAAGAAGAAAGGTTAAGCAGGCAACCAATCCAAAGATCACCGCCATTCCGGCTGTAAAAAGAGTTCTTTTTAGAAGCTTCTTTCTGTTTACCGGACGTTCCTTTATCTTCTCACGGATAAAGTCATAATCATCAGCCTCTGTAAATTTCTGTTCCTTATTCTCTTTATCTTTGTCTTTATTACTTATACTCATGTCCCATCATCCTGTACGGTGAATGATGCCGGATACTCACTCTTCATGCCCGGGAACTTTTCAAGTTCGGGTATATCATCAAGCCACCCTACAAAGTATGCCGTTATCTCACTTACACTGTTTGATACAAATCCCTGACTGATGCCGCTTCCGTATGAATCTTCAGCATAAAGCATCAGCTCATCCGGGAAGTTTAACATGGTGTATCTGACAAGATCAGTAGTAGTACCATCCTCTACAGATTCCTTATAAAGATCCCTTGCTCCAAAAAGATGCAGCATCTCATGCGCATATACGGAAGGACCTACCTTTCCGTCCCTTGCGTTGTAATACAGGAAACACATCTCGTTGAAACTGTTACGGGTAACTCCTGCATAATACGGAAATGCACAGCACGTACCTTCATCATTAAGGAACACTGCATAGACTATTCCGGTCGCACCATACTCGTCCTTTAGGGCATCGCTGTCTACCTTTTTGGTTATAAATTTATCAACAGCCTCTACAAGATCGCCCCATCCCTGTACATCCTGTATGTTTGAAGGAATATATACATCATCAAGATCCATATCATAATTCAGATCGGAACCGGCCGATGTGTCATATACGAATTCAATATTCTTGCCATATTCTGCAGCACTGCTCTCAATGAACTGTGTAGCCACATCAGTATTACTCCCGGCTTCGGCACGCATATCATCGCCCCAGTCTTCCTTTCCGTCATAGAAAAGTGAAACAAGTACCACTCTGCCTTCAGCGGCTCCGCTGCTTCCCCTTGTATCCATGCCGTTAAGGAGTACTGTGCCATCCTCCAGCACTTCTTTCTTCACTTCATTCCCGCTCACATTGCCGCCAAAATACTTAGATGGTCCTCTGTCGTATTTTCCATTGCCATGGCCGAAATCACCGCCCATGATCATCGAAAAGCAAAGGTATACCAGTAGAGATACCATAAGCGCCGTAAAAGCGATCAAAACCGTGAGCAAGATCACAGTAAAAGTTGACGTACGTTCTTTTTTCATTTTTATAGTCCCCCGAAAAGCATATTATACCATTTTTCGCTGTTTTAAGGTACAATGGACGTGTCATGAACGAAAAAGCTCTTCATATACTTGAATTCAACAAAATAACCGAAATACTGTCTTCTTTCGCAGGAAGTGAGCCTGCAAAAAGGATGTGTCTTAACTTACGTCCCTCCGGCAATCCCGAATGGATAGACCATGCCCAGGACGAGACTTCAGCCGCGCTTTCAAGACTTTTCAAAAGCGACAGGCTCTCATTTGGTGCAAACATAGATGTACGTCCCTTTATAAAGGCTGCTTCCATAGGCCGGACACTCGGTGCAGGCGACCTGCTTGCCATAGCAAGGCTTCTTGTAAACGTTAAAGAAGTGCGCGACTACCATACGGAGACTCCGACCGACTGCCTTGATAAATACTTTCTTGCGCTGGATCCGCTTACCAACGTATCGGATAAGATAAACAAATGCATTATCTCTGATGATGAGATATCAGATGATGCAAGTCCTACTCTCCGCGAGATAAGACGCAATATAAAGATATCGACAGACAGGATTCAGACCGGTCTCACAAAGATGGTAAACGAGACTCTCAGAGGCTATCTGCAGGATGCGATCATCACGACCAGGAACGGCCGCTACTGCATACCTGTTAAAAGCGAGTACCGCTCACATGTACCCGGAATGATCCACGACCGTTCGCAGAGCGGCGCAACTCTGTTCATAGAACCTTCATCTATTGTCGATCTGAATAACAGACTGAAGGAACTCTCAAGTGCAGAGCATGATGAAGTGGAACGCATACTTTCCGAACTGTCTGCCATGTGCGCCGCAAATGGCGATATGATAGCAGAGGATCAGAAAACTATCACTATGCTCGACTTTATCTTCGCAAAGGCAAAATATGCCATGAAGATAAATGCTGTAAGACCTCTTTATAACAAAGAGCTTCGGATAGTTCTTCGTGGAGCCAGACATCCGCTTCTCGATCCCCGTACCGCAGTTCCCGTAGACATCCGTCTCGGTGACGACTTTGACCTGCTTATCATCACAGGACCCAACACAGGCGGTAAGACTGTATCACTTAAGACTGCCGGTCTGCTTACTCTAATGGGACAGGCAGGCCTTCATATTCCCGCTCTTGACCGTTCGGAGCTTTCGGTTTTTTCGGAAGTCTATGCCGATATAGGCGATGAGCAGAGCATAGAACAGAGTCTGTCCACCTTCTCATCACATATGCGCTCCATTGTGGAAATAATGAAGCATGCAAAACAGGACTCACTCTGTCTTTTTGATGAGCTTGGAGCAGGAACCGATCCTGAAGAGGGTGCAGCGCTTGCAATATCAATACTGGATACTCTTCACAGACAGAAGATCCGCAGCATGGCTACCACACACTACAGTGAATTAAAGGTCTATGCACTGCAGACAGAAGGTGTTGAGAATGCCGGCTGTGAATTTGACATCGCAACGCTCTCCCCTACCTACAGACTGATGATAGGCATTCCGGGAAAAAGTAATGCTTTTGCCATTTCAAAACGACTCGGCCTTTCAGATGAGATAATCGAAAAAGCCGGACAATATATCAGCCGCGAGGAAGAAAATTTTGAGAATGTTATTTCAGACCTCGAGGACAGACGTAATATAATAGATAAGGAAAAACAGGAAATAGAAAACCTCAAGGCAGACATACTCAGACGTGAGAAGATACTTGCCGACAAAGAGGAAAAGATACAGGAAAAGAAAGACAGGATCATCGCCAACGCCAGAGAAGAAGCCCGTGACCTGCTCCAGGATGCGAAGGACAAGGCTGACGAGACCATACGCGCATTCAACAAACAGGGCAGTGTTATGAAGCCTGCAACAATGGAAAAGAAGAGGCGCGAGCTCCGCGAGTGGATATCCAAAGAAGATGAGGCTATCTATCAGGAAGCGATGAAACGTTCGGGAAAGAACAAAACTCCGATAAAAGAAAAGAAAAAAACAGAACTGCTTACCGAAAAGAATGCGCTTCCCGGCACACCCGTATTTATTCTGTCAATGGATATGGACGGTGTGATCGCAGAAGCTCCTGATAAAAAAGGCAATGTACTTGTACAGTCAGGCGGTATTTCAATAAAAGTTAAACTTTCAGACCTTGAAATGGGCGATGCCCCGATGCCTGAAAAGACAGTTAAGAAAGTCCGTCTCGATCTTTCACGTGCAACAAATATCAGTCCCGAGATAAATGTCATAGGTAGAACAGTTGATGATGCAGTATCCGTCATAGACAAATATCTCGATGACGCATATATGTCAAAGCTTGAATCCGTACGTATCATTCACGGTAAGGGCACCGGGGCTCTGCGCTCCGGCATACACGATTATCTGCGCACCTCACCGGTAGTCGGAAGCTTTTCCGATGCAGCTCATGGCGAGGGAGATGCAGGCGTAACTGTAGTCAGATTCAAATAATACGGATATTGAGAGGGGAAAATCATGGCCGGAAAACAGAAAATACTCATAGTTGATGACGACGAGCACATTGCAGAGCTCGTAAGTCTCTATCTTACAAAGGAATGCTTCGATACAAAATGTGTAGGTGACGGAGAAAGCGCATTAAGCACCATGAAAGAATTCGCTCCCGACCTGATACTGCTTGACCTTATGCTTCCCGGAATGGATGGATATCAGGTATGCCGCGAGGTAAGACAGTATTCCAAAACACCTATAATAATGCTTTCCGCAAAGGGTGAAGTTTTTGATAAGGTGCTCGGTCTCGAACTCGGAGCAGATGATTACATGGAAAAACCCTTTGATTCAAAGGAACTTGTTGCAAGAGTTAAGGCAGTACTCAGAAGGTCAGGCGAGAATTCTGTTCCCGTTCCCGAGCCTGCAGCTAAGGATGAGGTGAGCTACCCTGACCTTGAGATAAACAAATCAAATTACAGCGTTATTTACATGGGCAGAAAGGTAGACATGCCGCCCAAGGAGCTGGAGCTTTTATACTTCTTAGCTTCTTCACCCAATCATGTCTACACAAGAGACCAGCTACTCGATCAGATTTGGGGATATGAATATATGGGTGATACCAGAACCGTTGACGTTCATATCAAACGTATCAGAGAGAAGATCAAGGATCATGAATCCTGGAAGATAACTACCATATGGGGAGTCGGATATAAATTCGAGACACTTTGATAAATGAGGCGCACACTTTATCTTAAATTTCTTATAGCCTATCTCATCTTTGGGGTATTCGGCTTTATCATAGTCGACACCTTTATGGAGCAGATGACGATGAACAGGCTTGAACGTGACAAGGCCGACAGCCTCTACAGAGAGGCTACGACCATTGCCGAGAATTATGCGCTTTCCGTTTATAACAACGAAACATCTCTCACATCACTGAAAGAAACCATAGACAAGATCGCTCAGATAACCGGCTCAAAAATACAGATCGTGAGCCCCTCCGGCATAATCGTCGCCAGTTCACTGACCGAATTAAACGTTGATGAACCCGATGTAATACAGGGTTTCGATGTTACAGCGCTGCGCGGTTCCTTCTACAGCGTGGGAAATTTCTACAACACTTTCAGCACTCAGCACATCACGGTTTCATCACCTATCACTTCAGGCTATCTCGTACATGGTTACGTTATAGTTTCATATGACACGCAGAAGCTTAAGGAAAATGCCGATCAGCTTCTTAATATTGACTATATTTTTCTTTTCATACTTTTCCTGCTGTCACTGATAATCCTCATTTTCTTCACGGAACTTGTATATCTTCCTCTCCGCCGCATCATCGCTGCAACAGAGCAGTATGCATCAGGAAACCTGCACTATGAGATAACCGTCGACAGTGACGATGAGATCGGATATCTTGCCGCATCGCTTGCCTATATGGCTCAGGAGCTGGCAAAAGGTGAGGACAATCAGAAACAGATAGTTGCAAACGTTTCACATGACTTCCGTTCGCCGCTCACATCCATAAAGGGATACCTTGAAGCAATGCAGGACGGAACCATACCGGAAGAAATGTATCCCAAATACATGGGAATAGTCATCGCTGAAAGTGAGCGACTTATCAAACTCACAAACAATCTGCTCACACTGAATAACTTAAACACAAACGGCATGATGCTTGATATTACGGACTTTGATATCAATAACGTAATACGACAGACAGTCTCCACTTTTGAAGGAACCTGCCGTGAGAAAATGATATCCATGGATCTGACCCTCACAGGCAATATGCTTTATGTAAAAGCTGATCTTACCAAGATACAGCAGGTACTCTACAATCTGATAGACAATGCGATCAAGTTCAGCGGAAAGAATTCCACTATCCATATAGATACAAATGAGAAGGGAAACAAGGTCTTCATTTCTGTCAAAGACGAAGGTATCGGTATACCCAAGGAAAGCATACCTCTTATTTTCGACCGTTTCTATAAATCCGATCTCTCGAGAGGAAAAGATAAAAAAGGAACAGGCCTTGGCCTGTCCATTACCAGAGAGATCATACGTGCACACGATGAGAATATAAATGTCATTTCTACAGAAGGTGTTGGCACAGAATTTATCTTCTCTCTTCCCGTATCTGAAGATTTTACCGACGAGGATGACGTGATCACAGAAGCCTGACTATTGCATCATAGTCAACTTCATCCCAGTATTTCTTTAATTCCATATACCTGTCTTTTTCTTCATCAGGAAAATCGTATTTTTCCAGTTCATCCATTATCATCTCCATCTGATCATAATCTATATCACAAGCATACTTCTTAAGCTTCTCATACAGATCATTCATGATCTCCGGAGATATCATTACTTTATCCTTATCCTTTGCCTTATCATCTTCAAATACCGGGGTAAGGATAGCATCAAACTCTCTGTACATTTTTAAGAGGGTTTCTGTCTTTTCCCGTATAACATCCGTCTTTCCCTCTTTACCCGCAAACTCGAGTTCTTTTGCAAGATCTGACAGTTCCTCCGCACCGATGATACGTGCAGAGCTTTTAAGCGCATGCACCTTGATCGTATATCCGTCCCAGTCTTCCGAATTGTAGAGTTGCTCTATCTCATCCGATTTTGATGTAATAGTCGTATAGAATATTTTCAGGGCAGATATATATCCTTCTTCTGAACCGCAAAAATTTATGCCTGATTCATGATCAAGACAGCCTGTTTTTGAAACTCTCTCTATAAAGAGTTCTTCTTCGGTCTTTTCTGATGGCTGTTCTTTAATATCAACCTCATCTCTGTTAATAAGATCTTTTGAAAAATAAAGTATGAGAAGCGCAAGCATCACAGGGTACTTTACCGGTTTCTTAAGCACATCGGTAAATCCCGCATTTATCATGCTCTGGAAATTCTCACCCTGGACATCTGATGAAAGGCCTATAACAGGTATAAATCTGTTATTTCCCTGTGCCCGGCTGCGAAAAGTCCTAAGTGTCTGCTCGCCGTTCATAACAGGCATGTTCTGATCGATAAATATCATCATGTATTCATTTTTATCGGTCATATCAAGACACTCCTGTCCGGAAGATGCCTTATCAGCCTTTATGCCTGCCTTTTCAAGAAGATGGATGAGCTGTCTGCTTTCCATCTCCATATCATCAACGACAAGTACACGTATCTCTTCTGCCCTGTAAACTTTTCTCAGATCATTCATTTTTGTATCACTCTTTTTCCGGAATGGCGACACGATCCGAAAGCAGACCATATAACCTTTCCATCATAAAACGATAATAAACTGTAAGCTCATTGCTGAGTTTATTCAATGCTTCGCGATTTCCTTTGGCTGCCGCAGAAGAAGCCATGCCGGCTATATCTGAAAGTTCATCCGCTCCTATCATTCTTGCTGTGGCCGCTATTGTTCCGGCATTCATCGCATATGACTGTAGATCATCTGTCGCAAGATCGTCGCGTATTTTATCCTCAAGATTGTCTGTTGTAAAAAGCTTTAACTGCTCTATATAGAAATCCACATCACCGCCGCTGTATTCAAGGCCTCTTGAAGTATTTAAAAAAGTCAGCATCGAAATAAGTTCTTCCTGCACGTTCTTTTCTTTAAAGCCGGTAAATCGATATATGACATCAAAAAGAGCTTTCCTGTCGAGTGGCTTTGTAAGATATGCATCAAAGCCTTCTTTCATGTATTTATCTCGCTGACCACCAACCGCATTAGCAGTGATCACTATAACCGGAGTAGTTTTATACTCCTTGATCCGCCTTATCATATGCAGGGCTTCTATGCCATCCATCACAGGCATCATATGATCCATGAGTATCAGGTCATAATGAGTCTTCTCTGATTTTTCAACGGCTTCAAGACCATTCTCAGCTGTATCAACAGTGATCCCCGCATCGGTAAGCGCACGCACCAGGAGTTCCAGATTGATCTCATTATCATCTACTGCAAGAACTTTTATCGACGTGCCGGTTTTGTCGATCAGACCGGGCTCTATACCTGCTATATCATCCGCAGAGAATCCTTCCAGCCTTCCCTCGTCGGCACTGATGCTTAACATCTCATCAAATACATTAAGCAGGCGCTTTCCTGAATCATCTATCTTCTGGCAGTATTCTTTTATCGTTGAATCCTGTGCATCCTCCATGATGATATTGTTATAGCCAAGAATTCCGTTTATAGGTGTACGCAGCTCATGTGATACCTGCACAAGAAGTTCTGTCTTGGCCTGATTGTCTGCCTGCGCACGTTTTTTAAGCCTGTCCGCATCCTTCTTTGCTTCTTCAAGTTCCTTTAATGTCTTTACAAGTTTCCTGTAGTCCGGTGTCTCAACTACTGTCATCATTCCCAAAAGACAGATAGATGCAACATAGAATGTTATCAGTACATAATCAAAATAGAGCATTTGGATTATGATTATCGCTGCTGAAAATAAACCGCCCAGAATACCCGCCACAAGATTCTTCGCTGTCGTCTTCCTGCCTCCTGTTAGGAAAAAGATCCCGATAAGAACATTTATAAGCGGTATGATATATGCTGTTATCACGAAGTATGGGCCATGTAAATACTCACCCTGTTCACTGTAGCTAAAAAGGAAACCCGGAAATATAAGATTTGCGGCAAGCAGGACAGTTCCTATGATCGTGGGAATAAAACTTATCATTCTGTGCCATCCGTTCTTAAACTCCTTTTTCGATACGGAGATAGCATATTTTATAAACAAGAGACTTGATAAACCTGCAAAAACACTGTCACCCGTATTGAACAACATATGGCAATTTTTAGACACTCCGGTACCCAAACTCGATACAACAGCAGTTGCCACATCAAAAGCACAGGTTATCGTCAGTGCAACGGCAAGTCTGCGGAAAGCTCTGTAGGCAGGAGTGTCTGAGCTGTAATTTTTGAAGACATAGTAGCAGATAAGTATATCCATGGGTATAACTGCAAGTTCCATGTATATCAGATAATCAAGCTGAAGCTGCATATCACTCCCTCCTTTCCAAATTACGTGGCAGTCTTTACCGTTTACGATTCTTACTTCATGGCTGCATATTTCTTAAGCAGTTCCTCATGACCTTCCGCAAGTGCCTTTGTACGTTCTTCCGAAGGTTCTTTTTTTACAAGTTCAAACTGATTTTTGGCTGCTTCTGCAAGATCAGGGTATCCGACACACGGTGCGGATGAGGCAAGAGCTGCCATCTGTTCTCCATACGCATCCATATCACCGCTCACGAAGCTGTCCTCTATGCATTTTCTTCTATACTCTTCCACATGCGAATATATATCACACATCCTTACATACAAAAGCCTGTCATCATCACAATATCTGAGAGCTTCCTTTACTTCCTCCCTGATACCGCCTTCGCGCATATAGCTTGTGTCGAGTTCCTCAGACGGAGCGTTCATATTAACCTTCTCCGTGGGAATATATTTTGCGATCATCTCTTCAAGAAGTTTACCCTCTACAGGTTTTGAAAGATAATCAACAAAGCCGGCTTTGATGTACATTTCTTTTGCACCCGATATGGCATTTGCAGTCAATGCGATACAAGGAGTCTTTTGATTCCTGCTCTGCTCATCTTTTTTTATTGCATCAAGTGCTGCAATACCATCCATTCCCGGCATCAGATGATCCATAAGTATAATGTCATATTCATTCTCACGACACTTTTCAACAGATTCATATCCGCTGGATGCTGTATCTACCTGCATCATGGTCTTACGCAGCAGCCCCTTTATAACAACAAGGTTCATGTCCGTATCATCAACAACAAGCACATGCGCGCTTGATGCCGTAAACTGTTCTCTGTACGGTTGCTCGTCCGATACGGATTCTTCAAATCTCTTCCTGAAATCTCCTATCTGATCCCACGATACCACATTCTGCTTCACGCGAAATGAGAAGGTTGAGCCTTTTCCGTAGTCACTTTCCACCTTAAGATCGGTTCCCATCATATCAAGCAGACGTCTTGTGATACTCATTCCAAGACCCGTACCCTCGATAGAACGATTCCTGTTTTCTTCTATTCTTTCAAACGGTGAGAAAAGTTTGTCTATCTGATCCTTAGGCATGCCAATACCGGTATCCCTAACAGAAACGATAAGCCATATCTCATCTTCGTTTTCCTTTTCAAAGCCAACCTTAAAATTCACTGACCCTTCATCCGTATATTTAACGGCATTGGTAAGGATATTCAGTATACACTGACTTAGACGGACTTTATCACCGGTTAGTTTTTCCGGCATTTTAGGATCCACATCAATATTAAGGACAAGACCTTTCTTATCGGCCCTCTCCTTTATCATCATATAGAGATCCTCAACCATCACCGAAAGGTTATAATCTTCGATGATAAGTTCCATCTTGCCGGCTTCTATCTTTGAGAAATCAAGAATATCATTGATAAGAGAAAGCAGTGTCTTTCCCGCATTTCTGATACCTATCGCATACTGTTTGAGCTGTGGATCCGTGTATTCCCTGAGTATCAGCTCATCCATTCCAAGCATTACATTGATAGGTGTTCTTATCTCGTGCGACATGTTCGCAAGAAAATCACTTTTTGCTTTTGATGAGTTCTCGGCAGCATTCTTTGCTTCTCTGAGGGCATCACTCTCCATGATCTTTCCTGATGAGACCATAATGTAGACTATACCCAGAATAAATAGAAAGAGAAGCAATCCGAATACCCATATTATCAGCATCATTACGCCTGCATTTGTACTTCCTATCGTATCCGATTTTACAAATCCGCATATCTGATATTCGGTATTTGTTACCTCAGCCTGGAAGAGCACATATGATTCACCTGCATACTTTACTCCGATCGCAGCAGATACTTCTTCTTCCATATCATCGTGCATAAGAGCAAAACCCTTTTCAACTTTTTCATCTGACATGAGCTTCATGTCTTCACTGTAGGTTTCCTTATCAAAAGGGATCACTATGTCTCCATCACGATTCTTTACCACAGCCTTTACTGCATATCCGTTGAAAGATGAAAAACCGAACTGTTTCTCAAGTTCATCATTTCCATAGTACGAATAGAGCACATGCCTTATCCTTCCATTTTTGAAGACAGGGACAGTAAAAAGCAAACCCTCATCCGGTGCAAACGATACTGCGTCATTTCCATGGAATGAATCACGTACCCCGGAAAATTTTTTCAGATCTATCGGTTCACCGTAAACCGCGGTTCCATCAAGAGTAAGCATGCCAAACTGCGTATCCGACTTCATTTCCGTCATGGTACGCATCATATCATCCAGAGTATCTTCATCTACCTCAGGCCTGGTCTCATCTTCATCCGTCTGCATAAGCATAGACATATATTTCAGTCTTGCAAGTTCCGACTGGAAGCGTTCGTCTGTATATGCAGCCATTGCCTGTGCCTGAAGTTTCATCTGACTTTCAAGATGACTCTCAAGAAGGTTGGAAATGCGCTGTTCAAGAAGCACTCCGATAAGAAGGAGCGCTGCTATCAGCAATATCAGACCAACTAAAAGTTTTGTTCTTTCAGTATTCCACTTCTTCATGCAGAACTACACCTTCGACATACCAATCCATGCTTCCGAGAAGTTCCCTGTCACTAAGGAATTCTCCCTCTTCACAGCGCAGGTTACCCTCGTTATCTTTTATATTTCCGGAAAATACATCATTGCCATCTATGATACGAGCCTTCGCTTCTTCAACTTTCTGCTTTATATCCTCGCTCACAAGAGGTGAGTATTCATCAAGCCCTACTGCGCCTGTTTCTATTCCCTGCCAATAATAATCTTCATCTTTATCGGTTTTCTTCAGATAATCGGAAAGCATCTCATCATATATCACATCCCAGTTGTTTACTGCAGCTGTGAGACACTTATCAGAATGATTTTCAGGAAGTCTGTGATAGCCTATGGAATATACTCCTTCTTCATCTGCCACCTGGATCGTATTCGGAACATTTGCATGATATGTAAGCACATCAGCCCCTTTATCGATCAGATCATGAGCTGCAGCCTTTTCCTTCTCACTGTCATTCCATGAACCAACCCATTCCACATGTACACTGACATCGGGATTAACACTGCGTGCCCCCAGCGTGAATGCATTTATACCGCGGTTGACTTCGTTATTCGGCATAGCCGCAACGTAGCCTATGATATTGCTCTTGGTGGTCATTCCGGCGATGATTCCTGTAAGAAAACGTGCCTGATACATCCTGCCGGTATAAGAATTCATTCCTTCTTCATCAAAGTCATTGGCGCAAACAAAAAACTTCACACCGGGATAGCGTGAAGAAGGATTATCCGCTGCCTCGGCATACCCGTAACTTGTAAGGAATATGATATTACAGCCTGCATAAGCAAGCCCTCTTATTGCCTTGTCACAGATAACCTTGTTTTCCGGAACATTCTCAGATGCAAGAAGTTTTACTCCGTATTTTCTGCATGCGGTCTTGAGGCCCTGATAGTTCATCTCATTCCATCCGCCGTCGGCTGCAGAACCTGTAAGCACCACACCTGCCTTGATAGGTGATGCTTCAGCTTTTTCTGGATTTTTAGTTTTTCCCGGGCCAAGCAGAAGATATACCGCAAAAGCGGCTACCACTATGATCAGAGCTGCTATTATTACCTGTATGATACCTTTTATTTTTCCGACATGACTTTTATTATCAGTATCACTCAACTACGACTACCCCCTCAACGTACCAGTCAAAAGAGTTAAGCATGTCATCATCTGACATTGCCTCTCCTTCACCGATCCTTGTATTCCCCTTATTATCTCTTATCAGACCATAGAACACATCCCATGTTCCTGACTCGAGTCTTTGACGTGCCTTTTCAACAGCTTCTCCCGTTCCTTCCTTCACATTTGATGTGAAGGGAGACAGATCCATGATACCGTCCTCAAGGCCCAGCCAATAATGATCCCCATAGAATTTATCCTGAATACAGGATGTTATCTGCTTTCTGTAGAATGGAGACCAATCCCACACAGCTGCAGTAAGATATGTGTCAGGATAATCCGACGCATTGTCGGTATTGTAACCGACAGTTTTTATGCCTCCACGCTCCTCGCAGCAATCAAGCACCGCAAGAGAATCGGTGTGCATACTCATCACATCTATATCAGGCTTAATGCTCAAAAGCCTTTCCGCCGATGCTCGTGTGATCTCATCACTGTTCCAGTCATTCGTAAATATCGCATACACTTTTGCATCAGGCTTTACGGACCTTACGCCTCTTGTGAAAGCATTGAGTCCGCGGTTCACTTCAGATATCGGATAAGCAGCTACATAACCGATATCCCCGCTCTCTGTATTCATGCCCGCAACGATGCCGCTTAAGTAGCGCATCTGATATATACGTCCGAAATACGTTGAAAGATTTTCCGAATGATCCACTCCGGTAGCGTGCAGGAAATATACCTTCGGGTATTTCTCCGCCATCTTTTTCACGTATTCACCGTAGTTATAACTCGCTGCGATGATTATACTGCAGTCGGAATCTATCAATTCCTGTATGACAGACTGACAGTTCTCATCCTCAGGAACATTTTCCCTGTAGATGATATCAAGACGCATCTCATTCTTTATGCTTTCAAGTGCTCTGTAATGACTCTCTCCCCAGCTTCCGTCATCACACTCTCCGTTCAGCAGCACTCCGACACGGACTCTTTCATTTGCATCATCCTTATCCATATCGCCCTTTCCTATAAAGATCAGACCACCAAGAACAAGAATAAGGATGATCATGGCTACCGCCATCAGTCTCTGGATATTCATACAGTTCTTATCTTAAGAATATTTTTAACAAAGCTTTGTTTACCCTGCGATACGGCTGATAACGCATGGGCAGATCCAGCCAGTTCTTCTTATCAAGAATACCCTTTTCATGAGAGAAGGTATCGAATCCGGCCTTTCCGTGATATGCGCCCATTCCGGACTCGCCCACACCTCCAAAAGGCAGCTCACTTGTTGCAAGGTGTACTACCGCATCATTAATACATCCGCCTCCGAAGCGGCAGTTCTCAGTCACTTTCTTAATATTGAATCTGTCATTTGAGAATATATAAAGAGCAAGCGGCTTGGCATGTTCATTCACTGCAGCTACCGCATCATCAATATCCTTGAAGGTAAGTATCGGAAGAACAGGTCCAAATATCTCCTCACCCATCACATCATCATCCCATGTAACATCGTCCATTACCGTAGGAGCGATCTTTAAGGCTGCCTTATCTGTCTCGCCACCGTATACTATCTTTTTGCTGTCCATAAGAGAGCATATCCTGTTAAAATGCTTCTCATTTATTATCTTTCCGTAATTCTTATTCTTGAGCGGCTCACGACCAAACTGCCTTGCTATTTCTTTTTTGATGTATCCCACGAGTTCATCCTTTATGAATTCATCGCAGAGAATATAATCGGGAGCAACACAGGTCTGCCCGCAATTTAAGAATTTGGCAAATACTATGCGTCTTGCCGCAAGCTTTAATTTTGCTGAACCGTCAACTATGCACGGGCTCTTTCCGCCCATCTCAAGCGTAACGGGAGTGAGATATTCGGATGCTCTGCGCATAACCTCGCGTCCCACATTCTTGCTGCCCGTGAAGAATATGTAATCAAACTTCTGAGTAAGGAGAAACGCATTTTCCTCTCTGCCTCCGTTTATAACTGCAACGTATTCTTCCGGAAACGTTTCACTTATCATTTCTTCAAGTATCGCGGAAGTAGCCGGAGAATATGCGCTGGGTTTGATGATCGCCGTATTTCCTGCAGCAAGCGCATCAATAAGAGGTTCGATCGCAAGAAGGAACGGATAATTCCACGGGCTCATTATGAGCACGTTTCCGTAAGGGCATTTATATACTGTGCTTATGGACGGGAAATTTGTGATGGGTGTAGGTACTATGCGCGGTGCGGCATAGGTCTGTATATGACAGAGCATGTAACTGATCTCGCTGAGTGAGATGCCCACTTCACACATGAACGCCTCCATCTCTGACTTGCCGAGATCCTCATGAAGCGCATCTATTATACGGCTTTCGTAATTACGTATCGCACGGCCCAGTTTCTTTAAAGCCATAATACGGTAACCTACCGGAAGCGTCTTACCGCTTTCAAAAAAAGAACGCTGCTTCTTGATTATTATCTCTTTATATGCGTTATCCATTATTACCTCCTCATTCCCCGTAAACAAGCTTTTTATCCGATTTATTATAACACATCGGCCTTACGTACGTTCTCTTTTCAGTACACAAGTGTTTTTTACAATTAGATTGTTGACAATTTAATTGTATAATGATAATATGTGATCAACAAAGAAAATCACAACTCTAAAAGGAGGTATCACCTATGGCTACTATCACACTTACACTTGATAATTTCGAAGAGGAAGTACTTAATTCAAAAGAACCCGTTCTTGTTGATTTCTGGGCACCCTGGTGCGGCCCTTGCAGAATGCTCTCTCCTATAGTGGATCAGGTTGCGGAAGCCACTGAAGGTGTTAAAATAGGCAAGGTAAACGTAGATGAACAGGAAGAACTTGCTGATCGCTACAGTATCATGTCTGTTCCGGCTTTGAAATTCTTCAAAAACGGCGAAGTTGTAAAAGACTCGACAGGTTTTCTTCCTAAGGAAAAAATTGAGGAGATGATCAGATCATGACCGACATCATTATAATAGGCGCTGGCACAGCAGGACTGTCAGCTGCTATCTACGCAAGACGCGCCGGCAGGGAAGCAATCATACTCGAGGCGCTCTCCTATGGCGGGCAGATAGTTAATACCCCTGAGGTAGAGAACTATCCCGGCATAAAGCATATCTCAGGTTTTGATTTTGCGACCGGCCTTTACGAACAGGCAACAGAGCTCGGTGCAAAGATCGTATTCGCAAAGGCTACGGGCATCACCGTGAATCCTGACGGCAGCAAGACGGTACACACCGCTTCCGAAGACTACAACTGCAAAGCAGTTATAATCGCAACAGGAGCAAAGAACAGGCCTCTTGGCCTTGATCGTGAGGAAGAACTCACAGGAAACGGTGTTTCTTACTGTGCAACGTGTGACGGTGCATTTTATAAGAAACAGCCTGTTGCCGTAAACGGCGGCGGAAACACAGCTGTAGAAGATGCGGCATTCTTAGCGAATTACTGCAGCAAGGTGTATGTGATACACAGGCGTGACAGCTTCAGAGCAGACGAAGCAGAAGTTGCCAAGCTCAAAGCTAAGGATAATGTGGAATTCGTACTTAACTCCACCATCACCAGACTCATCGGCGAAGATGAGCTCGAAGGTGTTGAAGTAACAGATAAGATAAGTGGTGAATCAAAGATCCTTGAAGTGAGCGGACTCTTCGTTGCTATCGGCCAGATGCCTGACAACAACAGCTTCTCATCTGTCGTTAAACTCGACGAAAAGGGATATATAACCGCAGGTGAGGACTGTCTCACCGAAACAGAAGGAATCTTTACAGCAGGTGACTGCAGGACCAAGAGCGTCAGACAGCTCACTACTGCTGCTGCCGATGGTGCTGTTGCAGCTTTAGCTGCATCCGCATACTGCGGATAAAGTATCCTTCATACCAAGTAACTATTTCACCAAGGAGACATATCATGTCGAAAGAAACAGATAACAGTAACTTTGACTGCCTGAGGCTTGAGAATCAGCTCTGCTTTCCTCTCTATGCCTGTTCTAAGGCAGTAACACATAAATACAGAGCTTTTCTCGATCCGTTTGATCTGACTTACACTCAATACATTACCATGATGGTGCTGTGGGAAGAAAAGGAGATCAACGTAAAATCGCTCGGAGAAAGGCTCTATCTTGATTCCGGAACCCTTACTCCCCTGCTGAAAAAGCTCGAATCAAAGAAGCTGATAAGCAGACACCGTGCTAAGGATGATGAAAGGAATCTTATCATCCGCCTCACAAAGGAGGGCGAGAAGCTGCAGGAAGAAATGCTGATCGTTCCGCACGAAATGTCATGCTGTGTTTCTCTTGAAAAAAAAGAAGCCGAAGAACTGCTCCGGCTTCTTGGTAAAGTTATGGCTGGTATGAAATAAGTTTATTTCTGTCCCCTTAATCGCTTTACGAATTTATCAAGTCTTCCGATCGCGATCTTAAGATTTTCTATAGAGTACGCATATGAGATCCTGACATAGCCTTCACCGCAGTCTCCGAAGGCTGTGCCGGGAACTACTGCGACTTTTTCTTCCTCAAGGAACTTCGTTGCAAACTCATCACTTGTCATCCCGAATTCTTTAATGCAGGGGAATACATAGAATGCACCGAAGGGTTCGAAACATGAAAGCCCCATATTCTTGAATGCATCAAGAAGGAAACGTCTGCGCTGATCATACGCATCACGCATCATCTTCACATCTTCATCACCGTTCTTAAGAGCCTCTATTGCCGCATACTGCGAGGTTGTAGGTGCGCACATGATCGCGAACTGATGGATCTTGAGCATCTGCGAAAGGATTTTTTCAGGTGCGCATGCATATCCGAGTCTCCAGCCCGTCATTGCATAAGCCTTCGAAAAACCGTTTATATATACGGTTCTCTCCTTCATTCCGGGGATCTGTACTATTGATGTGTAATCATCCTTATAGTAAAGCTCGCTGTATATCTCATCAGAGATAACATACAGATCATGTTCTATAATGACCTCTGCGATCGCTTCGAGATCCTTCTTCTCCATGACAGCTCCGGTCGGATTGTTAGGGAACGGAAGTATAAGGATCTTGGTCTTATCGGTTATCGCTTCCTCAAGCTCTTCCTTTGTGAGACGGAAATCATTCTTTGCCTTTAAATTGATAGGAACAGGAACTCCGCCTGCAAGCACTGTGCAGGGATCATATGAAACATAGCAGGGCTGCGGGATAAGGACTTCATCACCCTCATCTATCATTGCACGTAACGCTGCATCTATGCCTTCTGAACCGCCCACAGTTACCATGATCTCGTCTGTCGGATCATAGTGTGTATCTATCTTTCTTTTAAGATATTTTGATATCTCTTCTTTCAGCTCTTTAAGGCCTGCATTTGATGTATAAAATGTACGGCCCTTTTCAAGAGAATAAATGCCCTCGTCACGAATATGCCAGGGCGTATCAAAATCCGGCTCGCCGACACCGAGTGAGATAGCTTCTTTCATCTCGCTAACGATATCAAAGAATTTCCTTATGCCGGAAGGTTTTATATCTCCTACTTTTTTATTTAAGGGATCTCTCATGGTGTAACCAGCTGCCTTTCGTCTTCATACTGCTTTGTCATGATCGTACCGTGATCCTTATATGTCTTAAGTATGAAGTGTGTTGATGTGCTGAGCACGTTTTCCATCGTTGAAAGCTTAGTGTGTACAAATGACGCGACTTCCTTTATCGATTTGCCTTCTATAGTAACAAGAAGATCATAGCCACCGCTTATAAGATACACACTCTTCACTTCGGGATACTTATATATCCTCTCCGCTATGCCATCAAAACCCTGGCCTCTCTGAAGTGTTACATTTACTTCAATAAGTGCTGTAACTTTATCAACACCTGTCTTGTCCCAGTCTATCATTGTATGATAACCGCAGATGACACCTTCTTCTTCCATCTTTGCCATCTCGTTAGCTATCACTTCGTCTTCGCTTCCAAGTCTTACGGCAAGTTCGTGAACATCAACGCGGCTGTTCTTCTCAATTGTTGAAAGGATCTCTTCTCTAAGCATACAACCGATTCCTCCTCTTACGCTTTAGTAAGATATTGCTTTCCTTCTTTTCCGATAAGCAGCTTATCATTATCCCCGGCTGCATATCCTATTATACATGCCGGTATACCGGATTCGTTCAAAATGCTTTCTATCATCTTTCCGTTCGGAGCGGCAATCAGATAAAATCCCCTGCTTGCTGCTCTGTAGGGATCGACGTCTGTGAAACTGCACAGCTGGATCGTCTCCTGTCTTACGGGTATCTCATCGATAAAAACCCTCATTCCAACTGACGATACAGCAGTCAGCCACCACAAGGTGCCATACACTCCTCCTTCACCTGCCGGCCAAAGTGAAGTGTCATGATTTTTAGAAACTATGCTTTTTATGATACTCTCATCGGGGTATTCACTGCAGAGTCTCTGCGCTTCCTTCAGATAGTGCGCAGGAAAGCGTTCATTTAATTTCTCATTTTCATTTTTCAAAAGGTCAAGCGCATATTCATCAGCCGCAAACCCTACGGCTATTATATCATATGATGCTTTTGCCTTTATCTCTGCCTCAGGCAGACCCGTCTTTCTCTGCATGGTCTTGATATGATCAGGGATCGATCGAACCCGTTGTGGGCGGAGGTGTAGGCACCGTTCCCTGAAGCGCCGCCAGTGCAGCCTGTGCCTGTATCTGTGAAGCCGTTGCCTTGCAGGCATCAATGCTTCCTGTCGCTATCGCAGCATTCATCATGTTCACATATCCCGGATCTGTAGAACCTATACCTACAACCGCAGTTCTGGGTGCGGGATTGTATGTACTGCTGTTCACTACCTCGCGTCCGGTCTCTGTTCCGTTTTCGTATATGATCTTCCAGAGCTTAGCTTTATATCCTATATGCATTCCCTGGGTACTTACATAACCAATAGGATAATCGGCCGCAGGAACTATCACTTCTTTATCGGGAACCTTTTCTTCTATAACCTCACTCTTGAACTCAACTTTATGAGATGAAGGTCTGGTCTCAACACCGTATATTTTGAATGTAATATGTTTATCCTGTGTGTAGCCTTCTATATAAATAGGATAATCCGTATTGTTCACAAAACGGAAATTCTTTCCGCCGGATTCTGCAATAGCCGCATCGGCAGACTTATCAACATATCCGACTATCATCGAATGGTTGTGGCGTTCTGTTACCTGAAGCTCCGCTCGAAGTACCGCATTATAAAGCGTTGATGATACCTGGCATATACCACCGCCAAGACTTTCTACAACCTGACCCTGCAGATATGAACCTGCCAGATAATATCCGTTCGCCTCACTGAAGGGCTGTATCTTATCAAGTGCCGAAAACTCCTCACCGGGATAAAGCAATGTACCGTTTATGAGACGGCAACCGTTTGCTACGTTCTTGCTTCTGTTTGCGCCTGAGGATGTAAAGCTTGTTGTGAAAGAACCCAATACATCCTTAACCTTTGCAAGATCCTCTGAAGCAGCCTGAGGTTTCTTATTTACTACAGGAAGCTCAACTACGGGATTTCCCGCAACAACATTTGCAAAAAGCTCATCCTGAATCTTATAAACAGCCTGCTCTGAATCAACACCGTAGCCTTCCTTGCCCTCTGTTATTACGAACTCACCGTTGTTTCTTGAGAGAGTAGGATTTTCCATCGGGGTATCAAAAGCTGTGCACTTCTCATCTACAACACTGCGGACCACGCCTTCATCGTAGCCCACCTCGATCTGAAAATTCATACCGTTGTGCTCGATATCCTTGTGCATCTTATATCTCTCGATAACATTACCGACAGAAGTATAGCTTGCAGCCTCGTCAACTATTCCGGGATTGCTCCATACGGGAGCAAGCTCAAAAAACGGCATCTTTACTTCATTTCCGCCTGTCGTGATAAGCGTGATCTCGGTCTGGAATAACTCATTTAAGCGTGTTTCTACCGCCTCATGAGCCTCCTCGGCAGTCATGCCCGAAACATCAATGCCGCCAATCTGAACTCCATCAAAAATACGCCCCTCGCCTTCTTCGGAACCGGCGGCATATATCCTTATCCCCTTATCCAAAAAGGCGCAGGCGATCGCCAGCAAAACCGCTGTTAACACGATGACTGCAGTTCTTAACATTATCTTCTTCATTTTAATTAACCTTTATTAATCAAGAGAAAAACACTATAATCAGACAAAGACGGCAATACACGGAATGACCATAGCTAATGTAAGTATAACAATAAGTATGGTTGTCAGAATACTTCTTCGTCTGCTATATTTGCTTATGTGTCTTTCTTCCTTTTTATTTTTTTTAGATGACATTGCATTTTCTCCAAAAAAACTGCTAAAAAACCGTCAAAATTATCAAAGGTAGATTATATATGAAACTCCCTGTTTTGACAAGTGTGATAATCTTCATCATCTTGCTGTTCTTCTTAATTAAAAAATCGGCTCGTGATGACCAAAAAATAATGGATGATTTCCTGGAAAAGGAAAGAAAATCCAATAATGTGAGAAAAAAGCCCCTTGATGATCTGGATTACATAAAAATCCCCGAAGATTTTTTTCATATGAAACAGGATGATAACGACCCAATATGCCATGAGGCGATCCGGATGCTTGATCATCTTAAGGATAAGGAGATCGTAAACCTGACCGGTATCTCAAATACCGACTTAAAACTTACCTATGGCACAGCAAACCTGAATCATCTTGCCGCCTGTGACAGCAATTTCACTCTTCTTGCAAGAGCACTGCAAAGCTACTCGGAGTACCTTGTCGAACATAACGAAAAGGGCAGTGCGATCAAAGTACTTGAGTTTGCGGTCGAAAAAGGCAGCGACATAAGCGCCTCTTACAAACTGCTCGCATCTTTATATAAGGAAAAAGGTGAGCTTAACAAAAAAGACGGCCTTAAGGAAAAGGCCGCCTCACTGAACAGTGCCATGTCAGATAGTATAGTAAACGCTATCGATAAGATCTGATCATTTATCGGATAAACCCCAGATAAGATTTCTCCACTGCTCGACCTGATCCACTGTAAGGAATCCATTCGAGGTTCCCATGAAGCCTATCTTATATGAAGCAAACAAAAGCGCATTCTTTATCGCATTTACCGAATCTCCTGTCTCCTGATAATAATGAAGGAAACATGCAAACAGCGCGTTTCCGGCACCTGCGGTATTCACCACTTCATTAGTATTCACACAGTCATAATGGACATGAATCTTCTTCTTTTTGTCATATAAAATCAGTCCCTTTGAACCCTGGCCGAGTATGATGATTTCAATATTGTATTTTTGGGCGATATCCTTCATAAACTGGAACGGATCACCCTCCACCGTATCATCACTTAAATACAGTATTGATGCGGCTTTAAGGAAATCAGCATTGTACTGTTCCCTGTCAACTTCATATTCGTGGATATTGACCGCTACGGGAATGTAGTATTTTTCTGCTATCGGCAGAAATGCCCTGCAGAAATTCGCATTGGCAAGAACGAGCATATCACTCTGCGCTATAAGAGGCGCCACCATCGACATATCATAGTAGGCATCGCGCAACCCCTTTATATCTTCAAATATCTGTTCCCTTTTTTTCTCATCGTAGAGCACAACCTGAGTCGGTGTACTGTCGATTATGGGAAGGATATATTCCGTTGAGAGCGTGACCTTTCTGTCGGGAGGATTGAATGCACTCATATCCTGATTTCTTCCTACTATCGAGAGAAACTCAACTTCATCACCGAGCCATTTGAGCGCAAGACTTTCATTAAAAGCGTCTCCGCCTGCTGCCGTATAGATAGTATTCGGACGGCTTGTAAACGGTGAATATTCAACCGGGATCTTATCCACCTTTACTATAGTCTCGATCTGAGAAATACCGGCAACCGTAAATCTGCTCATACCATATCCTCCTTGTTGTAAAAAAAGCCCTGCTTTTTAACAGCAGGGCTATGATCATCTATTTCAAAGGATCCGAAAAAATTATTTCTTCTTAGCGGGAGCTTTCTTAGCTGCAGGCTTTGCTGCTGCCTTGGGAGCTGCTTCTTTCTTGGGCTCCTCTTTCTTTACTTCTGTCTTCTTCTCTTCTGCCTTCTTTGCAGGAGCTTTCTTAGCAGGAGCCTTCTTTGCTGCAGGTTTAGCTGCTGCCTTCTTTGCAGGAGCTGCTACAGGGAAAAGAGCCTTTATTGAAATGAACTTCTCAACATTGCCTTCAACTCGGATCTTGCCTTCATTAAATGCCTTTGCAGCATCAAGCTTTCCGTCAACGATATCGATAAGATCTGAACTGTCAACTACGATCTTTGCATCATGATCATAATATTCATAGGGTTCCACATCAAGCTTGCCATCACATACGGCAATGTAGAATGCGCCTTCGCCCTCACCGGTCACATCAACCTGAACTGCAAGATTCTCTGTAGCTGCGGCATCAACCTTCGCCATCTTCTTCTGAACATAGTCGACGATCTTCTCGTAAGTCATAGTGCTCTCCTTTTCTCCACCAAACGGGATCCCCTCAGATCTCTGAATTTTATTATTTATTGCAATAAAAAAAGCAATTAATTAAAATTACTTTATAAATATATAGCAAATTTCCATTTACGTCAACTCTATGTTTTTTATTAGGAACAATAGTAAACAATGACAGACAAAAATCGTATTAAAAAAATACTGACCATACTTGATGCCGAATATGGCACAGAAGTACGTACTTATCTCGATCACAACTCGGCCTGGCAGCTTCTTATCGCAACCATACTTAGTGCACAATGTACCGATGCCAGGGTAAACATAGTCACCAAAGATCTGTTTAAGAAATACAGATCAGTCAAAGCTTTTGCCGACGCCGATCTGCAGGAACTTGAACAGGACATTCATTCGACCGGCTTCTATCATAATAAGGCCAAAAACATCATCGCATGCTGCAGGATACTCCACAAGAAATATAAGGATGAAGTTCCCTGCGATATTGATGAACTGACAAAGCTGCCGGGTGTCGGAAGAAAGACCGCAAATGTGATACGCGGCAATATCTACAATGAACCCAGCATAGTGGTCGACACACATGTGGGACGCATCTCCAGAAAACTCGGACTCACGGAAGAGACTGATCCGGTAAAAGTTGAATATGATCTGATGGAAAAGATACCAAAGGATCACTGGATTCTGTGGAACCTGCATCTGATCACATTAGGACGCAGCATCTGCACCGCAAGAAAGCCTGACTGTGAGCAATGCTTCTTAAAGAAGCTCTGTCCGGGAGCTATGCAAAGTAAATAACCTCACCCTACTCGCCGCGCATAAAAAAGAACGCCCTTTACGGACGTTCTTCTTTTTACGTATTAGATTAATCTCAGCCTTCTGCGATAGCGCCTACAGGGCAGTTGCCTGCGCATGTGCCGCAGCTGATGCACTTATCAGCATCGATAGTATACTGTGAATCACCCTGTGCTATAGCGTCTACGGGGCAGTTGCCTGCGCATGTGCCACACATAATGCAGCTGTCGTTAATTACATAAGCCATGGTTAATACCTCCTCGTATATTCATTTATTATTACCAGATATAAGATAACACTATAGGAACGGTTAGTGGTACCTAATCTTTTTACATATGAGGACGTATGGCATCAAGTGTTTTGGAGTATGCCGGAAGGAATTCCTCAAGGAAAATCTCGCCCTCAGGCAGGCTCATTTCCTTTATGGCCTTTAGAGACTGATGCTCGGCATCCGCAAATTCATCGTTGCCGGCTTTCTTCTCTTCAATGCATTTGATATAGGCCGAAAGCTTATCAGCACACTTCACAAGTTTCTTTTCATATTCATATTCCGGAGAAGGGAAGAACACGGTTTTGAATTCATCCCTCATATCATCCGGGAGCAGTTCAAGAAGGCTTCTGTTCGCATCCTTCTCGATCTCCTTATATGCTTTCTTGATCTCAGGGTTTCTGTATTTTACCGGAGTTGGCAGATCACCCGTGATTATCTCGGATACATCATGATACATACCCATCACGGCAGCATGCTCGGCATCAAGATTCTTCCCAAGCCTTTCATTGCCTATTACACAAAGCGCATGAGAAAGCATTGCCACATCAAGTGAATGTTCGGCGAGATTCTCTTCTTCAGAGTTTCTCATCAGTGCCCATCTGTCTATCCATTTAAGTCTCGCCATCATGGCGAAAAAAGCAAAATCAGCCATCAGTCTTTATCCTTGTTTTTCTTAAATACCCACATCTGCTGTATCTTATAGCTGATAAAGAAGAGTAGGGTATCTATGACTATCTTTACAACAGGTGACGGAAAACCGGTCCACATTGAAACATACTTAACAGAGTATGCCGATATGACCATCTGAATAAGCCAGAGAACCAGATACTTCGGTCCTGAAACCAGTGCATCCTTTGCCTTTGACTTGAATATGATCCTGTTGAAATTGTAATTGAAGAGTCCTGAACATATTCGCGCTATCGCCGTCGATACTTCAACATAATTTGACGGCAGCGGCACTTTCAGAAAATGCTGTGCAGCCGTGAATATGAGCCAGTCAAGCAATGCCGATCCAAACGATGATATGCAGAACTTCATGAAGACTTTGTATATCTTCATTGAATCCTTGATCGGATTGAAGTGCGAGCCTTCGTTCTGATTGAGATAGATGATAGTTATCTGCACTTCCTTAAAAGGCACTTCCAGATCATGCAATGCAAATATCATATTCATCTCATATTCGTAACGTTCGCCGGGAACTTCTAAAAGATCCTTAAGTATATCAGTCGAAAGTACGCGGAGCCCTGTCTGGGTATCGCTCAGAGTGATATCACAGAAAAATTTCATGAGCCTGCTCGTCAGCCGGTTTCCGAACCTTGATCTGGGCGGTATATCCGAGTCCGAACTGAAATCCCTGCATCCGAATACCACAGGTTTTTTCCCGTCAGAATTCAAAAAAGCCTCACAGCATTTGATCGTATCCTCCACTGTGTGCTGACCGTCTGCATCAAGCGTCACAACTCCCTGTACATCCGGCAGTTTTTCCAAGATATGAGCAAAGCCGGTCTTTAAGGCCATGCCCTTTCCTTTATTCACTTCATGGTGGAGAAGCGCTACATTTTCATAGCCGCAGGCTTCATCAAATATATCTTTGTATTTTTCATAGCATCCGTCATCAACAACAACTATATGAGCAAACTCTTTTGTGAGTTTGCTCATCAAAGCTGTCATTTCTTTATCCGGGCAATATGCCGGGATCAGTGCCACGATATTTTCTATCATATCACTCAGATCTGTCAGATCTTCTTTACGGAGATCGTCAGCTTTTCGCCGTTAATATCCCATTCCTTCGCGCCGTCGAATGATTCCTCATACTTCAGCTCGTTGGCGAGTACCTTTGTAGATATAGCTTCTGCATTCTTCTTTATGATAGCTTCAAGCTTTTCATTGCCTGAGAATGCAGCCTCGATCCTGTCCATAACCTCAAAGCCCGAATCCTTACGCATTGTCTGAAGCTTTGAGATCACCTCAAATACAAAGCCTTCCTCTAAGAGTTCTTCGGAAAGGTTTGTATCAAGGACTACTGTCACAGGTCCGTCTGCCTCTGCAGCATAGCCATCCTTCTGGATCATTGAGATGAGCAGGTCTTCTTCTGTAAGAGATATGCCTGCACCGTCTGCCTCGAAGCTTATCTCACCCTTATCCTTAAGCTCTGCCATTGCAGCATTGCCATCGATACCTGCAAGATACTTCTGTATAGCACCAAGATGCTTGCCGTACTTGGGGCCAACTGTCTTGAGCTGCGGCTTGAAATTATAAGAAGTATATTCGCTTACGTCATCCATATATGTAACTTCTTTGACGTTAAGCTCTTCCCTTATGATCGCTGTGTAGAACTCATCAGGCTTAACCGGTGTCTTGACGATCATTGTACCGATAGGCTGACGGTTCTTGATATTTGCTCCGTTTCTTGCAGCACGTCCGATATTGACTATCTTAAGTACTGCTTCCATGTTCTCCTCAAGCTTCTTATCGATAAACTTCTCATCAACAGAAGGGAAGTCACAGAGATGGATCGACTCAGGTGCATCCTTATCAACGCTCTTCACAAGGTTCTGATATATCTCCTCTGTCATGAACGGGATCATGGGAGCTGCTGCCTTTGATATGGTAACGAGCGCTGTGTAAAGAGTCATGTAAGCATTGATCTTATCCTGCTCCATTCCCTTAGCCCAGAAACGTTCACGGCTGCGGCGTACATACCAGTTACTCATTTCATCAACGAAATCCTGAAGAGCTCTTGCAGCTTCGGGGATACGATAGTTGTTCAGGTTGTCATCAACTTCTCCGACTACGGTATTTAACTTTGAAAGAAGCCACTTATCTATTACTGCAAGCTTGTCATATTCAAGGCTGTACTTTGAAGCATCGAAGTCATCGATATTTGCATAGAGTACCCAGAACGCATATGTGTTCCATAATGTACCCATGAACTTTCTCTGTCCTTCCTGAACCGCCTTGCCGTGGAATCTGTTGGGCAGCCAGGGTGCGGAATTTATGGAGAAATACCATCTGATCGCATCGGC
>JAEEGJ010002696.1_pt1 | contig 82479 bp, 81 predicted proteins | sample 8958761 | NCBI WGS metagenome assembly JAEEGJ01 (sample SAMN16246546, study PRJNA631951) | gut metagenome | biome: gut microbiome; feature: rumen; material: RS-attached | host: Bos | place: Iran: Karaj | collected 2018-10 | reverse complement strand
TAATTGATGAAGCAGGCGGTTTTATCAAGCAGCCCGAGAAAATCGTTTCGGGTGGTCCCATGATGGGATTTGCCATTTTCGATCTGGATGTTCCCGCTACAAAGACATCCTCGGCATTGCTTTGCTTATCGACAGACCAGATTTCTTCTGCAAAAGAAACTGCATGTATCAACTGCGGAAGATGTGTTGAGGTTTGTCCCGGAAGAGTAATTCCTTCAAAACTCGCCGATTTCGCTCAGAATAACGACAGAGAACAGTTTGAGAAATTCAACGGTATGGAATGCTGTGAGTGCGGATGCTGCAGTTATATCTGCCCTGCAAAACGTTATCTTACACAGTCCATCAAATCAATGAGAAGAATGATTCTTGCTGACAGAAAGAAAGGGGGTAAGAAATAATGAGTGAAGAGAAAAAGCTTAAAGTTTCATCCAACCCTCACGTCAGAGACGGAATGTCTACAAGAGGAATCATGCTTGCTGTTATCATAGCACTTTTACCGACAACCATTTTCGGTATCATCAATTTCGGCTATCATGCTGCACTTGTAATTCTTGTTTCGGTTGGATTTTCGGTTCTTGCCGAATTCGTAATGTGTAAAATATTAAAGAAACCCGTTTCGGTAGGCGACTGCTCGGCTATTGTTACAGGTCTTTTGCTTGCGCTTAACCTTCCTTCACAGTTTCCTTTGTGGATGACGGCTCTCGGTGCATGCTTTGCAATAGTAGTAGTCAAGATGCTTTTCGGCGGCCTTGGCCAGAACTTTATGAACCCTGCACTCGGTGCAAGATGTTTCCTTGTTATTTCATTTGCAAAATACATGACAAACTTTGATTGCGATGCTTATACCGGTGCAACTCCTCTTGCAATTGTTAAAGCAGGCGGACAGGTTAATATTTTTGATATGGTTATCGGACGTACCGCAGGTACAATCGGTGAAACAAGTATGATCGCGATTGTTCTCGGTGCATGCTTCCTTATTGCTCTCGGAATTATCGATTTGAGAATTCCCGGAACATACATTCTTTCATTTGTAATTTTCATTCTTATCTTCTCAAAGAGAGGATTTGACTTAAATTACATCTGTGCAGAACTTGCAGGCGGCGGACTTATGCTCGGTGCTTTCTTTATGGCTACCGATTATGTCACAAGGCCGATTACCAAAAAAGGACAGTATATCTTCGGTATTTTCCTCGGTATCCTTACCGGTATCTTCAGAGTATTCGGTCCTTCGGCAGAAGGCGTATCCTTCGCTATTATAATAGGAAACCTTATCGTTCCTCTTATCGAAAAGGTTACTCTTCCTAAAGCTTTTGGTAAAGGAGGGGAAAATTCACTATGAAAATAACTAATGAAGAAATAGTTAAGATTCTTAAAGATACTGCAGTGATTTTCGGAATTACTTTGGTTGCAGGTTTGGGACTCGGATTCGTATACGAACTTACAAAAGAACCCATCGCAACACAGGAAGCTCAGGCTCAGGCTGATGCCTGCAATGAAGTATTTAAGGAAGTTAACGCAGCAGGTGTGCTTGAAAGCGTGGAAACCCTTACTTTCAATCCCATCGATGTTGACGCTTCCATCGGCGATAAGTTAAAAGCTGAAGGTTATGATGTTGCCTATATCGACAGCGCTTATGAAGCAAAGAAAGCTGACGGCTCTCTTTACGGATATGTTATCGGTGTAACGTCCACATCGGGTTACGGCGGAAACATAAGCTTCTATATGGGTATCACAACCGACAATATGCTTAAAGGAATATCGATCCTTTCGATCTCCGAAACTCCCGGACTTGGTATGAACGCAGAGAACGTACTCGTTCCCCAGTTCAGAAACAGAAAACTTGAACAGTTCAAGGTCGTAAAGACCGGCGCTGCTTCTTCGGATGAGATCGATGCCATCACATCTGCAACGATCACTTCGAATGCCGTAACAAACGGTGTCAATACTGGCGTCAGATATTACACAATCTTAAGCGAAGGAGGGGATAACTAATGAAAAGATGTTTGGAACGTCTCTATAACGGACTCATTAAAGAAAACCCTACTTTCGTACTTATGCTCGGTATGTGTCCGACACTTGCCGTAACCACATCGGCGATCAACGGTCTCGGTATGGGACTTTCGACAATGGTGGTACTTGCGTTAAGTAATATGATCATTTCGGCTTTGAGAAAGATCATTCCCGATAAGGTTCGTATTCCAGCATATATCGTTATCATTGCAACATTCGTTACTATAGTTGAACTTTTAATGCATGCTTTCGTTCCCGGCCTTTATTCAGCTCTCGGAATCTACATTTCCCTGATAGTTGTTAACTGTATCATCTTAGGCCGTGCGGAAAGCTATGCTTCCAAGAATCCCGTTCTTCCTTCACTTTTCGACGGAATCGGTATGGGACTCGGATTTACAATGGCACTTACATTGATCGGTCTTGTCAGAGAATTTCTCGGTGCAGGTACCGTATTCGGATTTTCAATCGACGGCGTATTCGGAAATCCCATCCCTGTAATTTTGGTTGGTCTGGTAAACAAAGTTATCAATCCTTCCTCAAAGGGATTCCTTAAAGTGTTAAGCGATATCTTCACCATCGAGTTTTCTTCGATATCACCTATCGGAATCCTCGTTATGGCTCCCGGAGCATTCTTTGTACTTGCTACACTTACAATGATCCAGAACGTGATCAAGGATAAGGGTGCAAAAGCAGGAAAAGATACTTCCAAGATCGGTTCAGGCTGCTCACATGACTGTATGAACTGCGGCGATTCGGGCTGTGCTCACAGGATCGTTGACAATACCGTTAAGGAAGAAACTGCTGAAAAGGCTGAAGTAAAGCCTGCAAAGAAAGAAGAAAAGGATTCTAAGAAAGAAGATAAGGCTGAAGTAAAAGAAGAGGCTCCCGTAAAGGAAGAAGCTTCGGATGAAAAAACAAACGAAAAGGAGGGCGAGTAAATGAACGGAAGTTACATTGGAAACATTATCGTTATTGCGATCGGCTCTTCTTTGATAAGCAACGTAGTGTTAAGCCAGTTTTTAGGACTTTGTCCTTTCCTCGGTGTTTCAAAGAAAGTTAAGACAGCCGCAGGTATGGGCGGAGCGCTTATCTTCGTTATCACATTATCATCACTTGTAGCCGGACTTATTTACAAATTCATATTAAGACCTTTAAATATCGAATACTTAAAGACTATCGTCTTCATTTTGATCATTGCTGCACTTGTTCAGTTTGTTGAGTTCTTCTTAAAGAAATATATCAAGTCGCTCTATCAGGCACTCGGTGTATATCTTCCCCTTATTACAACAAACTGTGCGGTACTTGGTGTTGCGATCAACAATGTTAACCTTGAGTATGATATCTTTACCGGAGTCGTAAACGGCTTTGCGACAAGTGCGGGATTTGCGATCTCGATCATTATCCTTGCCGGACTTCGTGAGAAGATGGAATATAACAACGTACCTAAGTATATGAAAGGTATGCCCATAGTTTTGGTTACCGCCGGACTTATGGCTATTGCTTTCTGCGGTTTCTCGGGACTTATCTAAGAAGCCGGAAGAATTTGAGGTAAGATGAGTCGAATGGTTTCGACGGAATGGAGATTTATATGAGTATAACCGGAATATTACTTGCTGTCGGTATTGTGGCGGCGGTAGGTTTGTTTATAGGTATATTTTTGGGAATTGCTTCCGTTATCTTCAAAGTGAACGTTGATGAAAGAGAAGAGAAGATCGTAGAAGTCCTTCCCGGAAACAATTGCGGCGGATGCGGATATCCCGGATGTTCGGGTCTTGCTGCTGCGATCGTAAAAGGCGAAGCTCCCGTAAACGGATGTCCTGTCGGCGGAGAAGCCGTAGGCAAAAAAGTTGCTGAAATAATGGGAGTTGATGCTGTTGAATCCGAAAGAATGGTTGCATTTGTGAAATGTAACGGTAACTGCGATGCAGTTAAGTCAAACTATGAGTACCTCGGACAGGAAGACTGCCAGATGCTTATGTTTGTTCCCAACAAGGGACCCAAAGCCTGCAATCACGGATGCCAGGGATTCGGAAGCTGCGTAAAGGCATGTCCTTTTGATGCGATCCATGTTGAGAACGGCGTAGCAAAAGTAGATAAGGAAAAATGTAAAGCCTGCGGCAAGTGCATCGCTGTATGTCCTCAGCATCTGATCGAGCTTATCCCTTATGCTGCTCCTTACGCTGTAGCATGTTCATCTACGGAAAAAGGACCCGTTACCATGAAAGAATGCGATAACGGATGTATCGGCTGCGGACTCTGCAAAAAGAACTGTCCCGCAGGTGCTGTTGAAGTTACAGACTTCCATGCGAAGATCGATTATTCAAAATGTGTAGGATGCGGAACCTGTGTTGAGAAATGTAAAAAAGGTTCTATCCACGCTCATTAATTGTAAGAATATAATTACTTATAAAAGGGTATCGGTTTCTGCCGGTACCCTTATTGCACCTTATTATGAATAAGAAAGTTTTAAGTATCTTAATAGTCTCTTTATCTATGGCAGTTATAATTGTCATGGCTTTTTTATTTGGTAAAAACGGAAAGCCGTTAAACAGGGACGGGTATTATTTTGATACATATATTAATCTGACTGTATATAACAGTAAGGATGCAGCTTATCTCGATGACTGTTTGAAGATGTGCGAAAGATATGAGAAACTTTTCAGCAGAACATTAGAGGGGAGCGATATTTTTAATGTAAATAATGCGAACGGTGAGAGTGTTACCGTAGACGGAGAAACATATTACCTTTTGCAAAGAGCTTTGGAGTTTTGCGAGGAAACGGACGGAGCGGTAGATATTACAGTGGCGCCTCTAGTTGATGTCTGGGGATTTAACAATAAGATAGAACCCGTATTATGTAAACCTTCAGACGAAGAGATAAAAAAATCGCTGGTTAAGGTTGATTATAAAAAGGTGATCCTTGAAGAAGATAATAAAGTCAGATTATTAAACGGAGCGCAGATAGATCTTGGATTTATCGCAAAAGGATATATAGCAGATAAGTTAAAAGAGTATCTTGTTTCCCGAGGCGTTGAAAGCGGCATCATTTCACTTGGCGGCAATATAGTTGTAATAGGAAATAAACCCGACGGTAACGAATACAATATCGGTATTAAAGATCCCAATAATTCCGGAGATATCATACAAAGCATGAAGATTTCCGATAAATCGGCCGTTACCAGCGGTACATACGAAAGATTTGTCGAATATGACGGTGTGAAATACCATCATATATTGAATACAGAGACAGGATATCCTGTCGATAACGGTATTCAGAGCGTGACCATTATCTCTGATTCTTCCTTGGAAGGAGATGCATTGTCGACGATATGCCTGATATTGGGCGAGGAAGATTCTTCTGAGATAATCAATAAGTACGAGGCTGAAGCGGTGTTTTATTAGATACGGCAAAGCAGGACACCGCAAACTTGCTTATTTTTTGTATTTTAGGTAAAATTATTATGTATGCGGCTATGAAAGACTGCGTATTGTTGTGCTAATCATATTTTATTGGAGAATAATTAATGAAACAGGTTATTTATAAGGTAAGCATGGCTTTATCTGCCGTATTGATCTTGGTATCGCTTGTCGGTTGTACTACTTCATTCGGAAAGAGACAGGCTTTTAGAGAGTATGTATCTTCTTTTAATTCGGATGTAGTTACGATGGAATCGTTTACGATCACTGCCGGTGAAATTAATAATTGTAAGGATTACAAATCACTTCTTTCTGTAATCAATACCGAGATCGTATATCTCGATGAACTTGTAAAATCTGCAGAAAAACGGAATGCTACCATTACTGATCCTGAAATAAAAGAAATGGATGACAGTTATGTTCAGGCTTTAAAAGATTTAAAAAACGGTTACAAGATGTATTATGAAGGAATTAATGAAAACGATCAAAAAAAAATGGATCTTGGTGACAGACAAGCCGATTCATGCCTTCAGAATATAAAAGATTATGCTAATAAAATGAAAAAATTCGCAGATAAATACAATATGGGCGGAGATGAAGAGTTTGAAAAACTCGAGGATATGCTCAATAGTCTGTAAGATAATAAAGAATTTATAAAATTACATAAATAGTATTTATTTATGGACGATATTATGAGATAATATCAAGTGTATGAGTGCGCGATTGTGTACTTATGCAAAATCGAACAGGGGTATTTTAATTATGGCGATTTTTGGTAACAGAATACGTGTCGGTGACTTGTTGGTACAGAAAGGGTACATCACCGAAGATCAGTTAAGTCAGGCTCTCGAAGAACAGAGAGAGCAAAAGGGAAAACTTGGTGAAGTCCTCATTAACATGGGGTTGGTTACAGAAGAACAGTTTTCCGGCGTTATTTGCGCACAGCTGGGTATTGATTCCGTAGACTTAAGAGGTTTCAAACCCGACCAGGAACTCTTGGATTCGATAGGCGAAGATATCTTAAGAAAAGACGTCCTCGTTCCTCTCGGATACGATGAGAATGATTACAACAAATTGAAAGTTGCGATGAGCGATCCTATGAACTTAGGCGCCATCGACGATGTTCAGATCGTTACCGGTATGGAAGTTACGCCGGTATATGCTTCAGCCGTTGCAATCAATGCAGTCATTGATAAAGTTTACGGTAAGAGGCAGGCTATGGAAGCTGCGGAGCAGTTCCAGGCTGAACATGCGGGAGAGTTTGGTGACTTTGATGATGTTGAAGATGATGAGTCATTAAATGATGCTCCTATCGTAAAGATCGTAAATACAGTTCTTGATGAATCTGTCCGTATGGAATCTTCCGATATTCATATCGAACCGATGGAAGACCGGGTACGAGTTCGTTTCAGAATCGACGGTGTTCTTCAGGAAGTGTTTACATATCCCAGAAACGTACTTGCGGCTATGGTTGCCCGTATTAAGATCGTTTCCGGACTTGATATTTCCGAAAAGCGTAAACCTCAGGACGGTCGTCTTACCAGAATCGTAGACGGTGAAGAATACGACGTCCGTGTATCAATCCTTCCTACCGTTTACGGTGAGAAAACCGTAATGCGTATGACGAAGAAGAGAGGTCTTACCAGAGAGAAAAAGCACTTAGGTCTTTATCCCGATGATGAAATGAAGTTGGATGCTATCACGCATAACCCTCACGGAATCATCCTTGTAACAGGACCTACAGGTTCCGGTAAATCAACAACCTGTTACACGGTACTTCATGAACTTAATAAAGAAACTGTTAATATTATCACAGTTGAAGACCCTGTCGAAGCAAACGTACCCGGCGTTAACCAGGTACAGGTTAATGTAAAAGCTGAACTTACATTCGCATCGGCCCTTCGTTCCATCCTTCGTCAGGACCCTGATATCATCATGATCGGTGAGATTCGAGACGGTGAAACAGCAGGTATCGCCGTTAAGGCATCTATCACGGGTCACTTGGTTATCTCTACACTGCATACCAACTCGACATCAGCATCCATCACCCGTCTTATCGATATGGGTGTTGAATCTTACCTTATCGGTGATGCTGTCGTTGGTATTATCGCTCAGCGTCTTGTAAGAAGACTTTGCACAAAGTGCAAGATCCCTCATGAGGCTACTGACAGAGAAAAAGAAATGATCGGTGTTCCTCAGAATGAGAGCATTATCATATATGAACCCAATCCCGGTGGATGTGACGAATGTAATAAGGGTTATAAAGGTCGAAAGGCTATTTACGAGATCATGCCTATCACTTCGGGTATTCGTAGAATACTTCATCAGAAAGTTACTGCTGATGAAATCCAGGAAGTAGCTGTAAGAGAAGGCATGAATACTCTTCGTATGGCAGGTGCCAGAAATGTAAGAGAAGGAATTACTTCTATAGAAGAGATGGTACGTGTTGCATACGATATGGACGAAGAAACCAAATAATTACTAAAATAAATAAAAGTAAAGGTGGGAAAAAATGGCTGAATTTGTTTATACTGCCGTCGGTCCTGACGGTAAAAAGAAAAAAGGTCACATTGAAGCAAAGACAAAGGAGATGGCTGTTGCCAATCTTAAGCAGGAAAAAAATACCGTGCTTAATATTGAAGAAGCTGGCGGTCTTGCCAGAAAGATCAATTTCTCTTTCGGTAAGAAAGTTAAGTCCAGAGACTTCTCCGTATTCTGTCACCAGTTTGTATCTATCATTCAGGCCGGTGTTACTATCGTAGAAGCTTTCCAGATGCTCGGTGAGCAGACAGAAAACAAAGCACTTAAATTTGCGATCCAGCAGGTACATGCAGATATTTCAAAGGGTGATCCTCTTGCAGTTGCCATGAGAAGAAGAGGCGGTGTATTCCCCAGTATGCTTTGTAACATGGTAGAAGCCGGTGAAGCTTCAGGTTCACTTGATAAGTCTTTCTCCCGTATGGCTATCCAGTTCGAGAAAGATGCTCAGCTTGAATCTGCAGTTAAGAAAGCGGTTATTTACCCTATCGTTTTGATCGTAGTACTTATCGGTGTTATCTTTGCGATGATGACATTCGTTATTCCTTCGTTCATGGGCATGTTCGAAGGTCTCGATACAGAAATGCCCGCGATCACAATGGCAATCGTACACGTTTCCGATTTCTTTGTAAAATTCTGGTGGCTCATTCTTATCGGTATTGTATGTCTTATTTTAGGATTCAGAGCATTTAGGGCTTCTGCAGGCGGAAAAGACATTCTTGACAGACTCGCACTTAGAATTCCTGTTTTAGGACCCATTCAGCAGAAGAAAGCCTGTGCAAAGCTTGGTCGTACACTTTGTACACTTCTCGGTGCCGGTGTTCCTATGATCGATGCTTTGGATATCACGGCTAAATCAATGGATAACAATAATTACCGAAATGCAATGAAAGACGCAAAAGAGCAGGTTGCCCGAGGCGTTGTATTATCAAGACCTCTGAAGACCAGTGGATTGTTCCCTCCTATGGTTTGCCATATGACATCCATCGGTGAGGAAACAGGTAATATCGAAGCGATGCTTGAAAACGTTGCTACTTATTATGAGGAAGACGTTCAGAACGCTACTGAATCAATGATGGCTTTGATGGAGCCGTTGATCATTATCGTAATGGCATTCGTAGTTGGTTTCCTGATCCTTGCGATCCTGAGCCCTATGTTTACTCTTTACGAAGCACTTGGCCAATAAGGAAACATTTAATTATATGGTTAAGGAGAATTCGATCTTTCGAATTCTCCTTTTTAATTTATTTACTATAAGATATAATATTCATATGCTTATAATTGAAAATCTAAGCTGGATTTTTGGAAGGAAATAAAAGAAACAAATAATATTTTTCTGCATAAAAAGGTATTTTTTTGAATAATATTTGAATATAAAAATGTCTTTAAATTTCATCAAAAATAGATAACATAAATTTTTTAGTTCATTACATTTTATTCATAGTTTATTTATATTTTTGAGAAAAAAATATGCAAAATAGACAATCTAAAAAAATAATGCCTGTTAAAATGCACAAATATAACGAAAAATATAAAAAAAATATAAATTTTTGTTTACAAAATATTTTGAATTTGATATATTTAATTCACAGAAAAAACAAACGTCACAATAATTGTTAAAAGGAGATTAAAAATTATGAAAAACAACAAAGGTTTCTCTTTAGTAGAACTTATCATCGTTATCGCTATCATGGCTATCTTAGTAGGTGTTATGGCTCCTCAGCTTATTAAGTACATCGAAAAGACAAACGTTTCTTCAGACGTTCAGCTTTGCGATTCAGTTAGAACAGCTCTTAACACAGCTACTCTTGATCCCGACGTAGTTAAGAACGGTGGAGATCTTCCTGATGGTTCAGGTGCTGTCAGTGGTATCACAGGTTCTGTTAAAACAGAAGCAGAAGAGATCTTAGGTGTTTCTCTTGCAAACGTTAAGTCACAGCTTAAGTCAAAATCAGCTAAGACTGGTGATGTTAACTACAAGAAGAGCGGCAACCAGCTTTACGTTTACTGCTCAGCTAATACATCAATCTTCTCTGGTAACTCATTCTAAGATAAGTTGATTGAAATTTAAATTTTATAAAGGAGCACCAAGAGTGCTCCTTTATTTTTGCAATTAAACAATAAATTCGTATTACATTTAATAGGGACAATATGAAAGATAAAATAAAAAAAATTATAAAAAATAAAAATATATATGTTTTATATTCTTTTCTGTTATCGAGCGCACTGACTCTACTGGTATTTCTTTTTAACAAAATGAATGGTAATGATTTCTTAGTTATGAGAAGTGATTTTACTGATATTTATTCATTTATTGTTAATACTATTGGATCATTACGTTCTGGAAAATCGGTTTTGTTTGATTTTACGATTGGGTTAGGGTTGAATAATTCATTAGCGTTGGCTGCAAATATATTTAGTCCTTATAATATTCTTTATTTTATTTTTTATAATACCAATCTCGATATTATAACTTTGATTATAATTATTTTGAAAGTCGGTTCCATTGCTGCCGCTTTTGAATATTTTTCCATTAAGATTTTAAGTAATGAAAAATTTTTTTCCATTTTTATTTCTGTTTTTTATTCTTTAAATGCTTTTGTTGTGCTATACGGAACTATCCAGACCAGCTGGCTTGATGCGCTTATCATTTTACCTTTGTTGGTTGTTGGATTAATTAACTGTATTGAAAAGAACAGAAGGGTCTTACTGATTGTGATGTATACTTATTTGTTTATATCACAGTTTTATATGGGATACGTAGTAGGTATATTTAGTTTTATATTTGTTGTTTTATATTTTATTCTTATATTTAAGAGAAAGAGAAATGATGTAAAACCGATTAAAGAATATGCTACAATCGTTTTCAACTGGATATTGTCAGTTTTGATAGCTATTATGCTTTCGTCATTTGTGTGGATTCCTACTTTATTTTTCTTAGCTTCGAACAGAGTTCCTGATTCTACGGAAATAGTGAATTTCAATACATCTTTGCTTCAAATATTTAACAGTTTGTTTTGGGGAATGTGTTATGGGATCGGGGGTAAATATTCAAATATTTATTGCGGACTTCCTGTGCTGGTTCTTTCCGTATATTTCATATTTGATAAGAAGATAAATAAAAAAGACAAGATATTTTCCGGAATCATGCTTATCATTTTATTCTTAAGTATGAATTCATTCAGACTTAACAGTATCTGGCATGCTTTTGACCAGCCGGATGATTTCTGGTACAGATTTTCTTTTTTGGTTTGTTTTGTTATATGTTCAATGGCTTCCAAAGAAGTGGCTGTATCAGCCGGATTTAACAGTAAGTCTTTGATTTTTATAGTTTCCGGGTTAAGTATGTTTTACCTGTTTATTTTGCATACAATTTCCTTATGGGAGATAGACGGTGAAACATTTATAATGAATACCAATTTTGGCTTTACAATCAATTTTGTTTTGCTTGTAGCATGGAGCTTTATTATCTTTTTCATAACTCGAGACAATATCAAATTGAAACGTGTTTTATATGGCCTTTCAACTTTGATAATGTTTTTTGAGATCGTATTTGGTTCAACAAGACAGATTCAGTTTAAGATCGAAGCAAAACCGTATTACGAATGGTACAATTTTATGTCGGCTACTGTCAGTGAGATTAATTCTACCGATCCGGGTTTTCATCGAACCATAATGCATAAAAATGATAATCATAATTTTTATACAACAGATGCATTATTCGGTTATTATGGTTTATGCGATTTTGGCGATAATGAGAAGTATTCTGTCAGAAAATTCTTGTCAAATGTTGGTTTTGCAACCTCTCCTAGAGTTACATTTGAGACGGGATACAATCCTGTCAGTGAAATGCTTTTGGGCGTTAAATACGGGATCAAAGCTCCTGATACAACTTTAGAAAATGCTGTAAATGAAGATATTGGGTATGATGTAAATGATTATGCATTAAGTGTCGGATATGCAGTTGATGGCGGTACGATACTGTATGAGTATAGTGGTCGTAACGTATTTGATAATATGAACGGTATTGTTAATACTTTATCCGGAAATGAAAATGATTGTTTTGTTCAGTTAAGCGAAGAAGATGTCGAGATTCTGCAGGAAGGTATTGAGATTTATCAATTGGATACCGGAGAACTTTTACTTCATAGAAGTGATGATTCTGGTGAATTGATAATTCGTGCAAAAGACAAAGGTGGAGATGTTTATATTCAGTTTGAGAATGAAAACCCTTCTTTGTATGATCTTGATTTTGCTTATGCTGATTCAGACAATTTTACATATTCGCCTATCCAGCGATTATCGACTTCTTATTCGGCTAAAATGAATAAGCAAGATGATGATGTTTATCAGATCAGTGTTTACGGTTCAACAAATGATTATTTTTGTGATGCGATCAACATATATTATTTAAATAAAGACGCATTGAAGAGTCAGTATGAACTCTTATCTAAAAATCAGTTGAATGTCACAGATTTTTCTAACGGTTATGTTGAAGGTAATATTCATATCGATAATAACAGGCTTTTACTTACAACGATTCCCTACGATCCCGGCTGGTCTGCTTTTGTAAATGGAAAAGAAACAGAGATAGTAAGACTTATCGAAGGGACATTTATGGGTATTTATCTTCCGGGTGAAGGCGATTACAATGTTTCTTTCAAATATGAATTACCCGGATTTAAGATCGGTATAGTTGTTTCAATTTGTGGTATATTTGCATTTTTGTCTGTTGTTTTTGAAAAACAGTTGAAAAAGAATAAAAAAGAGGCTAAATAGTATTGGAGAGGTGGAAAAAATGAAGGTTGTTATTCTTGCCGGTGGTTACGGTACCAGAATTAGTGAAGAAAGCCAGTTTAGGCCCAAACCTATGATTGAAATTGGCGGGAAACCAATTTTGTGGCATATAATGAAAGAATATAGTTATTATGGCTTTAACGAATTTATAATATGCGCCGGTTATCGTCAGCATATGATAAAAGAATGGTTTGCAGATTATTTTTTAAGATGCTCTGATATTACTTTTGATTATACATCTGGAAAAAATGAGATGACTGTTCATCAGACATCCATTGACCCCTGGAAGGTTACTGTTGTAGATACAGGTTACAATACCATGACCGGCGGACGTGTAAAAAGGATCCAACCTTATGTCGGCAATGAAAGGTTTATGCTTACCTACGGTGACGGCGTATGCGATGTTGATATAAGCAAACTGCTTGAATTTCATAAACAACATGGTAAACTTGCCACACTTACATCTGTAGTTGTTGAGCAGCAGAAGGGTGTTCTTGATGTTGCCGAAAATAATTCGGTTAGAGCTTTCAGAGAAAAAAGCCTTTCGGATGGTGCGATGATAAATGCCGGATATATGGTATTGGAACCCGATGTGTTTAATTATATCGGAGGGGATGAAACTGTTTTAGAGAGAGGTCCTCTTGAAAAACTGGCATCTGAAGGTCAGCTGATGTCTTATACCCACCGTGGCTTCTGGCAGTGTATGGATAATGCAAGAGAGAAGGAAATCCTTGAAAATATCTGGGATGCAGGCAAAGCACCCTGGAAAAAATGGCAGGATTGATCAAAAGAAAAATTTTAATGACTTTAATTCGATTTTAGTATTGGATTAAAGTCATTTTTTCGTGATTTATATTCGATTTTATGATAAAATAAATAAGTTATGAATTTGTAGGAGGTGTATTGTGTCAAAGTGGGAAAATGAAACTCAGGCAAGAAAGGAAATACTCGATCTTGTCGGAGAATATTATAAAGAATTTAAGGAAACAAAAAAACAATTCGAACCCGGTGACAGAATAAATTATGCATCCAGAGTATTTGATAGCGAGGAAATGCGTAACCTTGTTGATTCTGCTTTGGAATTCTGGTTAACATCAGGCAGATATACAGACGAATTCGAAAAGGCTTTTGCAAATTATCTCGGAGTAAAATACTGCAGCCTTGTTAATTCGGGTTCATCAGCAAATCTTAATGCTTTCATGGCATTAACTTCTCCTTTATTGAAAGAAAGACAGGTGCTTCCCGGAGATGAGATGATCACAGTAGCTGCGGGATTCCCTACTACGGTTACGCCGGCTATTCAGTATGGCGTAATCCCTGTTTTCATTGATGTAACAATTCCCCAATACAATTTGGATATAGATATGCTTGAAAAAGCATTATCTGAAAAGACCAAAGTAGTTATGGCTGCTCATACTCTCGGAAATCCTTTTAATCTTAAGGCTGTCAAAGAGTTTTGTGAGAAACATAATCTGTGGCTGATTGAAGATAACTGTGATGCTTTGGGCAGTACTTATACTTTAGACGGTAAGAAATATTTTACGGGTACTGTGGGCGATATCGGTACTTCATCGTTTTATCCTCCTCATCATATGACGATGGGAGAAGGCGGAGCAGTATATACAAATAATTCTTTGCTTAATAAGATCATCAGATCTTACAGAGACTGGGGAAGAGATTGTTCATGCCCTTCGGGAAGAGATAATCTTTGCGGTCACAGATTTGACAGACAGTATGGAGAACTGCCTTTAGGCTATGATCATAAATACGTTTATTCTCATTTTGGGTATAACCTTAAAGCTACTGATATGCAGGCGGCCATAGGATGTGCTCAGATTAAGAAATTCCCTGGCTTTGTAGAAAGAAGAAAACATAACTATAAAAGATTGTACGAAGGCCTTAAAGGAATGGAGGATAAACTGATACTTCCAGAACCCTGCGAGAATTCCGACCCTTCATGGTTTGGCTTCCTCATTACCTGCAAAGAGGGTGTGGACAGAAAAGAAGTTGTTAAGTACATCGAAGATAAAGGCATACAGACAAGAATGCTGTTTGCAGGCAATCTTACGAAACATCCTTGCTTTGATCAGATGAGAAAAGAAGGAAAGGGATACAGAATTGTCGGTGAATTAAAGAATACCGATATTATCATGAATAATTCATTCTGGGTAGGCGTTTATCCCGGAATGTCTGATGAGATGGTTGATTATATGATTGCTTGTATTAAAGAGTCGATAAAATAGGAGTTAATATGAAAATTAGATTAGCTGATTATGTTGCTGAATTCCTCGTTAAACATGGTGTAAAGGATGTATTTAGTGTTGTTGGCGGTGGTGCTATGCATTTGAATGATGCATTAGGACATTGTGATGGGCTTAAAGTTACATATAATCATCATGAACAGGCTTGCGCCATTGCTGCAGAGGCTTATGCGAGACTAAATAATAACATAGCTGCGGTATGCGTAACTACTGGTCCCGGTGGGACAAATGCATTGACCGGCGTATTATGTGGTTGGCTTGATTCTATTCCGATGTTTGTTATTAGCGGACAAGTTAGATATGACACTACGGCGAGATATGCTTTTAAATCTACAGGCGCGGTTTTAAGGTCTATGGGTGATCAGGAATACGATATCGTAAAGTCTGTTGAAAATATGACTAAATATGCAGTTATGATTGAAGATCCCTATGAAATTAGATATTCTCTGGAAAAAGCATGGCATTTGGCTACTACCGGAAGACCCGGTCCTGTTTGGATAGATATCCCTGTTAATTATCAAGGGATGATTATTGAAACTGAAGATCTTTCCGGATATTCTGTCGAAGATGAGAATACAAATCATCCTAAGATTTCGCAAGATACCATTAATTTGATTATTGATAAGATTAAAAAATCAAAAAGACCTGTCCTTCATGCTGGTTATGGTATCAGATTATCCGGCGGCTACGAAGAGTTTAGAAAAGCGATTGAAAAGTTAAATATTCCTATTGTTACTTATTGGAATGCTATTGATTTAATTGAAAACGATAATTATTTATATGTTGGTAGAGCAGGAAACATGGGTGATAGGCCGGGAAACTGGGCCATTCAAAATTCGGACTTGTTAATTGCTGTTGGAACAAGAATTTCTATAAGACAAGTTGGTTATAATTGGAAAACTTGGGCAAGAGAAGCTGAAGTTATCATGGTTGATATAGATAGAGAAGAAATGAAAAAACCTACTATACATGTAGACATACCTGTATGGGGGGATGCAAAGGATTTCTTTTCGATGATAAATAATGCAATAAACGAAAAGATTGAGGGTCATGAAGAGTGGATAAGAAAATGTAATTCTTGGAAAAATGATTATCCGGTTGTTCTTCCTAAACATTGGAATAATAAACCAGACACTGTCAATGTATATTCATTTATTTCATATTTGTCATCTAAACTTCCTGAAAACAGCCTTACGGCAGTTTCTAACGGAGCATGTTGTGTTGTGGGTAATCAAGCTTATGTAATAAAGAAAGGGTCAAGATTCGCGAATAATAGTGCTGTTGCGTCTATGGGATATGGACTTCCTGCAGCCATTGGAACTTGTATTGGCGGCAACTACAAAGAAACGATTTGTCTCGAGGGAGATGGATCTATTATGATGAATCTCCAGGAATTACAAACAATCATTACTAATAAATTACCAATTAAAATATTTTTGATAAATAATAATGGGTATCATTCTATAAGAATCACGCAAACGAATCTTTTTAGTGATCATTCAAAAGTTGGTATTGGTCCGGAATCAAATGATTTATCGTTTCCGAATTATGAAAAGATCTCAAAAGCCTTTGGATTTAAATATTTATCTGCCAAATCGAATGAAGAAATGATGAAAGTTGTTTCAGAAGTGATAAATAGCGAAGGACCTTTATTTGTAGAAATATTTACTGATACAGATCAAGTATGGGAACCTAAAAGCAGTACAAAAAGATTGGAAGATGGTACTCTAGTATCACCGCCGTTAGAGGATTTAGCTCCGTTTCTTGATAGAAATGAACTTAAAGAGATTATGTGTATTCCTTTAATTGATTAATAAAAAATTGCGATGGTGGGGGATGAGCAAGATGAATAAAATATATTTACTGGATTGTACATTAAGAGATGGAGGTTATGTAAATAATTGGGAATTTGGTAAAGAAGCTATAAAAGGCATTTCACAAAAAATCTGTCAAACCGGTGTTGATATTTTTGAAGTTGGTTTTTTGAAAGGAAAGGATTACAACCCCGACAGGTCCATATTTCCAGATTTAAAATCCGTCTCAAACATTATAAATCCTAAATCCAATAATACATTATACGTTGGAATGATTGATATGAGTGATCCTATACCTATAGAAAGGATTACTCCCTATGACGGTTCTTCTTTAGATGGAATTAGAGTTATATTTAAAAAAGACAAACTGGAGTTGGCTTTTGAATACTGTAAAATCATTCAAGAATTAGGCTATTTTATTTCGGTAAATTTTGTAAGTACTGATTTGTATACAGATTTAGAATTAATTCAGAGTATCAAGAAATTTAATGCATTAAAGCCATTTGCAATGTCGATTGTTGATACTTTTGGCCTTATTAAAAGAAAACAATTCCTTAAGATGGTATATTTAGCAGATAGTAATATGGATGATGGAATATGTCTTGCTTACCATGCTCATAATAATTTACAGCAGGCCTTTGGTAATGCTGAGGCTTTGGTGGAAATGAATTTAAAAAGAGATATTATTATCGATGCATGTGTTTTTGGTATGGGCAGAGGAGCCGGCAATTTAAATTTAGAGCTTTTTGCTGAATATATGAATGAAAACTTCGATACTGATTATAAGATTGAACCTATGCTTGAAATAATGGATGAGTATCTGAATGATATATATAAAACTAAGTTTTGGGGATATTCAATACCTTTATATTTATCTGCCAGCGAAGGGGTTCATCCTAATTACGCAATCTATCTGGCTGAAAAAGATTCACTTACTGTTAAATCTTTTAATGAGATCTTAAAAGCGATTCCGAAAGAAAGCAGAGAAAAATATTCAAGGGATATTGCAGAATCGAGTTATCGGAAGTATATGGATAATTTCATTGATGATAGAGAGACAATAAAGTTTTTTGAAAAACAATTATCTGACAGGAAGTTGATGATTCTTTGCCCCGGAAAAAGTTTATCTGAAAATATTGAAAATGTTAAGGAATACATAAAAAGAAATAATTGTATTGTATTTGCAACGAATTTTTTGGCGAGTGAGTTTGCTCCGAATTATATTTTTAGTAGTAATATGAGAAGATTTTCTAAAATACAGAATAAATCCAATGCTCAATGTATTATTACTTCAAATATGAAAGAAGCTACTCAAAGTGATTATATTATAAATTTTTCCAGTTACTCTTCTGAATATATTGATATTATTGATAATTCGGCTCTTATGTTAATAAGGTTTCTTCTTGCTTGCGGAGTTACCGAAATATCTATCGCGGGTATGGATGGATATAATGCCAATCCGGATAGTTCGTATTATGATGATAACTTATATTACGATTTTTCAACTAAAGCGTTATTAAGAAACGAATTGATTACAGATGAACTTAACAAATTAAAAAATATTATAAATATTAACTTTATAACTCCTACTTTATATATTTAATTATACATAATTTTCAGAGGCGAAATATATGAAAAAAATAAGCGTTATGATACCTTGTTTTAACGAAAATGATAATGTTATTCCTATAAGTGAAGCAGTTGTTTCTATGCTTGAAAACAATTTGCCTTCATATGATTATGAAATTGTTTTCATTGATAATGCTTCTTCTGACGGAACAAGAGATAAATTAAGGTATATATGCAGTTTAAATAAAAATATCAAAGCGATATTTAATACAACAAATTTTGGCCAGTTCAATTCTCCTTTTTATGGTATGTGTCAGTGCACGGGCGACTGTGTTATTTCTTTGTGCTGCGATTTTCAGGATCCTGTGGAAATGATACCGGAATTCGTAAAAAAATGGGAAGAAGGACACAGGATTGTCAGCGGAGTTAAAACTTCAAGCAAGGAATCCCCTTTAATATATGTATTAAGAACTATTTATTACAAAATGATCAGGAAAATGTCATCTGTAAAAATGATTGAACATTTTACCGGATTTGGTTTATATGACAAAACTTTTATTTCTCTATTGAAAGAACTCGATGATCCTATACCTTTTATAAGAGGTATAGTTGCTGAATACGGTGAAGGGTTTAATATGATCCAGGTAGAGTATGAACAGCCCAAAAGAAGAGCAGGAAAGACTCACAATAATTTTTATACTTTATATGACGCGGCGATGCTCTCGATTACTTCTTATACAAAAGTCGGTTTAAGAATTGCCACTTTCTTTGGAATCGTCTGTTCTGCTTTGAGTTTTGTTATCGGACTTTTTTATCTGGTAATGAAGATCATTAACTGGTACAGCTTTAATGCAGGTATGGCACCGGTTGTAGTTGGTGTATTTTTGCTTGGCGGTCTTCAGTTATTCTTTATAGGCATTATAGGTGAGTATATTTTAAATATAAATACACGTGTTATTCACAGACCCTTGGTTGTCGAAGAAGAAAGAATTAATTTTGATAAATAAACGGTGGACTAAATGAAATATGTTATAACCGGACCTACCGGAGCTATCGGGCATGCTTTAATTGGTTTGTTGCTTTCGAATGGAGATGAAGTACTTGCAATCTGCCATAGAGGATCTATAAGAATTAAAACATTACCTGTAGATGAACATTTAAAAATTCTGGAATTGAATCTGGATGAATACTGTGATTTTGATAAAATTCCTCGAGATTTTCATGATTTCGATGTTTTTTATCATTTTGCATGGAATGGTACGGTAGGAAACAGTCGCAATGATACTGATCTGCAGATGAAAAATATTTCATATTCTTTGGATGCCGTGAAGCTTGCTGATCATTTGGGTTGTAAAATATTTATTGGTGCCGGCTCTCAGGCCGAATACGGAAGAGTTGATGGTTTTTTAAACTCTGATACACCTGCTTTCCCTGAAAACGGATATGGTATTGCCAAACTTTGCGCAGGCCAATTGACGAGATTATTGTGCGAGCAGAAAGGCATGAAACACATCTGGACCAGAATTCTCAGCATATACGGTCCTTTTGACGGGGAGAATTCGATGATCATATCATCCCTGAAAAAAATGCTTTCGAATCAGGAAGTGAATTTCACAAAATGTGAACAGAAATGGGATTATTTATATTCTTATGATGCAGCTAGGGCTTTGCTTTTGCTTTCTGACAAAGGTGTTAATGGTAAAACTTATGTTATCGGAAGCGGGAAATGCAAAGAATTAAAGTGTTATATTGATGAAATGCTTAGAGAATGTGATTCTGATTCGAAAGCCAATTTTGGTGCAATTCCTTATTCAGATAAACAGGTGATGCATTTGTGCGCAGATATTAATGAATTGACTAAAGACACAGGGTTTATACCCGAAGTGGATTTTAAGGATGGTATAAAAAATACTGTTGATTATGTAAAAAGTATATTATAAATCGAAAATAATAGGGTAATAGGAAATGAAAGTTAAAGAAACAATACCTTTTTTGGGTACAACAGCAATTGTTTCAATTTTATATATTATTATTTTACATATTTTTTCAGGTGCAAATAATATATTGGTTTACGCAGCTGTTTGCTCACTTTTTTGTATTATTTCTTTTTTGCTTTGCTTTTTATGGTTAAAAGTCGGCGATAAAATACAGATATTGAAATCCAATTTTTCTTTTGGATATATGATCTTTATAGATCTGCTTTTTGCCGTTTGGTTTGTATTTTCATATTTTCTGGAAGACAGAATATTTGACTTTAATGTTGATCACAGCTTAAGGCACAGGATTTTTCCGGCATTGTATTTCGGCAGCATAGTTTTAACTTTTGCGGCTTTAATACTATTACTTAAACAAATAAATAAAGAAAATGGAAAACTGAGGATTGTTTTTGCGATAATAGTTGCACTTATCCAGACAGCGGTATTGTTTGCTCCGAACATAATGAATGATCAGGGCGGCACTCTTTTTCATATTCATGCCTATTTTAATCCTGTTTATAATACTTCAGATTTCAGGCCTGTGAATGAGATAATCAGAAGTATATATGGCAATTATTCTTTCTTCTATATTATCCCGATGAATTTTCTGAAACTGTTCGGAATATCCAAAGTATATTCGTCAATGATCATTAACGGAATCATCGGTCTAGCATCTTTTATCCTTCTGTATCTGGGACTTAACAGATTGATAAAAAGAGATATTTTATACATCTTTTCGATTTTATCTGTAAGCTATATATCATTTTATTATTTTCAGTCGGGCCAGTATTATCAGGTTCTTCCTCATCGAATCGTTGCTGTGTGCGCCCTTGTCTTCATGCTTTCTTTTGGCAAAAAGATAGGAACGATAGGTTTGCTGACATATTCCTCGCTTGCGATCCTTTGGAATTTTGAAACCGGGCTGGTATGTTCTTTTTCACTTGCTCTTTTTGAATTTTTATACTGCGAAAATGATAATTACAAAAAGACAATAAAAAATGCTGCGGTAAACTTTGGTATATTTATTGCCTCCAATCTGATCTCATATTTGTTTTTTAATCTGTTTAATTTGCTTTTGGGCGGAAATTTTCTGTCATATAAAGCTTTCATATTCCCAATTGCTAGCGACGAATATGTGATAAATGAATTAAGCGTTCCATTGCCTGGATTGCACTCGCTTTATTATATAGAGTTTGTTCTGTTTATAATTGTTTTCGTATATTGTGCTTTTAGATTTGTAAGAAAAAAATCTTTCGAAAAAATTTTGTTTTCTTTGGCTGTTTTGGGACTCGGTTTATCGCCTTATTTTATAAACAGACCTGTATATGCAAACATTTCAATAGTACATATTCCTTTTGTGATTTTGCTTGTTTTGTTTTTTCAGACAATTTTTGACGAAAACACTTTCGCGGATAAAAAGATATGGAACGGGGCAGTATTCTATTTTATTCCTGTTATTCTTTTTTCGTTTTTTATTCTCGGAGCTGTCTCGGGGATACCTTTAACCGTAATTAACAGACTAAATACTTCGTGGAATTATAAAGATTACGAGAACTTCAAAATTGTATTTGAAAATGCGATTCCTGATGATGTAGCTGCTGCAGGCCCCGGACTGCCTGATGTTTATTCGACAATGGGCAGAGATCCTCAGATTTATATTATGGACTGGAGTGACTGGAGCTGCAGTGAAAAAGTGATTGAATATGCGGTTGATGATATAAATTCCAAAGATTCGCTGGTTTTTAATAATTCTACTGGAATTGCCGACTATATTGATCTTGAAGATTGGATCCTGGTAAATTTTCTATATAATGAATTCTATTATATTGTAAAGATCGATCCGAATCTTGGAGGTCGAAAAGAAAATATTATCAATTATGCATTGACAAATAACTATTCGGAAACCGAGTTCGTTGACTTGTGCTTTTTGGATTTTTATAAGACTCTTCCTGATGACGGTATCAGAGAGTATTATTTTACAGATTATTCTGATTGTGATATGGGAGAATTGTACGATATTATGTATGAAGACTATTTATATATGATGAATGAATAATGATTAAGGAATTTACATGGAGATTTATCTGATATGAATATTATCGATTTTTATTTCGGAAAGAAGATCTTGATAACCGGCAACACGGGATTTAAAGGATCATGGATGAGCATTTTTTTAAATAAGATTAACGCCAAGACGGTGGGAGTATCCTTGCCTGCGCCCACAAATCCCTCGCTTTATGAATTATGCCACTTAAAAGATTATTCCTCTCAGTATTTTGGTGATGTAAGGGATTTGGATTTCTTGATGGGCGTATTTGAAAAGGAAAAACCAGAGATAGTCATTCATATGGCGGCTCAGCCTATCGTTCGTGATTCTTACAAAGATCCGGTATATACATATGATGTTAATGTTATGGGTACCGTTAATGTTCTTGAATGTGTAAGGCAGACTGAAAGCGTTAAAAGTTTCGTGAATGTTACTACCGATAAAGTGTATTTAAACAGAGAATTGAATCTGCCTTTCAAGGAGGATGAGCAGCTTTGCGGCTTCGACCCTTATTCGAATTCCAAGTCCTGCTCCGAACTTGTTACCTATTCGTACAAGAATTCTTTCTTTGGCGGAGATACGGGAATTATGGATTCGGGAAGAAAGGTTGCCATCAGTACGTGTCGTGCCGGAAATGTTATCGGCGGCGGAGATTTTGCAAATGACAGGATCATTCCCGATTGTGTCAGGGCAATAGAAAAAGGAAAAGAAATCATCGTACGTAATCCGTATTCCATCAGACCTTATCAGCATGTTTTGGAACCCGTCTATGTATATTTAGCGTTGGCAGCTTTGCAGTATGAGGATATTTCTTATGCAGGTTCATATAATGTTGGACCGAATGACAGTGATTGTATCACAACAGGTGACATGGTTACTGCATTTTGCGATAAATGGAATTCTTATCCCGAACATGAGAAGACGGGATGGAAAAATGTTTGTGACGACGGACCTCATGAGGCTTCTTTCCTTAAACTTGATTCCTCGAAGGTAAGAGAAAAACTTAATTGGAAACCCAGATGGTCGGTAGACGAGGCTTTGGATAAGATAATCGAATGGACCGATGTGTACTTATCTGGCGGAGATGTTCTTTCTGCTGCAAGTAAACAAATCGATGTTTTTTTGAAGGATGAAAAGTAACAATGGATTCATTTAATGCTTTTATAAAAAAGATCATATCCTTTTTTCTGCCAAAACTTTCCGATTCGAAAAAAGATGCTTTGGTCCAATTTGTTAAGTTTGGCATAGTTGGAGCAACAAATACCGCGCTTTCGTATGTGCTTTATCTATTGACGCTTTTGGTTTTAAAACCGTTTGCTTTTAAATGGGATTATATAGCAGGCAACCTTATTTCATTTTTTCTTAGTGTGCTTTGGTCGTTTTACTGGAACAATAAATATGTTTTCACTGTAGAAGAGGGTAAAAAGAGAAACTGGCTCTTTGCGCTTATAAAAACTTACATATCATATGCTTTTACCGGAATTTTGCTGACGAACCTGCTTTCCGTGCTTTGGATAGATGTTTTGGGCATCAATAAGGCCATAGCTCCGCTGATCAATCTGGTAATAAGCGTACCGTTAAACTTCATTATTAATAAGTTCTGGGCGTTTAGAACGAGAAAAAAAGAAGAAAACACCGTTTAACGGTGTTTTTTGTTTGAGTCCGGCTTGCTTTGTAATGAAATTATAATGGATTGACATGAGGTAAAATCGTCGAAAATGAAATAGATATCGTTCGTAATGAGTTACTAATGACATAAAAGGTACAGATGTTACAATAAATATATAAAGTGGTTTATGAGTTTTTAATCAAATTCTTAGCGCGCGTAAGGGATTGATTAAGAATTCATAGGGGAATAAATTTAACTGGAGGACATATGAAAAACAACAAAGGCTTTTCCCTTGTGGAATTAATAATTGTAATAGCCATTTTGGCGATCCTTGTAGGACTTATAGTTCCTTTTATGATAATTTATCTTAATAAATCCAAAGTCACTTCGGATTTAAATGTTTGTGACAGTATTCAAACTGCTATTACAGTGGCAATGAACGATCCTGATGTAATATATTCGAATGATAACAGTTCAAATCAGGTAAATGATATAAAATCCGGAACGGTTGTGAGCCTGGATAGCTTGACTGACAGCGTGTTTGTCGAAACTGTGAATGATATATTAGGATATGATGTTTCGTCTCTTTCGGACAACAGGGCAAGGTTCAGAACAAAGAATGCCAAGACCGGAGGGGTGGTAAAAGTACAATATTACGATTCGTCCTTCTATGTTTGGATAGACGGAAGCGATGCAACCGGAAAAGACAATACGGCCTATTCGGTAGCGGATGCATCGGCAATAGCAGATAACGTTATATACGTTAAATAAAATACCCTTTCAAAATGAACAGGATTCGTGATAAAGCGTAGGATCACGAATTCTGTTCGTTCCCTTTTTAAGACAAATGTGAATTTATTGTAAACAAAATGTTTATAAATATTTAATGAAATAGGATTTTTGATTTGCTTGAATTATACAGTCCCCTTTGGTATAATGACTTTAACTGGAATGTTATGTGACGGGAGAAGTGCGTCTATGTCTGACTTTTTATGGCTGGGACCGTTCTTGTTAATATATGCGGTAACAATTATATTTATACTTGGTTTGTTAATAGGAAGTTTCTTAAATGTATGTATTTACAGAATTCCTCTCGGACAGAACATCGCAATCAGCAGATCGCATTGTATGAAATGCGGACATGTTCTTAAGTGGTATGAACTGATCCCGCTTTTCAGCTGGCTGATCCAAGGCGGCAAATGCAGATCCTGTAAAGAAAAGATTTCCAAACAATATCCCTTGGTCGAATTAGGGAACGCTTTAAGCTGGATGGCTATCCTGTTTGTTTGGGGTTTAAGACCGGTAACCATTCTTTATTGTGCATGTGCTTCCTGCATGATAGTGATTTCGGTAATAGATGAAAGAACGCATGAGATCAATCTCGGATTAAATATTTTCATCGGAATCCTTGGAATTGCAAGATTGGTTTTGGATTACAGAAACTGGTTGTACTATATAATAGGTATGTTGGCTGTAAGCATTCCTTTCCTTATTATAGTGATCGTTTCTAAGGAAAGGGCTATGGGGCTCGGAGATGTATATCTTATGGCGGCCGCAGGACTTCTGCTTGGATGGAAACATGTTCTTCTTGCAACTGTTCTCGGATGTGCATTGGGAAGCGTCATACATATTATAAGGATGAAGGTCAGCAAAAAGGGCAGCGAATTGGCGTTTGGACCGTACCTTTGCTTAGGGATTTACCTGACATTCCTTTTCGGCGAACCAATATTAAGATGGTACACTTCATTTATAGTTCATTAAGATTTTTAAGCCAACCCGGCTTGAAATAAATCCGAAAAAATCGGAAAAAAACTCATTGAAAGGGGACAAAAATAATGGATCAAAGATTATTGTCCATTTATATCAGCGCTGAAGTCATCAGAGTTGTGGATGCTACGCGTAAATCAGCCACAAGCATCACTGTTAACAGTGTAGATGAAGTCAGCACACCTGCAGGTTGTTTTGATGATGGTTACATCACAGATGTTCTCGAGATTGCAAGTGCGATCAGAGGCAAAATAATCGGCAAGGCAGGCAAGGCAAAGGCAGTATTTACAATCACTTCCAAGAAGATTGCCAGCAAGGAAGTTGTATTGCCTTATGTTAACGGCAAGAAGAAGATTGACTCCGTATTAATGGCAAATGCAAGTGAATATTTCCCTATGTCTACGACCGGAGATTTCATTTTTGCATACAATGTCATGGAGACTTTCCAGGATGACGACGGTAAGAAATTAAGAATCAATGCCGTTGCCGCTCCTAAAGACCTTGTTGAAGGTTATTATGAAATAGCTGACGAGTTAAAGCTTTCCGTTTATGACGTCGATTATGTAGGCAACTCTGTTCAGCAGCTCTTGAAGCTCCAGATGAGCAGCAATGAGAGTGAAACCAACCTTGTATTGCAGATTGAAAAAGATGCTACATTCGTTAACATCATGGCAGGAAAGGATATCATTCTTCAGAGATCTGTCCCCTATGGTAAGAATGCAGTTATCAACTCCATTATGGAGATTAAGAAGTTAACTGAGAAGGAAGCTATCGAACTTCTCAGAGATAAAGACAGAATGATGAGAAGCGTTTCTGACGAAGAATATTCTGAAGCAGTTCGTTATCTCATTTCATCGATCGGAAGAATCGTTGAATATCACAGATCACGTAACCCCGAGAGAATCATTGACGGTATCAAGGTATTCGGTGAAGGTGCTTCGATCGCCGGCATCGATGAAGTATTAAGACAGGAGCTTGGTGCCGAAGTTACCAGATTTAATACTCTTAACGGTATCAAGGTTTCACAGAAGTCTTACCTTTCTGCAGATCAGGCATTAAGATTCCTCGCTTGTTTCGGTGCTGTTTTAAATCCTATCGGACTTAAGATCGGTAAAGAGAAGAGCAGAGAAGCCTCAAGTGCTTTTGTTGATAAGATCATAATTGCAGTTATTATTATCGCTGCTTTGGTAATGATCGCTATCTGCGCATCCTTCCAGATTAAGTATGCTCTTAAGAAAACAGAAGTTTCCATTAAGGAGCAGAAGATCAAAGAAATGGAAGTTGCCGAGAGAGTTGCAAACGAATTTGACGCTACAGTTAAGGCGTACAATATCGTTAAGACATTCGTGGATACAACTCATACAGATAACGTTATGCTTTACAAGTTCTTAAATGATCTTGAAAAAATCATTCCTACAGGATCTACTATTGATGAACTTAGTGCTGTTGACGGTGAAGTTACATTTATTATCACCAACCAGAGTAAAGAGGCTGTTGCAGATACATATGTAAGTATTAAAGAATTGGATTATGTTACAGATGTAACTGTAAAAGAATTAGAGGAGAAAAACATAGACTTCGATATTCAGGACGGAAAGATCGTATTCACTGAAGAACAATCTCTTAATATGTTGACTTATCCTTACAACTATACATATTGGACAGATGTTTGGGAGATTACTGTTAAGATCAAGGATCCTGACTATGTAACAGGTACAGTTGAAGTTGAAGGTACAATTGGAGAAGAAGGCGATTCGAGCGCTGAAACTACAGAAGAGGAGGTGCTTGAATAATGAAGATTTCCGATAGAGATAAAAAATTAATCTTATTTGTATTACTCATAGCAATTATTGCGTTACCTATTTTCCTTTTCATTAAGCCCAAGAGTGACGGTATCAAGGATTTGGATGCTCAGCTCGTATCTATTAATGAAAGATATGATTATTTAAAGGATCTTACTGCAAAACAGGAAGATTATGAAAAGAAGATAGTTGAGCTTAATGCAGAAAGAGATCAGATGATAGCTGATTTCGCAGGCGGTGTTCTTTTTGAAAACACTATTATGTTTATCAGAAATACTGAAATTAAGTTTAACAATAATTTCAGAGCACAGGTTATGGCTTTTGCAGAAGATGAAGAAACAGTTATAACTGATCCTTCTGTTAATCCTGAAACAGGAGAATATGTTGAAGGTTTAACCGCAATCAAGTCAACTACTACAATAGATTATTGTGGCGAATATGATGAGATTAAAGAATTTATTAATTATATTTTCCACTACAAAGATAAAATGATCTTATCTACTGTAGAAATGTCTCTTGACAAAGAAACAAACCTTATTGTCGGTACTGTTGTACTTGATCAGTATGCTATCGAAGGCAATGGCAAGGAAGTTAAGAGAATGGACATTCCTTCCATGATACACGGTTCTGACAGATTGTATGATCTCATCCTTGATGATGACGGAAACGTTAAGACATACTGGAGTTCGATAGGCGTTAAGCTTGAAGAAAGCGAAGAACCTGTTGATGATGGCGAAAATACAGATCTTTAATTAAATTATTCTCTCCCGGTATTTATTCCGGGAGAGAATACCAAAAGGTAATTATTTAATCTTTTATAACGAGATGGATTATGATTTATATTTTTATAAAAGATTAAATTTTTATAAATTTAATCAAAGGAGGTTAAAAAATTGAAAAGAATTTTCAAGGCAATTCGTACAAAGGCTAAAAACAATAAAGCGTTTTCCTTAGTCGAAGTGTTATGCGCAATTGTTTTACTTGCTATCGTTGCTACTCCTATTCTTCAAGCAATCATGGGCGGCCTTAGTTTGAATCTGAAGTCTAGGAAATTGTTAGGGGCTTCCGATTTGACAGCCGGTACGATGGAGTTTGTTTCTTCACTGGTATTCGAGGATTATTCATACACCAGTGGCGGTACTACTTTCAGCGTAAATGGATATGAATCATATTATTGGGATTGTGGTGCAGGTGTTGGTGCTATCTATCCTAACGGACCTGTTGGGACTTTTACTGCTGCAACAGGATCGGCAACTTCGAAGACAGTTGTTATCAATAATATCGATTACGATGGTTTCAAATATACGATGACTATCAAGTGTACTCAAGAGGGTGCTACCGGAGACGAATATTTTACTTATAAAGTAACAGTCGATGTTTGCGAAAACGGTACTACAAATGTATTATCAACCGGTAATACACGTATTGCTAATAAATACTAATGAGGTGCTTTATGAAAAAGAGATTATTTAAAAACAATAAAGGTATAGCAATGGTTACAATCATGATAACCATTATGTTCTTATCTGTTATTGCTACAACTTTACTTTATATTAGTGCTTCAAATTACACAATGAAGGTTGCTAATGCATATGGTAAAGCGAATTATTATGAAACAGACGGTATCTTGGTAAAGACTACAACAGCTATCAGACAGAGCGCGCAGGCAAATCCTCATGCGCTTGCCGGTGTTATTGTTACAGCTCCTACAGATACTGCTAGCGGAACTTATGATATTCAAAAAATTGCTGCTTTGGTTGATGCTACTGCAACAGGCTCAGCAACAAACAGTTCATATCACACTTCAAGTGTTGATAGCTTAAACCCCGCATCAGCCACAGGAGATACTATTGTTTTCCATACTAACAATAATGAGATCGTGAAAACGGTTCATCCTACGATGCCCGGTGTTACAAGATATGTTTTTAAGGATATTGAAATTACGCAGACTTCCGCAAGAGGTTTTGAGAACTCAGTTAAAACCGATCTTGTTTATGATGTTTACGAACAGAGTACCGGAGGAAGCAGTGCAGGTGGTGTAGGTAATATGTCCATGCTTTTGGATTCGCCTCTTTCTTCCACTGCAGCTAACTTTAAGAACCTTACAATGGCCGGTAATGCTTTTGTGGCTGATTATGGTACTGCTCAATCTTGGGAGGGTGATACATATATCGCACCCGGTCCTAATGGTCTTGTAATGTCCAATGAAAGCCGTTTGAATCTTTGCGGAACAAACAATGTAGTTTACGGTGATCTTAAATTATCCGGAAATTCTACACTTTGTGTTTATGGTAATCTTACTGTATACGGTGATATTTCTGTAACAGGAAATGCTACAATGATAGTAGCAGGCGGCGGAAAAGTTTATCAGTATACTGCTGGTGCTTTGCCCGGACGTACAAATCCCAGTACGGTATCAGGAAATGCAAACAATTTCTTCCCCAGCCCTTTAACAGTTGATACTGTAGATCTTGATGAGTTTAAAACTTTTGCTGATACTATCGGCATTAAGAATCCCGAAGGTACACCCGGAAGCTATAAGTATGGTCTTATTAATAAGATCTTCAAGAAAGGACCTGTAGATAAGAACGGTTCTACACCTTGGGGTGCAAATACAAGATTTATCGACATCAATCCCGGAGTAGGAGATATTACTGTCAACAGCACTTCTCCTTTGCTTGGAACGATTACAATGAACAATAATACTTTCGACTTAGGTAGAGGTTATAAGCTGGATAACGATTTATACGGATGCAAGAAATTCGGTCTTGGATTTATTGAATACGGAAGAGATACATCAAGTATGAACGCTTCCGATTATAACTACAGATTGATGATCTCATTCAATAACACTCCGATCATTTTACAGCAGTCTACTCCTTTTACGACATGGATTTGTAAATCACCCGTATCCTGTTCTCAGGCTCACTGCGTTGTACTTTCTAAAGTTGGTACAACTCAGTTTAACTATATGACAGCAGGTAAGGGAGATTCACAGAGTGTTCTTTACGATAACAATACAAATCCTTTCAACAATGTAAATATTAAGTTTGGCTCAACTACATTCCAGGGCAAATTTGGTGCATTGTTTGATCAGAATTGTAACTTATACGTAGATACAATGTTTGGTGCATCGGTTAACGGTGCCGGATCCGGTGGAACACCTGTGTATACTACTGCAATCTCATTTGAGAATTTTGAAAGAGACTTTGATTTGTAATTAAATAGGAGTGATGAGTATGAGAAAAAACAAAGGTTTTACTTATTATGAACTTCTGGTAGTAATTGCAATCATGTCTTTGATGGTTGGATTTACTTCGATCGGAATCGGAACTGTTTATCGTAATAATGTACATAGGTGGGCTGATAAGATCGAAAGTTCTGCAAAGCAGGCCAGAAATAATGCGTTATCAAAAGGTAATTCACAAGGATATTTAAATCTTTATTACAAAGATAAAAAATTATATACTTATGTTGGTGAGCAGGCTACTTCCGTAGATTTCAGTACACAGAATTGGGAATGTATTGCTACCAATGTTGATGAAGCTACTATTAGTTGGGATACAGATGCAGGTCACATTTCTCTTGTTCTTCCCAGTGGTGTACTTGCTAATGTTGGATTCAAACAATCTACCGGTGAAGTTTCCGGTTTGGTTTTCCCTTATGCCAGTTTGACCAAATATCCTAGTGATATTACCATTAGAATGTATAAAGGACATAAATCTTCAACAGTTGAAATCAGCAGATATGGTTCAATTAGTGTAGAATAAACTAATATCGGAGGTTAATTATGAGAAAGACGAATAAAGGTTTTACCTTAGTTGAATTAATTCTTTCCATTACTGTTTTTGCCATTGTAATGGTTGGAATTATTTCGATAATGTCAAGTACCTTAAAAGCTTATTCAAGAGCAAATCTTGATGTTTCTGTACAGGAGGATTGTCAGATAGTTGCCAATCAGCTTGAGGAAATTCTTTGTGATGCATATGAAATAAGTGGTACAGGCCTTTCTACAGGCTTAACTGTGAAGGCAAAAACTACGGTTAGAGATGATTCCGGCGCTTTATCTACGCAGGATAATACTTATGTTATTACATATGTTAATGCAAATCCCGGTGTGGATAAAGCTGATATTACTGTTACAATGAATGGCGGTACATCTTATGTATTGGCTGAAAATGTAACCGATTTCAGGTTAAGAGGATGGGTTCCCGGTACAAATTATACCGGAGCTTCCGATAACAGAACTTATATTGACTTAAGTATGGATCTTGAAGGTTCTACTTATAGTATTAACAGAGCAGTATATTTTAGAAACAGTGTTGAAACCGGTAATTTCCATGATATTCAGTATCTGGTAAGTACAACTCCCGGACCCAGCCCTTCTGGCGATCCTCATGTTAAGCAGGTTGAGATTAAAAGATACGAGACGATCAATCTTTCAGCTGAGTATGGCATTTTATATGGTGCAGCTCTCTATAAATATGATGGTACAAACTTTACTACTGATTCTACAGCATCCACATATTTTACTTTAACTAAGACAGCTAACTTCCCCGGAGTCACATACACTCCCGGATATAACGTTGAAAGTAATGCCCAGCCTGTAACAGTTACAGTTACAACAGGTAGTGTTATTAATGGAAACTTTAATAACCCTTTGGGAGGAAATAAATATGCAGTAGTTGGTTACGCTGATACTGCTATGACTGAAGCCGGTAAAGTTGCAGTTGTATTTGATGTTAAACCTGTAGCTATTTCCAACCAGAATGTTATTTCCTGTCATAATGGTTCAAATGGTACAGTTAACGGTGAAGGATTTACCTGTCCTATATCTGTTGATGGTATTGATGTCAATGAATGTATTAAGGCAGGAAAGACAGTTAAAACAAAATTTGAAATTAAGAAGAATGGTTCAAATGATACTATATTTGACGAAAGATCAATTGGTTCTTCTTCAGGTGTTATTGATTTGAACTCTTATAAGAACAACAAGTCAAGCGGATCTCAGGTTGAAATGGGTATTGCACCCGATCCTTACAATGGAGGATTGTTTGTTATCTTTAATAACTTTGGTATGCAGTACTTGTCGGATCCCGGAAACTTAACTCTTTCAACACATATTACTATTGACGGTAATGTATTTAACAATGAGTTTAAGTTAGACAGACTTGATACTACTTTATAATTCGATATTAGTTAAAATTTTTTCGAGGCACGAAATTTCGTGCCTCGATTTTTTTATACTTTTTATTGGATTTTAGTGTTATAATATCAATATATAATAAATCGGAGGAATTAATGAGAAGGGCTTTTAAATCGATAAGAAGTATATATTTGCTGATAAACAATCCGATTACCAGATTTTTCTTTAAAAATCTGTTTCTTTTGATGGGATTTCTCACAAAATGGTTCTTTATTATTTGTGTTGGTCCGATTAGCTGGTTTATATTGAAATTATCTTTTAAACACGCGATCACAAAGACTTTTCCCAAGATGCTGAAGAAGTATTTTAAGGTTACTTTCCCCAAGATCTTGAAAAAGAAACTCAGTATGACTTATCCGGTAAATATGATCATGAGTTTTGTGAATAAATAACTTAAATTCTTATATAGTTACAGACACGAAATGATAAATTTCGTGTCTTTTTTATGTCCTTTTATTCGATCAAAAATGAACGAATTGATAAAAATCTGAAACTTTTGCTTGTCAAAATGCTTTTTATAGTGTAAATTTTTTTATTGTGTAATATTGTATGGGGAAATAAATGAATCGGTTTCTTCTTATTTATATGTGTTTTTGAAAAGAAACTGAATGTTTGTTTCGGATAATTTGTGAATGGAGTTTTATTTTTATGGCAAAATATCTGGTTATCGTGGAGTCACCTGCAAAGGTTAAAACTATAAAGAAGTTCCTTGGTTCCAACTATGAAGTTGTTGCTTCCCAGGGACATGTAAGAGATATGCCTAAGAGTCAGCTCGGATTTGATGAGAACTTTGATCCGAAGTATATCACGATCCGTGGAAAGGGAGATGTTTTATCTACCCTTCGTAAGGAAGTTAAGAAAGCGGATAAGATATATCTTGCAACCGACCCTGACCGTGAGGGAGAAGCTATCAGCTGGCATCTTTATGAGGCACTTAATTTAAAAGAGAAGAAAGTTGCACGTATTACCTTTAACGAGATCACTCAGTCTGCGGTTAAAGAGGCTTTAAAGAATCCCAGAGATATTGATATGAACCTGGTTGATGCTCAACAGACACGCCGTGTTCTTGACAGAATGGTTGGCTACAGAATTTCTCCCCTGCTTTGGGCAAAGATCAAAAGAGGTCTTTCTGCAGGACGTGTTCAGTCTGTTACGTTAAAGATGATCTGTGACAGAGAAAATGAGATCAATGCATTTATTGCCAAAGAATTCTGGTCATTGGATGCTGTACTTAATATAGAAGGCGAGAAAAAGCCCCTTGTTGCTGCTTTTTACGGTAAAGGCGATGAGAAACTCGAATTGACGTCTAAAGAACAGGTAGAGGGCATTAAGAAGGATTTAAAGGGTGCTGAATTTAAGGTTGCCGAGGTTAAAACCGGTAGCAGAAAGAAGAATTCACCTCTTCCTTTTACAACTTCAACGCTTCAGCAGGAAGCGAGTAAGGTACTTGGATTCTCTACTCAGAAGACGATGCGTATTGCGCAGAGCCTTTATGAAGGTGTTAATGTCGGTAAGAATACTGTCGGTGTTATCACATACCTTCGTACCGATTCGACAAGAGTTTCGGATGAAGCTGTTAAGAATGCGAAAGAATATGTTACCAAGCATTTCGGTGCTGAATTCAATAATCCTGCAGAACAGAGCAAGAATACAGGCAAAAAGATTCAGGACGCGCATGAAGCCATCAGACCTACTGATCTTTTAAGAACTCCCGAAATGATGAAAGAGTATCTTGGAAGAGATGAATTAAGATTATACACCTTGATTTACAAGAGATTTTTGGCTTCAAGAATGGCTCCCTGTGTATTTGATACCGTATCTTCAAAGATCGTTGCTAAAGATTATTCTTTCAGAGTTAACGCTTCAAAAGTTGCTTTTGAAGGTTACAGAGCTGTTTATACATCGGATGAAGATGAAAAAGATGACAAGAATGCCATCGTAAATAAGCTTGATAAAAAGTCAAATCTTAAACTTGATAAACTTGAAGGAGAGCAGCATTTCACTCAGCCGCCGGCTCATTTCACGGAAGCCGGTCTTGTTAAGGCTATGGAAGAGCAGGGTATAGGACGTCCTTCGACTTATGCTCCTACTATAACTACTATTATGGCCCGCCATTATGTTGTTAAGGAAAACAAAAATCTTTATGTTTCCGAACTCGGAGAAGTTGTTAACAAGATGATGGAAGATGCATTCCCTACTATCGTTGATGTAAGTTTCACCGCCAATATGGAAGCTTTACTTGATGCAATCGAAGAAGGAAATGTTCAGTGGAAGACGGTGGTTGCAAACTTCTATCCCGATCTTGATGAGGCTGTTAATAAAGCCACAAAGGAACTTGAACATGTAAAGGTTCAGGATGAGGAAAGTGATGAAGTCTGTGAACTTTGCGGAAGAAAGATGGTATTTAAATTCGGCCCTCACGGAAAATTCCTGGCTTGTCCCGGATTCCCCGAGTGTCGTAATACTAAATCTTTCCTTGAGAAGATAGGAGTTCTTTGTCCTAAGTGTGGAAAAGACATCGTTATCAGAAAGACCAAGAAGGGCAGAACATATTATGGATGCGAAGGTGCTCCCGATTGTGATTATATGTCATGGCAGAGACCCCTTGCAGACAAATGTCCAAAATGTTCATATCCTCTTACTAAAAGAGGAAATAAGAAAGTTTGCACCAAGGAAGGTTGCGATTATATTGAATAAGGATGAGGATTAACACCTCATCCGGCATTTTGTGCCATCTTGTTTTGCCTGCGGCTCGATCGGCTCGAAAACGTGGCGTCCGCCGGACGCCGCTCGCCCCTTAGGGGGCTTTTTTTATTCTTTAAATTTCTAAAATGAAAAAATATACCTTATTTTTTTCTGTAAGGTATGTTTATAATTCTTATTGATGGATATAGTATGATTAATAGATGTGAGTAAATATATTTGGAATAAGAGGAGAATTTGTTTATGGAAAAGGGTAAAATAATAATTCCTATAGTTTCTTTACTTGCTATAGCAGGAATCATTACAGTCATTGTGCTTACAACATCAACAGGGTTTAAGAAGTTTGAACTCCCTTCCAAGGTGACTGTTGAAGATGATATTAAAGCCTTGGGCTATGATATTGGAAACTTTGATATGAAAGATTACAAGGTACTTGGCTTGAACAGCAATTATGTTAAAATATGGGCTAAGTACAACGATAAAGAAAAGAACGATGGAAGAGATGTTAGCATCTCATATATGAACTACGATTCAATCGAAGATGCGCAGAAGGCATTCGATGATTTTTATGTAGCTGCTCAATATACTGACAAGAAAACTTCTCATGATGGAAAAATAAAATATTATCAGAATAATGAAAAAATGACAGGTTATATTTTATATAATGCAACAGTAGATCCAAAGAATATTGTTGATAATTACGCTATGTCTCTGACTAATGAAGACAGTTTCTTTAATCCTAAATCAGATTTTATATATGGCGGTATTTATATGAAAGGCAAAACGATCGTTTATATTACAACCTCGGAAAGAACCAAAATGTATGTTGTAAATGATCTGTTGAACAAATATGAATTACCGAAACCTTAAAGTTGAAGTATTTTAGAGAATTATTAAAGAATTAGCATTTTACGCCGATAAATACAGTAACAAAATATTAAGGCGCATGGATGCGTAGAGATAAAAGGACTTAAGATTGATTAGGTTCTTTTATTTTTTTATCAATTAATAAAGGTTTCAGGGCGGTTTTGGCGATCGGGTTTTGGTAAATGTGCTGTTTTACAACATCTTGTGGTCGTTAAAATCAACAAAATTGATATTTTTAATACGCATCAAATGATTTATTTAGTGTTCAAATTGTATATTTGATACAACATGAGGTAGTTTTTTCGTAAAATATCTTGTGTTTTTATACAAGTTTTGTATAATTAAATAAGGTGGGTAAAGTGTGCCTATTTTGTGTATGCATAAGATTTTGATAAGGAGGCGTACATGATCAATACGAGCAATTTTGATTATATTAATGTACTTGATAAGGCGGCGGACGGAGCATGGCTTCGTAACGAGGCTATCAGTAATAATATCGCAAATGCTACCACACCCAACTATAAAAGACAGGATGTTGCTTTTGAGGAGGCTTTAAGGTCTTCGATCTTAGGTGCTACCGAAGGAAGCCTTGACAAAAAGATCCATAATGTCGATCTTTCAACAATCCGTCCCACGGTATTTACGGATGTCGGAGAGGTTAGCTACAGACTTGACGGCAATAATGTCGATCCCGAGACAGAAAACATTTATCTGGCCAAGAACCAGCTCTATTATCAGGGCGTTATGAGCTCGATAAACCATGAATTTGAAACGATGAAAACAGCGATGGGCAAATAAAGGAGGAGTAGATTATGGGAATGTTTGATGCTCTTGATATCTCTGCTTCCGGGCTTACCGCACAGAGATACAGAATGGATATAATCTCCGAGAACGTTGCCAATGCCAACACGACACGTAAGGAAGACGGCAGCATTTACAGGAGAAAAGTTGTTACTTTTGAAGCAAAGGGTACGGACGGAGTACCTTTTAAAACCGTGCTTGGACGTTCTACCGCAGATCTTTCCGATCATTTAGGGAAGGGCGTAAGGATCACATCCGTTCAGGAAGACAAGACTTCCGAATACAAGAAGGTTTATGATCCTTCTCATCCGGACGCTGACGAAGCAGGATATGTTTATTATCCCAACGTGGATATTATCACTGAAATGACTAACCTTATCGATGCTTCCAGAGCATATGAAGCAAACGCAACAGTAGTCGATGCTACAAAGAATATGCTCCAGCAGGGATTAAATATGGGTAAAGGCTGATAGGTTAACATAATATGGAAAGTATTCAGAAGATATACGGCCTTGATACCGAAGCCGTTAGGAATTTAAAACAGTATGCGGGTCAGGATGCGACTGTAGGAAACAATGATATGTTTCAGTCGCTTCTTGATAATGCCATAAACAATATCAATACGACCAATGCGTATTTATCCAATGCCGAGAATGAGAAGATCAAGTTTGCGCTGGGAGAGAGTGAGTCGACACACGATCTGACCATTGCTCTTCAGAAAGCATCCACGGCTCTTCAGTATACGGTTGCGGTTAGAGACAAGTTCCTTGAGGCATACAAGGAAATCATGAATATGCAGATTTAATAAAGTCAAAGATTAGTTTATTTTGAAATTGTTTTATAACAATTCGGGAGAATGAAATGTTCGAAAAACTGATTGACAAATTAAAAGAGATACCGCCTAAATTTTTGGCCTGGTGGAACAAATTTACCAAGAACCAGAAAGTTCTGATAATCAGTGTTGCGCTCGGTGTTATTGTTGCTTTTGCAATCCTTATCGCAGTAGTTACAAGAACTCAGTATGTAACGATAGTTACCTGCGACAATGCAACTCAGGCTTCACAGGTAAAAGAGCTTTTAGAGTCCAATGAGATAGCTTATAAAGTTTCCGATACAGGACTTGTTTTTTCCGTTGATAAGACAAAATTATCGGAAGCAAATATTCTTCTCGGATCGAACAATATTCTTACTGATACTTATTCTGATCTCGATAATGTACTCGGTACATCTCTTTCAACTACCGAAGCCGACAAACAGAAGAAATATACCGCTTACAGAGAGAACAAATTAAAGAGTGACCTTGAAAGTCTTTCATTTGTTGAATCCGCAAGCGTTAATATGTTTGTACCCGAAAATGACGGTACGCTTATAAGAAATAACAAAGAATCATCTGTTCAGATCACTTTAAGACTTGCAGGTGAATGCACTCCCGAAAATGCTTCGGCTATCGCCAGAATGGCAAAGACGGTAGTCGGTAACGAAACTACGGATAATATCGTTATCATCGATACCGACGGAAATCTTTTGTATTCGGGCGGAGACGATACGACTCTTGCCGGATATGCAACAAGCACGCTTTCATTAAAACAGGAAGCTGAGAGAGTTGTAAGAACCGATGTTTCTAATGTTCTCCTCGGAACCAAGGAATTTGACTATGTCGTAGTTTCTCCGAGCCTCGTTCTTGATCTCTCAAGTTCGGAAAAGCAGACGACAACATACACACCTGCCGAAGGCCAGACTCAGGGTCTTCTTTCACATGAGACAGGCTACAACGCCGAATCCGAAGGCGGTACGGCTCTTGTTCCCGGAACGGATTCGAATGTTGAGCAGACATATGTTTACGAAAACGGCGGCGGAAGTTCGAGCACGGTAGAGCAGTTTGAGAAGGATTATCTTCCAAACACTGAGACGGTTGTTCAGAGCATTCCCGCAGGCGGTATCAAATATGATGAGTCTTCGATCGCTGTTACAGCCATCAGACTTAATGTTATCAAAGAAGAAGACGTTAAAGCTCAGGGACTTCTTGATGATATGACCTGGGATGAGTATAAACTTGAAAACGGAGACAGAACGAAATTAAGCGTGGACGAAGATTACTACAGCCTTATTTCCGATGCTTCCGGAATCGCGACCGGTGATATCACCATCGTTGCATACGAAGAGCCTTTCTTTGTGGATAAGACGAGAGGGAACTTCAACTGGACCGATATCATCCAGATCGCACTTATCGTTATCATATTGCTCCTTCTCGGAATGGTAGTTCTTCGTACACTTCGTACGGAAAAGAACAAAGAAGAAGAACCCGAAGAGATCTCGGTTGAAAAACTTTTACAGACCATTCCCGAAGAACAGCTTGAAGATATTGATCTCGAAGCTAAATCCGAGACCAGAAAGATGATCGAAAAATTTGTTGACGAAAATCCCGAAGCCGTTGCAAATCTTTTACGCAACTGGCTTAGCGAGGATTGGGGGTAAATGATGCGTAACAATGATGAGAAGATCTCAGGTCTTCAAAAAGCGGCTATCCTTTTGATATCGCTCGGACCCGAGAAATCTGCCAATGTGTTCAAACATCTGAAAGAAGAGGAGATCGAAGAGCTTACTCTTGAGATCGCCAATACAAGATCGGTATCTCCTCAGATCAAAGAGCAGATCATAAATGAGTTCTACGAAGTATGTCTTGCGCAGCAGTATATCGCAGAAGGCGGTATCGGATACGCAAAAGAACTTCTCGAAAAAGCGCTCGGTAACGATAAGGCTAACGATGTGCTTAATAAGCTGACTTCTTCGATCCAGGTTAAACCTTTCGAATTTGTCAGAAAGACGGATGCTTCCCAGCTTTTATCATTTATCCAGGACGAGCATCCTCAGACTATCGCTTTGATCCTTTCTTACCTTGGACCCACACAGTGTTCAGCGATCATTTCTTCACTTTCACCTGAATTACAGGCTGATGTTGCCAAGAGAATCGCGACCATGGACAGAACGAGCCCTGATGTCATCAAGGAAGTTGAAAAGATACTTGAAAGCAAACTTGCAAATCTTGTTAATCAGGATTACACGATCATCGGCGGTGTTGACCACGTAGTTGAGATCTTGAACAATGTTGACCGTGGTACTGAGAAACATATCATGGAGACCCTCGAGATCGAGGATCCCGAACTTGCGGACGAGATCAGAAAGAAGATGTTCGTATTCGAAGACATCCTTCTTCTCGACGACCGTGCTATCCAGAGAGTACTTCGAGATGTCGACAACAACGACCTTTCGATCTCACTCAAAGGTTCCAACGAAGAAGTACAGAATGCTATCTTCAACAATATGTCCAAGCGTCTTGCTACCATGATAAAAGAAGATATGGAATTCATGGGTCCTGTGCGTATGAAGGATGTTGAAGAAGCTCAGCAGAAGATTGTTAATACGATAAGAAAACTTGAAGATTCCGGTGAGATCGTTATTTCCCGAGGCGGAGGAGATGAGATAATTGTATAATAATCTTTATAAATCGTCTTACGTTAATCAGGATCAGAAAGTTCGTGTCATCGAATCAAACGATCTTGTTGCAAAGAAACTCGACAGCATTGCAAATACGATCATTTCCGATAATTCCGAAGAAGTCGGTGAGGGGATAATGCAGGAAGTTTCTGCTGCAAATGTTGCAAGTCTTTTAAGCGACGATAACGATAAAAAAGTTAAGAATTTCGACGTTACGCAGACTATCAATTCAAAGAATTCGATGAGTAAAGAATCCGTTCAGATAGTCAACAATATGGCAAGTGATATCGTTGCCAGAGCAAACGCCGAAGCTGAAAAGATAATAAGAGAAGCTACCATCGAAGCAGAGAATATCAAAAAACAGGCTTATCAGCAGGCGCGTGCTTCGGGATATGACGAAGGTATTAATGCAGGTAAGGAAGCGCTTATAGAAAAGGAACTTCTTTTAAACAAACAGAAAGAAGAACTTGTTGAAGAATACAAAGCGAAGATCGATGATATAGAACCTGCTTTGGTCGATGTACTTACCGATATTTACGAGCATGTTTTTCAGGTTGATTTTTCCGATCGTAAGGAAGTTATTTACCACCTTGCGAAGAATACTTTGGCTTCCATGGAAACGGGTAAAACGTATACTCTGCGTTTGTCGCCCGATGATTTTAACTTTCTTACCATGCAGAAGAGAGAGCTTGTCAAAGGCAGCGGTATTCCCGTGGAAAGCCTTGAATTTATTGAAGATAAATCCCTTACGCAGGGCAATGCTTTTATTGAGACCGGAGGCGGTATTTTTGATTGTTCGGTGACTACTCATTTGGATAATCTCAGAAAAACCCTTCAGGTTTTAAGTTTTGAGAAAGACAAATAACCGATGAATATACAAAAGTATCAGGAAGTAAAATACAAAAAGTTTTTTAATAAGCTCGGTAAAGTAGTGAATGTCGTAGGACTTACCGTGGAATCATCGGGCCCTGATGCTACTTTGGGTGATATTTGCAAGATTTACACCGATAACCTTAAGTCAAATTATATCGTTGCCGAGGTTGTCGGATTCAAAGATAACAAGACACTTCTGATGCCTTATGAAGTTACAAGCGGTATCGGACTTGGTTGCCTGGTTGAAAACGAAGGATGTCCTTTGAATATTCAGGTCGGACCTTTTCTTTTGGGAGAGGTTCTTGACGGCCTCGGCCGTCCGATGGATGGACGAGTTTTCACATCAGGCATTTCTTATAGTGTGGAGAATGCGCCGCCCGATCCCATGAGCAGAGAGATCATCGACGAAGTCCTTCCTCTCGGAGTAAAAGCAGTAGACGGTCTTATTACGATCGGTAAAGGACAGAGAATCGGTATTTTCGCCGGTTCCGGTGTTGGTAAATCCACTCTCATGGGTATGTTCGCAAGAAATACCAAAGCGGATATCAACGTTATCGCTCTTATCGGAGAACGTGGACGTGAAGTTCGTGAATTTATCGAAAGAGACTTAGGCGAAGAGGGTATGCGAAGAAGCGTTGTCGTAGTAGCTACTTCCGACAAGCCCGCACTTGAGAGAAATAAAGCTGCCAAAACTGCTACCGCCATTGCCGAATATTTCAGAGACAAAGGAAAAGACGTCCTTCTTATGATGGACTCTCTGACACGTTTCTCCATGGCACAGCGAGAGATCGGTCTTGCGTCGGGCGAACCTCCCGTAACGCGTGGTTATCCGCCCTCGGTTTATGCAGAGATGCCAAAACTTCTTGAGCGTGCCGGAAGAGATGAGAAAGGTTCGATCACAGGCCTTTATACCGTTCTTGTAGACGGTGATGATTTTAATGAACCTATTACCGATACCGCGAGAAGTATTCTTGACGGTCACATCATGCTCAACAGAAAACTTGCACATAAGAACCATTATCCTGCGATAGATATTTTACAGTCTATCTCGAGATGTATGTCATCGATAGTCGACAAGGAACAGAAGATCGATGCCGGCAAACTTAAAAACATCCTTGCCACATATCAGGATGCTGAAGATCTTATCAATATCGGCGCTTACAAAAAAGGCTCCAATGCCGCTATTGACGAATCCATCGCATACATCGGCAAAGTAAACGAATTCTTAATGCAGGCTACGGACGAGAAGTTCACATACGAGGAAACCAAGGCTTTGATGCATCAATTGTTTGAATGATAGGTTGATTATATGGCTGTTTACAAATATAAAATGCAGGGAGTTCTCGATATTAAAGAAAAACTCGAGACCCAGTCCAAGCAGGAATTTGCGAATGCCAATCTGAAATTGATGGAAGAGGAAGCCCTGCTCGAACAGATAAGACAAAGAAAGCAGGAATACATCGAAGAAGGCGTGAAGTTAAGACTTCAGGTCATTGACCCCGTTGCCATTGAGATCAATAAAAGAGCTGTAGAAGTTATCGAGGATGACGAAAAGGCACAGGAACGTGAAGTTAACGTTGCCAAGAAAAATGTCGAGGTTGCCAGAAAGAAAATGATGGATGCAAGAACCGAGACGAAGATCTACGAAAAGCTAAAAGAAAACGATTTTAAGGAATTCATGATAGAAGAAGGTAAAGCTGAAAGCAAGGAGATCGACGAACTTAACAGTTTCAGATTTTCCGAAAGGTCCAGAAGAGGAGAATAAAAGATGGCTGCTTCGCCTGAAGAATTAAAGTTAAAAGAAGAAAAAAAGAAAATACAGGACGAGAAGAAAAAGCTTAAAGACGAGCAGAAAAAAGCACAGAAAGACGCTAAGAAACGTGCAAAAGAACTTGCAAAGCAGGAGTCCGATCTTTATGATGAAAACTCGGGCTCGAGCATGTTCGGTGCCATCGTTATCACGATCATTCTCATTATCGTATGGATAGGCATATTCTGCCTTGTTGTCAAACTCGACATCGGCGGAGTCGGTACCAATGTTTTTGCACCTATTTTTAAGAATATCCCCGTAGTCAAGATGATCCTTCCCAAAGATGCGGTCATCGAAACTCAGGATGTTGAAAGTTATTACGGTTACACATCATTATCCGATGCCGTTGACCGTATCAAACTTCTCGAAACTGAACTTGCAAACGTTTCTGCCGAAAACGAAGTCAATAAAGAGCAGATCGATGCTTTGACTACAGAGATCAACAGACTTAAGACTTTCGAAGCTAATCAGGTGGAATTCGACAGAGTCAAGAACCAGTTCTATCAGGAAGTAGTTTATTCCGAAAAAGGACCCGGTCCCGAAGAGTTTGCAAGATATTATGAATCCATAGATCCCGCAACAGCCGAATATATCTACAGACAGGTTGTTCAGGAAGAGGAAGTGAGCAAAGAGATCGAGGAATATGCAAAGGCGTATTCTTCAATGAAACCCAAGCAGGCTGCGGCTATTTTCAACAATATGACCGATAATTTACAGCTTGCCGCAAAGATCCTCGAAAATATGAACGCGGAAGACCGCGGAAACATCCTTGGAGCCATGAACCCCGATGTGGCAGCCAAGATTACTAAAATAATGGAACCTTAAACTAAAGAATTTTGATTTTCTTTCGATAAAATATGTAGAGATTTTTCTCGAGTATTTTAAGAAAGGAGGAAAATGATGGGTACATCGGGTATTACTAATCTTGTAAATGACTTGAATCTCCTTAACGTTGACATTCCTAAGAACAGCGATTCATCCAACGGTGAATTCGCCAGAACTTTCGAAAATGTTTCACAAAACGGCGATATTGACATTAAGCCCAAGGACATCAATGTAGTCGAAGAACTCAAAACTTCCGATTCTTCCGTAAAAGATAATTATCTTAAGGAAACCAACGGAAAGAAGTTCAAAAACAAAGTTGAATCCGCTGAAAACAATAAAGCCGCTTCAAAAACAAATTCTGTTTCTTCAGATTCCAAAGTTACAAAAACAAATGATATCGAAGTAGAAGAAGATACAGTTGATGCTGCAGATGAAGCAGTAATGACCGTTATCAACGCATATTGCGAAGCATTCGGTTTATCGGTTGATGATTTCAAGACTTTCCTTGAAGAAAACGATATTTCCGTATCAGATCTTCTCGATTCCTCAAAGGTTCAGTCGATCGTAATGCAGCTTAACGGAATTACAGATTCGGTTGATATCCTTACGGATGATGCATTATTCGATTCGATCAAAAATATCGAAGCATTGACAGAGCAGAACATGAATTCTCTTGCCGAAGAATTAAATGTTGATGTGAACGATGTTAAAGATATCATCGATAATGCTATCGCTTCCAAAGAAACCTCGGACCTTAAAGTTGCAGCTGAAAGACCTGAAGTTTCCGAAAGCAATGTTAAGACCGAGATCGTTGACCACAAAGTTGTTGAAGCTTCAAACAAAGACAACAATGAAAACATCGAAGAAGCTAAGGTTTCCAATGAAACAAGCAATTTCGAAGTAAAGGAAAGCAGCTCGAAGAACGAAACCGGAAAGAAATCTTCCGACAACGAAGGAAACAATAACTTATCCGGAAATAACGTTTCTGCAAACGATCAGCAGATTCAGAACAATTTACAGATCAACAGTGAAGAAACAATTTCTTATTCCGACAGAGCTCAGGAGATCTACGATCAGATCGGCGAACAGATAAGAAATCTTTCAAGAGATAACATTAACGAGATCGAACTTAAACTTCAGCCCGAAACTCTCGGAACCATTCAGGTAAGGGTTACACAGAGTGAAGGGATGATGAAAGCAGAGTTTGTTACAAACAACGAGAACGTTAAAGCGATCATCGAAGGACAGCTTATCCAGCTTAAACAGGATTTCGAACAGTCGGGAATCAAGGTAAACGAAGTTGAAGTAAGAGTTTCCACAAACGAATTCAATGAGAATACACAACAGGATTCCAGAGACGAAGCGAACGAAAGAGCAGCAAGACCTGCAACAACAAGAAGGATCAATCTTTCGGACGGAATCGAACTTGATGAGATCGATGAGTATGAGGATGATGAAAAGATCGCCGTTGAAATGATGGCGGCAAACGGTAATTCAATGGATTACAGAGCATAGGAGAAAAAATTATGGCATTAACAGCACAATACGTTGACGGAACATTATTACAGCAAAGTCAGCAGGCTTCAAGCGCACAGAATACCAAAGGCGAAGCAAAAGCCAAAGGTTCGGGCGACCTTGATAAAGACGCTTTTCTTCAGCTTCTTGTGGCTCAGATGAAATATCAGGATCCTTTGGAACCTACTTCCAATACCGAATATATTTCACAGTATGCTACATTCTCCGAACTTGAACAGATGCAGAACATGTCCGGCAACCTTACTTTATCAAGAGCAAGCGAAACGGTCGGCAAAGAAGTTATCATCGAAACGACCGGCGAAAACGGTGAGAGCAAAACCGTTCAGGGCTATGTTGAAAAAGTTGTTTACAACGGATCCAAAGCATACCTTTCTATCGACGGTACACTTTATTCGATCGACGACCTTAAAGAAGTTATTGACGATGAATACCTTGCAGGCTCCAATTCGGTTGAAAAGATTCAGGAAATACTTGAAGGACTTCCCAGAGTTGAATCACTTTCGATGAACGAAGTCGGAAAAGTAGTTGAAGCTTACAACCTTTACGGAAACTTAAGCGAATATCAGTTGTCATTACTTTCAAAAGATACCGAAAGCATCCTTAAGCAGTATGTTGAAAAAGCAAACGAGCTTATGGCAAGTGCACTTGTTGAAGATACAGCAAGTACGGGAGATGCACCTGAAGCGATCGACGAGATCGAAGAGCAGGTTGAAGCTGTAGGAGAGAAAGAAGATTTATAAATCTTTTTCTAATCTTGGAACGGTTTTTGGCCGATAAAAATTATGGTGACAATTAAATATCGATTTCAGGGAGGGTAAGACATGAATATCAACAATTCACAATTCCTTTCCAACCTGCAGATACAGGAAGCCTTATTTAATTCGAAAAGCGTTAACGAAGCAAAAAACGTTAACAGCATTCCTTCAAAAGGTGCAAGTTTTGATGACGTACTTAAAAGAAAGCTCGAAGAAAGCAGAGGAACTTCATCAAACACCGAGGTAAGATTTTCCAAACACGCGATGAACAGACTTGACTTAAGGAACATTTCTCTTACGGACGGTCAGATGGAAAGACTTAATGAAGGCGCCAGAAAAGCAGGCGAAAAAGGAATCAAAGAATCACTGGTACTCGTTGATGAACTCGCATTTATCGTAAATGTTGAAAACAAAACGGTAGTGACTGCGATGGATAAACAAAACAGTGAGGAAAACATTTTTACAAATATTGACGGAGCGGTAATCGCTTAGCCGGACCTTCGGGAAGCTAATATTAAGAGGCAGAAGTTCTCTTAATACCGTCCAAAATAAAATAATGGAGGACAAATATTATGATGAGAGCACTTTACTCCGGCGTTTCGGGGCTTAAGACACACCAGACAAAGATGGACGTTATCGGTAACAATATTGCCAATGTCAATACTACCGCATACAAATCTCAGTCAGTAACCTTTTCGGAACTCATGTATCAGACGACACAGGCAGCTTCCGGACCTAACGCAACGACCGGTACCGCAGGTTTAAACGCTAAACAGATCGGTTTAGGTTCTGTTTCAGGCGCTATTTCCACAGCTATCACAACACCCGGTTCTTCACAGACAACAGGTAACCCTTTCGATCTGAAGATCACAGGTGATTCTTTCTTTATCGTTAACAACGGAAAAGATAACTACTTCACAAGAGACGGTTCTTTCTATGTTGACGCAGCAGGTAACCTCGCTACAACATCCACCGGTTACAATGTAATGGGCTGGGGCGTAGAAGAAGCTACCGGCAACATCAAGCAGGACGTGGTTCAGCCTTTAAGGATCATGAGCCCCGAGAATATGACATATCCCCCTGAAGCTACTTCACAGGCATATGTTTCCGGTATTCTCGACAAGAACGATTCAAATGCCGCATCCAGCGCAGGCAAGACTATATCCGTTTCCATTTTCGATGGCCTCGGATATGCATATACAGTGAAATTTGCTATTAAGAATACAGAGTCTGAAGGCGTTTATAACGTTGAAATGACAGATATCTTAAATTCCAACAACGAATCCTTAAAGGATGTTTACAAAGTAGGAAGTATCAAGGATATCGCAACTTTCGGTACAGATCACGTTCAGCAGACAACAACTCTTTACAGCCTGCTTGACGGAGTAACTTATGATTCTTCCACAACGCCCGGTACATATCATAAGCAGACAAGTTTTTCCGAGACTTTCTCTGATTTCGATGATCAGAAACTTCCCGGTATCGATTATACGGTACCTGCAGGTGCTACATCACCTCAGACACTTGCTCCCGGAGCTACATTTACACTTCAGGGTGTCGGTGAACTCAATAAGAGCGATCTTGAAGAAGCATTCGGACTTATCTATGTTACCGATGTAGGCGGAAATTATTATTACTATGATGACGGTGCCGGAAATACATATCAGCTTGGCAACGGAACCAATGCTGAATGGCAGACAGTTCTCGGTAAGACAGGTCTTTCCGGATTTACTGCTTCGATGGATGGAGACGGAAAAGTTACATTCCAATTTGACCAGACATTCAGCGTAGAAGCAAATACTGTATTTGAAAACGGTAATTTTACAAAAGAGATCTCACAGCTTGAAGCTTACGGCCTTGATCCTAACGACACATCGGTTCAGTACGAATTCATGGTTGCTCCTGACGGACAGGCTCAGGTTACAGCTACAGAGACAGTTTCCGGTAATTCACTTATTTTTGATACTGCTACAGGTGAATTCAAATCGATCAACGGACAGGATGCGGCTACACTTGATTTTGCTCAGACAACAACCAACCTTATCGGCGAGCCCGTTGATTTGACACATTTCTCTGATGTATCGATAGACTTTTCCAAGGCTTCGATGTTCAATAACAACGGTACATCGACGATCACTATGGTAAACGGTGATGATAAAGGCCTCGGTTCAGGTAGAAAACTCGGTGAACTTTCCGGTGTTTCGATCCAGAACAACGGTATGATCTATGCATCATACGACAACGGCCAGACAAGACTTCTCGGACAGATCGCAGTAGCAAGTTTTGCAAATGCTTCGGGTCTTCAGAAGGAAGGTGACAACCTTTATTCTGCAACACTTAACTCCGGCGAATTCGACGGAATCGGTGTTGATGTTACAGCCGGCGGCGGATACATCTCTACAGGCGTTCTCGAAATGTCTAACGTAGACCTTTCCGCAGAATTTACGGAAATGATCACCACACAGCGTGGTTTCCAGGCTAACAGCCGTATCATTACAGTTTCCGATACGCTTCTTGAAGAACTCGTTAACCTGAAGAGATAATTTAAACTTTTAAACTTGGAGCCGGCATTGCTTTTCGCGGTGCCGGCTTTGATTTTTTGACAGGAGAAATGCATGATTGAAGTTACCAAACTCGACGGCGTCAAAATATTGTTAAACGATCGCTATATCGAAACTGTTGAAGAAACACCAGATACTGTGATTACCTTGTCTACCGGACGCAAGATAATTGTAAAAGAAGGTAGACAAGAGATTAAAAATTTAGTAAAATCGTAGGGAAGGGGATACTATGCAATTTCCCCATAAAAATCATCAATAAGAAGGGCACAAAAAGTGGATTTGGCTTCGATTATCGGCCTTGGCATATGCGTGGCCATGATGCTTATGGGTATCATGACAGGTGATGCGGGTGTTGCCGGTATCAAATATTTCATCGATATTAAATCATTGCTTATCACTTACGGTGGTGCGTTTTTCGCTATTTTGGCTTCCATGTCCATCAAGGATTACTTAGGGGGCTTAAAGAGCTTTCTTTTGATATTCAAATCGCCGAAACAGGATGTACCCGGCATGATAAGCAAGATCATAGAATTATCCAATGTTGCACGTAAAGAAGGTCTTCTTGCTCTCGAAGAAGTTTCGGGAGAACTTGATGATGCTTTCATGAAAAAAGGAATCCTTCTTATCGTCGACGGTACCGATCCCGAACTTGTAAGAGCGATCATGGAGACGGAACTTGTAAGTACAGAGGAAAGACATAAGAAAAACATCAACTTCTGGTCTGATCTCGGTGCGATGGGTCCTGCCTGGGGTATGATCGGTACTCTTATCGGTCTGGTACTTATGCTCCAGAACCTTTCGGATGCATCATCCATCGGTCCTTCCATGGCCGTTGCTTTGATCACAACATTCTACGGTTCACTTCTTGCAAACTGGATCTGTACACCTACATCAAATAAACTTAAAGCCAATAACGCAACAGAAATTCAGTGCAAAGAGATCATGATCGAAGGTCTTCTTTCGATTCAGGCCGGTGAAAACCCCAGAGTAATCGAAGAGAAACTTAAATCATTCCTTGCTCCTTCAGACAGAAGTGCTGCTTCCAGTGAAGAGGGAGGTGAAGAGAATGGCTAAAAAGAAACCCGAAGATCCGCCGCAGGGATCGCCTGCATGGATGGCCACATTCTCTGACTTGATGAACCTTCTTCTTTGTTTCTTCGTTCTTTTGTTCTCAATGTCAACTGTAGATGCGCAGAAATTTGAACTTGTTGCCGCATCTTTTGCAGATACATTTTCAATCTTCACCGCAGGCGGTAAAGCTATCGGTGAAGGAATGCTTATATCAAACGGCGTAAGTCAGTTAAGCAACCTTGACAAGTACATTAATTCCATGGGTAAAGCCGAAGATTCCGAAAAGATGATCAACGACGCTCTTGAAGAATACGAAGCTCAGGCTCTTCAGGCAAGCGAGGAAATGGCTGAACTTATCGAGGAAGCTTTGGAAGAAGAAAACATAAGCGAAGAGGTCGGCGTTGAATTTAATTCACAATACGTACTTCTTACCATGAACGGTGCGCTTTTATTTAACTCGGGCGATGCGAGACTTAAAGAAGAATCCCTTCCTTTAATGGCTCAGATAGCAAGAATACTAGAAAGATATTCCGAAGGCATCATCGAGGTTGAAGGACATACGGATAACGTTCCGATGAACGGAGCAAAGTATTCCGACAATGATGAATTATCAAGCGCCAGAGCGATAAGCGTTTTCAGATACCTTGTAGACAATACGGATATCGATCCCGCCAGAATAAAACATTCGGGTCGCGGAGAATACGTTCCCATAGCTGACAATTCTACAGCAGAGGGACGTGCACTTAACAGGAGAGTTGAAATAAAAATATATAATTTCTACAGTACGAATTACTGATTTGGGGAGTGAAAATGAAGAAAAACTTATTAGGAATACTCATTCTTGGACTTACATTTGTTAACATCGTCATTTCGGGATTCACATTATTCACCGTAATGACGACCAATCAGAAAACAGCAAAAGTTGTTTCCGATGTAGCAAATGCCATCAGTATCGATCTTGGTACCGGTTCATCCGAAGGGGAAGTTGCAGAGGCGGTTCCTATCGAAGATATCGAGACATATTCCATACCTGATAAGATGACGGTTGCATTAAAGCCTTCGGCAGGAGATGACGAGGCTCATTTTTGTATGGTAACTGTATTCTTCTCGATCAACACAAAGCATAAAGATTACAAAAAATACGGTGCTACCATTTCCGATAAGGAAAACCTCTTCAGAAGTATAATTAATGACGTTATCTGTCAGTATACTGTCGAAGATGCAAGAGTATCACAGGATGAGATGAAAAAAGAGATATTAAAGAAAGTACAGGAGAAATATTCAGGCTCCGATTTTATCTTTGATGTATCTTTCAGCGATATAGTTTTCCAGTAATCGCATAAATTTGCCCAAGGCAAAAATTTTCGGCGGAAGGAGGGAGACTTTGTGAGCGAGGTTTTATCGCAAAATGAAATAGACAATCTGTTAAAGGCATTAAACAGCGGTGAAATTGACGTTGACGTAATGAAGGATACCAATGACGGTTCCGTAAAGAATTACGATTTCAAACGACCTTCAAAGTTTTCCAAAGAACACCTTCGTACGCTCGAACTTATCTTTGATCATTACGGAAGGCTTTTGTCAACAAACCTTCCCGTTTATTTAAGAAAGAACGTTCAGGTCAGCGTGGCATATTCGGAGTCGGTTACATTTTCCGAATTTTCAAACTCACTCGGTAATCCTTCAGTTCTTTCTATCATAAAGTTCGATCCCTTACCGGGAGACATCATTATAAACCTTACATCCAACCTCGGATTTGCCATGGTAGACAGAATGCTGGGCGGACCCGGAAAGAGCATGGATAAGGTCAGGGATTTCTCGGAGATCGAATTAAAGATTCTTGAAAAGCTTCTGGTTGTCAGTATGCAGCTTCTTCGAGAACCCTGGAAAAACGTAATGGAAATAAATCCTTTGCTCGACAGGATAGAAACCAATCCTCAGTTCGCACAGATCATAGCTCCCAACGAGATGATCGCGATTGTAACGCTCAATATGAAGATCGGTGATGTCGAAGGATTTATGAACGTAGCTCTTCCGTTCCTTACAATTGAAACCGTTATCGATAACCTCAATACAAAGTTCTGGTTCTCGAATATGACGAATTTCTCGGAAGAGGATTACAACGAATATATCGCAGGCATGTTAAAGAGAGTGGATGTTCCGCTTAAATGTCTTCTCGGCAAATCAAGTGTCACGGTTGCCGATTTCTCAAATCTTTCGGTCGGCGATATCATAAGACTAGATACTAACGTTGAATCGGCACTTGAGATCTACGTAGGCAATATTCGTAAATTCACAGCTGTTGCCGGTGCCAGCAACGATAAATATGCTGTAAAAGTCACTTCGGTGATAAGAGAGGAGGATTAAACCTTTGGATGGTGGTATTTTATCCCAAGACGAAATAAATGCACTGTTAGCTGGTATGGATTTATCTAATGATGCTCCTTCCGAACCCGAAACAGTCGACACGCCTCAGACAACATCCGCTGATTCCGATACCTTATCGGATATCGAAAAAGATGCGATAGGCGAAGTTGCAAACATTTCGATGGGTACAAGTGCAACGACTCTTTACTCTCTTGTAAACAGAAGAGTCGATATCACGACACCCATGGTAAATATCGTCAAATGGGACGAACTTCTCAATTCATATGATAAGCCCTGCGTCTTCATAAAGATTAATTATACGACCGGACTTGACGGTTCGAACATTTTGATCCTTAAAGAAGCAGATGTAAAAATAATCACCGACTTGATGATGGGCGGTGACGGAACAAATATCGACGGAGAGCTTGGCGAACTTCATTTAAGCGCTATCTCCGAAGCGATGAATCAAATGATGGGATCATCGGCAACGAGCCTTTCATCGATGCTCGGACGTACGATAGACATCTCGCCACCTGAGGCATCACTGATCGATATAAATGATTTCAGCAAAGGGGAAGAGTTTTCCAAATTTCTTTCGGGCACGTTTGTAAGCATTCAGTTCAGAATGCAGATCGGTGACTTGATAGATTCGACCATACTTCAGTTATATCCTTTGGATTTCGCAAGAGACCTCTATCAGATATTTATGAACAATCAGGTAGCGGATGCACCCAAGGATACGCCTAAAGAAGCGCCTAAAGAGGAACACAAGATGGATAAAGCTCAGGACAATACTCAAACATTTGCAAATAACGCTTCTTATGGCGCACCTCAGGGAATGCCTGAACAGGCTCCTTATCCCAATATGGGATATCAGGCACCGCCTATGGGTTATCAGATGCCTCCGATGGGCGGCTATCAGATGCCTCCTTTCCCTCAGGGAAATGTAAATGTATCACCTGCACAGTTCCAGACTTTCAGTCAGCCTACTGTTTCGGCCAATACGCCGGAGAATATAAACTTAATCATGGACGTTCCGCTTGAAGTTACGGTTGAACTCGGAAGGACCAAGAAATCCATTGCAGATATCCTTGATTTCGCACCGGGAACGATCATAGAACTTGACAAGATAGCCGGTGAACCGATCGACGTTCTTGTAAACGGAAAGTTTGTAGCAAAAGGTGAAGTAGTAGTTATTGAAGAAAGCTTCGGTATCAGAATTACCGAGATTATAAATTAAACAGGAGAGATTAAATTATGGGAAAGAATATTCTTATTGTTGACGACGCCGCATTCATGAGAATGATGATAAAAGATATTTTATCCAAGAACGGCTATACCGTAGCAGGTGAAGCTGAAAATGGTGTCAAGGCTATCGAAAAATACAATGAGCTTAAGCCCGACCTTGTTCTCATGGATATCACAATGCCCGATAAAGACGGTATTCAGGCTTTAAAAGACATCAAAGCAGCAGATCCCAATGCGAAGATCATTATGTGTTCCGCTATGGGTCAGCAGGCCATGGTTATCGAATCCATCCAGGCAGGTGCAAAAGACTTTATAGTTAAACCTTTCCAGCCTGACAGAGTTTTGGAGGCAGTCAAGAAAGTAGTTGGTTAAATATGGTTCTGGCACTTAACAATTCATCCACCGGAAGTTTTGTTCAGTTTCTGACGGTATTTGTTTTATTCATACTTGTTCTTTTTATCTGCGCATTTACCACGAAATTTGTAGCCGGGTACCAGAAGAACAAAATGATGTCCGGTAACATTCATGTTATCGAGACGTTTAAGATCGCCAACAACAAATACATTCAGATCATTCAGATAGGAGACAAGACCTTTGCGGTAGGCATAGGAAAAGACTCGGTTACCCTGCTTGGAGAACTTAACGAAGAGTCCCTTGTCATCAATGAGACTGAAGGCTTCGAAGGCATGGATTTTAAGAGTATGCTTGAAAAGGCTAAAAATATTAAACTGAAGAAATAGGCGATTGATATGAAGAATCAAAGCGTATCTTTTAAAATTGTTATCGGCTTATGCCTGCTTGTTACAGCAGGCATATTGTTGTATTTTATACCCATTAAAGTACATGCATCGGGATTGTCAAATGCCGAAGATTTAGTCGACGACATTACTTCTTCCATATCAAACGAACTTGAAGACGAACTTAATGCCGATGCGCCGAATTCATCTTTCAGCGTCAATTTTGAATCCGGTAACGGCGAGCTTAACGGCTCTTTAAGGATCCTTTTGATTCTTACTTTTATTTCATTTATTCCTGCGATGCTCGTAATGCTTACAAGTTTTACGAGGATCATCATCGTTCTCCATTTTACGAGGACGGCTCTCGGTACCCAGACGGCACCTCCAAATCAGGTGCTTATCGGTCTGGCACTTTTCCTTACACTGTTTATAATGGCTCCCGTTTTCACGAGAGTTAACGAAGAAGCGATAATCCCTTTTGATCAGGGCGAACTCAATGCAAAAGAAGCTCTCGAAGCCGGCATGGTTCCCATAAGAGAGTTTATGTACGGGCAGACTCAGGCAAAGGATGTTGCTACTTTTATGGAAATAGCAAATCTGGAATGGGACGGAAGCGACCCCGAAGCGGTTCCATCTACTGTTCTTATTCCTGCTTTTGTTTTGTCTGAGCTCAGAACATCGTTTATCATCGGATTTTTGATATATATTCCGTTTATCGTTATAGATATGGTCGTATCGTCGATACTTATGAGTATGGGTATGATGATGCTGCCGCCTACCACGATCTCCACGCCGTTTAAAATACTTCTTTTCGTATTGGCCGACGGATGGAATCTTGTAATTGTTAACCTTGTCAAATCATTCTACTGACAGGTCGGGATTAAAGAAAGGAGTGTAATTTATGAGTGCTGACAGCGTAATCGTGATCGCAAGAGATGCATTGTATTGTATCATCATAACAGCCGCTCCCGCGTTGCTCGTATCCTTGATCATCGGTCTTACCGTATCCGTATTTCAGACCGTAACAAGTATTCAGGAGCAGACGCTTACTTTCGTTCCCAAAATTCTGGGTATTTTCCTGACCATTATGCTTTTGGGACACTGGATGCTTAACAATATAGTTACTTACATGACGGCTTTATGGAATGATATTCCTCTATATATTCATTGATTATGATTGATTATTCTTTTCCCATTGAAGAACTTGAATATTTCCTTCTGATAATGACCAGAATAAGCTGTTTCGTGTTTGTAGCACCGTTTTTTTCAATATCGAGTACACCTAACAGAGTGAAGATAGGTTTTTCGTTTTTTCTCTCGGTACTGGTTTATTATGTGACCATGCCTCATGTTTATGTTTCGGGCGGCACGGTCCTTTCGATAGCGATGTTAGTCATTAAGGAAGCTGCCGTAGGCCTTTTGTTAGGTCTTGGTGCTTTTATATGTCAGACGATCGTTATATTTGCCGGACGTATAGCGGATATGGAAATGGGTTTTGCCATGGCCAACCAGATGGATCCGACTACCAAGCAGGATGCGACGATCACCGGTGTTTATTATCAGTACATGTTTATGATGCTGATGGTACTTACGGGTCTTTACAGATATTTTGTTTCTGCTATAGCTGAAACATTTACGCTTATTCCTATCGGTAAAGCCGTTTTTAATTACGATAAGCTTCTGGATTCGGCCATAAAGTTTTTGGGGCAGTACATGCTTATCGGTCTGCAGATATGTCTGCCCGTTTTCTGCGTTATCATGCTTTTGAATGCGATTCTCGGCATACTTGCAAAAGTGGCACCGCAGATGAATATGTTTGCCGTAGGTATTCAGTTAAAGGTTTTTACGGGACTCGGCGTTTTGTTTATAACAGTCGGTCTTTTGCCCAAACTTTCCGAGATTCTTTTTAAAGCAATGCAAAAGGGAGTCGTAACTTTTGTGGAGGGATTGATGGATGCTTCGATATGATCTCCAGTTATTCGCCAAAGAAGGACCCGGCGGAGAGAAAACAGAAGAGGCTACACCCAAGAAACTTGAAGATGCCAGAAAAGAAGGTCAGGTTGCCAAAAGTAAGGAACTTGCTCTTGGTTTTACTTTGCTCGCAATGTTCATACTGCTTAAGATCTGGGTCGGAACACTCGGAAATCAGTTCTTAAGTGTATTTCAGACCACATACAACATGATCCCGGCACTTGCCAGGAGAATGTCTTACGGAGACACGGTATGGTATTTCCTGACAGTTTTGAGAAACGTTATCATCAAGCTTGTTTTATACCTTGCACCGTTTCTTTTAGTAGCAGTCGGTGTCGGTCTTACTACAGAGATAATTCAGGTTAAATGGAAGCCCACCGCAAAACCTTTAAAACCTAAATTTTCCAAATTCAACCCTATTAACGGATTTAAGAGGATCTTTTCCCTTCAGTCACTGGTTGAATTGTTAAAGTCGATCTTAAAAGTAGTGATAATCGGTTATATCGCATATTCGACACTTCACGACAAATGGTCGACTATACTTATTCTGCTCGATATCCCCGTAATACAGGCTATAGGCGTTATGGGAAATATAGTCATAAATCTTGGGATTAAGATCGCTGCATTTTATCTTATCATCGCATTTGGCGACTTTGCTTTTCAGAAATGGAAATTCAAAGAAGATATGAAGATGACCAAGCAGGAAGTCAAGGATGAGTACAAACAGTCCGAAGGTGATCCTCAGGTCAAAGGTCAGATAAAGCAGAGGATGATGCAGGCTTCAAGACGTCGTATGATGCAGGATATTCCCAAAGCCGATGTCGTTATCACTAACCCTACGCATTTTGCGGTAGCGATCCGGTATGATCCCGAAGTTGCCGATGCACCCATTGTTCTTGCAAAAGGTGCGGATTATGTGGCCGGTAAGATCAAGGAAGTTGCCAAAGAAAATCACGTAGAGATCGTTGAGAACAAACCTTTGGCGCGTATGCTTTATTACAATGTCGAGATCGGACAGCTGATCCCGCCTGAGTTATACAAAGCAGTAGCTGATATCCTGGCTTATGTATATAAGATCCAAGGTAAGATTTAGCAGAACAAATAATTTTTTTGAAAGGAGGTAAGCATTTTGAAAAGAGCCGACATAGCTGTTGCAATTTATATACTTGCGGCATTTGTTATGCTCATTGTTCCTATCCCGAACTGGCTTCTCGACATTTTGCTTGCCGTTAACATTTCCACAGGATTTGTTATCCTTTTCTCCACGATGTTTGCAAAAGAAGTTCTGGATATGTCTTTTTATCCTACGATCCTTTTGTTCACGACCATTTTCAGGATAGCACTTAACGTTTCGTCTACAAGACTTATCCTTACTACAGGTAATCCCGGTAACGTAGTTACGACATTCGGTTCATTCGTAGGTTCCGGCAACCTTATCGTAGGTATAGTTATTTTCATAATCCTTATAATCATTCAGTTTGTTGTTATCAACAAAGGTTCGGAAAGAGTTGCGGAAGTAACCGCAAGATTTACTCTGGACGCTATGCCCGGTAAACAGATGGCTATCGATGCCGACTTGAATACCGGTGCGATAACCGATGAACAGGCTAAAGAGAGACGTGAAAAGATACAGCAGGAAGCAAGCTTCTTCGGTTCCATGGACGGTGCCGTAAAGTATGTAAAAGGAGATGCGACTGCGGGCCTTATCATTACCGGCGTTAACGTTGTCGGCGGTATCGCAATGGGCGTGCTTATGCAGGGAATGGCTTTTAACGAAGCTCTCAATAAATTCGTTATCCTTACTATCGGTGACGGACTTGTATCTCAGATCCCTTCACTGCTTATTTCTTTGTCAACAGGTATCCTTGTAACTAAGGGTTCGAAAGAAGCGGATTTCGGTCCGATGATCTTAAAACAGCTTTTCAGCGTTCCGAAGGTCATGTATTTCGTCGGAGCCATTATCATGGGACTTGGCATATTAACACCTTTGAACTTTTTCCTTTTTGTAGGTTTCGGTGCGCTTTTCCTGATCGGCGGCCGTATCATGGCCAATTCGCTTGATATGAAGAAAGTCGAGAAAGAAGTCGATACCGAAGAAGTTGCTGCGGCGGAGACTAGGCAGCCCGAAAACGTCAATTCACTTTTGCAGGTAGATCCGATCGAATTGGAATTCGGTTACGGGATCATTCCTCTGGCTGATGTTAATCAGGGCGGCGATCTTCTGGACCGTGTTGTTATGATAAGACGTCAGATCGCTCTGGAACTCGGTACCGTTGTTCCCATCATAAGACTAAGGGATAACATTCAGCTTAATCCGAACCAGTATATCATTAAGATAAAAGGTATTCAGGTTTCCGAAGGCGAGATACTTTTCGACCATTATATGGCCATGAACCCGGGATTTGTAACCGAAGAAGTTACAGGTATCCCTACATTTGAGCCTTCGTTCCATCTGCCTGCACTCTGGATCACCGAAAGTCAGAGAGAAAGAGCCGAGGCTGCGGGATATACGGTAGTAGATCCTCCTTCGATCATTGCAACTCATCTGACAGAGATCATCAGACATTATATTTCCGAACTTCTTACAAGACAGGATGTACAGAAACTTGTCGACAATCTGAAGGAAACAAACCCTGCTCTTATCGATGAACTGACACCGAAACTTCTCGGACTCGGAGATATTCAGAAGGTCCTTCAGAATCTCTTAAAAGAAGGCATTTCCATAAGAGACCTCTTAACTATCTTCGAATCGCTTGCAGATCATGCGCAGACCACGAGAGATACGGATATACTTACAGAGTATGTAAGACAGTCCTTAAAGAGAGCTATTTCCGGAAAGTATTTTATGCCTAACGAGACAACGAGCGTCGTAACACTTGATCCGAAGCTTGAACAGGAGATGATGAATTCCATCAAGCAGACCGAGAACGGTTCATATATAGCAATGGATCCCGAGAAGGTTAAAAAGATCATGAACAATGTCGAGACCGAAGTCGGAAAACTCGAACAGCTCGGCAAGGCTCCGATACTTTTAACATCTCCGATCGTGAGAATGTATTTTAAGAAATTAAGCGAAGATTATTTTGCGGATTTGATAGTAATTTCGTATAATGAAATAGAGAGCAATGTTGAATTGCAGTCCGTTGGGATGGTAAGTGCGTAATGATAATCAAGAAATATCAGGCTAAAACTGAAAATGAAGCTATGAATCTTGCCAGAGCTGAACTTGGTGATTCCTGTGTTTCCCTTAATGTTAAGGTTGTTAAACAGAAAGGAATCATGAAGCTTTTAAAGGCACCCTATGTAGAGGTGACGGTGGCTTTGGAAGAAGAAAGCGAAACAGATTACGATTCTCTCATTAAGCCCATCATCAATCCAGCTGATGACAGAAATATCTTCAAGCCTTCGGGATTCAATGTTGTGGTTGACGAAAACACCAAAACTTCCGTTATCGAACCCGAAAAGAATACGGAAGAAACAAAAGAAAATAATAATGTGATCAAAGAAGATATCACTGCTAAAGATCTGCAGGATAATTCTTTTAAAGAGAATTTAAATACAGCTTCAGTAAAAGCTTCTTCAAAGAAGGAAAAGAAGTCAAGAGAGATCAAATCCGATTCTGAAATGGATGCTGTATACGAACTTATTTCACAGACTCTTATCGACAACGAAGTTGATGAAGATTACGTAGAAGAGATCGTTGAAGAGGCTAAAAGCAGACTTAAGACAAATACACCGATGGATACGGTTCTTTCCCATATCTATCAGAGGCTTATCTTAAGATTCGGAGAACCCAAGATCATAGAACCTGCAGAAAAGAATCCCAAGGTTATTTTCTTTGTGGGTACTACCGGTGTAGGAAAGACAACTACAATTGCGAAGATCGCATCCAAGCTTTTTGTGGCCGGAAACAAAGTCGCTCTTTTCACATCCGATACATACAGGATAGCAGCTGCCGAACAGCTTCGTTCTTATGCGAACATAATGAACGTTCCCTTCAGGATCATCTATACCATCGATGATTTCGAAGAAGGACTTGAGACATATAAGGACTATGATTATATTCTGATCGATACGGTCGGCCATTCACACAAGAATCAGGAATTAAAGGCCGATATGAAGAAGTTTATCGATTATTCGAAAGATAAAGCCGAAACGGAAGTTTATCTTGTACTTGCTGCATCAACAAAGATGAAAGATCTTATTCATATTGCGGACAGCTACAAAGAGATTTCCGATTACAGACTTATCTTTACAAAACTTGACGAAACATATTCATTCGGAACGATCTTCAACTTAAGACTTCACACAAACGCACCTTTAAGCTATGTGACGTACGGACAGAACGTTCCCGAAGACATCGATACATTCAAGCCCCAGCAGATAGTTAAGAAGCTGCTCGGCGGAGAATAGGAACACCTTTAACGGAGATACATGATGGATCAGGCATCAGGATTAAGAAATATAATAAAAGCATCGCAGACCAGACCTCTTGCCAGGGTAATTACCGTAACAAGCGGAAAAGGCGGTGTAGGCAAATCGAATACGGCTATTAATCTTGCGGTTCAGTTTAAAAAGATGGGTCAGCGTGTGATCATTCTCGACGCGGACTTCGGACTTGCCAATATCGAGATCATGTTCGGTGCGGTTCCCAAGCATAATCTTTTCGATCTTATATACAAAGGTATGAAGATGGAAGACATTATTACATGGGGCCCTTCCGAGATAGGTTTTATTTCAGGCGGATCGGGCATCGCAGGTATGTCCAACTTAAGCAGGGAATACTTAACTTATATCATTCAGAATCTTGCCCAGCTCGATGCAATGGCCGATATAATCATTGTGGATACAGGCGCGGGAATTTCCGATGCGGTACTTGAATTTCTCGTTGCAAGCGGTGAGATACTTGTCGTTACGACACCGGAACCCACATCCATTACCGACTCGTATTCATTGCTTAAAGCTTTGTCTCATCACGAGAGGTTTTCGGCAGAGAATACCAATATAAAAGTTATCGCAAACCGTGTTACTTCGGAGAATGAAGGAAAGATCCTTTTCAATAAATTAAACACGGTCGTTTCCAGATATTTAAAGATCCCTATCTGTTACCTCGGAAGCGTTCCTCAGGATGATGCTTTGCAGAAAGCGGTTATGCAGCAGATGCCGGTATCGATTCAGACACCCAAATCAAAATCTGCTTGCGCATATGAGACTATTGCGAATATACTAATGAATAGAGAAATAAACAAGAATAACAAAAACAGGGGTATGGCTGCGTTCTTTTCACATATTGTTGCGGCTAAAAAATCAGTATGAAAGAAAAAGATACCGGGTTACTTTTAAGTAAATATATTGCTCCGGGCTCAAAGATCGAACTTGAAGCTATCGACAGAGTGCTTCAGGAAGACGGCAGTTATCAGAGAAAGAAATTCGATTCGAAAGTAGTCGATGTTATCGATGAAGACCGTCTCGAGATCCTTATGCCCATGGAACAGACAAAGCTTGTTCTTTTACCCGTAAACGGTGAATACGATATTCATTTCTTTACGACAAAGGGTCTTTTCCAGTGCCTTATAAGAGTTGTCAACCGTTATAAGAACGGTAATCTGTATCTTCTTGAGATAGAGCTTATTTCCAATCTTCAGAAGTATCAGAGAAGAGAATATTACAGATATTCGTGTATGCTTCCTCTTTCATACAGACTTTTGACGAATGCCGAGAGGATCGCCGTTGACCAGAAGAGAAACGTTCTTTTTGACGAACTTCCGATGACCGAATCGCAGATAGTCGATATCTCCGGCGGCGGTATGAGATTTGTTACCAAAGACGCATGCGAAGTAAATGATCTTATCTATACCGATTATGCTCTTGCAAACGGAAAAAGATTCCATCACGTAGCCAAGATACTTGCGATAAAGCCTCTTGAGAACTCTTCAAAAGACGCCAAATACGAATGCAGATGCCAGTTCGTTGATATCTTAAACGGCGAGAGAGAAATGATCATCAGATACATTTTCGAAGAGGAAAGAAAGAAAAGAAAAAGAGAAACATAAGAAATATACGAAAAAACGATCCGAAAGGGTCGTTTTTTTATGTATTTTATACAATAGATTTACATAAAATTCTACATGGACAAAGTGACTTTGCATACATGAGTAGTTGTCCATGTGCTATAATATCAGAGTAGTTTGTAAAATTATATTCTGAGGTCAACAGCATGAATAAAATTGTAGCAATTGCTTGTTCGACCGGTGGACCCAAAGCTCTGCAGAGTATTATTCCGAGCCTTAATTCAAGACTGAATTGTCCGGTGGTGATAGTTCAGCATATGACAGGCGGTTTCACCAAGACGCTTTCGGAAAGATTAAATCTTCTGACCGATATTCCGGTTACCGAAGCTTTTGACGGTGAGATAATCGAGGATAATCATATTTATATTGCAAAGGCAGGATATCATCTTAAGATCAAACCTTACAGAGGCGGTCATAAGATCGTTCTCGAAGACGGGGAACTTCGAGAAGGAGTTAAGCCTTGTGCCAATTATATGTATGAATCGCTGGCAGAGTGTAAATATGACGAAATTATATGTGTTGTGCTAACCGGAATGGGTTCCGACGGTACTGAGGGCATTATGTACCTTAAAGAAAAAAAGAATATCAGGGTAATAGTGCAGGATAAGGATACCAGTGTGGTTTTCGGAATGCCGGGAAGCGTACTTAAAACGGATATAGTCTGTACGGTATCGAAGATCGAAGATATCGGCAAAGAGATATTAAAACAATTGGAGGGTTAGGTTATGGATGTCAGTCAATATTTGGATATTTTTATAGACGAGACAAAAGAACATTTGCAGAATCTTAATACCCATATTCTTGAGCTCGAACAGGACGGCGAGAATATGGATACCATCAATGAGATTTTCCGTGCCGCTCATTCCCTTAAAGGTATGGCGGGTACCATGGGATACAAGAGAATGCAGACTCTTACCCATGATATGGAAAATGTTTTCTCCGAAGTTAGAAACGGCAATATCAAGGTTGATTCCGACATGATCGACCTTCTTTTCAAATGTCTTGATGCATTGGAAGAATACCTTTCAACGATCCAGGAAACTGCCGATGAAGGTACAAACGATAACGAACCTTTGGTTAAAGGATTGAATGACATTCTTAATGCCAAGAAGGGAGAAGAAGCTCCAAAGGAAGAAAAGAAGACCAAGAAATCCGAAAAGAAATCAAAGAAAGAAGATAAAGAAGAAAAAGCTGACGATGACGCAAAAGCAAAATGGCGTGATATAAAGATCGACGATACTGTTAAAACTGTTATCTCGGAAGCTGCGAAAAACAATATCAAGGCTTACGGTATCACTGTTTATATCCAGGAATCCTGCCTTCTTAAAGCTGCAAGAGCATTTCTTGTATTCAAAGCTCTTGAAGAACTCGGCGAAGTGGTTGTATCCGTTCCTTCGGCTCAGGATATCGAAGATGAATCGTTCGGATTTGATTTTTCCGTGATCTTTATGTCGGATAAACCTCTTGATCAGATCATCGCAGCAGTTAAATATGTTTCCGAGATCCAGGATGCGGTCGGCGGAGAAGTTTCACTCGACGAGCCCGAAAAAGAAGCAGAAGAAACTGTGAACGAAGGTGTTCCCGCTGTAGCAGAGGACGTTCCCGCAGCTAGCACCGCTTCAACACAGGCTCCTGCAAAAGCAGCAAATACATCAGCTGCGGCACCCGATAAGAAGTCCGGTAAACCCGTTGTTAACAGAACTGTTCGTGTAGATATCGAAAAACTCGATTCTCTTATGAATCTTGTTTCGGAACTTATCATTTCAAAGAACTCGCTCGTTTCCGTTGCGGGAAGCGTTGTAGGAACTTCGAATCTCGCATTTAACGAACAGATCGAATATCTTGAAAGCGTAACCACCAACCTTCACGAATCGGTTATGAAGGTTCGAATGGTTCCCATCGAAAATACCGTTAACAAGTTCCCCAGAATGATCAGAGATCTTTCCAAGAAACTTGATAAAAAGATGGAATTGTATATGACCGGTGAAGATACCGAACTTGACCGTACAGTGGTCGATGAGATCGGTGATCCTCTGATGCATCTTTTAAGAAACTCTGCAGACCACGGTCTTGAAAGTGCGGAAGTCAGAGCTCAGAGAGGAAAACCCGAAGTCGGTTCCATTTTCCTTGATGCTTATCAGGACGGTAACAACGTAGTTATCGAAGTAAGAGACGACGGTAACGGTATCGATATCGAAGCTGTTAAGAACAAAGCTATCGAAAAAGGAAAGATCACTCAGGAAATGGCTGATGTAATGTCAGATAAAGAAGTTATCGATCTTTTGTTCCAGCCTTCATTCTCAACGGCAAAGGTTGTATCCGATGTTTCAGGCCGAGGCGTTGGTCTTGATGTTGTTAAATCAAAGATAGAAGCTTTAAGCGGTGAGATCGAAGTTAAGACAAAACTTGGCGAAGGATCCACATTTATCATAAGACTTCCTCTTACACTTGCCATCATCCAGGCATTGATGGTAGTTGTAGGAAACGAAAAATATGCTATATCCCTCGGAGCGATTCAGACTATCGAATCAATAAGCCCCTCGGATGTTAAGAAAGTTCAGGGTAAGGAAGTTATCAACTTAAGAGGTGCGGTAATTCCTCTTGTCAGATTAAACAGGATCCTTGATCTTGAGGATGTCAATGACGAAAGCCGTGATATGATCGTCCTTATCGCTAAGAAGGGTGACAGACTTGCAGGTTTGGTAGTTGACGAACTCATCGGACAGATGGAAATAGTTATCAAACCCATGGGCAAATATGCCGGAACGACCAAACTTATTTCCGGTGCAACGATTCTCGGTGACGGCGAAGTAGCCCTCATCCTTGACGCGAACGCTTTGATTTAAGGAGGTTTGACATGGAAGAATTAGCTATCAGTTCAGAAATCACACAGTATATAAAAATACGTCTCGGGGACGAGTTTTTCGGTATAGATATCAAGTATGTCGATAATATCGTAAGAATGCAGCACATCACGCGAGTTCCCAAAGCGCCCGATTACATTAAAGGGGTTATCAACTTGAGAGGTGAAGTCATTCCCGTATTTTCTTTGAGACTTAAGATGGGTATCGAAGAGATCGAGGAAACAAAATCTTTCAGGATCATTATTTTGAAGTATGAAGGCGAATCGGTAGGTATTATCGTTGACGAAGTAAGAGAAGTGGCAAATGTTTCGGCCGACGATGTAGAGAAAGTATTTCACAATACGTCCGAAGGAATTCAGAATTTCCTTTCGGGCGTAGGCAAGACGGAAAACGGTCTGATCTCGCTTCTTGATATCAATGAGATCTTAAATGACAAAGCTCTTTAATTGGGGTATAAAATATGGCTAAAATTGATTTAAACTCGGAAAACAGTGTATATTTTGATGTACTTAAAGAGATAGGAAATATCGGCTGCGGTAATGCGACTACCGCGCTGGCTCATATGTTAAACAGAAAAGTTGACATGTCGGTTCCTCAGGTACGTCTTCTTGATTTTAAGGATGTGGGTTCAATTCTCGGCGGTGAAGAAAAGATCATGGCGGGAATATATCTGATGGTTCAGGGTGATATAACCGGTTCCATCATGTTCCTTCTTGAAAAAGAATCGGCAAAGAGTCTTATCGCCATGCTTATGGGAACGACGCCTTCCGAAGGTGAATTGGATGAGATAGAACAGTCAGCACTTAAGGAGATCGGAAATATCATTACCGCATCTTACCTTAACTCTCTTTCATCTCTGACAAATCTTTCGATCTATCCTTCAGTACCTGCTTTAAGCATTGATATGGCGGGAGCTATCCTTTCGGTACCGGCTATTGAGTTTGGTCTCATAGGAGATAAGATCTTGCTTATCGAAAATGATTTCTCGGAAGGACTCAACGGATACTTCATTTTGGTTCCTGATCTGGAAAGCTACGATAAGATCTTCTCGGCTATAGGAATGTAATTTGTTTTTGGGGAATTGTTAATGTCAGAAATAATAAAGGTAGGAATGGCCGACCTTAAGACCTGTAAAGCACCGGACGGTGTAACCACATTGGGACTCGGTTCCTGCGTAGGTATTGCCATAAGAGACCCGATCTTAAAGATCGGAGGACTGGCACACGCGATGCTTCCGGATTCGACCAGGATAAAAAATAATACAAATGCATATAAATTTGTCGATACGGGTATTGATGAACTTGTTGCAGAGCTTGTGAAGCAGGGTGCTTCGAAAACAAGACTTGTTGCGAAGATCGCAGGCGGAGCGCAGATGTTCACATTTCAGAATAAATCCGATATGGTGCGTGTCGGCGAACAAAACGTTATGGCTTCTAAGAAAAAACTTGCGGAATTGGGTATACCCCTGTTAGCCGAAGATACGGGATTGAACTTTGGTAGAACCGTAGTTTTTTACCCGGAAAACGGCAATTTTGTCATTAGGGCCGTAGGTAAGGATGAAAAGGTGATTTAGATGAAGAAGATTAAGCTTTTGCCCGCTTTTGTTACATTACTTGCCGGCGCCATTACAAGCATAACACTGTATGTGACCAATCAGGATCTCATAACAACGCTGCTTGTATTGTTTATCGTATTGTTTGTGTTTTATTTCATCGGTGTTTTGGCGATGAAGATAATCGTTGATTTTATGAATAAAAAAGAACCTGAGCCTCCTGTATCCGAAGAGGGTCAGGTGATCGACAAAGAGACTAAAGAAACTTTGGAAAGCTGATTGATTGGGGAATTTAGAGAATGGACGAGATTACGAAAAAGAAATTATGGGATGACTACAGAAGATTAAAAACAGATGATGCCCGTGAAAAACTCATATTGGAATACGTTCCTCTTGTAAAGGTTGTTGCGGGAAGACTCAGCATGTATTTAGGTTACAGCGTTGATTATGAAGACCTTTGCAGTTACGGAATATTCGGTCTTATAGACGCCATTGATAAATTCGATAAGGAAAAAGACGTCAAATTCGAGACTTATGCTTCTTTAAGAATAAGAGGTGCCATACTCGATCAGATCAGAAAACTTGACTGGATACCGAGAACCGTAAGACAACGTCAGAGACAGCTCGACACCGCTATGAGAGAACTGGAAAACGAGCTCGGAAGACCTGCTACGGAAGACGAGATCGCAAAGAAAGTCGGTATCAGCGAAGATGAACTTGTGGACTGGCAGACCCAGTGCAAGGTCAGCAATGTGGTTTCTTTAAACGAGTATCTTGAAACCGGTGCAGACATTTCGAATGAATCGGCAGGTGCGAGCAGACATTTCGATTCTCCCGAAAGCGCATTTTTAAAGGATGAACTTAAAGGAAAACTTGTCGAGGCACTGGATGTCCTTACAGAGAAGGAAAAGAGCGTAGTCGTTCTTTACTATTATGAGGAGCTTACCTTAAAAGAAATAAGCAATGTATTGGAAGTATCAGAAAGCCGTGTTTCCCAGCTTCATACCAAAGCGTTAAACAAGATGAAGGGAATACTCGGAAAGTACACGATGATTTTTGACTGATAAACAAATTGAGGGTTACGTATGAATGGATATTTTCAGCTTGAAATGACACCGCAGGGTACGATTTTACATATTTATAAGCCTACCAATCAGGGCGAGCCTATAAATATCAATGAGATGGCGGATTATCTTACAAAAAAAGGAATCGCTTTTGATATAGCAGATCTTAACAAAAAGGTTATGCAGATCCGTGATTCCGAAGTTATCGCTCTTGATAATCAGAAAAGATATCCTGAGCGTGAAATGATCGCAGTTACCATTTCACCCAATAAGATGGAAGCTGTAGGCAGATTTTATCCGCCCAGCGTAGGCGGTAATCTTTTAAGCAGGGAAGATATTATTTCGGATCTTAATTCCGCAACGGTCGTTTATGGTATCGATACCGCAGCCATAGATGCTTTTATAGCAAACAGAGAGTACTGTAAAGATTTTGTTCTTGCAAGAGGTAAAGAAGTAAGACACGGTACCGATGCGAGTATCGAATATTTCTTCAATACGGATCTTCGTGCAAAGCCTACGGTCAAAGAAGACGGAAGTGTAGACTTCTTTAATCTTAATACCGTCAATCATATCAAAAAAGGAGATGTTCTTGCGAAGCTTACAAGAGAAGATCCCGGCGAAAGCGGTCTTGATGTTACAAACGGTTACGTAAAACCGAGAGACGTTAAGAAGCTTATGCTTAAATTCGGTCATAATGTTTCGTTAAATGAAGATAAGACCGTAGCTTATTCAGATGTTTCCGGACATGTAATGCTTGTTGAAGGAAAGATCTTCGTATCCAATGTTTTCGAAGTTGAAAACGTTGATGCTTCTACAGGCGATATCAATTACGACGGTTCAGTAAAGATAAACGGTAATGTAAATTCCAACTTTACGGTAAACGCTACAGGAAATATCGAGGTTGCAGGTGTAATTGAAGGAGCTAAAGTCCATGCCGGCGGCGATATCATTATCGCCAGAGGAATAAACGGTATGGGTAAAGGTGAGATAAGCGCGGACGGCAATATCATTACCAAATATGTAGAAAACGCAAAACTTTCCGCGGGCGGTTATATCCAGACGGAAGCGATCATGCATTCGACTGTTTCCGCACGTACGGAAGTTATAGTTGACGGACGTAAGGGAAATGTTTCCGGAAGCTTTGTTTCCGCGAGAGATACGATCCAGGTTAAGAGCCTTGGCTCTCAGATGGGAAGCGATACGGTAGTTCAGCTTGGTATCGATCCTCAGATGAAACAGAGAATAGATTTTCTTAATTCGGAACTTGAAAGGATATCTAAGAACTTAAATCAGATACTTCCCGTTCTGGATGCTTTTAAGCAGAAGATCGCTAAGGGAGTTGCACTTCCTCCCGATACTGTTAAAAATATCAAAGACATGTCCCAGGCAGCTTCGACTCTTATGCAGCAAAGAGAAGATTATGCCACGGAACTTGATGACATTAAAGATTCGCTTACCAGTGAGAGCAAATCGCAGGTTATCGTTCGTGATGTTGTTTTTGCAGGTACAAAGATCTGCATTAACGATATCCAGATGACTGTTAAATCAGATTGCAAGTATTGCAGATTTTACAAAGACAAAGCCGATATTAAGATGTCATCGTTATAAAAGGAGCAAAAATGACTTTACTTGAAATTATTTTACTTTTAATCGGAATTGCCTGTTTGGTCGGAGGATTCTTTATTCCCGAGAAAACAAAAACGAAAACGAGCTGGGAAGAAAAGAAAGAGACCGAACATATTAAAGAATTAATAGAAAATGAAATGGAAAAATATAAGGATACCTTAAAAGATTCTCTCGAAGAAGAAGTTTCCGAATATATGGAAAAAGCTGAGAGAGGATTGGAGAGAATATCCAATGAAAAGATCATGGCCGTTACCGAATACGGCGATACCGTGCTCGGTGATATCAACAAGAATCATGATGAAGCCGTTTTCCTTTATAATATGTTAAACGACAAGCATGATGATATCTTAAAGAGTCAGGCTCAGATCGAAAGTACTTCAAAAGAAGTTAAAAATACGCTTAAAGCCATCGAAAACGCAAAAGAAGAAGCTAACGCAGATTTTGAAAAGAATAAGAGTGCACTGCTTAACGAGCTCGAACAGAAAGAAAACGAGATCGAGCTTGAAAAGAATAAACTCAATGCGATGGAAGAAGAGTTCAACAAGAATCGTCAGGAGATCCAGACACCCAGGGAAAGAAAGACTCCCGCAAAGAAAACGGTCAGACGTACTTCAGATTCCGTTAATTATGCCAGCAATCATAATGAAGAGATCCTTCGTTTATATAAAGAAGGCAAGAGCAATGTTGCTATCGCAAAAGAACTCGGCCTTGGCGTTGGCGAAGTAAAACTTGTAATAGATCTGGCTAAAATGTAAAGAGTGTGAAAGATGAATATAAAAAATTACTTAAAGGGTATTGGCGTTGGCATAATTGTTGCCTCCCTTATTTTGATAATCGTAGGAAAATTAAATAATAATACAATGTCCGATGAGGATGTCATCAAAAGAGCAAAAGAACTCGGGATGGTTGAAAGCACAACCTTAACGTCTCCTTCCGGAAATACAGGACTGGTCGATGTAAGTGCTTCCGAAGAAAAATCCGAGGCTGTTGCTACAGAAGATGATAAGACAAAAGAAGATTCAGTTAACACTGATCAGACTGATACAAATGAAACGGCAGATAATTCTGAAACTGTAAGCGGTACTGATAAAGAAGATAAAACAAATACTTCTGATAAAAAGGATGCTGCAGATAACAAGACGAGCACTGCCGACACAGACAATAAGACAGATACCGAAGATAAAACAACTGCAGATAACAATACAGATACTTCAGCAGACAGCAAAACGGATACAAAGACTACAACAGATACTAAAAAAACAGTTTCCGGAGAAACCGTTAAAGTGGAAGTCAAATCCGGTATGAGTTCCGAATCCGCAGCAGCTGCAGCAAAGGATGCAGGCCTTGTGGATGACGATGTGGAATTCAACAAATATCTCTGTGCGAACGGTTATGACAAGAGACTGAGAGTCGGACAATACGACATTCCGACAGGCTCGGATTTCGAAACTATAGCAAAGTTCCTTTGCGGAGAACAATAATTGTTTACAAAACCCCTTGCACAAAGGGGTTTTATTATGCTATAATTCAAGCGTTGCGCTAAAACACACGCATACTGTTATGAGGATTGGTGCCTGAAAAGGTTATCCTTGATGTTGATGTATGCGGAGGAAAAACCAAGGAGGAAAATTAAATGAGCGTTATTTCAATGAAACAGTTACTCGAGGCAGGTGTGCACTTCGGACACCAGACAAGAAGATGGAACCCTAAGATGGCTCCTTATATTTATACCGAGAGAAATGGTATTTATATTATCGATCTTCAGAAGTCTGTAGGAAAGGTTGACGAAGCATACAATGCAATTTCTGAAATTGCACAGGCAGGAGGAACTGTTCTTTTTGTTGGTACAAAGAAGCAGGCCCAGGATGCTGTAAAGAGCGAAGCAGAGCGTTGCGGTATGTACTATGTTAATGAGAGATGGCTTGGTGGTATGCTTACAAACTTCAAGACAATCCGTTCTTCTATCGAAAGACTTAAAGCTATCGAGAAGATGAGCCAGGACGGAACATTCGAAGTTCTTACAAAGAAGGAAGTTGCTAAGCTTCAGAAAGAATGGGACAAGCTTGAGAAGAACCTTGGCGGTATCAAGGAAATGACAAGAATTCCCGATGCTATCTTTGTAGTAGACCCCAAGAAGGAAAAGATTTGTGTTCAGGAAGCACATTCACTCGGAATCACACTTATCGGTATCGCTGATACAAACTGCGATCCTGAAGATCTTGATTATGTTATTCCCGGAAACGATGATGCGATCCGTGCCGTTAAGCTTATCGTAGGCAAGATGGCTGATGCTATCATCGAAGCTAACCAGGGCGAGATCATGTCAGACGTTGAAGCTGAATCTGCAGAAGCAGATGCAGAAGAAGCAGAAGCATAATTTCATTAAAAATGTAACATAAGAGGCAAACACCTCATCCGGTTCCTTCGGAACCACCTTCCCCTCGAGGGGAAGGCGATTATAGATTATAGGAGGATATAAAAATGGCAGCTATTACAGCCGGTATGGTAAAAGAATTAAGAGAAATGACAGGCGCAGGCATGATGGATTGCAAGAAGGCTCTTACAGAAGCTGACGGCAACATGGATGCAGCTGTAGATATTCTTAAAAAATCAGGTGCAGCTAAAATGGAAAAGAAAGCCAGCAGAATCGCAGCAGAAGGTATCGCAAAGGTTGCTTCTACAGACGGTGCTGCAGTTGTAGCTGAGGTTAACTCTGAGACAGACTTCGTTGCAAAGAACGAAGTATTCCAGGAGTTCGTTCAGGAAGTTGCTGATAAGGCACTTGCTTCAGGCCTTAAGGGTGGTGCTAACGGCGAAGACGTACAGACACTTCTTGACGGCGGTCTTACAGAAGTATTTGCTGAAAAGACACTTAAGATCGGTGAGAAACTTTCCTTCAGAAGATTTGAGAAAGTTGAAGGCGATGAAGTTGCTTCATACATTCATGGCGGCGGAAAGATCGGTGTTCTTGTAGCAGCTAACGGTGCAAAGGGCGATGCAGTTAAGGAAGCTCTTACAAACGTAGCTATGCAGGTTGCAGCTATGAACCCTACATACATTTCAAGAAACGATATCTCTGCAGATGAACTTGCAAAGATCAAAGATATCACACTTGAAAGCGCATTAAACGATGCATTCACATTACCCAAGCCCATTCTTAACAAGCTTCTTGAAGAAGCAGTTTCAGGCAGTGCTTGGAGCGATGAAGACAAGAAGAACTACGAAGAGAACAAGACAAACAAGTATCTTCCCAACTTCATTTCAGATGCAGGAAAGGCTGCTCTCGGACAGCTTGCTCTTGCTAAGAAGGAAGAGATCTCCGCAGACAAGATTTTCGCAGGTCTTGTAGAAGGTCGTATTTCTAAGCAGCTTAAAGAGATCTGCTTACTTGATCAGGTTTATGTAAAAGCAGAAGACGGAAAGCAGAGCGTTGCTGCATACCTTAAGAGCGTTGATGCTAACATCAACATCGCTAAGTTCGTTCGTTTCGAAGTTGGCGAAGGTATGGAGAAGAAGAACGAAGACTTCGCAGCTGAAGTTGCAGCTCAGATGAACGCTTAATCCAAAACTAAACATAAGATTTCAATACCCTCTGTGTAAAAACGGAGGGTATTTTTTATGTATTAAATATCTGACTGAAAAATTACATTTAGCCGGCCAAAAAATATTTTTTTAACCTATTTACAACATATTGTGGTTTAAGAAAATACAGAAAACAACTTTGCAAAATTACCGTTTGAATACGTTTATTTACTGTGGTATCATTACTCTTGCGCACCCCTGTAAACAAATAAAAATCGTATGTTTCGGGAATTCATGTGCAATTCTTCAGAGGTAGAGTGATGGATTCAAACGACAATCTTCAATACAATGAATTCAGAAAAAAACGTGTAAAGATCTTCAAAAGGCTTATACTGTTAGTCGTTGGATTTTTTATTGCCCTGCCCAATGTTTTGTGTGTACTAATAATCTTTACGATGCATAAAACCAATTCTTCGATAAATTCACTTACAAATGAATTAAATCTTTTGAAAGTAACAGAAACCCAGAAGGTTGCTTTTGAGGAAACAAAGGCCGAACAGGTTGATAATCCCGCAAAAGAGAACTTTGTTTTTAAAGTATCATCGGATGCTGAGGAATATGAAGGATATCAGAGAGTTTATTTAACATTTGATGACGGCCCGAGCCGTTACACTGATGAACTTCTCGATCTTCTTGATGAATATAACGTAAAAGCAACATTCTTTGTGCTTGCGCAGGAAGGATATGATGATGAATACCAGAGGATCGTAAACGACGGTCATACTTTGGCACTCCATTCATATAAGCATGTATACAGCGATGTATATTCGGACCTTGACGGCTTCGAGAATGATGTAAATCAGGTTTACGATTTTATTAAAGAAAAGACAGGCACAGCGCCTCTTTTCTACAGATTCCCCGGCGGAAGTTCCAATACGATATATAAAGGTGACAAAAATGAGTTGTTTGATTTCCTAAATGACAAAAATTTGGTATACTATGATTGGAACGTGACAAGCAACGATGCAACCTATGGCGGACTTGCAAAAGGACAGATCGCAAACAACGTATTAAAGGGCATCGAGGGCAAAGACGAAGCTGTTGTTCTTATGCATGATGCCAATGATAAACATTCCACGATCGAGGCGCTTGAGATCATTTTTGAAAGCCTTCAGACAAGGGATGATGTTGTATTCCTTCCGATAACGGAAAATACAGAGCCCGTACAGCACGTTACAAAAAAGACTGAAGAAGAATAAACGGTGAAATAAATGGGATTTTTTAACGATTTAAAAGAAGATCTTGCTTCTGCCGTAAACGAACTCACGGATGAAAAAATTGAGAGAGATGTAGCTTTAAACGGTGAGCATTTCAAAGAAGAAGTATCCAAATACGAAGAAAAAAAGAAAAATAAAAAGAAACCTAACGAGAATCTCGAACGTGAGATAAGAAATATCTTAAACGGTATCGACGAAAACGCTCCCATCGAAGAGATCGATGAAAAAGAAGAGACAATCGAAGAAGAGATTTCCGAAGCAGTGGAAGAAGAAGTTTCCGTAAACGAAGAGACCGTTTCCATCGAAGAAGAAGTAGCAGCATTTAATGCTGAGGCTGAAGAGAATCTGTCACAGGGTTATACGAATGAAGAAATAAGCGATTCGCTTACACTTATAAGCGTCGGAACAAACGTTAAGGGCGGTATCGAATCGAACGGATCCGTTGAGATCGACGGAACAGTCGAAGGCGATGTAAAAGCAGGCGGTGAACTTATCGTAACAGGTACGATCATCGGTAACGTTGAAGGCCTTATCCTTTCGTTAAACGGCGGTAAGATAAGAGGAAACGCAAAAGCATATAACGGTATCTATATAAGCGATGATTCTGTACTTATCGGAGATATCGAATCAAATGAAGCCGAGATAGGCGGAGCCGTAAAGGGCAAGATAGATGTAAACGGACCTGTAGTACTTAAGTCCGGTGCTAAAGTTTTGGGAGACATCGACTGCAAGAGCGTCCAGATCAACAACGGAGCTGTTATCGAAGGAAAATGTTCTCAGAAATATGCCGAAGTATCTCCCAGTGCATTCTTTGAAAATCTATAAAATAAGAGGTATTATAAATGCGAGTTTTACTTAAATTAAGCGGTGAAGCGCTTGCAGGTGAAAAGAAATTCGGATTTGACGAAGAGACCGTTAAGAAAGTAGCCGTTCAGGTTAAAGAGATCCATGACAGAGGAACCGAAGTCGGAATAGTGATCGGAGGCGGTAACTTCTGGAGAGGAAGAACGAGCGAGAACATCGACAGAACGAAAGCCGATCAGATAGGAATGCTCGCTACGGTCATGAACTGTATCTATGTATCTGAGATCTTCAGATCCGTAGGCCTTGAAACAAATATACTCACCCCTTTTGAAGTGGGATCGTTTACAAAGCTTTTCTCCAAAGACAGAGCAAACAAATACTTCAAAAGAGGCAATATAGTTTTCTTTGCCGGAGGATCGGGACATCCTTATTTCTCAACAGATACTCCTACGGTATTAAGAGCTATCGAAGTTGATGCGGATGCGGTATTGCTCGCAAAATCGATCGACGGCGTTTACAGTGCGGATCCGAAGACCGATCCTAATGCAATCAAGTACGATGAGATAAGCATCGATGAAGTTATCGCAAAGAATCTTCAGGTGGTTGATATGACTGCATCGATCCTTGCAAGAGACAATAAGATGGAACTTTGGGTATTCCCTCTTAACGAGGAGAATTCGATCGTAAATACACTTTACGGAGAATTTAAAGGAACCAAAGTTACTGCAAAATAAAAACAAAAATATTCAGACCTAAATAAATTAATAAGGGGGCTTATATGAAAGAACAACTTGTATCTTATGATGAAAAAATGAAAAAAACGATCGAGCATCTTGAATCGGATTTCCAGACTATCCGTGCGGGAAGAGCCAATCCTCATGTATTAGACAAAGTATTTGTAGATTACTACGGAACAATGACACCTCTTCAGGGTGTTGGCAATATTTCAGTTCCCGAACCCAGAGTGATCCAGATCGCTCCCTGGGAAAAGAAGATCATTAAAGATATCGAGAAAGCTATTATGGCTTCGGATGTCGGAATCACACCTACAAACGACGGTTCCGTTATCAGACTCGTATTCCCTGAACTTACAGAGGAAAGACGTAAAGATCTTGTTAAGGATGTCAGAAAGAAAGGTGAAGAAGCAAAAGTTGCCATCAGAAACATCAGACGTGACGGTAACGATTCTTTCAAGAAGCTTCCCAAGACTGAGATCTCCGAAGATGAAGTAAAGGATCTTCAGGACGAACTTCAGAAGATTACGGATAAATTCATCAAGGATATCGATAATCTTATCGAAGAAAAAGCCAAGGAAATCCTTACTGTTTAAAAAAATGCATAAATATGTTATAATACATTAAGATATAAGCGTTCAATGTAAATTGAACGCTTATAATTTATGTGAGGTTTACTGAATGGATAATTTAAAGATTCCGAATCATGTTGCCGTAATTATGGACGGAAACGGCAGATGGGCTAAAGCGAAAGGCCTTCCCAGAAAGATGGGCCATGTTCAGGGAGGCAAAAATGTCGAGGATATGTTATATGTATGTGACGAACTCGGCATTAAATATTTTACCGTATATGCTTTTTCCACAGAGAACTGGAAAAGAAGCGAAGATGAAGTGTCTGCATTAATGACACTCTTAAGAAGCTACCTTTCATCCGGTTTCAAAAAGGCTGCAAAGAATAATGTAAGGATAAGGATCATCGGGGACAGAACGAGACTTGCTCCCGATATTCAGAAACTTATCGAAGATCTTGAAGAAGATTCGAAAAACAATACAGGATTACAGTTCCAGATAGCGATCAATTACGGTTCCAGAGACGAGATCAGAAGAATGATGCAGGATACCGCAAAAAAGATCAAAGACGGTACTCTTGATCCTGAAGATATCACTGAAGATTATATTTCAGATAACCTTGATACAAAGGATATTCCCGATCCCGACCTTCTTATCAGAACAAGCGGAGAACAGCGTATATCCAATTTCCTTTTGTGGCAGATCGCGTACAGCGAGTTTTATTTCGCAGACTGCCATTGGCCCGATTTTGACAAAAACGAGCTTATAAAAGCTATTGAAGAATACAATAAAAGAGACAGGCGTTTCGGTGACGCTAAGTAACGGGAGATAAAGATGTTTTGGAAGAGATTATTTAGCGGTGCCGTTATTCTGGTTCTGACATTGGTTTTAGGTTATCTCGGCGGTCCTTTCTTAGCCTGCGCACTCGGAGTTTTATCATGTGCCGCATTTTTGGAATATACAAAGGCAAGTAAAGTAAGACAGGAAGGACATCGTTTCAACGGAATAGAAGCTATAGGTCTGATCACGATCAGCCTTTATTATCTTATGCTTCTTTTATTCGAAATAATCCAGTATTTCCCTCAGCGTATGGTTGATTGGCTGTTTACTTCCAACGGATTCTTTACCAATTACACCATAGTTTTCCTGTGTATATTTATGCTTGGAGTCATAAGCATTCTTTGCGTATATATTTTCTGGTATCCCAAATTCCATGTTAATCAGGTGGCCGGGGGAATATTTGCTTTGATTTATACATCGTTGATGATGTCGTTCATTTATTACACGCGTGAAGCGGAAAACGGTAAGATGCTCGTATGGATCATATTCATCACATCCTGGGTATCCGATACATGTGCTTATTTTGTAGGATCACTTATCGGAAAACATAAGATGACTCCGAATCTTTCACCCAAGAAAAGCTGGGAAGGTGCGATCGGCGGTATTCTCGGATCAGGTATTGCAACCGCTCTTTACGGATGGTTTTACATTTATCATTATAATTTGAGTTATAAATTTATCCCCATATTCGGATTTATCGGCTGCTTCGGAGCATTTATCGCAATGTGCGGCGATCTTGTTGCTTCAGCGGTTAAAAGAAACAATAACGTTAAGGATTACGGAAATGCGATCCCGGGACATGGCGGAGTGCTCGACCGTTTCGATTCGGTTCTTTTTACGGCACCTACGGTTTACTTCTTTATAATTTTGTTTGTAAATAATTCTGCATTGAAATAATAAACGGAGAAAAGATGAAAAATCTCGTAATACTCGGTTCTACAGGGTCTATCGGAACTCAGACTCTTGAGATCGTAAAAGATAAAAAAGATGATTTTAAAGCTATAGCACTTGCTGCTTATTCCAATGTTGACTTAATGGAAAAGCAGATAAGGGAATTTGATCCCGAATATGCAGTACTTTTTGTTGAGGAAGCTGCTTCTTCTTTAAAAGAAAGGATCGCTTCCTTAAATACAAAAGTTTTATCCGGAATGGAAGGTCTTGAATATATCTCGACGCTTCCCGAATGTGACATGCTCGTTGCTGCTATGGTCGGAATGATAGGTATCAAACCTACTATCGCTGCAGTCAATGCCGGAAAAGATATCGCACTTGCAAATAAAGAGACTCTGGTTACTGCAGGACATATCATCATTCCTTTATGTAAGGAAAAGAATGTAAATCTTTATCCCGTTGACAGCGAACATTCAGCTATTTATCAGTGTCTGAAAGCGCAGGATAAGAATATGGTCGACAAGATCCTTCTTACTGCCAGCGGCGGACCTTTTTTAGGCAGAAAATATGAAGATCTTAAAGATGTAACGTTAAAAGATGCGCTAAATCATCCCAACTGGGCTATGGGTAAAAAGATCACCATCGATTCGGCATCTCTTGTTAATAAAGGACTTGAAGTGATCGAAGCTAAATGGCTCTTTGATGTAGATATAGAAGATGTGGAAGTGATCATCCATCCTCAGAGCATAATCCATTCGATGGTTCAGTTTAAAGACAATGCGGTTCTGGCTCAGCTCGGATTACCCGATATGAAGCTTCCTATCCAGTATGCTTTATACGAAGGAAACCGTCAGACCATGCCCGAGCGTAAGATCGATTTCTTCTCGTTATCGAAGCTTGATTTCTTAAAGCCCGATCATGAAACGTTTAAAGGCATTAAGCTTGCCATAGATTCGTATAACCGCGGTTATATCTATACAACGGTATATAATGCCGCAAATGAGATCGCAAACAGATTCTTCCAGGAAGGAAGGATCAGATTCCTTCAGATATACGATATCATCGAAGATGCCCTCACACTTGATTTTGACTATTGCAAAACTCCGTCACTTGAGGAGATCCTTCAGACGGAGAAACAGGTATACGATTATATTTCATCCAAATACTGATTTGGATAATTTGATTTAGATTTTTGACATGGATTTTTCTTTTATTTGGACAATAATATCTTTTATTCTCATATTCAGTGTTATCGTCGTTTTTCATGAAGGCGGTCATTACCTTATCGCGAGAGCTAACGGCATTCGTGTACATGAATTTACGATAGGTCTGGGCCCCAAACTCTTTCATTTCAAAAAAGGCGAAACCGAATATTCCATTAGGGCTCTTCCTTTCGGAGGTGCCTGTATTTTTGAAAATCCCGATGAACTTGAAGATGAAGAGGAAGAAAAGGAAAACGAAGAAAAACTCACAAAGGATTTAGAGAGCGACAAGAAAAACAAATCCTTCAAAGATGCTTCCGTTTTCTCGAGGATCGCAACAGTATTTGCAGGTCCGTTCTTTAACATTATCCTTGCTTATATACTGGGTCTCTTTGTTGTATTCTTTGCAGGTGAAACAGGTACAACGGTCGATGCCGTAAATCCCAATTATCCTGCTCAAGCCGCAGGCATTCAGGCCGGTGATGTCATTACAAAAGTTAACGGCGAGAGAGTATATCTTTTTTCTGAGATAAGACTGATCACATTTGTAGATAAATCGGAAGTATATGAGATCGAATTTGAAAGAGACGGTCAGAAGTATGTTACGACTCTTACACCCATGCAGGTCGGAGCGCAGAGGATAATCGGTATCCAGTCAAAAGATTTTATAGACTGTTCAAATTTCTCGATGTTTAAATATTCGGCCCTTGAAGTCAGATACTGGCTTAAGGCTACATTTAAATCCCTGAAGATGCTCTTTACCGGAAAGTTAAATAAAGACGATCTTGCGGGCCCTGTCGGTGTTGCACAGGTAATAGATACGACGATAGAAGATACCAAGCAGTACGGTGTATTTACGGTTATCCTTAATATGGTAAATATCGCACTTCTGCTTTCAGTAAACTTAGGTATCATGAACCTTCTTCCTTTCCCTGCGCTTGACGGCGGAAGACTTGTGTTCCTCTTTATCGAAGCGGTAATAGGAAAGCCTGTTCCGAGAAAATTCGAAGGGTTCGTGCATATGGCCGGCATTATATTACTTTTGCTTTTGTCGGTATTCGTTCTTTGTAACGATATAACTAAATTTTTCAGGTAAATAATTAAACTTTACAAAATTATTTTTTAAATTTCGTTAAAAAACACGAAAATGGATTTTTTAGCCATCTTATGTAAATCTGTACAGACAATTGGACATATGAAAGGTTTATAATATGCAAAGAAAAAAAACGAGAGAGATCAAGATCGGTAATGTGGCAATAGGAAACAACAATCCCATAGCCATTCAGTCAATGACCAACATTCCTACGGAAAATACCGAAGGTAACATCGAGCAGATACTTGCTCTTGAAAAAGCCGGATGTGAGATCATAAGACTTACGGTTCCGACAATGGAAGCTGCCGAGTCTTTCGGACGTATCAAAAAGAGTGTGCATATTCCCTGCGTTGCAGATATTCATTTTGATTACAAAATGGCTATCGCTGCTATGGAAAACGGCGCAGACAAGATCCGTATCAATCCGGGAAATATCGGCGGTGCCGAGAAACTCTCAAAGGTTGTTGCCGTTGCGAAAGAAAGAAATATCCCTATAAGAGTCGGCGTTAATTCCGGTTCTCTTGAAAAGGAACTTGTTGCAAAGTATAACGGCGTTACCGCAAAAGGTCTTGTTGAATCCGCTCTCGATAAAGTCAGAATGATCGAAAACGAAGGCTATGAAAATATAGTCGTTAGTATTAAATCATCAAACGTACCCATGTGTGTTGAGGCGTATGAACTTGTAAGCGAATCCTGCGATTATCCTCTGCATGTAGGTATCACTGAAGCCGGTACGATCTATACCGGAAACATAAAATCAAGCGTGGGCCTCGGTATCCTTTTACATGAAGGTATCGGCGATACGATCAGGGTTTCTTTAACAGGAGATCCTCTCGAGGAGATTAAGTCCGCAAAGACCATCTTACGTTCCCTTGGACTTAGAAAAGAAGGCATCGAAGTGATCTCATGTCCTACATGCGGAAGAACGAAGATAGACCTCATATCCCTTGCAAACGATGTAGAAAAGCTCGTCAGCCGATACGACCTTGACATCAAAGTCGCAGTAATGGGTTGTGTCGTTAACGGTCCGGGAGAGGCAAAAGAAGCCGATATCGGGATAGCCGGAGGTGACGGCTGCGGACTGCTGTTTAAGAAAGGTGAAACGATAAGAAAAGTTCCCGAGGCGGAACTTCTTAATGCATTAAGATCAGAACTGGACAATTATGGAAAAGAAGTTTTTTGAAGTATTTCGGACACTTGAAGTGTCAGATGACGACAGGGAATCATTCGAAGAGACCATAGTAACAAAGCTGGTCTCTTCTTCGCGTCATGATAAACTGCATATCTATTTAAGGAGCGACTGCATCATCTCAAAAGAGCGCATTTATGCGATCGAGGAAGAGATCAGGAAGCAGTATTTCAAAGGTGAGCCCGTATTCGTTAAGATAATCGAGAGTTTTTCGTTAGGAGATGCATATTTTCCCGAAAAGCTCATAAAGCAGTATAAGAGCAGTATCATCCGGGAGGCGGCCGCCATTAATCCGGCGTGGACCGACCTTCTGATGCATGCCGATTTTGAGTTCCCGGAGAGCGGGGATTCGATCGTTCTTGTTCTTGAAGACCGCTTCCTTGCAAGGGATATGGCGGAGGACATTCTTGATTATCTTGATCATGCCATAAATTCAAGGTTTGGGACATCCTATTCCATTACGGCAGCCTTCAAGGAAAAAGAGGAGCGAAAGAGCGTTATCCATTCGCAAAATGCGATAATGGAGAAGATAAGAAGGATATCGGAATCCGAGGAACAAACGGAGCAGGTATCAGAGGACAAAAAGATTGATGACGATAAGCTCGTCATGTATGAGAATGCATCGGAAGAAGAGCCTGTCTTTAATATTTACGGAAACGGTCCTGTTGCCATCCCTCCTAAAGAGGAGAAGAAGGAAGAGGCGGCACCGGTTGAAAAAAAGAAGAGGTACAGATCGAAACAGCCGCT